>Ga0310695_10007088_pt1 | contig 18091 bp, 14 predicted proteins | sample RumenRJG_04DNA_FD_203882 | JGI IMG/M metagenome (GOLD analysis project Ga0310695, IMG submission 203882) | Bovine rumen microbial communities from Lethbridge, Alberta, Canada - RJG_04 (v2) (version 2) | ecosystem: Host-associated > Mammals > Digestive system > Stomach > Rumen | place: Canada...
AATGCGATGCAAAGCAGGGGAGAGTAGTGGGTGTTTCATATCTTCCGATCTCTATGTTTCCACTGCAAATTTAAATAAAATATTGGAGAATATCGATGGGGATAGTGTTTTTTTCTTCGTTCAGATCTGTTTTTTATCTGGTAATCCAAATGTGGTATGAACTCTCATGAGGAATAGTGAGAGTAGCGCAAAAAAACTTCCTATTTTCTTACATAATTTTTCGCTGGATCCGAACATACGTGTTGCAGAGGTTTGAGCAACGTGCCGCACGGAGCTTTATCACACATGATAAAATAGTTTATCACGCGTGATAAAAGAGTTTATCACACGTGATAAAGTCCACAGGAACACGTCATGGGAAATAATGGCGTGTTAAGAGCTCCCGAAACTTAAGAAATGAAAATTTTGGCATCTTGTATATCAGTCGATTACATTGTACGCCATATTTCCCTCAAAAATGGGCCGTTTTTGGCTCTTTTTGGGGTGACCCTTCGAGGCTGGCAACTCCCCTCTTAGTTAAAAATATTTACATGTATTGTCGCGTCAAGAAACACATGTCGCAACATTAGACATTATATTCCTCGCCGTCATCAGATGGCTGAGAATCAATGTTATATGCTTCATTCCGATTGAAAACGTGGAGGAAGGCAGGTGGCAGGGGAGTCTCGAACTCCATGCGAAGTCCCGTAATGGGATGGAAGAAGAATAGTCGATAGGCATGCAGGGCAAGGCGTCCAATAGGATTGCGCCCATTGCCATACTTGCTGTCGCCGGCCACTGGATGTCCCAAGTCCTTCATGTGGACGCGAATCTGGTTCTTGCGTCCCGTCTCCAACTTCATCTCCACAAGACTGAAATCCTTGCTGCGCTGCAACGTATGGTAATGTGTAACAGCTTCTTTTCCGCCATTGTCCGTCGGACTGCTGTATGTGACAAAAGCCTTGTTATCTTTCAGCCACGAATGAACGGTGCCACCTTCGCGTTCCATCTCGCCGCACAATACGGCCACGTATCTGCGGTCAAACACCAGGTCGTGCCAGTTGTGTTCCAGAATCTGCTCGGCCTCCATCGTCTTGGCGTACAGCATCAGTCCGCTGGTTTCGCGGTCGAGCCGATGAACCACATGGGCGGTGCATGCAAAGTGACGCTTGCGGAAGTATTCGTCCAGGATGGTCTTCACGCAGAACTGTCCGGGCGATGACGCCATGCTCAGGATGCCTTCGCTTTTCTCGATGACGATGATGTCCTTGTCCTCATACACGATCTTTACGAACCGGCTCTGCAGCTCGGTGCTGCGTTTGTGGCGGTTCACGCGCACCGTTTCGCCTGGCTTTACGGGTGCGTTGTAGAGTGTCGTCAGCTTGCGATCCACGCTGACAGCATGTCCGCGTAGCAAATCCTTCACGCGATTGCGGCTCACGCCAGCCATTTCCTTCATGAGAAACTCCATGATGGTCGATTCGTATCGAACAGGTAATTCAATGTATTTCTTGGCCGCATATTCGGCTCCGCTCATACGTTTCATACACGTTATACTTGTCTGTGAAGCATGTTGCAGCTTCAAATTTAACTAATCAACATTATGTTTAGTAGGCTCTTCTCTCGTCATCGTCAGAAGCCCGACCAGAACTGACGCCAGTATGTGCGATACAGTTCGTCCCACCGGAATATGGCAGATCCCAGGAAGTCGGCCGTGTAATCGTTCAGGTACTGACTTACGTCATCGTCTTCCGATTGCTGCTGCCGTATGCGATTGACATTCTCGGCCACGTAAGCTCTCTCGCGCATGGCTTTATTTAAATAATGTTCGCGCGCGGGTTCCAGTGTCGAGCGACATGTTCCCCAGCGCACTGTAGCCAGTTTGTTCGTGCGGCGGAAATGCCACAAGGCACAGTCTTCGCGGTATGTGTGGTTGCCACAAATCTCGCTCATCCTGGGCAGCCGTGTGGAACCGGAATAAATAGGAAATCTGGGACTTTCGCCAGGATTGTCTAAGCACATCCACACCACGCCGCCCAGGTCGTCGTCGGAGTTCGGGAATAGCTGAATCACTGTGCTATAGGCACATTGTGGCACTCCGATGTAGCGGATCCAGGTGCTGAATGTACTGTCGCCCTTGGCGGCAAAGAGTGCCTGTTCATCGCTACGCATCCACGGATTGGCAACTGGAGAGACAATCATTTCCGGCACACTGTCGCCCACGGCGATTTTCTTCGTATTAGGCACCTTCAGGTGCTGCGTGTAGTCGTACTGCGTTCCTTCGTAGTAGCTGCCCAGCAGATGGCAAACGTCCTCGGCCGACACCTTATGGTCTGGGCGAACGCTGACAGGAAGTTCTTCCTGGTCCATCGTCAGTCCCAACGACGGAGCCAACGAGTTGTAAATGAACCATTCGCGTATGCTGTAATTCTTCTGCTCATCCGTATAGTTTCCGCCACTATAAGCTTTCCAGAAGCTGAAATCCTCCTTCCCGTCCCATAACTTGAGTTTACGCGCCACGGAGAATACGTTCTTCGAAGCCATGAAATGGTCTGTGTCTGAGGTGTCTATCCGTCCTATGCGACAGACATTGGCGCTGACGGCCACTTCGTCGTCGGGAATACGCTGTGCAGCCCATACGCCGCCCACATGTTTCGGTCCTTCACCGAAAACTTCAAAGAGCCAGACCTCTGCAGTATCGGCAATGGTGAGCGCTTCCCCACCGTCGGCGTAACCATACTTCTCGATGAGCTGCCCCATGAGTCGGATTGCGTCGCGGGCCGACGTACAACGCTGCAACACAACGCGTTGTAGCTCCTCTATCATGAAGAGACCCGCCTTGTTGCGCAGTTCTTTACGTCCCGAGATGGTGGTTTCGCCGATGCCCAGACGCTTCTCGTTCAGGCAGGGATAGGCCGTGTCGAGGAATCGATACGTGTGACTCACCTGCGGAATGTTTCCCTTTACAGTGACTCCCTGCATGCTCAGCGGATTTTCCGTATGTAGACGGCCATCGTAAATGGCCATCGTGGTGTCGCGGGGATAGTCGGCAGCCGGCACCCACTGCATCCAGGTACGATACCATGAGTCGCACGTGTGGCTCGTAATCACCGAACCATCGGTGCTGGCCAGACGACCTACCATAATGCTGGTGCAGGACAGACGAGGGCTGTCTTCGAGACTCTCCTGAGCCACAAGCGGTAGGCAACAAAGTGACAGGAACAGGACTGCGTAATATTTCATATTGTATTGTAATCTTGTATGTTCTACATTATTGAGTGAAGTAAAGAGTGAGGCTTACAGGTAGGGGTCACTCCTCTCCGGAAGGTTCCTTTAGAGTTAGGTCGTGAAGCTCTTGCAGATTCCCATTGAATATATTCACATCGACATCTCCCTTAATGCCGTCCACCTCGCCGCGGTCGGTGTGCTGCCAGAAGGCCCACGGCCCCTTGTAGCGAAGGCGGTCCACATAGTAATGGGCAATCCAGTAGGGATAGTCCTGGAAAATGGAGTCGTTCAGATAGGAGGTGCGGAACTTGTAACCCGTATAGATGATGGGTTTCACGCCATAGGCCTTCTCGACGATGTCGAGCCAGCGTTTCACTGCTGTACGCAGCTCTTTGCCCGAGAGCGAGCCTTTCTTCTCGACATCAAGCACGGGAGGCAGGTCGCCTGGCTCGAGATGCACTTGGTGCAGGAAGAACCGCGCCTGGCGCTCGGCACTGCAATCAGGCGTGAAGAAATGGTACACGCCGCGCACGAAGTCGTTCTGACGAGCTTGATAGAAATTTTCGTTGAAATTGTCGTCCATCAGCGAAACACCCTCGGTGGCCTTGATGAAGACAAAGCGTATAGGGTCGTTGTTGATACTCGCATTCCTCAATACATCCCATTGTATTTCACCCTGATAGTGGCTGATGTCAATGCCGCGGATATTGTAACCCTCGGGATAGGTGGGCTCGCCACGGAATGAACGAAGGCGGAAGCTATATGGCCCGATGAAGAAATAATAGACGATGCATGCTGCGACAATCAGAAACAGACTTGCACCACAAAGGATGAACCAAAAGTCGGAGTTCATGGATCGTTTTGTGTTTTTGGTGCGTCGCCGGCTTTTCTTGGGGGCTGCTCCCCCACCGCGTTTCGTCGGTTTGAATGAGGACAAAGACTGAGTTGCAGAGCGTGAAAGGCTCTGTTTTGCGGGTTTGGCTGCGGAACGCTTGTGCGTCTCATCAGCGCCTCGCTTGCCGCTGTTCCTTGCTCCCATGTGATGGTAAAAGAAGGGGGCGGGCGCCGAATCAGATGTTCGGTTCCCGCCCCAAGATAGTGAGATTTATTTCTTCTCCAAAGCCAGTGTCTTCGTACACTGGTCGCATACTTCGCTCGGTCCCCAGTACTGGATGGGGCCGGGATAGATATACATCGTCTTTCGTGCCCACTCGTCGCGGTGTGCAGCGAAGAACTTGAAGGGTGCGCCGTCCAGTTCGACGAGAGCCTTGCGAATCACAGGCTTCATCTTGCCATTGCGGCGCTCCATGTTCATCATCATCGTGATGGGCACACCACCGGCAATCCATTCAGCGGCAGGAGCCGTCGTGTTCTGGATGATTGACATATAGCCGGTCTTTCCGCTGGCAATCAGGCGGCTGGCGTTATAACCCAGGCTGTAGCAATAGTCGGCATCGTAGTTCGACGGAGCGGCGCAACGGCCTTCGTATCCGAAGAAGTGATGCTGTGCCGAGAACTTGCCATTATACTTGCCCTCTTTCTTCCATGCCTTCAGCTTGGCAGCAACCATGCGGCTGAGCAGCTTTTCTGTCTCGATGAGAGACACCTGTACGTTTCCGTGCGGGTCGCGGTCGAGAGCCAGCTGCGCAGCGACGTCGGCAGGAAGGGAATTGAAGACAGCCAGGTTGGCAGCAGAGATGTGCGACTTGACATAAGCTATTTGCTCGTCGGCAGTCGACAGCACCTGAGCTTCAGGCTTGGCAAGCACGTCGTTGAGCTCGGCAATCAGTTTCTTGATAGCGGGGATGAACTCGATGAGTCCCTCGGGAATCAGCACTGTACCAAAGTTGTTGCCCTCGGCAGCGCGATCTGCCACAATCTGGGCAATGTACGTCACCACATCGTCCAGCGACATCTCCTTCTTCTCCACTTCCTCAGAAATCAGGCATACGTTGGGCTGTGTCTGCAGTGCACACTCCAGGGCGATATGGCTGGCTGACCGACCCATCAACTTGATGAAGTGCCAGTACTTGCGTGCCGAGTTGCAGTCGCGCTGGATGTTGCCAATCAGTTCGCTATAGGTCTTGCATGCCGTATCGAAGCCAAAGCTTGTCTCGATCTGCTCATTCTTCAGGTCACCGTCGATGGTCTTGGGGCACCCGATTACCTGCACACCATACTGCTTGGCAGCATAATATTCGGCAAGCACGCAGGCGTTGGTGTTCGAATCGTCACCGCCGATGATTACCAGGGCCTTGATTCCAAGCTGGCGCAGAATCTTGATGCCACTCTCAAACTGATCTACCTCCTCCAGCTTCGTGCGTCCCGAACCAATGATGTCGAAGCCGCCGGTGTTGCGGTATTCATTGATAAAGTCATCCGTGAACTCCACATACTTGTGGTCCACCAGGCCGCCGGGGCCCATGAGGAAACCATAGAGCTTGGATGCCGGATTCAGACTCTTGACGCCGTCGTAGAGTCCGCTGATAACGTTATGTCCGCCGGGGGCCTGACCGCCCGAGAGGATGATGCCTACATTGAATGTGTCGCAGACTGCGGCCTCGCCGGCCTCGAAACGGATAACGGGCATCCCGTAAGTGTTCGGGAACATAGCCTTGATTTCTTCCTGATTGTCCACACTCTGTGTGGCTGCACCTTCCACCGCCTTCACCGGTCCCAGAAGTGCTTTGGGCAACTTGGGCTGGTAGGCTGCACGAGCAATTTGCAATGCGCTCTTTTCCATAGTTTGATATGTTTTACTTAAAATGTTTGGACTTATTTCCGAAATTCTGGGCAAAGGTACGAAATTCCTGCGACACGGAAAAGGGTTATTCAAAATAAATATTGGGATAACGCTTGCGCACTTCAATTATTAATCGTACCTTTGTCCAAGTATTACGACTTAAACATATCAGTCATGAAACGTAGAGAACTTAAGAAATCCATTAACTATCTGAGCGGAGAACTTCTGGCCGAGTGTCTGGCTGCGGTATCGTACAATAAGAACACTCATGTGGAGGACGTGGAGAATGTGGTGGGCAGCATCCTTCAGATGCAGAACGAGATGCTCATGCGCCTGTCGCATGTGGAACCGGGAAGCACAAAACTCTTCTTCAAAAAAATGAAGGATGACATCGCCTCCCGCACCGAGGAGATTGTGGCACAGATAAAAGAACTGGCATGATAGGTGGGCGTTTGAGTCGGTTCATCCTCCAGAAATGGATGGGTTTCACGGTAGATGTCCGTGTACCATTGCCCCCAAAGTTTATCGCTGCATTGGCTCCTCACACGAGCAACGTGGACTTCCTGATCGGACAGCTCTATAGCCGGAGCATCAACACGCCCATCAACTTTATGATGAAGCGTGAGTGGTTCTTTTGGCCCCTCGGGATATTGCTGCGCCGCATGGGGGGTATTCCCATTAACCGTTCGAAACACGAAGGGCTGACCGACCAGATTGCGCGTAAGGCAATGGAGATGGACGAATTCCGTCTCTGTATCACTCCCGAGGGGACACGCAAAGCCACGACTGAATGGAAACGCGGCTTCTACTATATCGCGCTGAAGGCTGACCTGCCTATACTGCTTTATGGGCTCGACTACGAGAGAAAGCTCATTGCCTGCTACGAGACGTTTATTCCGACGGGCGACTATGAGGCAGACATGGCGAAGATAAAGAAGTACTTCTGCCAATTCAAGGGGAAATATCCGGAACGCTTCGCAGTGTGACGGAAAGCATGTAGGAAAATGAGATTGTATTGTGAATTCTTGCATATTTGCCGCATCGTGAAGGGATGTGTGCTACGCTGTGTGATATGGTGCGTAGCGGGGCTTACCCTATTTCCCAGCGTGGGCGCTGATGCCCAGAACGCTGCGACCATGAAGAAAAGCCTTACCGCATTCTTTGCCAATTACACCAACGATGCATACAGCACACGGGAGAAGGCCAAGGTGGAGGACATTATCATCAACCGTGAGGAGAAACACATGCACGTCTATCTGAGCGAGCCCTTCCTGGGACAGCCCTTCACACCCGAGACAATACAGCGTATTTACCGTAGCACGGCCGAACAGCTTCCGTCACCCTATAACACATATACCCTCACAATCTATGCCAACGGCACACCCATCGACCAGCTACTCCCGCTCACGTTGATGAACACTCGGCCTGAGAATCGCGTGTACCCTTTTGTACAGGCTCAGGGGAAGCCGTGGGTCTCCTGCCTTAGCCGTCCGAACAGCATCACGTCGGCCTTGCAGGGACGGCACCTGTGCCTGTGGGCCAGTCATGGCAAATACTTCAGCCAGAAAAAAGGGGAGTGGCAATGGCAACGGCCACGACTCTATTGTACGGCCGAGGACCTCTTCACGCAAACGATTGTACTCCCCTACCTCATTCCGATGCTCGAAAATGCCGGAGCTGTGGTGTTCACTCCCCGCGAACGCAACTGGCAGAAGCAGGAGATAATCGTGGACAACGACCAACCGACCATCGGTGGGCTGTATCAGGAAACGGAGGGTAAACATCATTGGCATGATGCCGACACTGGATTTGCCTACGTACGGCCTTATTATATAGAGAAGCAAAACCCGTTCAAGGATGGCACATGCCGCAAGGTGACCGCCACCCAAAATCCCGACAATGCGAGCACCGTGACGTGGACGCCACTTATCCAGCAAGAAGGTGACTATGCCGTATATGTCTCCTACAAGACTCTGGAGAACAGTGTGGACGATGCATTGTATCGTGTCATGCATGAAGGAGTCGCCACCGATTTTCGGGTGAACCAGACGATGGGTAGCGGCACATGGGTTTACCTCGGCACATTCCATTTCGGAGCAGGCACGAGTGCTGACAATGCAGTCACCCTCTTCAATGTGAGCGAAGGAAACGGTGTGGTCACAGCTGATGCCGTGCGTTTCGGCGGAGGAATGGGCAACGTGCTACGCTATGATGAGAAGACACCCGACCAGAAGTCGGGAAGCCGCTTGCCTCGCTTCCTTGAGTGTGCGCGCTATTATGCCCAGTGGGCCGGAATGCCTTATAAGGTCTATTCTGTAAAGGAAAGCATGGATGACTATGGTGACGACATCAATACTCGAGCTAAGATGGAGAACTTCCTGGCCCGAGGGAGCTGTTACTATCCGGCCGACGAGACTTATGTGCCTGTGGACAGCGGATTGGCCGTTCCCCTCGAGTTGAGCCTGGGCGTACACAGCGATGCCGGACTGAGAAAGGACAGCACCCTCATCGGCACCCTGGGTATCTATACCACCGGATTCTACGATGGCGTGACGGCTGCCGGACTTAGCCGACTTACGTGTCGCGACCTGGCAGACATCGTGATGACCAACGTCTGTGCCGACTTGAGGCGGCATGTGGGTACATGGAACCGGCGGGCAATGTATGACCGTAACTATGGCGAGTCGCGCGAACCGCAGATTCCGTGCATGATTCTTGAGACGCTGAGCCATCAGAACTGGGCCGACCTTTGCCTCGGCCACGATCCCTATTTCAAGTTCCTTCTGGCGCGTGCCATATATAAGGGCGTATTGCAATATATCTCGACGGTTCACGGCATCACGGGTACTGTCGTACAGCCCTTGCCGGTATGTAATCTTGCGGCCGAGGTTTCAAACGACGGAGGCTCGGTCACCCTGAGCTGGCAGCCACAGGAAGATATTACATCGACAAATGCCACCCCAACACATTATATTATATACGCGCGCCCGCAAGGACGTGGATATGACAACGGCACGCTCATTGATGCTTCGCAGACGGAATACCACATAGACATTCAGCCCGGCACGCTCTATCATTTCCGCGTGGCTGCAGCTAACGCAGGCGGAAGCAGCCTGCTCAGCGACGAAGTATGTGCCTATTATGGCGGAGCCGAGACTGCCCGACTCATGCTCGTGGACGGATTCCAGCGAGTGGCTGGCCCGCTTCCCATTGACAATGAAGAACAAAATGGTTTCGACATGAGCACGGAGCCGGGTGTGGTGGACAATCGCATGCCGGGCTACTGTGGCTATCAACTGTTCTTTGAGAAAACGGGATATGGGAAGGAAGGTCTCAACGGAACCGGCTATAGTGGCAGCGAACTGGAAGGCATGATTCTGGCTGGCAATACACACGATTACACCAGTCGGCATGCAGAAGACATCTTGGCGGGTGGTATCTATACCATCAGCAGCTGCAGCCGTGGTGCCCTGAACCGCCTTTCGCTCGACAACTATCGGATGCTTGATGTTATTATGGGCGCACAGAAGAACGATGGCTACAGCCTAAGGTCATATAAGACGTTCACACCGGAGATGTGCAAGACGTTGATTCAGTTCGCTCAGCGTGGCGGAAATCTCTTGCTGAGCGGTGCCTTCGTGGGTAGCGACATGCAGGCCGAGACGGAGCGACAGTTCACAAGCCAGCTGTTCAAATACCAATATCAAGGCTCCATTCCCACCGACAGTCTCTGTCAGATTCAGGGTATGAACGTAACGGGCGAGTTCTATAACCAGCCCAACGAGGACAACTACTGGATACGCCAGGCTGATATGCTGCAGGCTACTGAGGGCGCATTCTCGGCAATGCTCTACGGGGGAATAAACACTTCGGCAGCGGTGGCCTATGAGGGAGTAGACTATCACGCCATCTCCTTCGGTTTCCCGTTGGAGTGTATCAAGGATGCAGAAACGCGTCGGGGCATTTTTTCCGCCTCCATCCGTTTCCTGCTTGGACAATGAATAAGATATTAAGAAACATTCCATACCACAATAGACTATGTACCAGATTTTATGTAATATGAAGGGTTCGCGAACCCTGCAAATCGAAGAGACGCACCTTGCCACAATCGAAGACTTTGCCCTGTTCAGTGAATTGTTGGACAGTAATGGCCTTGTCGATGAATCCGTTTTGGACAAGCTCCGCCTGAACATTCGTTCGCTGCTCGACAATACGAACGGCGATTCTCGTCTGATTAAACTTTGTCAGGACGTCTTGTTCCACCCGAACATGAAGGCTTTCGGTCTGCACCAACTCATCCTCCTGTACATCGACTGGGAGAAGGAGAAACTGGATGCACTGAAAGGGGAATTGGAACCCGAAAGCGAGGCATAATGAACGAGAGGAGGCACTTGTCCGACTGGCTTCCTACCACACGCAAGGAGATGGACTTGCGTGGATGGGACCGTGCCGATGTGATACTTTTCAGCGCTGATGCCTATGTGGACCATCCCAGCTTTGGAGCCGCAGTAATCGGTCGAATACTGGAGGCCGAGGGTCTGCGGGTGTGCATCGTGCCTCAACCCGACTGGCACGGCGACCATCGTGACTTCCGTAAGTTGGGGCGGCCGCGCCTATGGTTTGGTATCGCACCGGGGTGTATGGACTCGATGGTAAACAAATATACCGCTGCCCGGCGACTGAGGAGCGAGGATGCATACAGCCCCGACGGACGCCATGACCTGCGCCCCGAATACCCCACCATTATATACACCCAGATACTGAAGAAACTCTACCCCGATGTCCCGGTGGTACTTGGCGGTATCGAAGCCAGCATGCGACGGCTGATGCACTACGACTATTGGAAGGAGCGCTTCATGCCCAGCATTCTCTCTCTCTCCGGAGCCGACCTCATCACTTATGGCATGGGCGAGCAGGCCACGCTGGAAGTCTGCCGTCGCATGCAGCAAGCCATTGAGGATTATGACGGTGGACTCTTCTACGACGAGAATGGCGATGCTTGCATCACCACGGACACCTTCCGCCGATATGTAGCGATGAAGAATCCTGTGCCGCAGACCGTTGCGCTGTACAATCGAGAGGAGATACCTCAGGGAATACGCGAAGATGACATTGTACTGCATAGCTACGACGAATGTCTGAACGACCTTCGCCTTCACGCCATGAACTTCCGCCATGTCGAGGAAGAGAGTAACAGTCTGCATGCCCATCGTCTCCTGCAAGAAACACAGGGCAAGTGGGTAGTCGTGTACCCGCCCTACCCCCCGATGACGGAGCAGGAACTCGATCACAGCTTTGACCTCCCCTACACCAGGCTTCCACATCCCAAATATGACGGCAAGCGCATTCCCGCCTACGAGATGATACGCCACAGCGTATGTCTGCATCGTGGCTGTTTCGGTGGATGTGCCTTCTGCACCATCAGTGCCCATCAGGGTAAGTTCGTGGTAAGTCGCAGTCGCGAGAGCATCTTGCGCGAGGTGGAGCAGATCACACACATGCCCGACTTCAAAGGTTATATCAGCGACCTGGGTGGTCCCAGTGCAAACATGTATCGCATGGGCGGGCGAAATCCGAAAGCCTGTGCCGCCTGTGTCCGTCCTTCGTGCATCCATCCACAGGTGTGTCCCAACCTCAGTGTGGATCATCGCCCCCTGACGGACATATATCGTGCGGTGGATGCGATGCCCGGCGTGAAGAAGAGTTTTATCGGCAGCGGTGTGCGCTACGACCTCATACTGCACCCCCAGCGAGATGACACACTCGAATCCGCCTCGCGTGAATATGCCGAGGAACTTATCCTACATCACGTGAGCGGACGACTGAAGGTGGCCCCCGAACACACCAGTTCCGAGGTGCTCAATATCATGCGCAAGCCCTCCTTCCGGCTCTTCGGCCGCTTCAAGGCTCTTTTCGACAACATCTGCCGCAAGCATCACCTTCGGCAACAGCTTATCCCCTACTTCATCAGCAGCCATCCCGGATGCCGCGAGGCAGACATGGCCGAACTGGCAGTACTCACCAAGCAGATGGATTTCCATCTCGAACAGGTGCAGGACTTCACGCCCACCCCAATGACGCTCGCCACCACATGCTGGGCCACGGGCTATCATCCCTACACGGGTGAACGTATTTTCTCTGCAAAGACGCCTGCCGAGAAACAGTGCCAGCGCATGTACTTCTTCTGGTACAAGCCTGAGGAGCGACGGCGCATCGAAGCCCGCCTGCGCAGTATGGGACGTATGGACTTGATTACACAACTTTTTAAACACAGATAAACATTATGCTCACAGAATGGTTTGAATGTAAAGTGCGTTATGACAAGACGCTCGAGGATGGTATCATCAAGAGAACAATGGAGACTTACCTGGTGGACGCCTTCAGCTTCACGGAGGCTGAGAAGCGTTTTATTGCCGAGATAGAACCTTTCGTCAGTGGCGAATACATGGTTACAGACATCAAGCGGGCCAAGATTTCCGAACTCTTTGAGAGTGACGACTCACTGGCCGACCGCTGGTTTAAGGCCAAGGTGGCCTTTGTCACCATTGACGAGAAGACTGGCAAGGAGAAGCGTGCCGCACAGACGATGATGGTGCAGGCCATCGACCTGCGCGATGCGGTGAAGAACCTTGACAAGGGAATGGCAGGCACATTGGGCGACTATGTGATTGTCTCTGTGGCCGAGACAAAGATTATGGATGTCTTCCGCTATAAGGTCGCCGAGGGCGAGGAAGCATAATCGCCGCGCTGTTCACGGCTTACTCCCTTACAATCCGCACTACTCAAAAATAACATAATACAATGAGTCAGATAGCACAAGCCTTACAGGAGATACACTCACAGCTGCCCGACGGTACTCGTCTGGTGGCTGTGAGCAAGTATCATCCTGCTGCGATGATAGAAGAAGCCTACCGCTGCGGTCAGCGCATCTTCGGCGAGAGTCATGTACAGGAACTGCAGGAGAAACGTCCCCTGCTGCCCGACGACATTGAATGGCACTTCATCGGCCATCTGCAGACGAACAAGGTGAAATACATCGCCCCCTACATCAGCCTGATTCACTCCGTCGATTCGCCTCACCTCCTGCACGAGATTGACCGCCAGGGTGCTCGCTTCTCTCGGCGCATTCCCTGTCTCCTGCAGCTGCACATCGCACAGGAGGAGACCAAGTACGGCTTTCTCCCCGACGAACTGCTGGATTATATGCATGGCGGCGAGTGGCGCTCGATGGAGCATGTACAGATATGTGGCCTCATGTGCATGGCCAGCAATGTGGACGACGAAACACAGATTGCCCGGGAATTCTCACGCGCGCACGCGATATATAATAAGGTAAAGGAGGATTTCTTCTCTCTTGATGCCTCGTTCAGAGAATGCTCGTGGGGGATGAGCGACGATTTCCCCATCGCCGTGCAGCATGGAAGCACATTGGTGCGTATCGGAAGCCGAATCTTTGGTCATCGAGGATATTGATTCGTCCGATTTTACTCATTTTTCGAAAAAATGTGCAATTTTTCTGATATATACTTTGATATCTGAGGAAAATAATGTAATTTTGCACAAAATTTCAAAAAATGTGCAAATGGATACAACAAAGGTAAGTTCTTTCAATCGCATAATTGAGCATAGCATCAAGGAATATTGGAACCTCAACTCGCTTTCGGATTATGGCATACTCACCCTGCAGTACAAGGACGTGGCACGCATCATTGAAAAGATGCATATCCTCTTTGAGCATAGCGGAATAAAACCGGGAGACAAGATTGCAATATGTGGAAAGAATCAGTGTAGATGGGGCGCTGCCTTCTTTAGCATAATTACGTATGGAGCGGTGGCGGTGCCTATTTTGCACGAGTTCCACCCAGAGCAGATTCACGACATTGTGAACCACAGCGATGCAAAACTGCTTTTTGTCGGCGAGACGGTGTGGAAGAAACTCGATGCCGGGAAGATGCCCCGTCTGGAGGGAGTCATCTCGCTGACCGACCATCACCTCGAGGTGAGCCGAAACGAAAAACTGACATATGCACGCGAAAACCTCAACCGGCTCTTTGGCGAGAAATACCCGCTCAACTTCCGTGCAGAGCATGTCCACTACTATGAGGATAAGCCCGAGGAACTGGCAATCATCAACTACACCAGCGGCACTACGAGCAACAGCAAAGGTGTGATGATTCCCTACCGTGCCCTATGGTCGAATTCTGACTTTGCCGAGCATGTCCTGGGTAACGATCTCAAACCAGGGATGAGCGTAATATCCATGCTCCCCATGGCCCACATGTATGGCATGGCCTATGAGTTCATCTTCGAGTTTATCAAGGGTGTGCATGTGAATTTCCTGACCAAGGTGGCCTCCCCCACGGTGCTCATCAAAGCATTGGCCGAGGTGAAGCCTTGTCTCATCGTCGTTGTGCCGCTGATTATAGAAAAGATTGTGCGCAAGTCGGTCCTGCCCAAGATTCAGGACCCCAAGATTCGAGTGATGATGCGCCTGCCAGTGGTGGGACAGCGTATCAAACAGAAAATATGCGATGCGCTGACGAATGCTTTGGGCGGGAACTTCTACGAACTGATTATCGGCGGAGCCGCACTCAATCAGGAGGTGGAATCATTGCTCCACGAGATAGGCTTCCGCTACACCGTGGGCTACGGTACCACCGAGTGTGCCCCCATCATCTGCTATAACGACTGGAAAGACGTTAAGGTGGGCAGTTGTGGAAAGTGTGTGGTGAACATGGAACTCAAGATTGACAGCAGCGACCCGCAGCATGTGCCCGGCGAGATCCTGACACGCGGCCTGAACGTGATGCTCGGCTATTACAAGAACGAGGAGGCTACGGCCAAAACCATCGACCGTGATGGCTGGTACCACACTGGCGACCTGGGCGTGATCGACCGCGACGGCAATGTCTTCATCAAAGGCCGCTGCAAGAATATGCTCCTGGGTGCCAATGGGCAGAACATCTATCCCGAGGAGATCGAAGACAAGCTGAGTGGCATGGCACTCGTCAGCGAGTGTGTGGTCATACAAAAGAACGAGAAACTCTATGCCCTGGTATATCCCGACCCCGAGCAGGTGAAGCAGCTGCGCCTCCAGCCCGACGACGTGGCAGCCATCATGGAACAGAATCGAAAGGACCTGAACCCCACGATACCCAGCTATGCACAACTCGCCGGCATTCGCATCATGGACGAGGAGTTCGAGAAGACGCCCAAGAAGAGTATCAAGCGCTATCTCTACATGAATGTCGATGTCTGACACGCGTGTCGGCTATTGGTTATAAATCCTTACATGATTTTTTGACGCAGTCTCAAACTGCGGCAAACAAGTGTCGAAACAACGTGCTCCGCACGTCGGAGGAACACGCTCCTCCGACGGGTGGAGCACGCTTCGTTTCGACGAGAATCGCGTATTTCCGTACGAGAGATTGTTTGGTGCAGAAAAACGCCGAATTTTCAATCTTTGTAAATCAGGCGTTTATCTTAATGACGCCCTCCTTTGCGCCATAAAATCCGCCGAAAAAGCGGCCAAAAAGCACTCTTTTGGGTGGGTGTCTGAAACGTAAACCTACAGGGGCCTTTCCCCTATTTTTACATAAGGGTGGTTTGCGCCGTCTTTATTTCTTTCGTGCGGCGATGGGCACTCGAATGCCGAGATAGCCCTGAGGACTCGTGTCGAACCAACGCTGAAAGACGTGAGTGAAATGTGAATTGTCTGCATATCCACAGATCTGTGCCACCTGGGTGATTGAGTAGCGAGGGTAGTCGGCCAGATATCCCAAGGCGGATTTCAGCCGCACGATCGTGATATATTCGCCAGGCGTAAGCCCAATGCTGCCCTTCAGTTTGCGCTGCAGCTTCATGGGATGCATGTGCAGTCCATCGGCCACCATTGTCACGCTGGGCGTTCCGTCGCCCATCTTCTTTAATACAATCTGCTCCAGATGACGCAGCAGTTCCTTGTCTTCCTTTTTCAGTTGAACTTGTTTCAGTCGATCATCAATTGTTGTGTACTTGCTCATAGCACTTGATTGTTTAGTCTGTAAATGTGGTTTATACAGATGTTCGTGAATATTTTGCAAATTTATTCCTTTTCGTTGGAATAACTATTGTATATTCTTAACAAAATGTACCTCGCAATAAATAAAATTAGAAAAAAGTCCATTCATGGAGTACGGGGAATGCTATTCCGAACGCACAAAGTGAGGATGGTTTCCAGTAAAATGAATTTTAAAAAGTGAATGAATTCATCTTGCCATTCGTGGTACACCCGTAGGGAATCGAACCCTAATCTGAAGAACCGGAATCTTCCATTCTATCCATTGAACTACGGGTGCAGCTTTTGACGATTCAGGTGTGCGGCTTGCCGCACAAAAGCATCGCAATCATCTTTTCGTCTGCAAAGGTACGAATAAGCGAGGAAAGCACCAAACGAAAGAACACCTTTTTTCGTTTTGTGCTTTCGAGCGGAAGTACTTTCGACGCAGTCAGAGGTACGAATAAGCGAGGAAAGCACCAAACGAAAGAACACCTTTTTTCGTTTTGTGCTTTCGAGCGGAAGTACTTTCGACGTAGTCAAAGGTACGAATAAGCGAGGAAAGCACCAAACGAAAGAACACCTTTTTTCGTTTTGTGCTTTCGAGCGTAGGTACTTTCGACATAGTCAGAGGTACGCGCCCGGCCCTTTGGGACGCTTCTGCCACGAAGTGGTGTTGAAGGATAATCGAGGATTGATTCGATGCCAAATGGATTGATTGGCATTTCATTATCCTGCACATCATGAAAGCAAATTCTGCGATCGTCTTCACTTTTTAACATAAAATGTGCCTCGAAATACATTCGCGAGCTAAGTTTTTTGCCGAAAAGTTTGACAGGATGAAATAAAAGATGTATCTTTGCGAATCAATATGACACAAACACCAAATAGAAAAGTACGTCATGAGTAAATTATCGAAGCCTGAGGGGTATCGTGCACTGCTCGACCTTAAACAGACAGAGATGGCCATAAAGAAGATCAAGGATTTTTTCTTGAGCAGTCTCAGCACCGAATTGCGTCTCCGTCGGGTGACGGCTCCGTTGTTTGTCCTGCGCGGGCTGGGTATCAATGATGACCTGAATGGTGTGGAGCGTCCGGTGTCCTTCCCCATCAAGGATATGGGCGAGTCGGTGGCCGAGGTGGTTCACAGCCTGGCAAAGTGGAAACGCCTGACGCTGGCCGAATACGAGATTGCCCCAGGCTTTGGTATCGTCACGGACATGAATGCCATCCGAGCCGACGAGGAACTGGACAACCTGCATAGCCTCTATGTGGATCAGTGGGACTGGGAACGAGTACTGCGTCGCGAGGACCGCAACCTGGCTTATCTGAAGAAAATCGTACGTAAGATATACAGTGCCATCCTGCGCACCGAGTTCTATATCTGCGAAACATACCCTCAACTGGAACCTTATTTGCCCGAGGATATCTTCTTCATACACAGCGAAGAGCTACGTCGCATGTATCCTGATGCCACACCCAAAGAGCGCGAGGATCTCATCTGCCGGAAACACGGTGCGGTGTTCATCATCGGTATCGGCGGCAAGCTGGCCGACGGGAAGGAACACGACCAGCGTGCACCCGACTATGATGACTGGAGCACACCCAACGAGGACGGCTTCGAGGGGCTGAATGGCGACCTGCTCATTTGGTATCCAGTGTTGGGACGCAGTGTGGAGCTAAGCAGCATGGGCATCCGTGTGGATGAGGAGACGTTGCGGCGCCAACTGGCCATTCAGGGGAAAGAGGAGCGCAGCACACTCTATTTCCATCGTCGCCTGCTCGAAGGCACGCTGCCACAGAGCATCGGCGGAGGTATCGGGCAGAGCCGCCTGTGCATGATTCTGCTCCACAAGGGCCACATCGGCGAGACACAGGCAAGCATCTGGCCCACCGAGATGCGCTGCGAGTGCCGTAAGGCTGGGATGATACTGATTTAGTGCTTTCAGACGAAAGTATTCATGGCGTGTTAACTGCGCTTTAATGTGTAAGTTGAGGTTCGGGGGCCGAGAGGCTATAACCTTGGACCTCAGACTTACCGATTCTTAACATAATTTCATTAACCATTTAAACATGTACGACAGAAAAGGTAATGTAACGACCCG
>Ga0310695_10007093_pt1 | contig 18081 bp, 8 predicted proteins | sample RumenRJG_04DNA_FD_203882 | JGI IMG/M metagenome (GOLD analysis project Ga0310695, IMG submission 203882) | Bovine rumen microbial communities from Lethbridge, Alberta, Canada - RJG_04 (v2) (version 2) | ecosystem: Host-associated > Mammals > Digestive system > Stomach > Rumen | place: Canada...
AAATCCTGTTCGTGGCGGAGCGCGGCGGGGTTCGTGTTGCCGTGGACTTCCGCGCAGTGCCTGGTCTGGAACGTCACGATCGAATCCACGGCGGAAGACGTGGCCGACTGCGACGAGAGCCTCACCCACATCAGCGAAGAGAAGAAAATCAGCACCACGATGCCCGTCCACACCACCGGGGAGCGGCCGAACCTGTTCATGGCGTCGTATTTGAACACCTGCCTGTAGAGCGCGAAGCCCGCGATGCACCAGACGGAAAGGACGAGATACGATTCCGCCGAGAGGACGCTGCCTGAAATGTAGTTCGGCACGAGAAGGAGAAGGCAGAACGCGATCGACATCACGGCGCCGGCGAATCCGGTCGCCGTCGTGAGCCTGTCGCCCTGCCTGCGGGCGAGCCTGCAAGCCGCCGCGGACGTGCAGCAGTAGGCCACGGCAGCGCCGATGCTTGAAACATCCACAGGCCAGCCGATGACGGTGCGCCCGAAGAACGGTATGACGAGCGAAATCCCGACGACGAACAGAATCGCGTTGCGCGGGGAGCCGTTTCCGTCGAGGCGTCCGAGCCACCGCCATTTCGGGAAGACCCTGTTCGCGGAAAGCGAGTAGAGGAGCCTGCTCATCGCGATTGTAGCGCCGGTTATTCCCGTGAATATGCCGGCGAACATGGCGGCGCCTATGATTGCTATGCCGGTTTCCCCCATGGCTACGCGTGCCGCCGCGAAAGTCGAAATGGAGTCCAGCCCGGACAGTCCGCTTTTCACCTTGATATAGTCGGCCCAGGTGGCGTATCCGGCGGGGCGCGCGAGAGCCGGCATGACGGCGAGCATCGCGTACATCGCGGCGGACGCCGCGATTGCGGCAAGAAGGATCCGCCAGAGTTTCTTTGCCGGGAAGCGGAATTCGCACGAAGAGTGCGTGACCGCCTCGAAGCCGACGAACGCCCACGGCATCATCGCTAGAATGCGCAGAACCTGGGTCAGTCCGTTCGCGTCGTTCTGGGCGAAGGCCGGAGCCATGGCGGCGCCGGTGTCCGCGCGGTGCGAAAGCGCGAAGAAGAAACACGCCGCGACGCCTGCAAGCATGGCCGCCGCGAGCAGCGCCTGCACGCGCCCCGCCAGACGCCTCCCCCAAAGGCAGGTGCATCCCGCCACGACCATGATCGCGACCGAAAGGAGAACTTCGCCGAGATAGATGTCGAATCCGGCGAGCGTGTCGTGCCATCCGAACTGGAGAATGTCGCCGAACATGTGGCGGGCGAGAAGGACGAGAGCCGTGGCGTTCGCCCAGAGAATCGCCATGTAGGCGAGTGAAAGAGACCATGCCGTGAGGAATCCGTAGTCCGCGCCGAAAGCCATCGTCGCGAACGCGCACGCGCCCGCCGGGCTTTGGCGCGCGGACGCCATTTTGTGGTAGTTCCACGCGATGACCGTCATTGCGAGCATGCCCACGAAAATGCCGATGACGGTTCCGAGCGGGCCGGCGTCAGGCAGGAACGCCGCGCCTGGCATTACGAAAGCGCCCCATCCTACGGCGAAGCCGAATGAAAGGCCCCATGCCGCAAACGGTGAGATGTTCCGTCCGAGGGCGGATTTTTTAAAGGTGCTTCCATTCGCCATGATTGTCAAACCTCTTCTTGACTGTTTCGCCTCTTCGCGCCTGCGAACGCCTCCATCAACTTGCCGTACGAGACCGGTTTGAGAATTATGCCTGAGAAAATCGCGCTTTTTGCATCGCGGAGGAATTCCGTGTCGGCGGTGACCGCATGGACGGGAAGCCGGCGGAATCGCGAATCCGCGCGGAGCTTTTCGACGAGTTCCGTCCCGTTCATGTCCGGCATCCAGAGATCGGTGAAGACGAAATCGTACGGTTCGTCCGCTTTGCACTCCGCGACGAGCTTCGAGTAAGCCTCCGTTCCGTCGCAGGCCTGATCGACCGACGCTACGCCGGTGTGGACGAGAAGCGACGAGAGGACTTCGCGGTTGATCGGGGAGTCGTCCACGACCAGAACGCGCTTCGGGAGGCGTTTCGGGACGGGCGCGGGCGCGGGCGCCCTGGCGGGCTTCCGGGCCGTTGCGAGGACGCCGGGTATCCTGACTCTGAACGTGGAGCCTGTTCCGGGGACGCTTTCCGCTTCGAGCACGCCGCCCATCGCCTCGGCAAGCCGCTTGCAGATGGAAAGCCCCAGGCCGGTGCCGCCGGTGCGGTCCGCGGAGTGGACAGGATCGCGCGCCTGCACGAAAGGATCGAATATGTGCGCCATCAATTCCGGCGGGATTCCGCATCCCGTGTCGGAGACGGCGACTTCTATTCCCGTGCCGGAGCACGCGGCGGCGACCGTCACTTTCCCGCTGTCCGTGAACTTGACGGCGTTGCCGACGAGATTGGAAAGTATCTGTTTGAAACGGTGGGCGTCCAAAAGTACCGTAGGCGCGCCGTCCGCCATGTTTTCAAGCGCGATTCCCTTCTTGGCCGCTTCATCCGCGAAAGACGAAAACACTTCGTCCGCCAAGGCGGAAATCTTCACCGGCTCCGGCTTGAGCGAAAGTTCGCCCGCGTCGATTTTCGAAATGTCGAGGACGTCGTCGACAAGCCGCAGGAGCGTCGTCCCGCCGTCGCGTATCGCGTCGAGAGCCTCGTCGCGCGCTTCCTTGTCCTCCATCCCCAGCTTCAGAAGCTCCGCGTAGCCGAGGATGGCGTTCAGCGGCGTGCGGATGTCGTGGCTGACGATGCTGAAGAACATGCTCCTGGCTTTTTCGGCCGCGCGGGCGCGCTCACGGGCGTTTTCGACCTCGGCCGCGCTCTTCGCGGCCTCTTCGCGCACGATGACCGCGCGGCGCAGTTCGGCGAATTCGTCCTCCACCACGAACCTGTGGAAGAAACAGTTTCCGACGAGGCATCCCAGCGCGTACAGCGGCCACAGCGGCCAGACGATTTGGAGGACGATCGCGACGGCCATCGTAATGCAGAACAGGAAGACGACCATGTTGCGCCGGCGGACGGCATCGCGCCCTTCGAGCGTCTTTGCGAACGCGAAGACCGCCATCAGGCCGTTCAAGGCGACGAGCGGATAGAACAGGACGCTGCGCAGGACGGTAGGCGCGTAGTTGCCCGCTTCATCGAAAGTAAAAACGCATCCGTTGGCGAAATTGGCCGACAGAAGCACGATGTACATTGCAAGCAGAGAGTATCCGAACGTGAAGAGCGTTTTCGTCATCGCCCGGCTGAAGTCCAGGTACACGATTACGTAGCGGCACCATGCGAGGACGGAAACGGCGAGGGCGACAAAGTAGACCACGGTGTCGGCGTACAGGACGCGCGTCCAGCCAAGCCCCGCGAAAACGCCCCAGCACGCATCCGCAATGTAGTAGACGAAAATGCATGCAAGGAAAGCGCGGTAGCTCGGCCCGTACGCGGTGAAACTTCTTCTCCGGCCCGGGAGCAGGTCGAAGTTGACGATCAGATGGATCGCCATGGCCAGGAACGCGATAGAGGAATATATGTAGTCTTGCATTGCTGTTGGATTACTGCTGTCCGGCCAGCGCTTTCGAGAGTTTGTCGAAAGCCACCGGTTTCAGGAGGATTTCATCGAAAAGGGAGGATCTGGGGTCTTTGCGGCATTCCGTGTCCGCCGTCACCGCAACGACCGGAAGCGCGGCGAAATCAGGATCGGCGCGGAGTTTTTCGACAAGTTCGAGGCCGTTCATGACGGGCATCCAGAAATCCGACAGAACCAAATCGTAAGGATCGCCGGACTTCAAGGCCGCGCCGAGCGTCGCGAGCGCCTCCGCGCCGTCGCACGCCTGGCCGATGCGCACGACGCCCGCTTTTTTGAGAAACGCCGCAAGCACTTTCCTGTTGACGGGCGAATCGTCTACGACCAGGACGCGCGAAGGGAGCGAATCCCCGCCGGTTCCGGCGTGCGCGCAGCGGGCCGCCGGCGGCGTATTCCGGACCTCGCGTACGGCCCCCTCCCCTGCTTCCGCCGCGTTCAAGGCGTCTCTTGCGTCTGCCGCGGCGGCGCGGGCTGGCGCTTCGTTTGTTTCTCCCGTCTCTTCCGCCGCTTTCGCCGCCGGTACGCGCACGGTGAATGTCGAGCCGCGCCCGAGTTCGCTTTTCACGTCTATTTCGCCGCCCATCGTCTCCGCCAGGCGGCGGCAGATGGAAAGCCCCAGCCCGGTTCCGGCGGCCCTGTCGGCGGCGTGGCTCGGGTCGATGATCTGGACGAACGGGTCGAGTATGCGGAGAAGCATGTCTTGCGGGATGCCGCATCCGGTATCGGCGACAGACACGGAGAGAATGCCGTCGGAATACGCCGCCTTGACTTCCACGGACCCTGATTTCGTGAATTTGACCGCGTTTCCTATGAGGTTGAAGAGTATCTGGCGGAAACGGTGGCCGTCGAGTTCGAGCGTCGGAACGGATCCGGCGGAATTGACGAGTTTCACGCCTTTCCCGGATGCGTCGCGCCAAAAGGACGAGAATACTTCGTCCGTCAGCTGGAAGAGAATCACGGGTTCGGGGCGGAGCGCCATCTTTCCGGCATCCATTTTCGCAAGGTCGAGGACGTCGTTCACGAGCTGGAGAAGGGTCTTGCCGCTGTCGCGTATGAATTTCAGCGCGTCTTTACGCTCCGATTCTGTTTCCGAGCCTTTCTGTAGAAGTTCGGAATAGCCGAGGATGGCGTTCAGGGGCGTGCGGATGTCGTGGCTGACGATGCTGAAGAACATGCTTCTGGCTTTTTCGGCCGCGCGGGCGCGTTCGAGGGCGTCTTCAAGTTCGCGGGCGCGTACAGTAGCCTGTTCGTCCTGGATTACGAAGACATGCAGAAAACAGCATCCGACGAGGCATCCGAGCGCGGTGAACGGCGTGAGCGGCCACACGACCTGCATTACCATGGCGGACGACATGACAAGGCCGCACATGAAAACCATCACGCTGCGCCTGCGGACGGAATGCTTCGTGCGGGCGGCGTTCGCGAGCGCGCAGAGCGCCGCGAACATGTTGAACCCGACAAGGAGGAAAAACGCGGGGTCTCTGAGGAAACCCGTTTTATAGACGCCGGCGCCGTCGAAGTAGAAGAAGCATCGCGTGAAGGGATTGGCCGCAACCGCCGCGAGATTGAACGCGAGGAGCGCCCAGCCCGACCAGTCGAGAACGCGCTTCGGCCATTTGGCGAAACCGAGATACGTCGCGACGAAACGGCTCCACAGAAACACGAAAGCGACAAGCGAAAGGAAGAAGAGAACCGTATCGGCGTACCACGGGACTATCCATCCAAGCCCGGCGAAAATCCCCCACGCCGCGTCGGTGGCGTAATACGCAAGGACGCCTGTCAGGAATTTGCGGTAGTATCTGCCGTGCAACCCGTCCGCTTTGTGCCCGAACAGAAGATTCCAGTTGAAAATCAAATGGAGAACCAGGGCGGCGATGGAAAAAACGGAATATGTGTAGTTCTGCATGGGTTGCACATTCCTCTTGTCAGGCCGATCCGGCCTGCGCGCGGCCGCCCGTTCCGGAAAGCAGCAGACCTATCGCGCCCACCGTTACGGGCTTTAGAACAATGCTGTCGAAACCCTTCTGCGCGAACGTCGACTTCAGCTCGATGTCGGCGGTGATCACATGCACAGGCAGAGACTTGAGTTTGCCGCTCGCGCGGATCGCCTTCACGAGACCTTCGCCGTCGAGCTCCGGCATCCACATGTCCGTCAAAACCATGTCGAACGGTTTTGCGTCCGGCACTTCGAGAATGCCGAGCGCTTCGCGTCCATTCAGCGCGGTTACGATATCGAAGTCCCCGAGTTTCTTGAGAAGCGCCCTCAAGACGACGAGGTTCATTTTCTGGTCGTCCACGATGAGTATGCGGCGGCGGACGCCGGAGACGGCCGCGGCGGACGACGCGGCGGGCGCAGCCTCGGCGCCCGCGCCGGCGACGCCTGCGGATATCTTCACGCCCGGCATCGTCACCGTGAACGTGGATCCGGCGCCAAGGGTCGAAGCGACGGATATTTCGCCGCCCATCGCCTTCGCAAGCTGCTTGCAAAGCGCAAGGCCTATGCCCGTGCCGCCGTGCCGGGCCTCTTTCGAGTCCACCTTCTCGTACGGCGACATTATGCGCTTCAGGTCTTCGGCGCTTATGCCGCATCCCGTGTCGCGGACTTCGATCCGCAGCGTGCCCGACGATGCGTCGCCGGATTCGAACGAGACGCGGACTTCGACCGTTCCCGCTTTCGTGAACTTCACGGCGTTGCCGACAAGGTTGAAGAGAAGCTGTCCGATATGCTGCGGATCGACCATGAGCGCCGGCAGGCCTTCCGCGCGGCAGGTTATGATCACGTCGCGGTTGGCGTTCGCGACCTTGAACGACTCCACCACGTCCCCCGCGAGTTTGGAAACGACAGTGTGCACCGGGGTTATTTCAAGTCTGCCAAGTTCAAGTTTGGAAAAGTTGAGGACATGGTCTACAAGCCTCAGAAGCGACTTGCTGCTGACGATTATGGAGTCCACCGCCTGGCTGCGTTCGGCTTCCGTCTTGAAACCCATTTTCATCATCTCCGAGAAGCCGATTATCGCGTTCAGGGGCGTGCGGATGTCGTGGCTTACGGTGGAGAAGAAGTAGCTTCTCGATTTGTCCGCGCTCTTCTCGGCCTCGAGTTTCTGCTCCAGGAGGCGTTTTTCGCGCCGGCGGAGAATCATGAACAGGCTGACAATGATTGCAAGCGACGAGAAGAAGAGTCCGAGCTCCGTCACCATCTTGACGAGCATGTCCGCGCTCACCTTCGACATCACGTTCTGCACCATATCCTTGTCGACCGTTTTCCCGACAAGGGCGTTGAACGCCGTGTCGGACGAATCGCATATCGCAAGCCTGAGCCACATGAGCGACGAGAAGAATATGATTGCGAGAATGCCTATCCAGACTACGACGGACTTGCCGAAGCGCGAGCGCCAGTCCACGATGAAGATGTGTCTGTACTGGAGAAAGCCCAGAAGGCACCAGACGGCGAGGACGAGATACGATTCGGCCGAAAGCGTGTCTCCGGATATGTAGTTCGGCACGAGCATCAAAAAGCAGAAAATCGACGCCATGGCGATGCCGACGACGCCGGAGAGTTTTTCGGCGAAAGCGTCGCGCCCGGCACGGTGCCTGGCAAACACGAACACGGCGGTTGAAGTGTATCCGCAGGCGACGGCCGCGCCGAGGCTTGAAACGTCCACCGGCCATCCCGTCACCGTCCGCCCGAAGAACGGGATCGCGAACGAGACGCACGTCACGAAAAGAATGGCGTTCGCCGGCGATCCGTCGCGGTTGAGCCTGCCGAACCAGCTCGGTATCGCGCCGCCGTTGGACATGGCGTACATCAGGCGGCTCGAAGCGACGAGCGTTCCGAAGATGCCCGTGAGCTGCGCGGCGAGCATCGTGCCGCCGATGACGGCGACGCCTGCGGCGCCGAGGACTTTTCTGGCCGCGGCGAAAACAGGCATCGCGTCGATTCCTTCGAGATTGTCGAGGTTGCCGATGTAGTCGCTCCATGTCGCGTATCCGTCCGGGACCGCGAGAACCGGCAGGAGGGCGAGGAGGATGTACACGGCCGCCGAAACGGCGATCGCGCCCGCCATTATGCCGAACGTGCGGCGCACGGGAAAGCGGAATTCCGGGGACGAATGCACTATAGCCTCGTAGCCGACGAACGCCCACGGTATCATCGCGAGGATGTGTACCACCTGCAACGCGCGGCCGCCCTCGGACGCGAACGCGGGATTCATTGCCGCCAAGCCGCCGGTGTGCTGCGAAAGAGCGGCGATGAAAACGGTCGCGACGCCCGCCACGAACACACCCGCGAGAATCGTGTTCAGCCATGCGGCGAGACGTTTCCCGTAAAGGCACGCCCCGCCGCACAGCGCCGTCGCGAGGATGCACAGCGCGACTTCGCCGAAATAGACGTGGAAGCCGGCGAGCGTGTAGTGGAAGCCGAACTGGAGCGCGTTGCCGAAAAGGTATCTTACGAGAAGGACGAGGGCCGTGACGTTCGCCCACAGAATCGCGGCGTAGGTAAGCCACAAAAACCAGGAGAGAAGGAAGCCGTGGTCGGAGCCGAACGCCTTCGTCGCGAAAGTGAACGCGCCGCCCGGGCCCGGGAAGCGCAGCAGCATCCGGTGGTAGTTGAACGCAAAGACGGCCATCGCCGCCGCGCCGAGAAGAATGGCAATGACAGTCCCGGCCGGGCCGGCGCTAGGGAGGAACACCTTCCCCGGCATGACAAACGCCCCCCACCCCACGGCATAGCCGAACGAGAGCGCGAGAACCATCACCGGCGAGAGATACGCGCCGGGTTTCGTTTTTGCGGCGTTTCCGCCGCAGGATATATCTTTATCCATACTTTTGCTTTGCAGCCGGAATGGCGGATCCGGTCAATTTTTTCTTCGGCTCTATCGAAGCATCATGTCAAGGATTCGAGGCCGCCATGGGCAATGCTCTCTCAAACCCGCGCAGAAATTATACCAAAACGCCCCGCCCCCGCGCAACCTATGGCCAACGCATTAAAAGCCGATTCTTCCCCTTTGGGGCCCCAGAATCGTTTTTAATGCGTTGGCCGTAATCTCTCCGCCACCGCCCCTTGACTGCGCCATAAGACGCGCGGCTTGCGGCTCGACGGTACGTCTCGCCCCGGCAGAGCGATGTGGCAAGGGCGCCCACGCCCTTGCAGCAAGGCCGAGGCGGCCTTGCCACACCGGCATTTGCACGCCCTGCCGGTTCAAGGGGCTTGGCCCCGCGCCGCATTCCCAACCCAAACACTCAAACACCCAAACACCCAAACACTCAAACACCCAAACACCCAAACACTTCCCTTTCCCCTTCTTCCCCTTCTTCTTCTCTATGTGCGCGCGAATTTGCGCAAATTGCACTTGTTTTACCGTTTCGGCTTGATTTTCCGGGGCGGTTATGGTTAACTTCCCGCCTTGAAAAACAAGCCAAACGAGGCTTGCAAAGAAAGGCTGTGCAAAATGTTGAACTTCTTCATCGGACTGCTCTACTTCATTGAAATAACCACCTGCATCCTCCTTGCGGGCGCGGTGCTTCTGCAAAAGCCCAAAGAAGGCGGGCTCGGCGGCGTCATCGGCGGCGCCGGCGGCGATGTCTTCGGCGCGGACGCCGGAAACGTCCTTGTGAAAGCCACGGCGATTCTCGGAACCGTCTTTCTCGTCACCACGCTTCTCCTCGCCTGCCTTACGTCCAAGTCGGTAGACAATTCCGTGCTGGGCGATGAAAAGGCAGCGGAGACGCAGACCGCCGCCGCGGCCCAGGATCCGCTTCCTGTGGAAACGCCCGAGGCCGCCGCCCCTGCAGTTCCCGCTCCCGCCCCCGTCGAGGCTGCGAAGCCCGCTCCGGCTCCCGCCAAGGCGCCCGAAGCGGCAAAGCCCGCTCCCGCAGCGAAGCCCGCCGACAAGCCCGCGGCGGCTCCCGCCAAGGCGCCTGAAGCGGCCAAGCCCGCTCCCGCAGCTAAACCCGCCCCCGCCCCGGCCAAGCCCGCTCCCGCAGCGAAGCCCGCCGACAAGCCTGCGGCGGCTCCCGCCAAGGCGCCCGCCCCGTCGAAGCCCGCCAAGTCTGCGGCCTGACCTCCCGTTGCGGAGGGTGCAATCCGGTGCGGATTCTTTTCAGATACGTTTTCCGGGAATTCGCGATCCCGCTGTTCTACTGCACGGCGGGATTTCTGTCTATATTCGTCCTGTTTGAACTATTCGGTTCCTTCGGACGCATAATGGAAGCCGGCCCGGCTTTTTCCGACATCGTCCGCTTTTTCTGCGGATACATCGCCCCGTACTTCCAGTGGCTGATGCCGGCGGCGCTTCTCCTTGCCACGCTCTACACGATGTGGAATTTCTGCCGCCACAGCGAGATTACCGCCATGCGCGCGAGCGGGGTCGGCTTCGCCGCGATCGTCCGTCCGATTCTCGTATGGGCCGTGATATGCGCCGCGGCCGTGGCATGGATAAACGAAGCGTTCGTTCCAAAGCATTCGAAATGGGCGGAGGATTTCCGCAAGGCGAAGTTCCGCATCGAGGCGATGGAGGAGAAGCGCAATACGTTCGCGCCCGATCTTCCCGGCATCAACCGCACATGGACGGCCAGGCGCGTTCTGTCGCCCGACGCTTCGGATCTTGAAGACGTGCAGATCGTGGAACCCGGCGTTTTCAGCGTCCGGGCGGACCGTGCGAGATTTCTCGACGGGCAATGGTGGCTTTACGGGGCGAAGTGGACTTATTTCAACGCGGCGGGCCGGCAGAAACCCTCCCCCTCGCCCGGTCTCGACGCCCTTCCGCTGCGCGTTCTCGCCGGATTTTCCGAAACGCCGCGCGATCTTGCCCTCACCGAGAGCGATTTGAATTTCCTGCCCGTCCGCGACCGCTTCCGCTACATACAAGGGCGTCCTTCGGTTCCCGCGCCCACCCGGACGCGCCAGATCTACGACGCCTGGGCCAAGGCCGCCGCGCCTTTCGCCTGCATAATCATAACGCTCTTTGCGATACCGGCCGGAGTCGCCACCGGCAGGCAGTCCATCTTCAAAGGGGTTCTCGGCGCGATCGCGATGTTTTTCGCCTTTTTCGCCCTGACCATAGTCTGCATGATAGGCTGCGCCGCGCTTGCAGAGCGCGGCTGGGCGGTTCCGCCTCCGGGCGATCCCGCCTGCCGCACGCTCCGCGGGATGCTCGAAACGGCGACGCCGCCCGTTGCAGCATTCCTCCCGGCGGCGATATTCTTCGTCGCAGGTCTCAGGCTTTTCAGGCGCAACCGCTGAGGGGGGACGGAAAAGATGTGGCACGGTTACGTTCTCGCAATCGCGGACTGCGCGCTTTTCCTGCTGTGGATCAGGATGTTCGCTTTCACATCCGCGTCCGACGCTCCCGATGCGCGCAGCGCCGGAGTCGTCAGGGCCGGAGATTTCCTCTCCGCCCCCGCGGCATCGGTCCTGCGGCTTCCGCCGCGCGCCGCCGCAGCGGTGTCTTTCGCGGCCGTCGCGGCTTTCCGCATCGTCGTTTCGATCCGCACGGGCTTTGCCGAACCGCTGGCGGCGGTTCCGTTCGTCGTTCTTCCCCCGCAGTGGGACGCTTCGGTGCGGAGTTTCGCCGGGATGGCGCGCCCCGCCGCGTTTATATGCGTTTCAACGGCTCTTTCCTTGATGAAGATATGGACGGCGTGGTTTGCCGCCTTCTGTCTGGGGGCTGAAATCCGTCCGCGCGCGCCGGGCTACGGAATGTGCGAACTCGCCGCGCGTCCGTTCAGCCGTCTTTCCGGAATCTCGAAACTTCCCGCAATCGCGGTTCTCTATCTGCTTGCGGCGCGGGCGGTCCCGGCAGTCTGCGGAAGAATCGTCCCGATTCCTGAAATAGAAGAGCTTGTGCGCAATATGGCGGAAGCGTGGACGTTCCTGCCCGGACTTTCGGATGCGGCTTCGGCGCTTTCGGGCGCGGGGCCGGCCTCCGTGCGCGCGGTGGCGTTCTGCTCGCTGGCGCTGGCGCTCTTCGCCGACGCTCTCGCGTTCGCCGGGCGCGTTGCGCTGATCGCCGCGATATTGCGCGGGCTTTCGCTGGTTTTCGGCAGCGGACGCTTCGCCGCGTTTTCGGGCGATCTGCTGGGCGTGATGCAGGGCCGCCTCGCACGGCCGCCGCAGCCGCGTTCCTTCCCCTGGGGCGCGGTGCTCCTGTGGTTCGTCCTTTCCGCCGTCGCGGCGGTATTCGCCAATATCGCCGTGTTCGCGGCCGTTTTCGCAAAGGCGGTGGCGGCATGACCGTGCGCGACCTTTTCGAACGCGCGGCGGAAACCTCTCCGGACGCCGTGTTCATGCGTTTCTGGGAAGGGAACGCCTGGCACGGAATAACATACGCCCAGACTCTTTCCCGCGTGCGCTCGCTCTATGCGGCGCTCCGCCCGCTGAAGCTGGAGCCGGGAAGCGACGTTGCCGCGGTGATGCTCGACAACTCTCCGCTCTGGATCGAACTCTATCTGGCGCTCTCCGGCGCCGGCACGACAGTGACTACGCTCGATCCGAAACTCCGCGCGGGCGAAGCGCGCCACATCCTTTCGGATTCGGGAGCGGCCGTGCTCTTCGCGCAGACCGCGCAGGCCGCGACAGTCCGCGAGGCCGTGAAATCCCTCCCCGGGCTGCGCCGCGTGGTGTGGACCGGCGTACAGGACGCCGCCTCCGCTCCGTCGCTGCCAGGCGTGGAGTGCGACGCGCTTCCGTCGATGCTCGCGCGCTGCGAAACGCCCGCCGCGATGGCGGCAGAAGCCTACGCCGCCGCAAAGCCGCAGGACGGCGACATCGCTTCGCTCATATACTCGTCCGGCACGACGGGCCGTCCGAAGGGCGTGATGCTTTCGCACGGGAATTTCACGGCAAACGTCTCCGCCACGCTCGCGCGCGTCCCGTTCTTCCCGGACGACTGTTTCCTGAACGTCCTCCCCCTCTTCCACGCATTCTCGTTCACCGGAAATTTCCTCCTGCCGATGTCCGTCGGCGCGTCGGTGGCGTTCGTGCGTTCGCTCCGCACGGTGGCGGACGACATCCTCGCCGTCAGGCCCACCGTGATCCTGGCGGTTCCGCTCCTGGCCGAGAAACTATATGCGCGAATCGATTCGCAGATCCGCAAATCGCTGATCGCGTCGGGTCTGTTCAAGTTCGGCTTTTCGCGCAAGTTCGTCGCCAAAAAGATACTGGAACGCTTCGGCGGCAGGCTGCGGCTTCTGGGGATCGGCGGCGCGCCGGTTTCGCTCGACACGCTCGAAGGCTTCCGCAAGATCGGCCTGTCCGTGCTTGAAGGATACGGCATAACGGAATGCTCTCCCGGCGTGGCCTATCCGCGCCCGGGGCAATTCATCCCCGGGACGGTCGGCCCCGTGCTCGACGGGTACGAATGGAAAATCGCCGGCGCCGACAATTCCGGCGCCGGGGAGCTTCTGCTCAAGGGCCCGTCCGTCATGAAAGGCTACTGGCGCAACGATGAGCAGACGCGCGCCGCGTTCGACGCCGACGGTTTCTACCGCACGGGCGACATCGTGCGCGCCGGCGTGCGGGGCGACATTTCCATCTGCGGACGCTGCAAATCGCTTATCGTGAACCGCGAGGGAAAGAACATCTACCCGGAAGAGGTCGAAAGGCCGCTTGAACATTCGCCGCTGCTGAAGGACGTGCTGGTGCTGGGCTGGCGCTCGCGGGGAGAGACCGGCGAACATGTGGGCGCGATCGTGGTGCCGGACGGCGAAGCCGCCGCCGCGCATTTGAAGCGCGAATCCCTCACCCGCGAAGAGCTGCGCGCGTTCACGGTCTCGTACGTGCAGGGCGTGTGCAGGGCGTCCGTCGCGGACTACAAGATTCCGCGGAAGATCGAAGTCCGCTTCGAGCCGCTCGAACGGACGCCGTCCATGAAAATCAAGCGCGGACTCTACGCCGGTTCGCTCGACGAATGACATTCAGGTGCAAACATGCAAAACACGAAAATAAAATTTACAGCAATATTCGCGCTCGCCGCCGCTTCGTGCGGCGCGGCGGTCTGGAACCAGAACGAGTTCGCCGTGAAATGCTTCAAGGCGTGCATGCCCGACGATTCGGCCTCCGCGGTCTGCCCGCCGTTCGGGATATCGAAAATCGCCGCCGCGCTCGGAACGGCGATGCCGCCGGAAAGACGCAACAACATCGCGAAGACCATCGGGCTGTATTCCGATTTCACGATGTCTTTCGGCGAGGTGCGGCGCAATGCGGTGAAGCCGCGTTCGCGCGTGGACAACGACATCCGCGGAATGTTCGCGATCTGGACCCCGCTTCCGATTTCGATGGCCGACCCGGTATACGTCCGCGACATCCAGGACAATTACGGCGGCGAGGTTCTGAACTCCATGTACCGCGAACACGCGAACCACTGGATCGACATGGCCACCGACGGCGTGCAATGGTCGTTCCTCGGCAGGAACGCGGAACTCAGCCGCAACGACTGCTCGCTGACCGCGGCGTTTTCGGCGACTCCGCGCTTCCTGGAGCCGTTCGATCCGGCTGAATCGTACACGAACGATTTCAAAACCTCGCGCGGCGCGAAGATAAAGCGCCGCTACATCAGCGGCGTGCGCACCCTGCGCACGGCGGAAACGCCGTCGTTCAAGGCCGTCGCCCTGCCGCTCAGGGGCGGTCTCTCGCTGTGGCTCGTGAAACCCGTGACGAACGCCACCGCGCCGGCCGTCATGCAGTCGTTCAGCTTCAGGAGTTTCGAAAGCATATCGTCCGCCCTGCGGGAAAATCCGTCTCCGCTGCGGAGCCAGACGTTCGAATCCGAGGATTTCACGGCCGCAGTCGCGGACGGCGAAACGCTTACGATGCGCGGAGAGGGGAAATTCAGGATATCGTTCCCCGCTTTTTCGATACGGACGAAACTGATCCTCCCCCCGCTTTTCCGCAAGTGGGGATTCCCGCTGAAGGGATTCGACAAGATCAGCGTGAATGCCGGATTCGGACTGATGGTCTGCAAGACCGTCTTTACGCTCGGCGAGGGGGGCGAACCGGAATTCGGCGATATAGTCGTGGAAGGCGAGAAGAAGACGGTCCGCAAAAAGGCCGCGCCGAAGGACGCATCCGCCAAGATGACGGACGAGGAACTGATCGCCGCGCGCCGCGCCGCGCTTGAAAAGGCGAAGGAGACGCCCCCGCCCGAAATGAAATTCGATTCGCAGTTTCTGTTTTTCGTCTGGCAGGACGATCCCGGCATAGTTCTTTTCGCGGGCAGGTACACCGGCAACACGCGGTAGCGGCCGGGGACGGAACTTGTCTGTGATTCTTCAGGGCGCATCTGTGTTGTTCACCCATGCGCAAATTCCTGCGAGTGCATAGAAGGAAGTGTTTGAGTGTTTGAGTGTTTGGGTTGGCTGTGAGACGTCAGACGGGAGACGCGAGAGATTTTGACGTCGGACGAGAGGATTTTTCGCGTCTCGCGTCTCATGTCTCGCGCCCATGGCGGTTGAGCGGCCGCGTGCATCTGCGTAATTCACCGTCTGGCTTTTTGATTATGGGAAACAACTGTTTGAAACAACTTTCCTTTGGTGCGCGCTCGTTGTTTTTTCCAGTTGTTCCGGTTGTTTCCAAATTCACCGCATAGCTTTTTGATTATGGGAAACAACTATTTGAAACAACTTTCCTTTGGTGCGCGCTTGTTGTTTTTTCCAGTTGTTCCGGTTGTTTCCAAATTCACCGTCTGGCTTTTTGATTATGGGAAACAACTATTTGAAACAACTTTCCTTTGTTGCGCGCTCGTTGTTTTTTCCAGTTGTTCCGGTTGTTTCCAAATTCACCGTCTGGCTTTTTGATTATGGGAAACAACTGTTTGAAACAACTTTCCTTTGTTGCGCGCTCGTTGTTTTTTCCAGTTGTTCCGGTTGTTTCCAATCTCAAACCGCCCGGGTGAAAAACGCAGATACGCCCTTCGCGTACTGGCTTGCAATCGCGTTCTGAACTTTGATAAAATTGTTTTGTCGGCTTTTCAGTCGACAATTTAAGGAGAAGACGAAAATGACAAAAATCGCGAAAATGTCACGGGGGGGGGGGCCTCTCTAATCTCAGGAGGTGTGCTGTGAAGCGCACCGGTTTCAATGCCGCGGTTGCGGCGTTTTTCTGCGCAGCGGCGCTCGCGCCTGCAACTGCGAACGCGGCTGAAATCGCCGATGCGGATTTGCAGGCTGCGGGGCTTTGGAGCGAGTTTGACAATCTCGCCGGAGACCCCTCGCGCGCTTCGAGTTCGATAACCAACAGCCCGTATGTTGCGGCGAAGGCGTTCGACGGCAACTACGACAACGTGGAGTCGAACAGGTTCATGGTGAATTCTTTGCCCGTGTCGCTCTACTACCGTTTCGATTCGCCGAAGTGCGTAAATGCGATCAGAATCGCGAACCAGTGCTGGATAGCCGGTCAAAGCCGTTCGCCGAAAGCCTTTGTCTTTGAAGGCTCGAACGACGGCGAAACGTGGACGACGATCGGCTCCGAGTCGGGGCTTTCAACTTGGGCGAATACGTCGGACAGCAAGACCGGAACCAATGGTACGATGACGAAGCGGATTTTCAAATACGCCAATGCCGATTCGTACGTCTATTATCGCATCACCTTTACCGAGACAATGTCCGAAGGAGCCGCTCTCGCCGTTTCGGAAATCTACTTCTACCACATGGAACCTTACTATTGGCGCGGTCCCGCCGCCGAGGACGCGAATCTCTCCAATCCAAACAACTGGTCTCTTGCGGACGGCCGGACGGCGACGGTCGAACCCGGGGCCGGTTGTTCGATGGTTTTCACGAACGACGCGACGGTAACGGTGGACAAGCCGCTTTCCGTGCAGTCGATAAGCGCCAACGGCTACGCCGTCCTCTTCGACAATCCGGCCCCGGACGATTCCGGTGCCGTCGCCACAAATACGCTTACGGTGTCCGGCTCGATTACCGGTGGCACCGACAAATTCGCCGTTTTCCGCTGCAAGGTTCAATGCACCGACCGCTTCAAGAAGGCGAGCCGCAGCCAGTTCCCCGGCGGCCTGACAGCGCGGTACATGCATGAACATTGCAACGCTTGGGGAACGAACACGAAAATGCTCGAGGGAGAGTTCTTCTTTACCGAGCCTTGGCCGCTCGCAGGATCTGCCTCCGTCCCATGGACGCTTGGAACGGCAGATTTGCCGGATTCCGTCCTTCACGCGCCGACGCTGACGAGCACTGACGCCTCCATGCTGACTGTCCTTCAACGTTCGAAGGCGTATTTTTCCGGCGATATGCAGATGGGTAGACCCGATGAGAACCATCCCAGCGGGGCCGCGACGCTCCCTATCCTGCGCATCGAAAGGGGCTATGCCAGGATAGCAGGCACGCTTTCGTCCATCAGCGGATACATGGGCAGCGGTCCGAGCGTCCACGGAACGAACCACGTGCGGCGGCTCGTATTTACGACAAACGGTTCCGCGGACGACAAATACAGGATAGATACCGTTTGCTATTATCCAAAGTTTGTCATTGACGAAGGTGTTGAGAATTCCAAGCGGCGCTACTCAGTGGTTTTTGTCAATATGCATAACAGGCTCGATTTCTATGCCAACGGCGATTTCACGTTCGACAGGAAGGGAGGTAACAAAGCTGTGGTTTCTTCGAGAAGCTCGGGAGCGAATTTCATCCTTGGCTGGCATACGACCTGGGAAGGCGCGAGCCACAACATAACGGTCAATCAGGATTTCGGTCCCTCGAACCATGAAGGGTATCTTCCGACATTTGGAATGGAGATCGACGGCGAGGGCGGATCCGTCACGCTCAACGAGCCTATTGCCTTGAATTCTGGAACCGTTATTTCGGGCAAGGTGAAAGCAGTCGCGGGCGCGGCGGGCGTGTTCGGCACGAGCGCGGTCTCTGCCGGCGCCGGGACGACGCTTTGCATATCAAACGGCGTAGCGCTTGCGAACACCGTGAATATCGCCTCCGGCGCGACGCTCGAATATCTCGACGGCGCATCCATCTCCGGCGCGGTGACGTTCGCCGGCGGTTCGTCGATGGCGCTCCGCTTTACGACGGACGCAACCGCCCCCTGCATTTCTTTTGCATCTGCGCCAACGGTGAACGGCAAGGTGACGGTAAATGTTTCGGCCGATGTCGCGCTGCCGTTCGAAACGTCGTATATGCTCACATCCGGCGCGCATTTCGCGGATATTTCTAATTTTACGCTCGACTCAAGTTCGGCCGGCTGGGCAGATCTTTCTCTTGACGCCAACGGCGATCTTGTCCTTACGCGCAAGTCGCATTTCTACATCAGGATAGCAGATGGTGCGTCAAGCGATCTTGCGGTTCCATTTCAATGGATATATGACAAGACTGCGGTTGGTAGCATGTCCGAAATTGAAACCGCGTTGACATCCAATGGCGAGAACGGCATTCCGGTCTGGCAGAGCTACTGTCTGGGACTTGATCCGCGGGATGCAGGAAATGCGGTTTTTTGCGCGGCTGCGGCCGAGCAGCCTTCCGAAGCCGGGAAGGTGGCGATAGAAGTTTCCCGCAGTTTCGTCCCTGCGGAA
>Ga0310695_10007094_pt1 | contig 18071 bp, 11 predicted proteins | sample RumenRJG_04DNA_FD_203882 | JGI IMG/M metagenome (GOLD analysis project Ga0310695, IMG submission 203882) | Bovine rumen microbial communities from Lethbridge, Alberta, Canada - RJG_04 (v2) (version 2) | ecosystem: Host-associated > Mammals > Digestive system > Stomach > Rumen | place: Canada...
GTTCTGCTTCGCCGTTTCCAGATCGACTTTCAGCCGGCCGGTCTTCTCCGCGAATTTCGCGTACGCGCCATCACATGCCGTCCTGACGTTCTCCACGAGCGTCGCGTGCGAAGGATCGGTCGTGAGATTGACGTCGTTGAGCTGCGGGAACTGCTGTCGGAGATCCAGCATCCTGTTGGTGGCGTCAATGGACTCGCTGGCGTTCGGGTCGGTCATCTGCTTGATGAAAAACGCCTTGTCTTCCGCCGAGAGACCCTGGATGTTGTCGAGCTTCGCCAACTCCGCCTTATAGGCGTCGAGCTTCGCGACGGCCGTCTTCACGTCGGCGAACTCGGGAGCGTCGAGAGCCGCCACGTCCGCGGACGTCACGGTTTCGGCGTTTCTTCCGAGCGCATCCGCCGTGACCTGCATAGTGTTCGATTTCTGCAGTGCGTTCTGCGTTTCGGTGAACTTCGCCTGTGCGTTCCTGAACTCCGCGCTATTGTCGAAGCTGGTCTCGACTTCGCTCTTGACGGAGTGGCCGTTCGTAAGGGACGGCTTGCCTCCGATCTGCTGCTGCACCTTGGCGAGCTGCTTGTCGGCGTTGCCCTGGTTGTTTGCCGCCTTCATCATGTCCACGTTCTTGCTCGCGACGTCGAGACCGGCCGTCTTCTCCGTTCCGAGCTGCGCATTGAAGGCCTTGGCCTGCTGGTAGAGCGAGATGAACGTCGCGGCGGACTGGAGCGCGCAGCAGATTGCGCCTGCTATCATGCCCGTCACCGCAGCGGAGCGTTGCGCAGCCGCCTGGTCCAGGATGCTCTTCTGAACGGCCAGATTCTCCGCGAGGCGCATCTCGCGCGTGGCGTCGCGCTGCTTCTGCGCGACCTCGACGAGAAGCGCCATCATCTTGTAGAGGTCGAACATCGCGCGCCTAATGTTGCTCTGCGCGCTGTCCTTCGGCATCGCGGCGAGAGTCTTGGTGAGCGTCTCGCTGAGCGTGTCGTGGAACAACTTGATCTGCTCCTCGGTGAGATTGAGGCTCGTGTCGGCCGCGAGCTTCTGGCAGAGCGAGTCGATCGCCGCCTGGTCCACCGTCTCGGGGATGTCGAGGTCGTCCGGTATCCTGATGGTGACCGGCGTCTCGACTCCGTCCACGGTCTGGGTGATCGTGACGTTCGTCGATCCCGCGACGCCGTCGGCGCCTTCGGTCTTCGTGACCTCGCCGAGCTTGCCGAGGAGCGCGTCCCAGTTGACCGCTCCTGCATTTCCATTTACTTGAAGGCTCATTGTCTGGCTCCTTTCAACTTTAAACTTTAAACTTCTAACTTACGCCATCGCGCCCATGTTGTTCGCGATTGCAGTCTGCGTGTCGGTCGCGGACGAGAGCATCTCCGCCACCTGCGAGATCGCCTGCTGGAGCATCTGGAGGATCTGATTGAGCTCCTCCTCGCACTCATCGAGGCGCTGCTTGAGCGCGGTGATGTACTTCTCGGTCTCCGAGACGTCGGCCTGCGACATCCCAGCCTTGAAGGCGTCGTATGCTCCGACGCCGCTTGCGACGCCTGAGCCGATTCCGACGATCGTCATGGTCAGCGCGACGGCGGCACGGATCTTCTCCATCGTCTCGACGGTGACCTTGAGACCCTTCGCGGTGTCTGCGATGCCCTTGGCCACGCTCGAGACGGCCGACGCGCCGCCGCCCGCGAGGCCGGCGCCGAGGGAGGCCGCCATGATCGCGACGGTGATGAGCACCTGCGCGAGGATCTGCGACGCCTGCTTGCTGAGCCCCAGGCTCTCAAGGCCCTTGGCGAGCTTTTCGACGATCTTGTCCATCACGCCAGTCTCGTTGAGCACCTGGCACCCGATCGCGATCGCCGCGCCGATGACCGGACCGACTGCGAGGCCGCCCGTGGCGATGCACGCGACTACTGCCGCGACGACAGCGAGAGCCGTCATCAGCCAGCCGAATATCTTGCTCGCCTTGCGGGACTCGGCCGCCTTGTCCATGTCCTTGAGGGACTTCTCGATTTTCTCGGAGCGGTTGTTGCGCTCCGCGTCGAGTGCGTCCTTCTGCATGTCGATGCGCTCCTTGGCCATCGCCGTCTGACGCTCCTCGTTGTCCATCTGGATGTACGAGAGGAGTTTCTCGAGGTTCTGCTCGAGCTGCTTGATGTCAGCGGGGTTGTCAAGGGCCGGAACGCCCGTAGAGCCGGTCGGCCTGCCGGTTTCGGCGCCGTCGGCGCGTGGGTTCGTGTTGACGCTGACGTTGCGTCCGCCGAGAAGCGCCGCGATATTCTTGATGGTCTCGGTCGCCTTGTCGGAAAGGCCAAGCCCCTTCGCGAAGTCGGCCGTCTGGTCGATCGTGCTCGGCATCTTGCCCGCCGGAATGCTGTTGATTTCTCCTGCCATTGGTTGGATCCTTTCGTTGTTGGTTTGAAAGTCTGAATGTCTGCGTTCGTTGTCCTGTTCGCCCTGTATACACTTAAGTCGGCACAAGGTTACAAACTTTTTTCACCCATTCAACTTTCAACTGTTCAACTATTCTTCGACCTTGAATTCTTCCTCGCCGATCGCCTTGCGGAGCTCGGCGGCCTTGGCGCGGTATTCGCGTCCGAGGTCCGTATTCGCCGGGCAGTAGTGCTCGAGCGCCATTATCGCGCTCGCCGCGTTCCCCTTGTCGCCGAGCGCGAGATAGCACTCCGCTGCGTGCAGCTGCGGCTTCGGGTTCTCGAGATCGAGGAACGAGGAGTATCCGTACGAGGCAATCGCCTTCTGGTAGTCCTTCTGGGCCTGCTGAACCGCGCCGAGCGCGAACCAGTACTTCGTGCTCAGGTGGTCGAAGAGGACAAGGAACTCGAAGAGCTTCTGCGCTTCCTCGAACTTGCCTGTCGTGTAATAGCCGAAGCCGAGGGAGTAGACCGCCTCGAGCTCGTCGTTGGTGATGCCGCGCACTTCCTTGAGAGTCGCTCCGTTGGCAAACGACTTGGCGGCTGCAGCAATCTTCTCTTCGGTTATCTTGTCCATGTTATCTCCTTTTGTTTTTATTGGTTTTATAGTGATTCAATGTTTAAAAGTTGAAAAGTTCAAAAGTTCAAAAGTTTAAAAGTTCAAAAGTTCAAGAGTTCAACTTTCAACTTTCAACTTTCAACTTTTCAACTTTCAACTCCCTCTACACCGTCGCGATTCTGTTCGCCTCGATGGTGTCGGTGAGCTCGCGCTCGATCTTGTCGAGCGAGTCGCGTATCGCGTTGAGCGGATCGTTCGCGGCGAGTTTCTCCGCCTCCTTGCGCGCTTCCGCAGCGCTCTCCGCCTTCTCCTGGGGCGTCAGCGTCGTAAGCTCGCTCGCGATCGTCTTGAGCGTGTTCTCGCCGATCGAATTCACGATGGCCGATATCTTGCCCTTCACTTCGGCTATCTCGTTCTTCGTCTTGGCTATCTTGCCCTGGATGTCGTCCATCGTCTTTTCCTTGGCGACAAGCTCCTCGCGCACGAGCTTCTGCTCCTCCACCATCTTGTTGTGATCCTTGCCGTCCTTCACGGCCTGCTCGATCATCTTTTTAAGCTGGTCGATCTTCGCCTCAAGGATGGCCATTTCCGCCTTAGTCTTCGCCTCGTCGTCCGTGTAGCCCTTGAGATCCCCCTCCAGTTCGCTCAGCTTCTCCGCGAGCGCCAGTCCCGACTCGAGCGCGGATTTCTGCGCCTCGTCCAGCGACTGTCCGATGGAAGTAAGCGACGTCATCAGCATAAGGAACCTCGTGCGCTCGCTGTCGCTCTTGAGCTTGGCGACAAGCGCCTCGAGGTCGGACATTTCAGCGCTCGTGACGGTTAGCGAGGCTCCGCCGAGCAGCGCTGCGAGCGCCTTCCCCTGTTCTGTGGGCGCGGGAAGATCCGGCGCGGACATCTGGATAGAGCTCGCGAGTCTTGTTGTGTCAAGTTGTATGCTCATGGTTTTTTTCCTTTCTGCATTGTATACACGCCAAATCCGAAAAGGTTACATCCGAAAAGGTTACATCGTTGGTTGTATTATACTATATTTTGCCTCTTTGTGGTGAAAATATCATTCAAGTTGCAGAAATATCTTCCTGCCTGATGTCGTCGATTGTGAATTCGGGCATCTTGTCGCCGAGTTCCGCGTCGGAGGCGTTCTTGATCGTCATCGTCACGGTCATCTTCGTCTCGCCCAGGACAAGTCCGTCGTAGGACGTTCCCTTGAAATCCGGCGGATTGAACATGCCGTCATTCCCAAGCAAGTTGGTCACCTTGTTCCTGACTTGGTACGTCATGGTGATCGTAACATCCCCGTTGTCGGCGATTTCGAGGTTGTATTTGTCGCCGGGAAGGCGGTCGGCGGCAACAACGACCGTTCCTTTTTCGCCGAGGCTCGTGCGCGGCACGCCCCTCAGATTGCTGTTCTCCCCGCCGTGGTTGACGAGATGGTCGATCACCCCGTAGAGCCCATCTGCCTGTCCGCAGACAAACGACACGAGCTGCCTCATCTTCTTGTGCCTGTTGTCGAACGTCTTCTCGAGAAACTCCGCATAGCCTTTCTGCGCCGGGTAGTCCTTTTCGCTGGTCTTGATTAGCTGGGGGTACGGTGTGCCAAGCTGCGCATTGGGGATGTTCCGTCCGTCGATCGTAACGTATCCGGTTCTGTATTCGCGCAGGGACTGGATCATCAACCCGGTGGAAAGGCTTCGGGCCTGCGTCACATCGGTTATCTTGAGGCATTCCTTGAGGTCGTCGGCGAGCTTCTTCTTGAGGGTGTTCTTGACGGTCGCGACATCCTCTTCCGTATCGAGCCTGAACCCGGCTTCGAGCGCGCCGAGGACCTCGGGGTTGGCCTGCAAATGCTTGACGACCATCTCCGGACGCGGCATCTTCGCCTTGCCGAAGTCGAACGGATCGTCGAGCTGCTCGGCGAAGAACGACGTCTCGAAGCGGTCTATGAGGCGGTTGAGCATCTTCTCCGCCTTCGCCCCCTTGCCGAACGTCTGCTCGACAAGCGCCTTGAGGGCGGCCTTCTGGTCGTTGTTGAAGCGAAGCGCCGAATCGCCGTACTTTTCGAGTCTGTCGCAGAATTTGTTGATGTTGTCGAAGCGGTCGAAGGGAGCCTTTTCTATGATGCCTTCGAGGTTGTCCATGATCGCCGGCGGAATCACGACCTGCCTGCCGGAGTTCATCCCGGCCGTGTGCGCCGCGCCGAGAAGCCTAGACCTGGCGGAAGCCGCCATGTCTTTCGCAAGGGCTTCCTTGTAGGTGTCGTAGAGTTCGTCGCAGTCTTCGCCGAGCGACTTGACGAGGCCGAAGACTTGGTCGCGGAACTCGGCGATCGCCGGATTCGACTTCGCGGCCTCTCTCAGCGGGCCCATGATCGAATCCCTCACGATGTCCGACAGTCCGCCGACTTTCTTGTTCATGAACAGCTGTTGGCATATCTTCTGCCTGTCCGTCAGCTCGTTGGTGGAAAGCTTGCCCTCAAGAGCGGTCATGTTGCCGGCGAGATCGTTCATGGCCTTGCGCAGCTCGTCGAGGGTGTCGTCGGGAAGATTCGCGGCCTTGCGCAGCTCCTCCGCATCGTTGAGGATGTTCCTGAACTTGAACGCGAGGTTCTCGGCGATCTTGGCGAGCTGGGATGTCATCGCCTGTCCTGGGAAGTTCTTGGCGAGGGTCTTGTTCCGCGTGTCGTTGTTGGCGATCTCACGGCGGACGTTGAAGTCCTTGAGGAACGAGGCAGAGTCCTTCATGTAGAGCGAGCCCGCGTTCATCGTGCGGTTTGCGGCGGATCCCTTCGTGATAACCTGATTAAAGGCATCCTCAAGCGATATCCTCAACCCCTGTGAGCACAGGTTGGCCGCAGTGTTGAGCTTTCCAAAGTCAAGGCGCGTGTATCCGGCGGCGAATGCCTTGTTCGCCAGCTCTCCGTCCGGGTCGTGCTTGTTGTCGAACACGTTTTCGCGCTCGAGGTTCGCTATTGCGTCCCTCACCGCAATGATCCGGCGCGCTGTGAGGGGCTTGCCGCACCCGTAGTCCTTCATCAGCATCGCGGTCCTGACGCTCTCGGGGATGTTCTTCTCGCCGCCGAACATGTCGGCGACGCACTTTTTGAAAATGTCGCGCACCGCGTTGTTGTCGTTGCGTGCGCCCTTCCAGCGTAGAAAGCTCAAGGATACCCAGTCGAACCTGCTGGACGTCTTGATATTGCGCTCCTCGAGCGTGGTGCCTCCGGCGACCGCAATGTCGCCCTTCGACGCGATGGCCGTCTTCTTGCCGGCGGCCATCCGCCCCTCGGCGAAGCTGACAAATCTGCTGAACTGCTCGTTTACTGCGTTTATCATGGCTCTGTTCCTTTTAGAGTTTTTCAGATGTAATTATTCGCCCTGTATACACTCAGAAACGCGAAAGGTTACAATTCAATAACCTTATGTCGTACTGTACTTCTGCCCGCCCAGCGTAGCATCGGCTGCCCCCGTATCGGCTCAAACTTGTAGTCGGCGACGCTTCGCGCCTCCGCGCCCCCACGTGAGACATCCTTGATTCCGAGTTCTTGCTGTTCCTTCATCGCTTTTCTCCCTTTTTAAAGTTTTTATTGACCACCATTGCAATATCAATACAATTGTGATAAAATACATTCCAAAAACACACCAAAGGAGCTTAAAATGGCCACATCAACTCTACAGATTCGCATAGATTCTGACCTACGTCGCGAAGCGGATGCCCTCTTCGCGAGCACCGGGCTCGATTTGACGAGTGCCGTTCGACTGTTCCTGCGCCAGTCTGTGATTCGTCGCCGCTTGCCGTTTGAAGTCGTTTCAGAGAACCCAGACCCCTTCTGGTCTGAGGCCAACCAGCGCGTCCTGCGCGAGTCGATCGACTCCCTTGAACGCGGCGAGGGGCAGCGGCACGAACTTATCGAAGCATAGGCAGGGCGCACGACATGAATCTCACATTCTCGCCCCGTGCTTGGTACGAGTACACGGGCTGGCAGTTGGAAGACAAGAAAATCCTCAAACGAATCAACCTGCTCATCAAGGACATTGAGCGGAACGGAAACACTGGCATTGGGAAGCCCGAGCCGCTTCGAAACATGAACGGCTACTGGAGCCGCCGCATAAACGACGAGCATCGGCTTGTATACAAGCTCTCGGGAACCAACGATCCCGCCAATGGCGACTCCCGTGAACTTTTCATTGCTCAGTGCGCTACGCATTACGAATAGACCTCACTTGTAGTTGCAGTAGAAACGCATGTCGCAGCCGTCGCAAAGGCGCGCGCACTTCACGACGCCTTTGTTCGAGAAGCGGTGGCTCTCGATCCGCCCGACCGCCGAACATTGCAAAGTCGGTCAGACCTACTTTGCAATGTTTCCATTTCAGCGAACGACGCCCCTGAACTCGGCTATAGCGCGGTATCTGGTTGAATACTCGGCGTCGTTCTCCAGCACGATGTCCGAAACATCAGGATTGCGCGCCTTGAGAACCACCTTCGCGCCATTCCTCGTGAACTTCTTTATCGTATAGGCGCCACCGGTTTCGGGATCGCCCGCTTCAAGCCGCTGGACAAGCAGCACCTTCCCTTCAAGACTTGCGCCGAGCTTCCTGAAGATCGCATAGGAACCCTCCTCAATCAGCCCTTCCATCGACGTCCCTTCTGTCTTCACGACAAACTGAGTGTCGTCAAGCCGCCCGCAATTCACGACCTTTATCCAGCCGTCCGGCTCGACCTCCTCGCCGTCGCCGAAATGCCCGCACGCCGCCCGGAGCGAATACACAGGCAGATACTCGCGGAACCTGAGCGCCGCCGCAACCGAGGCAAGGATCTCACGGGAGGGACGCGCTCCTGCGCGTCCGCTCGGTAGGGCGGTCGCCCCGCGACCGCCGTCCAAAGGCAACCCAAACACAGGTTGATGAAGTCCGTAAGCCGCATTCTTGCTCGGCACCATCAGATACGACATGGCGTTTGCAGATGCAATCTCGGTTGCGGACTTAGCCTTCGCCTGCACGACGGCATCCTCAATCATGTGCTCACCCTTCACCTCGACAATGACATACGAGCCGTCGCGTTTCTGTGCAAGGAAATCAGGGTAGTAGCTTCTGAGCGTGTTCGACTCAGGATCGATGTAGGTAATCCTGAAATCTGTCTTGTCGCTTGTCAGCATTCCTGTGAAATACAGATGCTCGACATCTTCGTCTCTCAAGACGGTCTTGAAGAAGGACATTTCGGGCGTTGAGTCAAAACAGTAGTTGTCGAGATGGAAGCTCTTCGCCGTAAAGCGCGAGAAGTCCCGGTTTTTCATCGCCGCCAGCAGATCAGGTTTCACCTGAAACTCGCCGACCGCGTCGCCGCCTTTCCCGGACGCGCGGGAATGCGTCCCGCCCCCTCCGTCTCCGCCACCATTTGGTCCCTTCGGCGGTTTTACAAGTTTCAGCTCGATGTCCTGCGTATCAATCTTCTCGTCGAGTTTGTAGAACCGCTTAAAAAGTTCTGGAATTATGCGATCGTAAAGTATCTCGTTGTATTTGTTCACGGCCGCGACAAGCGCGTCCATTCCTTCTTGGGACGCCTCCAGCGCATCTTGCACGGCAAGACAGCTCTTTCCGACATATCGCGCCACCTCCGCCGTCAATGTCAGGGCGGAGTATTCGACATTCTCTTTGACCCCTTCAAGGACGGTTTTCCGCCCCTCGTCACGCCCCACACGCTCAATATCGACCGTTGTCCTGACGACGTCGTACTTTGTCGGATCGATGTCCTTGAGACGGAAATTGACTTTATCTCTAAGTTCTAGCTCCTTCAGTTCGTAACGCTTGATGATGCGCTTGAGCTTGACGGTGACAGGCGGAGGCACCATCTTGACCTTCACCCTGATCTTGTCCTTCTCGCCCGCTCCGGTGAATTCATCGATATTGAGGCGGAAATTGCTCTCCAGTTCCTCGCTCAGAATCTCGCGGTTCTCGTCCGAGAGATAGACCGTCCCCGTCTCCTGTACCGCCCCCACGGAACGCAGACAACGCATCGTCGCCTGAAGGACGAACACCCTGGACTTCGGCCGTCTGTGCAACGCGACCGCGAAAAGCGACCGACAGTTCCAACCTTCCTTGCCTTTGTTGACGAGCAGGATGAACTGCTTCTTCGATTCAGGCGTGTCAAGTCGGATGAATTCCCGAATGTCGTCGTTCGTCGTGAGCTTGTCGTCCCCTACGTTTACAAGGATCCGATCTGTCGAAATTCCCAACTTCACAAGCGCATCTTCCACTGCCGGACGCAACTTGCCGTCGAGCTCAGCGATGTCGCTCGCGAAGATCGCCATCTTCGGCAACATCCCCTCCACGCGCCGCTTGCCGTACTTGTTCCAGAAATCGGTTATCGCCACTCTCACGAACTCCTTGCTCTTCGTGTTCGAATAGCCGTTCACCTCCGCCTGCTTCAGATAGCGGTGGTCTATCGCGTCTTTGAGCGAATACGTGTACACCACCTCCGGAAGAAGCATATTGTTCACATACGGCGTGCCCGTGTAGTTGTAGCACGCCACTACATGCGTCCCCGCAGCTTTGAGACATGCGGCCAGTTCGTTTATCGTCTTGCGAAGCGAGGTCGTGCCGCTCTCCGAGAAGTCCTTCTCCAATGTCTTTCCGAACGCATGGTGCGCCTCGTCCACATAGATGCCGAGATTCGTGAGCCGCTTCAGCATCTCGAAACGCTGGTTCGCGATGAGATCGTCCTCCGTCTCAATCTCGTCCGTCAGGTCGTCCAGACCAGCAAACGGATCAGGTAGGGTCACGCGTCCAGCGTGACCGTCATCGCTCTCGTTCGGACGCGCAGGAGCGCGTCCCTCCCGTTCATATTTCTTCTCCGCCGCGAACAGCGAATCGACCGCCGTCTTCTCCTTATGCGACCGTTTGAGGATGATCTTCTGGTTGTTGGAGATGACGATGTTGTATTCTGAATTCTCGATGATCTGGAGCGAAAGCGACGTGTCGTCCAGAAACTGGAACTTCAGGTTTGCATTCAGCCATTCCACATATCCCGGCGGAACGACCTTCGCCTTGTCGAGCGTCTGAATCTCCCGCAGCGATTGCAACACGGTCTTGTCTGGCGCGAACACGAGCGCGTTGTGGCAATAGCGTGCCTCTTTCGGATATTTCTTCGCCAACAGGAACTCGTAGAAGATGCACGTCGCCATGAGCGTCGTCTTGCCCACTCCCATCGTTAGCGCGTAGATGTAGTTGGGATACGTGGCGGCAGACGCCTTCAGACGCGAGAACGCCGCCTCGAAATGCTGCGCGTCGATTGTCTCGAAGAGTCCCAGCTCGTCGATCTTCAAGCGAAAAGTCCCGCGTCCGTCGAACGATCCCTTGCGCTCGTGCCAGTCCTTGAATATCTCCACCAATCGCGCGTTGTCGCAGTACTCCTTCAGGAAGACGTACATCTCCAACGCTTCGAACTGCGGACGACGCAGATAGGCGTCCGCCTCCTTCTCGCCGGGATCGTTGAAGTCCAGGAACTTGCGCGTCAGGGGCGTGTAGATCGACCGTATCTTCCTGCGGTTCTGCGCGTAGAACTGCCACAGGTAATCGTAGAACGGCACGTCCGCAAGCGCGGCGACTTTCTTCTTCGCCATGTCACTCCACCTCCATCTCAAGCGACTCGGCGAGAAGATCCGTGATCTTCACGCGGATTGTCCCAGCCCCCTCAGGTATGGCGTATTCGCCCTTCACGAATTCGTTGTCCTTCGGCACATCGACGACGGTCGGCGTAAACACCGCACCATCGTAGTTGAAGTCCACCATCACGCTCTCCACGAGTTCGCGCCATTCGCCGACCTTCGACTTCTGGAGCGAGAGCTTCTTCATGAGGTTCATCGGATAGAACGCCTTGATCTTCACCTTGCCGCCCGCACGGACAATCTTCGCCTCCGAGTCGCGCTTGAAGACGAGCTGCGACTTGTCCCGCAGGATATCGACCACCTCGATCTCAACCTTGAACGCCTTCAGCTGTTCCTCCAGCGACGCCTTCAGATCAGGCTCGTGTCCCATGCAGACAAGACGCAGTTTGAGAACCGGCTTGCCGGGGTTGTCAAGCGCCGCCTTCTCCGCAGCCTTGTAGTCAAATCCCGTCACGATCTCGTTCAAGTCGGCCTTCGTCGCGAGACGGTTCACCGGCATGATCTTGTAGAACCATTCGTCCTTCTCGCCGTCATACATCGAACCGCCCGGCATCGGTTGCAACTCCAGCGCCTGGACAAGCAAATCCTTCGCCTCCACGGGATTGCGGAACACATCGTAGTTGTTCACGTTATAGACGGTAAAGCCCGTGTACTTCGGCTCGTCTTGGTTCGGCAATTGCTTTCCAATCTCCGCCGCCACCCCAAGAAGCCGTTTCGTCGTCGTCTGAATCGCACCCAGATTGATATCCGCGCCGATGAACCTTCTTCCCAGCTTCATCGCCACCGCTTGTGTTGTTCCCGACCCCATGAAGCAGTCAAAAACAATATCTCCGGGATTGGATGAGGCTTTAATTATGCGTTCGAGTAATGCTTCAGGTTTCTGGGTGGGGTATCCCAAATCCTCACTACTTTGCGAGTGTAACATCATGTGCTTTGATGACCATATGTCTCCAGCAAACACACCTTCAGTCTCAAATCGTACCAAACGCGGCATACCTCCAGAAGTAAAGCGTATCATATCGTCTCTTATCCCTTCGTCAATCCGTTCTTGTGACCATATCCAATGCTTGCCTGCTGGCGGCTCAATCCATCCATGCACCTTCCCAAAGTACTTTTTAGTTCCTTGTCCTGCTTGGGTGAAATTATCTAAGACAAATCTTCTTCCAGTTCGTTCATCAACAAAAGGGAATCTTTTTTCTGTCACCTCTGCTTCGCGCTCTTCATACACTGGATTAAATGTTGCTTGTGATGTTTTCCCATAAAACAAAATATAGTCATGTATATTTCCGAACTGAAGACTTTGTGCTTTCCGTGACAAAGTCTTTTGCCAAATAATCTCATTACGGAAACATCCAAATCCAAAGATGTTATCCATCATCAGCTTTATATAATGCCCGACATGCCAATCAAGATGTATATATATGCTTCCCGTATCCGCCAGCAGTTCTCGACACAGAATCAGCCGCTCGTACATGAACTGGAGATATTCGTCGTTCGTCCAGATGTCGGTGTACTGCTTTTCCTCGAAGGAGTTATGGTCGTTCTCCACCTTCTGCCCGCGCAGAGTGATCGTCTTCTTGTAGTCGGCCTTGGAGTCGAACGGCGGGTCGATGTAAATGAGGTTGACGCGTCCACGATACTTCTTCAGGAGATGCGACATCACCTGGAGGTTGTCGCCCCAGTAGAGTTCGTTCATCCAGCCATCCGTCTCTTCCCCATGGCGCTCCTTCTCCTGCGCGGGGAAGTATTGCGTGGAAGTGAACGGACGCTTCCCGGCCCAGCGAAGCATGGGCTGTCCGCGTATCGGCTCGAACCGATAGCCGTCCACTATCTCGCGGTCGGCGCGGGGCGCCGCCCCTACCTTGATTCCAAGTTCTTGCTGTTCGTTCATGGCATTGCTCCTTACTTGTAATTGCAGTAAAATCTCATATCGCACCCGTCGCAGAGACGCGCGCACTTGACGACCTTGGCATTCGAGAACTGGTGACTCTCAATCCGTGCCACCGTCTCGCTGAACTTCTTGAGTGTCCCCTCCACGCGGCGCGAGTCGAAATCCCACGTCACATACGGACTCTCCCCTTCCGTCCGCGTATAGTAGAGGTGCATCTTCGAGACGGACTTCCCGAATTTCTCCTCCACGATTCGCGAATATACTTCCAGCTGTCGGCGGTAATTGGCAACGCGCGCCATATCCTCACGGTTGTTCACGTCCGGCTTCTTGTCCGTCTTGAAATCGACGATCTCCACCGAATCCCCTTCGCCACGCAGAAGGTCGATCACGCCGTGGAGGATGAAAGTTTCCGTCGGGATGGAGACATCGTATTCCGCCGCGAGAATGTTGTTGAAAGCGGCGCGGTTGCGTTCGACGTACCGCTTCACCTGTTCGAGTGCGGCGTTTTTGCGGTTCGGGTCGAGATACGCCTTCATCGCAAGCGAAAGCGAGGCGTAGTTGAGGTTGAACCAGCCGTTGATGCGCTCTTCGTCGAATGTCTCGCCGCGCAGAAAGCTCTTGTGGACGTCCTCAATCGTCTGGTGCACGAGCGAGCCAAACATCGTGGCGGCCTGCCGGTGGGGCGCAAAGCCAAGGTAGCGGTAGGCCATGTACTGCAAGGGGCAGTTCTCGTAGAGCAAAATATCCGAGGTGAAGGCGTAGGCGTTCTTGATTGACGGCGGCTTGATTTTGGCAAGATTCAGATTGTCGGCCGTGAACGCGGGCGCTTTCCAGTCTGCTACATCCTCCGTAAAAGGATCAATCTCCTTGCCGAGCAGGTACTTGCCCCTTGGCTTCGCACCTGTGAGGACCAGAAGGTTCTGCGCCCGCGAAAAAGCCACGTAGTATTCGCGCCAGAAGTCGAAATACTTCGTCCGCTCCAGCGGCTCGAACGGCAGACGCGCAAAGTACTTCAATTCGAGGATAGCATCAAGGTCCGTCCAGTCCTTGCGTGGTGTCTTCGCAAGCGAGCCGACGACCGTGACGGGGAACTCCAGCCCCTTCGACTGGTGAATCGTCATCACTGAGACGCAGCCGGACGGGATCGGCTCCTCGTAGTCCTCAAACTCCTCAAGTCCGCCCCGATAGAGGAAATGCAGGAACTGGCAGAAAAGATGTTTGAGGTTGTTCTCAAGCCACTTCGGGTTGATGACGTTGATGGAGTAGATGAATTCAAACTTCGAGAGAAGCTGGGAGATAAGCGCGAGGTTGAACGCGTCGCGTGAGGTCTTTGGCGTTCCGTCGTGATCCACGGCGAGGTAGTCCGCGAACATCGGGAACTTCAGCGCCTCGTAGAAAAGCGTCAAGAACGTGTAGTCCGTCGCACGTGACAGCACCTTGTGCGTCGCCGCCTTCCGCTTGGCCCATGCGAGAAGGCTGGCGTGGCGCTTGGAATCGCCCTTGATTGTGTCGGCAAGAAACTGCATGCACGTCCGATAATACGCCGCCGTCTCCGGCTGGTGTTCTTCCATGTCAGTCGGCAGCTGACGCGCCTGCGGGAAGAGGAAGAACAGGAGTCCAATCATCAGCCGCACGGCATCGCGCTGGAAGAACTGCGCCGAGCGCGGGGAGAAAACGGGTATGCCATGCGTTTCGAGATACTCCACCAGACGCACCACATCCTTGTTCTTCACCGAGTGGAAGAGAAATGCAATCTGATTGAAGTCGGTGACGACCTTCTTCGCGACGAGCGAATCGATAAATGCCTTCACATTGTCGCACCATCCGTCAACATTCTCTCCCGTCACGCGCACGACGCCGGGACAATCGTCGAACGCCTTGCCTGGTTGCGGGGAGATTGTCTTGTCGTAGCGGAACCGCTTCTTTCCGTCCTTCCAGTCGCATCCGTTCATCCAGCGGTTGTAGAACGAGACGATGTCCTTGTGAGAACGGAAGTTCGTATCAAGTACGACGGTCTTGCAGACACCCACCGGGAAGTTGCCGGCAAACTGAAGGATGTTCCGAACAGACGCCCCTCTGAACCGGTAGATGGATTGGTCTTCGTCGCCCACCACGCAGATGTTCGCGGCAGGCCCCGCCAGTTTCAGAAGGATGCGCTCCTGTATCGTGTTCGTGTCCTGATATTCATCGACGATGAGATACTTGATCTTAGAACGAATCTCCGCCAGCACATCAGGGTGCGATTCGACAAGTGAAAGCATTTCGCTCTGGATCGCCGAAAAGTCAATCGCGTTCTCTCCTTCTAGGATTTCGCAGTAGAGTTTGTACGCTTCGCCTAACGCCTTCGCCTCGGGCTCGGGCGCGGAAAGAAGCGTCTCGGGATCGATGGCTTCCTCACGCACCTTGTTCAGATACCCGCATAGCGTCCCGGCGTTCGTCCAATTCGATTGCGCCTTGGCCACCAAGCCGAAATTCTCAATCTCGCGAAACTGATGCATCCGTCGATAGACGGTGTAGCTCTGGTCGAAGTCGTCAAACGTCTTATAGTTTTTCTTGAGGCGTGTAAACTCCGAATAGTCCTTGAGAATACGGAGAAAGAGAGAATGCATCGTGCCGATGTACATTTCATTCGGCGACACCTTCAAACCCTCTTCCATTAGTCGGCGCGAGATGCGCGTCAACAGTTCCTTTGCGGCTTTCTCGGTAAACGTGGATACGAAGATCGATTCGGGCGTGACGCCACACGTGCCAATAAGATGGACAACGCGCTCGACAATCGCCATCGTCTTACCCGCACCGGGCCCTGCGATGACGAGCATCGGACCGTCAACATGGTTGACGATTTCAAGTTTCTTGGAATCTATATGAAGAGGGCGCATTTTCCTTTCCATGCACTCTCCCGAAGCCCTACCACAGGCTTATCTCGAATACACGGAGAAGGAGAATGCGCCCCCATAAGGGCGCACCTCCACTCACATGCCGTTCGAGATTGAAATAGTGGTAGTATTTCGGGAGAACGACTTGTTAGCGTCGATGCTAAATTGTCTTTGTCAGCTCCGCTCGGAATCGCGGCGTGCGCATATCCCCCGAGCGCGAAGCGCGAGCAGCGAAGCTAGCGCTAGCGGGGTGCGCGCCCGCCCTACCGGCGTGTGACACCTATATCGTCTTTACTTCGGCAGACCTCCTTTGTGTTGTTGTTGACGATTGAAATTCATATCACTATTATACCACATCACAGCCATTCCGTGTTACCAGGTCGCACTGGGCGGACAGAAATTTACGCGAGAGCGCGAATCATCAGCTTTCCCAAAGCTACATGTCGTCGATGGAAAGTCCGAGAATCCGCCGCTTGAGACGAAGTTTCTCCGGGTGCTTCTCGAAGAAACGCGATGTCTTCGCCTCCAGAGCCGCAAAGTCTATCGCGGATTTCCGGCGCTTTATCTCGTAGAAGTCAATAGCCCCGGCCGTCTCATCCTCGCAGACAAGGTCGATTTCGTTCTCTCCCTTTCGGTCCCACCATCCGCCCATACACGTGTAGCGCTCCTCTTCTGTGAACTTCCACTCGAAGTACCGCTCAAGGGAACGTCCAGAGAAAACGTCGAAATCCTCGGACACAAGCGCCCGAAGCCGTTCGAACATCCCCCTTTCGACATAAGGCGCACACCTGAATACATACCTAAACCAGAACCTGAGGAACGGGTCTTCGATTCGGAATACGGCGTTCTTGCTCGCTGGCGGTGCGAAAACAGGATTGACCTTGCGTATAAGGCCGTAGTTCCGCTCCAGGTTTGAGAGATACGCGCCTACATCAGAACCGAGGTCGTTCTTTATTTCCGCAAACTTCGTGTGGCCGGAAGCGATGGATGTAAGAATCGTGAAATACGTGGCGGAATCGTTGCCAAACTCCTGCATGAGAATCGAGCGCCCCTCCTCCAAGAAAGGAGAAGCCTCGGAAAAGAAGAGGTCGATCATCTTCTTCCTGTTGAAGGCATGGGCGTCCATGAACAGCGACACGTACCGCGCGACGCCCCCCGTCATCGTCCAAAGGGAAAGAACGTCGTCCTTTGAGAACCTGCGGGAATGGGCTGACAGTATCTCCTTGAGAAGCGATGCTGGGAAAGGCCTGAGGCTGAGATGCGCCGTGTTACGTCCGTAAAGCGGCTCGCCGTAGCTGAAGAATATCTTGTTCATCAGGCGGTTGACGCTGCCGCTCACAACGAGGTTCAACTTGACTTTCCTGTTGAGCTCGTCCCAAAGCCCCTGAAACTCGCCGTAAAATCCCGGATTGATCCTGTCCATCTCCTGAAACTCGTCAATCACAAGAGTCAGCGGACGCTCCTCCGCAAGGCGAATGATCTCCCGCAGAAGATCCTTGAGCTTCTCGCATGTCCCGTATATCTTCAACCGCCCTCCAAGCGCGCGTACCGCCTCTTCCTGAAGCGACGCCGCCAGGTTGCGTTCCGTCTGCCGCGTCAGGAGAAGATAGACGTAATCGCCACTTCCGTCGTTCAGCGCCCTGTCGACAAGTTCCGTCTTCCCGACGCGCCGCCGCCCAGTCAGAACGGTAAACCGGGAATTCTCTATCGAGAGGCTCCGCTCCCGCCGAAGTATTCCGATCTCTTTTTCGCGCCCAAAGAAATTCATTTACTTAATCTCCGTTTACTTAATTCAGATTAAGTAAAGTATAGCAAATGCCGTGTCATCGGTCAATGGCTCCATGTCGGAATCGCACGGAATCGGCTGCCTCGACGCGGTAGAACATCCGCGGCACATCCGCCGCGCGCGGGACTACCACCGTCGCGGTGCCGTCGTCGTTGACCAAAACGCCGACGTCCGTCCGCGGCAAAAGCGCCGCGTCGCCGTCCGGCAGCGGAAGTTCCTCAGACACGCGCACGCGCAGCAACTGCGCAGTCATGTCCGTGATCCATCCGTCCGGCTCGGCCGAGACGACGAGCGCCACGGCGCCGGGAACAAGCTCGATGCTCTCGATGTGGAGAGAATCCAGGGCGACTGGGTCGACAACGGCAACAGTGTCCGCGCCGTCTACGGTGGCGGTGCAGCCGCGGCCGTTCACGGTGAAGCTGTAGTCGCCGTCCGGCAGCCAGAGGTAGACGTCGCCGTTTGCGTCGGCGTAGAGGTCCCGCGTGCCATAGCCGTCCAGTCCGGAGAGCTCGGCCGCGGCGTCGGGCGTGCCAATCGGGATGACGACGACGTGCAAGACGCGCCCGGAGGCGTCGTGCGCCAGGTTCGTCACGGAGCAATTGCTTTGCGTGAAGCGCTCCTTCTCCGAGTCGAAGTGGGCGAGGACGACGTTGCCGCCCGTGATGACGACGGGGATGTTGTTGTCGTAGGATTGGGAGTAGGTCAGGCCGTCGCCGATGTCGGAGGCGAAGACGTCGGCGTCCTGGCGTCCGCCGCAGGCGTAGACGGTGCCGCCGGAGATTTCGACGAGGCCGCCGGTGTAGGTCTCCGCCATCCGGAGGGATCCGCCGATGGCCGCGGAGGCGTAGCCGTATTTCGAGCCGGCGTAGGCGTAGA
>Ga0310695_10007095_pt1 | contig 18068 bp, 15 predicted proteins | sample RumenRJG_04DNA_FD_203882 | JGI IMG/M metagenome (GOLD analysis project Ga0310695, IMG submission 203882) | Bovine rumen microbial communities from Lethbridge, Alberta, Canada - RJG_04 (v2) (version 2) | ecosystem: Host-associated > Mammals > Digestive system > Stomach > Rumen | place: Canada...
GAAGATGAAACAGATAGCCAACGCAATCAACCAGGAACAAAGCAAGGCTATTCTGAATATGATGTGCGCGATTTCTAAATTACAGTAGAAAATGGAATAATATCGTATAGAACAGACTGGACTAAAGCACAACGCGATTTGCTGCAAAATGGTGGCGTAACAAAAATACAAAGCGGACTGGAAATGCAAGCTGTGGGGTTCTTTTCCTTACCAATAATAGCAGAAAGTGTTGGTAATGGTCCTGCTCTAAATGTGAGCTGTGGATTTAACGGCGTCAATGTAGATCATTTGAAGAAAAAATATACAACGCCAATACCAGTGAAAGTTGGAGATGCCATTTCAATACATCTCTTTTTTGAAAACGCGATAGAGAGCAGCCCTGATTTAGGAAAATACTCACTTGAACTTTTTTATCAGGATATTTTGGATAATCGTTACTGTCAGAGAATAGGAATAGAACTCAAATATGATCCAGATAGAGGAGATGTAATATGTGTAGAGTCGGGCGGTGAGCAATACCGAGTAGATTCAAAAGGGTATACAATAGAATAGCAGCACCCCCAGAATGAAGTGCTGCTATTCCTCAGTAAACGGGAATCATCCTTTTGGCGGGCATGGGTCGCCACCGTGACTGTCGGCGCCCTGGATTCTGCCATTGAGACCGTGAATCACGAACTCTGTCTTTTGGTTCTGGCTGATTTTGCGTCCTGCGTCAACTGCTTGTTTTTTCGTGTTATAGTGACCGCTGGCGCGCTGTGCTCCGCCTTTTCTTACGTCCCAACCGCCGTTTGGGTTGTGAACAACGTGATGAGTAGATCTCGCCATGGTTTATTACCCCCTGTGAGCTTTCGGACAGCAGGTGGCGCAGCCATCCGCGTCCCGATAGATCGTTTTTGCTTTCTCGACGGCGTCGATCTCGTTCGAGAAATAGCCGACATAGGACTTGCTTCTAATTCCAAGCCTCTTCGCATGATCCTCCGTGTGTACCTCGTGATGCAAGCCAGGGTTGTGAGTCTGGTCATCATTGATGTAGTAAAATTGATACATGAAAAAATCCTTTCCGCTTGACGGGGCAAGCTTTTGGTGTTATTTTTTATTAGAAAAATGACTTCGACGGTTGATCTGTCTGCACACAGGTTAGCCGTCATTTTCATACCCTCATAGAGCACCACCTCCTTCGGCAATCAGAAAATCGTAAGAATTGTTTATTGGAACCGGTTTCTGCCTTAGCTATGATTGCTTAGCATCCATTCGTTCCCTAACAGAAACTTTTTGCACAATAATGTTGACATTCGGATACATACGTAGAAAAATAAAAAGCTTGGTAACAAGCAGTTAAAACGGATCTCTAAAACACTATTCAGGGGGACGCTTCAAATAACCGTAGAATTCCTTGGACCACTGAAGCAAGACGTATTATAGCTCGGCTGTTTCCGATTGTCAATACTAAATATTTTTTATTCCTCCTTGGAGACACTGATCGTTTTTTCTCTATATTTCTTTATTTCAATATCGCCAAATGGCAACACTTATGCTATAATGTGTGCCAAGGAGGTGCGCCATGAGTAAAGTGGGTGAATTTATTAGGGAGCGGCGTCTGGCGAAGGGACTGTCTAAACGTCAGCTTGCTGAAAAGGCGGGCATAAGTCATTCAGAAGTACACCGCATTGAGAACGGGGAGCGTCAGAATCCCTCCGTTCCAATGCTTGTTGCACTGGCAGATGCTTTGGGAATTCCGCAGGATGACATCCTTGTGATGGCTGGATATAAAAAAGATGCTAACAATATTCCGCTGATTGAACGTGTGTTCCCTGACCTCAAAACACAGAAGCAGCAAGAGACTGCGCAGAAAATTGTTGACGGGTTATCTAGGAACAGTCAATTAAAGGATGCTCAATACGATGAGCTTGTTCGGCAGGTGGAGATGTATCTGGATTATGCCAAGAAAAACTCAGATTCCTGATAAGCCACGCTATTCCTTCGCTCGGCAGCGGGCATACAGGCTTCTTTGTGAACTGGAGATTGACAGACTTCCGATTGACCCTTGGGCAATAGCTAATGCGTTGCCGAATGTCCACGTCCTGAAATGGACGGAGCTACGGGATAATTGCCACCAAGATGACCCTCTTTCCATCAATGCAGAGGGCGCTGACGCTAAGACCCAACATATTCGGGGAAGCAATGACTACCTTGTGGTCTACGATGACAGGGTCCAGAGTCAAGGCAGGGTTCGGTGGACCATCGCGCACGAAGTCGGACACATCGTCTTAGGGCATCTGGTATCCTTTGATGCTACCGCTCTTTGTCGAGGCAGCCTGACGGAAGCTGAGTATCACGTCCTGGAAAGAGAGGCAGATTGCTTTGCGGTCAACCTTCTTGCGCCAATGACGATCATGAATCGGATTCCTTCTATCAAAACTGCTTACGATTACATGGAAGTGTGTGCGTTATCAGAAGAGGCGTCAAGAAACTGCCTGGATGAATTGAGCCTGCTAAAGAGCGGGAAGAAAATTCCGTTCCCGACAAAAGAAGAGGATACACTGTTCCGTCTCTTTTTCCGTTTTCTGAATGAGGTGAACGGAGTGACAGCTCCTCACCTCAATTACGATGACCTCGTGATCGACGAGAAATACGAAGACTATATCGAATGCGATTATTGGGATTTCATCGTGATGGTAATTCGGAAGTGGAAGTTTGAAAAAGAACTTCATGCCGCCCTGGAGGGCAGCATCGCGTTATATGATTATGAAGACATGGTGATATTCATCACCGACGCAGAACATATTCCCTTCGTCAAAAGCTGTGAGGGAATCATCCTTGAGAGCCTGCAGAAATATGCAGACTCCCGTGTCAAAAGAATAGAGGTCGCTGAAGCACGGCTACAGACATAGCTGGATGCCGGAGCGGTCACAAGTGAGGAGAGTAAGCCAATGCCAAAGTTAACCATTTCCCAATTGGAAAGCCATCTGCTGAAAGCGGCAGACATCTTGCGCGGCAAGATGGATGCTTCGGAATTTAAGGAATATATTTTCGGGATTCTGTTTCTGAAAAGGCTGTCGGACAACTTTGCCCAGAAACGCAGGGAACTGGAAGATGAACTGAAGGATGATCTCTCCCCGGAAGAGCTTGATGAATACTTAGAGAAGAAAACTTCCTACGGCAGCACGTTCTTCGTACCCCGTATCGCACGCTGGGAATGCGAAGACACCGGTGATGGTTGGACAGGGTTGCTCCATGTGAAGGTCGATGTCGCGTCGAAGCTGAAGCGTGCGCTCATCGCCATTGAAAAGGAAAATATTCAGCTGGACGGCGTGCTGCGGAATATCGACTTTGCCCGCAAGGTGAAGAACAAGCAGATTATTACTAACGAGCGCCTTGTACAACTGATCTGGCATTTTAATAAATACAGGCTGACGAACGATAACTTTGTGTTCCCGGACCTCCTCGGAGCAGCCTACGAATATATGATCAAGAACTTCGCCGATTCTGCCGGGAAGAAGGGCGGAGAATTCTACACACCCTCAACGGTCGTTCAACTGATGGTGCGCCTCATCAAGCCGAAGGAGAACATGGAAGTGTATGATCCCACGGTCGGCAGCGGCGGTATGCTGATTCACAGCAAGCAGTTTGTTGAGGAACAAGGCGGTGATGGACGCAGACTGTCGCTGTTCGGGCAGGATGACGCTGCTACGGTATGGTCCATCTGCAAGATGAACATGATTATGCACGACATCCAAGATGCTGACATCCAGCACGGCGATACCATCATGGAACCTTACTGGCAGAAGGATGGCGCTGTACGCCAGTTTGACAGGGTCATCGCAAATCCGCCGTTTTCCCAGAACTACACGAAGAGCGACAAGATGAATTGTCAGAACCGCTTTGTGTACGGCTGGGCTCCGCAGACCGGCAAGAAGGCCGATCTGATGTTTTTACAGCACATGATTGCCAGCACGAAGCCAGACGGGATGATGATTACCGTCATGCCGCATGGAGTTCTGTTCCGCGGTGGAGCGGAGAAAACCATCCGAAAGGGCATTCTTGAAGATAAGCAGGACATCGTACAGGCTATCATCAGCCTGCCGCCGGATTTGTTCTACGGCACCACCATTCCGACCTGCCTGCTCGTCATCAACAAGAAGAAGCCCGCTGCGCTCGCCGGAAAAATCCTGATTATCAACGCGGATGCCGAGTATGGCGAAGGGAAAAACCAGAACTTCCTCCGTCCGGAGGACACCGAGAAAATCGTCTGGGTGTTTGACCACATGGTGGAAGTTCCCGGCTATTCGTCGATCGTTTCCATAACCGATATTCTGGATGAAAAGAAGAACGACACCAACCTGAATATCACAAGGTATGTCGATAATGCTCCTGCGCTTGAACCGCAGGATGTTCGTGCGCATATGCTCGGCGGCGTTCCAAATGCAGAGATTGAGGCTCTTGGGGCGGCAATCTCCAAGTATAGCATTCCCGCACAGGACATTTTTACCGACCGTGGAACAGGCTATTCTGATTTCAATGCTTGTTGTACCACGAAGGGACTCATCAAGGACTTTGTCTCTTCTCACAGCGGAGTCGTAGCTGCTCACGAGAAGATGATCTCCGCTTTTGAAGAGTTTTGGGAGGAAGCCGTGCCTGCGGTCAGCAGCGTCCATACGGATATGGGCATTGCGGAATTTGCCATGACTTTCACCACCTTGCTCGTGAAGAAACTGCAGCCGCTGGGTATTCTGGATCAGTTCCAGAGCCGCGGCGTTTTCGCAAACTGGTGGGAACACAGCTATACCGTCCGGGAATACACGGATATCGAACAGTCAGCCGAAGGCAAGGAAGTCAAGGTGGATGTGAAAGAGGTCATCCGCATCAAGAATGTCTTTAAGACGATTAACGCCGAGGGGTTTGTTGCTTCCCTGGTCAGCGACGATAAGATTGCTGAGGTTCATTTTGCCGTCGAGCTTGCTACGCTGAAAAGTCTCCGAGAGAATGCTGAGAACGCACTGGCGGATTTGATGGCCTATGTATCTTCTATCGAGCTGGAGAGCGAGGATGATGAATCGGACGGCGAGGACGAATCCAAGGAGCCGAAGGAACCGTCCGTGAAGGAAGTCGAGGATTATCTGAAGAAGTTGGGGACCGATGAGGCTAAGACATCGCTGAAGCAGATCGCGGTGCTGAAGAAGGAAAAGAACCGTATTAACCGGGAGGTCAAAAAGGCGGAACAGGCGCTCCAGGGGAAAATCAACACCATCCGGAACGAGCTTACAGAACCGCAGTGCGAAGACCTGGTAATGCAGCTACTCCACGATGGATTTGTGGAGGAACTGAACGCTTATCTGTCCGCAGAGGTTCAGAAAACGATTCGAGCCATCAGCAAGCTGTGGGAGAAGTATCATATCTCTGTCAATGAACTGCTGGATGAGCGGAAGGAGGCCGAAGACAGGCTGAACGGATTCCTGGAACAGTTGGGCTATATACCGAAGAAGGAGGCAGACGCATGACCTCCTTGACAAAGCATACCTTGGAAGACTGCTTTTCCTTGCGCGCCCGTATCGGCTGGCAGGGACTGCGGTCGGATGAGTTTAAGACAGAAGGTCCGTATCTGGTAACGGGTATTGACTTCCATAATGGTAGAGTTGATTGGGACGATTGTTATCACGTAACGGAGGAACGCTATGCGCAGGATAAGGGCATCCAACTTCGTGAGCATGATTTGCTGATAACAAAGGACGGAACCATAGGCAAGACCGCTGTAGTTATTGATTGCCCGGAAAAAGCCACATTGAACAGCGGTGTGTTTGTTGTACGCGCAATCAACAATGATGTGGTTCCTGAGTTCTTGCACTATATTCTTCATTCATACTGGTTTGATGAATTCGTGCGGAACGTACTGACAGGCTCTACCATTAAGCATCTGAATCAGGAAAAATTTGATAAGTTCACCTTTGAGGCTCCTGATGTGCCAACACAGAGAAATATTGTAAAAGTGCTGACGGCGATTGATGATGTTATTGATCAGACAAGAGAAATCATAAAAAAGTATGTGAGAATAAAGTCTGGGTTAATGCAGCGACTGTTACAATGTGACCACAAAGTACCGCTTTCCAAGCTGGGAACGATTATCTCAGGAAGCACACCAACAACATCGGATGAAAGGTATTGGAACGGGAAAAACGTGTGGCTAACCCCTGCTGACTTGAGTAGGATGACAACACCATTCATTAGCGATTCCAACAGACATTTGACCGATGTGGGGGTAAAAAAGGCAACAGGGAAACTTCTGCCTGCTTATTCAGTTATTATTTCTAACCGTGCACCCGTAGGATATTGCGCAGTGGTCACAGTTCCATTTTCCTATAACCAAGGGTGCAAAGCAATAAAGTGTGGCAGTGATGTTGATCCGTTGTATCTTTGCTATTTTATGAGCAGTCAAAAGACTGCTCTTGAAAGGGTATCTTCTGGAACCACATTTCTGGAATTGCCGAAGAAAGAACTTGAGCGATTCCTTGTTTCAATTCCATCCGATCTGGCGGAACAAAAGAATATTGCTGCAAAAATACTGGCTGCTGACGATAAAGTGCAATCAGAAATTGATTATTTAGAAAAGTTGGAGAAGATAAAAGAAGGGCTGGTCAACGATCTACTTTCTGGAAGAGCCAATGTCAGTGAATTGAAATAAGGAGGTAGCGTTTATGTCGGGAAGACCTTCTGAATTAGAACACGTCGAAACCCCACTGCTGGAGCAGTTGGGACGGCTCGGCTGGACCATTGTACAGTTGGATGACAGCGAGAAACACGACCCCAGCAAGAGCTTTCGTGATAATCTGCGCGAGGTGATTATTCCCTCGCGCCTAAAAGCCGCCCTGAAAAGGCTCAATCCCTGGCTGACCGATATCCAAGTGGATGACCTCTGCGGACAGGTACAGAACTATCCTCATACCACAAGCCATACGCTAGAGAACAATGAAGAGCTCTACGATATCATCACTGAGGGGTTGCGTGCGGACAATGAGGAGACCGGCGAGACAAATTGCCATGTCAAGCTGATCGACTGGATGGACGTGGACGGGTACGATGGCCCCGGTCATACGGACAATGATTTCCTTGCCATCAGCCAGTACAAGATTCGCATCCCTGGCAAGGAAGAACACATCATTCCCGATATCGTTCTGTTCGTGAACGGTCTTCCTCTCGTTGTCATCGAGTGCAAAGCCCCGGACATCAACGAGCCGATGGCCGAAGGCATTGATCAGCTTCTCCGCTACCAGAACAGGCGCAGCGCGGAAGAAATCGAGGGTGTGCCGGAACTGTTCTTCTACAATCAGTTCGTCATCTCCACCTGTTTTCATGACTGCCGCTATTCCAGCATCACTGGTGGTGTCGCCCATTTCATGGAGTGGAAGGACGCCTACCCCTACAAGCTGAGTGAAATCAAGGCGGACGGAAAGCCGTCTGCGCAGGAAATCACGGTCGCGGGAATGCTGGAGCCGTCGCATCTGCTGGATATTATCCAGAACTTCATCGCCTTCAAAGATGAAGACAACGGGACAAGGGTAAAGCTCGTGCCGCGCTATATGCAGTACCGGGGCGCTTGCAGGATTATCGAACGCCTGCGCAAAGCAGCCGCCGGTGAGAAGGGTGGCACGCTCTGGCATACCCAGGGCACGGGTAAAACCTTCACCATGATGTTTGTCATCCGCAAGATGTACAACTCCCTTGATCTGTGCGATTACAAGGTCGTTCTTCTCGTGGATCGAAAAGACCTGCAGTCACAGATGGAAAAATCCACGAAGACCGTGAAGTATGCCATCAACACCGCGGGAAGCATTGATGGGCTGAAAAAACTCATTGCAAATACCGCCAGCGATGTCACCATTGCCCTGGTGCATAAATTCGGAGAGCCGAACAAGGACAAGAAGGATAAGAAGAAGGGTGCCACGCTTTCCGAGAAACAGAAGTCCTCCACCTTCCCCGTCCTCAATCGCTCGGATCGGATTCTCGTCATGATCGATGAGGCGCACCGCTCGGAGTATTCGGAACTGGCCGCGAATATGTGGAACAGTATGCCCAACTCCGTCAAGGTGGCATTTACCGGAACTCCGATTTCCAAAACCACTGACAACTTTGGTGGGTACATCGATACCTATACCATGATGCAGGCCCAGGAGGACGGCATCGTGGTGGAAATCAAATATGAAGGCCGCGCCACGGACAGTGAGATTACAGATCACGATGCCATGAACCATGCCTTCATTGATGTTTTCGGATATCTGGAAGACGAAGAGCAGCTTGAGATTCTGGGGAAATACACCGTGCGTGGGTATCTGGAGGCGGAGGAAGTCATCCGTGAAAAAGCCTCTGATATGCTCGATCACTACATCAGCACCGTCTTTGTAAACGGATTCAAGGCGCAGGTCGTAGGCGTCAGCAAGGAGGCTGCCTATCGTTACAAGAAAGCGATTGATGATTTGCTTCCTCAGAAGATTGCCGCGCTTGAGGCGCACAATCCAGACCACATCGATATCGAGCAGCTGAAAAAGCTGATGACAGCCTGTATTATCTCCGGCGGTGGGGCAAATGAGGATGCACATCTGAAACCGTTTGCTGACGAGGCAAAGAACGAGCTTATCATTGACGGGTTCAAGGCACCTTTTGGAGAAACCGGGCTTAAAGGTGGAGATGGCAACTACGGCATCATCATCGTCACAGCTATGCTGCTCACGGGCTTTGACGCTCCCATCGAGCAGGTTATGTATCTGGACAAGAAGATCACGAACCATAACCTTCTCCAAGCGATTACTCGCGTCAACAGAACGTGCGGTGCGAATAAAAAATGCGGCTATGTGGTGGACTATGTCGGAATCACAAACCACCTGAAAGAGGCGCTTTCAGATTATCTGGATGCGGACAGGGATGCGATTATCGCTTCCTTAAAGGACAAGTCCAAGGACATAGATGCGCTGAATTCCTCCTACAACGAAATTATGCAATTTCTCGATGAGAAGGTCGGATACCCCTTGGAGAAGGCATCCGAGATTATCGAAGAGCTTTGCTTTGACGATGAACTGCGCGAGGAATTTAACGGTCGGTTCTCTGTTATGTCAAAGCTGTTTGACAGGGTGCTGCCGAATCCGGCCGCCCTTGCGTACAGTGATGAATACAAGCGCCTTGCTTTCATCCGTGAGTCCGTGGCAAAAATGACGCGAAATCCGCGTTTCTCCAACAAGGATGCCAGCAAGAAAGTCCGCGCCATCATTGAGGAGTATCTCTCTGTCAATGGCGTGAACATGGAGATTGCTCCGATCTCCTTGCTCTCCGATGACTTCCTGAATGGCGAAGGTTCCAAGAAGAGCAATCGTGCCGCATCGGAAGAAATCAAATATGCCGTTCGTGAATATATCAACATCAATATGCCTAAGGACCCGGAACTGTACGCACGTCTGAGTGAGCGGTTGGAGGAGATTCTCGAACAGTTCAAGAACAACTGGGCAGAGCTTAGAAAGGCTCTGGAAGAACTGCGCAGGGACATCAAGGCGGGGCGTACCAAGGAAAACACATACGGATATGATCCCAGCCATGAGATGCCGTTCCTCGGCTTGCTGAAGACGCAGTTCTTCGGGAAGAAGACATTTGATGAACTGAGCCAAGAGCAGATTGGATGCCTGAAGGATTTGACGGATGATTTACTCAGCCAGATCAAGCGGGAGACGCAGGTGGTGAATTTCTGGAGCAACTCCTCCAAGCAGGACGAGCTGCGCACCTTCATCATTCGGAAACTGATCTCGCAGGATGTCCGGAGGGTAGTTCCAGATATTTTTAAACGACGCGAGAGTATAGCGCAACAGATTATGGAACTTGGATACCAGCATTTCGGGAGGAATGCGTGATGCAGGAAGTATCATACAAGGTGGTTCGCTCTGACCGAAAAAGCATTGCACTGGTGATTGACAACGAGGCCAATCTTGTCGTCAGGGCACCTCGCGCCATGAGAGACGATTCGATTGCGGATTTTGTGAAGCGGAAGCGTCGGTGGATCAACGAAAAGCGAAAACAGGTTGATGTCTTCGGAGAGAAGCATTCCAAGGTAGAAGTCCAAACCGGCGAAAGCATCATGTACATGGGGAATAGCTATGCTTTTGTCCAGGATGATGTGGATGAGGTCATGATCTCCGGGAACGAAATTCTTGTTCCGCAGGAGTTCTCACTGGATGATATGAGTGCTTGGCTGAAAGAAGAAGCCAAAAGGATAATCAGTGAACGGGCATTGCGCTATGCGAGCATCATGGGGGTCGTTCCGGGTGAAATAAAGCTGTCTGAGGCAAAAGCCAGATGGGGTTCGTGTAGCGCAAAAAACAATCTCAACTTTGCGTGGAGACTTGTGATGTGTCCGCTGTCCGTAATCGATTATGTCGTGGTACACGAACTAAGTCACATCACCTACAAAAACCACAGTCCCGCCTTCTGGGCGAGGGTAAAGACGCTGCTTCCTGATTATGAAGATAGGCAGGACTGGTTGAGATTAAACAAGAGAATTATGGACATTATCTAATGACAAGACCAACCTATATGTTTCTGGAGTTGGAGGCATCCCCTATGCTCAACAGACTGATCGCTGAGGCGACGGAGATCGATTTCAAGGTCGCTTTGGAAGTGAAAAAACCGAAAAGCTGGCTGAAAAGCGTCAGCGCCTTTGCCAACGGGATCGGCGGGGTGCTGCTGTTCGGCGTGGACGATGGCCGCAGCATCGTCGGCCTTGCCAACGCACAGCAGGACGCCGAGACGATCAGCCGCCTCATCAAAGAGCGCATCACGCCCCTGCCACAATTTGTCCTGCGCCCGATGCAGGAGAAGGGCGTGGAACTGCTGGCCGTGGAGATCGCCGCTGGGCGGAGCACTCCGTACTACTATAGTGCTGATGGCGTGAAGGATGCCTATATCCGCGTCGGGAACGAGAGCGTCCCTGCGCCGGACTATGTGCTCAACGAGCTGATTCTCAAGGGCACAAACCGCTCCTTTGACGCGCTGGTGACGGACGAGCGCAAGGAGGACTACAGCTTCACGCTGCTGGAAGCCACCTACCGTGAGCGGACAGGCCTGCGATTTGAACCCTCGGACTATGTCTCCTTCGGCCTGACGGACAAGAACGGTTATCTGACCAACGCCGGGCGCCTGCTGGCGGATCAGCATATCGTGTATAACTCCCGCCTTTTCTGCACCCGCTGGAACGGGCTGGAGAAGGGCTCCATTTTCGACGACGCACTGGATGACAAGGAATTTGAGGGCAACCTCATTTATCTGCTGCAAAACGGCAGCGACTTCATCCGCAATAATTCCAAGGTGCGTTTTGCCAAAAAGGCACAGTACCGGATAGACAAGCCGGATTACGCGGACCGTGCCGTGACAGAGGCTCTGGTCAACGCTCTGATCCATCGGGACTACATCGTGCGCGGCAGCGAAATCCACATCGACATGTACGACGACCGGCTGGAGATCCAGTCGCCGGGCGGCATGTTTGAGGGCAAGCCGATCCAGGACTGCAACATCAACACGGTCGGCTCCGTGCGCCGCAATCCGGTCATTGCCGATCTGTTCCACCGCATGAAATTCATGGAGCGCCGTGGCAGTGGTCTGCGGAAGATCGTCAGCGAGACGGAAAAGCTCCCCGGCTACACCGAGGAGCTGCGCCCGGAATTCCATTCCTCCGGCACCGATTTTCGCGTCGTGCTGAAAAATGTGAACTTCAACTTGATCTCCGACAGTCAAGATGAGGGTCAAGTTACAGGTCAAGTTGAGAGTCAAGATGATCTCTTTTCTATCCTTATCGATTTTTGCAGTGTTCCGCGTTCGAGGGCTGAAATGATGGAACAAACGCCAATCAAAAGTGTAACGTATTTTCGGAAAGCATTTCTGCTCCCATTACTTGATTCCGGAAAGCTGCGGATGACCATTCCCGATAAACCCAACAGCAAAAACCAGAAATACGTGAAAGCATGATCCCAATGCATACAGGCACTCGTAGCCGATAAACACGGCTGCGAGTGCCTGTATTGGGAACGGATTATTGAAGGCTTCAGATTTCTCTCATCTGCCCATCGGTCAGCACGTCCAGCATGATCTTTGCGCCCATCTTAAATGCAAGGCAAAAAGTCTCGCAATCCGTCAGCACATTGACCTCGCGTTGGGCGGTCATGTAGTCCTCAAACAGCTCTTTTTGCTTTTCTGTAAGGCCATCAGTCAGGGCATCTCCGGCTTTGACAACTTCGTCCAGCGCCTTCGCATATTGACTGTTTCGTTTAAAGCTGCGTTCATTGGGGCGGACATCGCCGAGGTAAAGGTCTTCGAGTATTAGCATACCGTCACCCCCTCAGCAGTACACGAGCTCGTGCAGTAAGATCTCTTCCGCGCGGTGCTGAATGCTGTTTGCTCGCCGGACCCATTCCATTTGATCAGAGCTTTTCAAAGATTCCGTGATTCCTTCCTGCTTATGAAGCTGTGCAACAATCAGATCCATCCGCTCTTGGCAGGCGTGGTCGATTTCCGCCAGGTGATGATCCAGCTTGCCAGTGAGAAGCATACTGGAATAGAGTGCGGGGCGATGCTCTTTTAAGTACTGTTTCCGCAGTTGGCCCCACTTGCCGAGGGGAGTGCTATCTGTTATAATCAGATCTGGAAATAGATAATCGCCGACCCTTATGTAGCTTCCACCGAGTGCTTCAAACGTTGATTTTTCCATGATATTTTTCTCCTGTTTTTTGACCCTTATTTTGACCCTTTATAGCTTGAAAATTGGGAAATCCATCATCACAAAATGTTCGGATTATCACGGAATATGTATCAAATATCACAATTTTGCATTGGAAAAGTTATATTGGAAGTACCTGGGCAAATTCGAATCCTTCCCCCGCAACCACGAAAAAGAACAGTTCACCGTTTGGTGGGCTGTTCTTTTTTTATCATCGTTATTGAGAATGACCCGGGTCAGGACTTTTTGCCTCTCCTTCTGTCACAAAACTTCTTTCATTATTTCCATCTTTATGGTATAATATATACAAAAGCAGAAAAAGCTGTTGCCCGTTGCAGAGAAATGCTGGAACCGTGAAAGGGGATGGACACGAAAATGTTTGAAAGAAAAATCTTCCGTTCGGACATGATCCGCTGTGCGCTGTGCGCTGACGCACCGTGCACCGGCGCCTGCGGCAGACTGGACCCCGCCGCCCTGCTGCAAAGCATCTGGTTTGACAACGAAAAAGGGGCGGCATCCCGCCTGCCGGAGCAAAACCCCTGCACAAGCTGCGCCGCGCCCTGCGAGACCGCCTGTGTCCGTGCCGGGGAGGTTTCGATCCGCAGGCTGGTGACGCGCCTGTATGACGAAGTCAAGCCGCAGCTTGAGATCGCGGCACCGACAAATGAGGATAGTCTGAAGACGGAGCTCTGCGGAATACCGCTGGAAAACCCGTTTCTCCTCTCGTCCTCTGTGGTTGGCAGCACCTACGATATGTGCGCCAGGGCCTTTGAGGCGGGCTGGGCCGGGGTCTCGTTCAAGACGATCTGCAGCTTTGACATTCATGAAGCCTCGCCCCGCTTTTCCGCCATCACCGGCGACAACGGCAGCATCATCGGCTTTAAGAACATTGAGCAGCTTTCCGATCACTCGGTTGCGGAAAACATGGCGATCTTCCGGCGGCTGAAGGCCAAGTACCCGAGCAAATTCATCCTTGCCTCCATCATGGGGCAGAATGACGGGGAGTGGGAAACGCTTGCCCGCGCATGTGAGGAAAACGGCGCAGATGCCATCGAGCTGAACTTCTCCTGCCCCAACATGATGGACGGTGAACTCGGCTCCCACATCGGGCAGGTGCCGGAGCTGGTTGAGCGCTTCACCGCCGCAGCGAGACGCGGCGCAAAGATCCCCATTCTCGCAAAGCTCACGCCGAACGTCGCGCTCATGGGGCCTGCGGCAGAGGCGGCCAAACGCGGCGGGGCGGATGGGCTGTCCGCCATCAACACCATCAAAAGCATCATCGGCGTCAATCCCCATACCTATGTCTCGTCTCCGGCGGTGCACGGCATGTCGGCCGTGGGCGGCTACAGCGGCAGCGCCGTGAAGCCCATCGCCCTGCGCTTTATAGCGGAGCTGGGACAGAACCCGGCGCTTTCCGGCATGCACATAAGCGGCATGGGCGGTGTGGAAAGCTGGTCGGATGCGCTGGAATTCATCCTTCTCGGCGCAGACAGCATCCAAGTCACGACAGCGGTCATGCAGTACGGCTATCGCATCATCGACGATCTCAAGGCGGGTCTGAACCTCTATCTCGCCGAAAAAGGGTTTCAGAGCGTCCGGGAGATCCGTGGTCTCGCCCTTGACTCCGTGAGCGAGTCGACGGACGTCCTGGAACGGGACACGGTGGTTTTCCCCAAATTTCACCGGGCAGCGTGCATCGGCTGCGAGCGCTGTGTCATCTCGTGCGCAGACGGCGGGCACCAGGCCCTCCGCCCCGGCGCGGATCGAAAGCCGATCCTGGACGCAAAAAAGTGCGTCGGCTGTCATCTGTGCGTGCTGGTGTGTCCCGCAAAGGCCATCACGTCCGGGCGCAAACGGGTCAGGAAAAACGTTCATGCGTAAATAAAACAGTCAGCGTATTCCCGCGTTTATCCCGAATACGAAAATGAGCCGGAGGCCGCCGTGAAGCGGCCTTCGGCTCTCAGCTTGTCAAAAAAGTCCTTATATGGACTTTTTTGCCTGCGCTTCGCCGCCGAGCATTTTGCTTGAGGCAAAATGCTGTTATCTGAAAAGTCTTGCACGGCAAGCCTTTTCAGACGGCGGTTTATTATAATCGAGGCGGGCCTTGCCCCCTCGAGCTCCCCTGCGGCTCTGTTATCGTGCGTTGTCACAAGGTTTTTTGACAGTCTCTGAGCCGGAGGCCGCCGTGAAGCGGCACTTGGCTCTTTTATCCGGGTTCTATCAGGCGCTCCCCTGCTGCGCGCTCTCCGCTTTCGGGCGCGGGAGAAACCACAGGTTCATATCCGCGCTGCCCGAGACGCCGGGGATCTCCTCCGTAAAGCTGTACTGCCACATGCTGCAGGCGTAGTAGAAATTGGGGAAGCGGCTCTCCGGCAGGGTGAACCAGAACATATAATCCGTGAGACGGCGCAGATCATAGCCATAGTAGCCCATGTCGCGGTTAAAATAGACGCAGGGCGTGTAGCCCGCGCGGCGGATCGTCTCGCAGAAGGCCACGGCGCAGTCCGTGCGCGTCTCGGCGCTGAGCTCTGTTGTGCGGGCCTGCTCATCCGCCACCGTTTCCCAGTCGTACACCACCGGCGCACTGATCTTATAGGGCGCAATGCGCTCAAGCACGAAGTTTGCCTCCTCGATGGCCTCGGCCACATTGACCGCCTGGGAGAAGAAATACACGCCGGTTTTCAGGCCGTTGGCTGTGGCCCCGCTCATGTTCCGCTCAAACCAGGGATCCTCAAACAGTCCCCCCTCGGTATAGCCGCGCCTGCCCAGACGCACACAGGCGAAGTCCACGCCGGAGCGCGCGACCTGCGCCCAGTCGATCTCCCACTGGTGCTCGGATACGTCGATGCCGCGCAGCACGTCATAGTCTGTGCCCAGGTAACGCACAGGCCCCTCTGCCGCGAATTGCTCCGCTGTCAGGGGGTTGACCGGCACCCCCTCCAGCGGGGTCATCCAGATCCAGTCCTTGCCGTCGTAGAGGTAGACCTGCCCCTCGTGCGGATCCTTCGGCTTCTTCTCAAACAGGTCAAAGAACAGCGCAATCATCAGCACCAGGGCCAGGATCATGACCAGCAGCGTGACGACAAAATAGATCAGATTTCTTCCCCGGCCCATAAACATCCTTCTCTTTCTTCGGTTGATATTGCTATTATATACAGTTTTGCGGCGTCAATCAATGCTTCTTTTCCGTGCTGCCGGGTCAAATCTGTTCGAAGGCAGCTCATTTCCCGTCCGGGAAGCTGGTGAAACATCCGCGCTCGACCGCAGGCAGGCCGCTGCGCGCCTTCTCGTTTGCGATCGCGCGCATCAGGAAGGCCATGTTCCGGGCAAGGTTTCGCATGGTCTGCAGGCCCTCCAGATCCTTTTCCACATCCGCGGCGGTGAAGCCGTGCACCTGGTTCCAGTAGGTGCTGGAGGCCACCGGCATGCCGGAGATGGTGAAGTATTTGTTCAGCACGTCAAAGGACGCGGTGTTTCCGCCGCGGCGGCAGCTCACGACGGCGGCGCCCACCTTCATGTGTTTTTCAAAGCCCGTGCTGTAGAACAGGCGATCCATAAAAGCCAGCGCCGTCCCGTTGGGCGAGCCGTAATAGACGGGGCTGCCGATGATGAGGCCGTCGGCAGCTTCAAAGAGCTTTGCCGCCTCGTTTACCTTATCATTATCGAACACGCAGCGGTCGTTCTTATTACAGAAGCCGCAGGATATGCAGCCGTGCACGGCGTCCTTGCCGATGTGCAGAAGCTCTGTCTCCACGCCCTCCTGATGCAGGGTGTCGATGACCTCCTGCAGCGCTCTCGCGGTGCAGCCGTTTGCGCGGGGACTTCCGTTCAATACCAGTACCTTCATTTGTTTTTCCTCTCTTTTTTGTTTTTTGCTGTCATCATGAATCGTTACGCGGCCGGTTCTCCAGCCCCCATTCGCAGAGCTTGTCCAGCACCGCCACCAGCGACTGGCCGCGCTGCGTCAGCGTATACTCCACCTTCGGCGGGATCTCGGGGTACATCTCCCGGTGGATCAGCCCGTCCCGCTCCAGCTCCTTCAGGTTCTGGCTCAGGGTCTTGTCCGCCACCCGCCCCAGATAACGCTGCATCTCGTTGAAGCGCACGGGCTCATATTCCATCAGGCAATAGAGGATAATGGGCTTGTACTTCCCCGCGATCAGCGACAGGGTATAGCTGTAGCCGGTATCGTCGAACCGGGCCTCGGAAATGCTTTTGCCGTTCATACATTACCTTCAGGTAAGTACCTAACTTCCATGTTGGTACTTGCCCCTTTGCTGGTGCCATGATATCATAGCATCACCGAAAAAACAAGTGGAGGTTCCCTGCTATGAAAGATTTTGGCGTACATCCCTTTCTGTTTCCCATGCCCGTGTATATGATCGGCACCTACAACGAGGACGATACCGTGGATTCCATGGCGATGGCCTGGGGCGGCATCTGCTCGGAGAACATGGTGGCCCTCAATCTGGAGGAGGATCACAAGACGGTCGCAAACCTCAAAGCCCGCGGCGCGTTCACCCTGTCCGTCCCCGGCATGGATACGCTGGCCGCGTCCGATTACATGGGCATTGCCAGCGCCAACAAGTTCCCCGACAAATTTGCCCGCACCGGTCTGCACGCCGTCAAGAGCAGCCGCGTGGACGCCCCGATCATCACCGAGTATCCCCTGACGCTCGAGTGCCGTGTGGTCGAGATGCAGGAGCAGCCCTACGGTCTGCGCGTCCTGGGCGAGATCGTGAACGTGATGGCCGATGAGAAGGTTCTGGACGAGAACGGAAAAATCGACTGCGGCAAGCTCAACACCTTCCTCTTTGACCAGATGCGCAATGACTACTACGCCGTCGGCGGGGTCTGCGGCAAGGCCTGGCACTCCGGCGCGCCGTTTCTGAAAAAGGAATCCTGACACCGATTTTCAAGAGAGACAGGACAATCCTTGACGGCTTCCCACGGAAGCTTAGCAAGACACAAAAAAGCAGCATGGCGAAAAACCATGCTGCTTTTTATTGATGTCGGTTTATGCCGCCGCTGCCGTGTCGGCGCCGGCTGCGTATTCCGCCGCGTTCAGACCGGCGATGCGGCCGAAGACGACGAAGTCGCAGACAGCGTTGCCGCCGATGCGGTTGCCGCCGTGCACGCCGCCGGTGGTCTCACCGGCTGCGTAGAGGCCGGGGATCACAGCGCCGTCGGTGCTGATGACCTGGGCTTCGGGATTGATCTTGATGCCGCCCATGGTGTGGTGGATGCCGGGGGCGATCTGAATCGCGTAGAAGGGCGCGGTGCTCAGATCGTCGTCCATGCCGTTGTTGCGGCCGAACTCTTCGTCCGT
>Ga0310695_10007096_pt1 | contig 18066 bp, 13 predicted proteins | sample RumenRJG_04DNA_FD_203882 | JGI IMG/M metagenome (GOLD analysis project Ga0310695, IMG submission 203882) | Bovine rumen microbial communities from Lethbridge, Alberta, Canada - RJG_04 (v2) (version 2) | ecosystem: Host-associated > Mammals > Digestive system > Stomach > Rumen | place: Canada...
CTTGCGGTTCTGGATAACGGGCGTACTAGATTCTTTCTTGATCATCTTTAGGGACAAAAGCCTCTTCTAAGTCGAAAGGAACGTTGTTGATTTTTTCGATCAAGTCCTTGCTGGGTTCGAACACCGGACGCACCTTGGCGGGAATGTTCACGAGCTCGCCAGTCTTGGGGTTCCGAGTGCGGCGTTCCTTGCGCTGTTTATTCTTGAAGCGACCAAATCCACGCAACTCGATATTGTTGCCCTCGATAACGCAATTGGAAATCGCGTCGATGAGTTCTTCCACGATGACTTTGGTTTTTACTTGCGTAAATCCAGTCTGGGAAGCGATTTCATCAACGATTTCCTTCTTAGTTATGTTGGACTGAGTCGCCTTCATATTAAAGAATTTACAATAATTTTAAGCAACCGTTACGCTTTTTTGCTCCAACCTATGCTTTTTTTGTGCATATGGGGCACTGCAGCGTCCAATGCCTGCTGCAATTCAGCGCAACCTTCGCCAGTGACAGCCGATGTGATGACCACTTTCTGGCGGTGCTTCTTGAATTCCTTGATGGCGTTTTCGATGCCGAGGTCGCTCTTGTTGAGGGCGACGACAAAGTTCTTTTCGGCAAGCTTCGGGTGGAATGCCTTGAGTTCATCCTTCAAGACCTTGAACTGCTCGTAAGCGTTTTCGGCAAAACCGTCAATCACAAAGAGCAACGTGTGCGTACGTTCGATGTGCTTGAGGAACTGGTGGCCAAGGCCCTTGCCTTCGCTTGCGCCTTCTAAGAGACCCGGAATATCGGCAACCACAAAGCTGTGGCCATTTACCTGGACGATGCCGAGCACTGGTTCAAGCGTTGTAAACGGATAGTCGCCAACCTTCGGGCGACCGCTAGAAATCTTGTTCACGAGGCTCGACTTGCCTGCGTTCGGGAAACCCACGAGACCCACGTCTGCCATGAGCTTGAGTTCGAGGAACAGCTGGCGGACTTCGCCCTTTTCACCCGGAGTGCACTTGCGCGGAGCCTGCACCTTCGGGGTTGCGAAATGCTGGTTGCCCATGCCGCCCTTGCCGCCGCGAGCCGCAATCCACTTTTGGCCCGGTTCGGTCAAGTCCGTGAGGATGTGGCCCTGTTCGTCCTTGACGATTGTGCCGCGCGGAACGCTAATAATCAAATCTTCGGCAGATGCACCGGAGCAGCGCTTTGCGCCACCGGGCTGACCGCTCTTTGCCTTGTAAATGTGCGTGTTGCCCATGTCGAGGAGCGTGGTGTACTGCTCGTTCACCTGCAAAATCACGTGACCGCCACGACCGCCATCACCGCCATCGGGACCGCCGAGGGGTACAAACTTTTCACGATGGAAACTGCAGATGCCGTCACCGCCTCTGCCGGAGCGAACTTCAATATTTTTTTCGTCTAAGAACATAGCCCAAATTTAGAAATTTTTGCGATTTGGAGAAGAGGGGAGGCATGTCATTCCCCTCTTGATGGGGAATCTCCTTTGGTGTATAAATCCTGTTATATCTTGCTTTTGTATCGTTATTTTTTACATTTGATTAGGTAATGTTTTATAGGGGTATTTTATGGCAAAAAAAGAGTGTAAACAGGAATGCGATTATCAAAAGTTTGCAGAGGATCTTTTTGCGCTGTATTCGCAAAATTCATTTGGTTCAATTTCCAAGCGGGAATTGGATTTATTCCTTTTTGCAAATTTCAAAAAAATGGAAAAAATTCAGGGCAATTCGTCATGGGAAATCGCAAAGGAACTGAAAATCTCTAAAAGTAAGGCGCAAACATTGCTTTATGAAAGTGATTTGCGATACCCCTCCCAAGGAGAGGATGAGTTAATTCAAAAAGTACTCAATAAAGTACCTCAAACCATTGATAAGGGTGTGGTCTCCATAATTGTTGATAGTCGTTATGTGAGAGACTGCATACGGAATTTTTTGGCGACGAATGGATTTTTTACTGATTTGTCTTTTGCGTCGGATGTAGTCAAGATGCCTGTAGAAGCCTATTGGAAATTGCAAGAAGTTTATAATGGAAATGTTGTAAAGGCTTTGAAGGATAAATCCTTTTTAAACAAATTAAAAGACTATGGTAATGAAGCCTTGATTAAATTCGTATCTACGGTTGGAGATTCCTTGATTAACTCGACGGTGACATCGTTCTTTGAATATTTGCAAAATAACTTTTAACAGGTAATCCAATGAAAAAATTGCAAAAAGCAAGCGTGGTATTTTTTATGTGCATGTTCTTCGCTGCTTGTGGCGAGGATCCTAGTTCGCCAAATAGCGCTAACCCTGCGCAAGAAAATATTTTGCCCGGAGAGTTTGTAAAAGTAGAGTTTTCTTCTAGTAGTGTTGGGAAGACTGGATTACCTCATGTTGTTTCTTCTTCGTCTAAAGGGAAAAAATCAGAGTTGACTACAAAATCCTCGTCAAGCGAAGCGCCAAAGTCTAGTGCAGAAAATTCCGTGGATACGCTTATAGTGGACACCCCTATAAGTACGGTTGAAAAAGACACTATTTTAATAGATGAACGTGACGGTCAGGTTTATAGGACGGTTACTATTGGTTCGCAGACTTGGATGGCGGAAAATCTTAATTACGAAACAGATAGCAGCTATTGCTATAACGATAGTGCCAGTTATTGCGATAAGTATGGTAGGATTTATTCTTGGGTGGCTGCACAGGATGCTTGTCCGTCTGGGTATCATTTACCAAGTGGAGATGAATGGCAGCAATTAATCGATGCGGTGGGTGGAAAATATGCTGAATATACTGCGGGTAAAATGCTTAGATCGAAGAACGGGTGGGGGGCGACAATGGATGGCAGGGATGGCAACGGTACAGATGATTTCTCGTTTACGGCTCTTCCTGCGGGTGCGGTTGATTTTTCCCGAAAATATAATTCCGAAACAAAAAAATACAGTAACGAAGTAACCTTCGGTGGAGTTGGTGCTGGGGCCGCTTATTTTTGGTGTTCGGGATCCACTGGATGTTGGGCGGGTACATGCGCGCAGCATATGGTTTTGAGCGATGATGATGCTTATGTGTCTAGCTACTGGGATATAAGATATTCTGGTTACCCGGTTCGCTGTCTCAAAGATGGAGGACTAAGTAGCAGTAGTAGCCAAACTGTCAAATCCAGTAGTAGTACTTCGGCACAGCTTGTTTCGCTTCCTAATTGTGGTTATTATGCTTATTGTGATGATTCAAAATGCACTACTGCCGATAAACAATGTGGCTTAGAGTGTCTAAAAGATAGAATCAGTACTGGCATATGCAATACTTCGAAATTTGGTGTAAACGCACTCATAGCTTCGTGTGGTTGTTGGATTAACTAATGGTTGTTTGAATTTTAATTGTATTTTATATTTACAGTTATGAAAAAAAATTTGTGGCTTTCCTTTTTGTTCGCTCTGCTTTTTATTGCTTGTGGCGACAATTCATCAACATCGGCGAATAATTTGAATGATGATGAAGTCTCGTCTAAATTCCGCGATGGTGTCAAGACTATGTCTTCTAGTCGTTCTGTGAAGTCGTCGTCAAGCGTTGCTTTGCCAACATCGTCATCCAGGCGTTCCGAAGGAACAATAGGATTCAGCAGCAGTTCTGCCTTGTCAAGTAGTTCCGCGATATCGTCTTCCTCAGACAATGTCTTTGAGCCCGATAATGTAATTGTTGGTACTGTGATGGATTCTCGAGACGGTCAGGTCTATAAGACTGTAACCATTGGCTCGCAGACATGGATGGCAGAGAACCTAAACTATAACTCTAATGAGAGGTTGAGATACAGCGCTTGCTATAAAGATTCCGCAAGTTACTGTGCTAAGTATGGTCGTTATTACTCATGGGCAGTGGCTGTGGGTAAATCGGAAGAAGCTTGTGGTAATCCTCACAACTGTTCCTTGCCTTCGGGGAGTATTAACGGAATTTGTCCCTCTGGTTGGCATTTGCCTTCAAAAACTGAATGGGAAACATTGTTGACTGCTGTTGGCGGTCAATCGATTGCTGGCAAGAAACTGAAGTCCAAGTTTGGTTGGAACAATGGCGGCAACGGCACAGATGATTTTTCGTTCTCGGCGTTGCCTGCTGGTTATGGTTATGGACCATATACCGACGGCCGCGAGGGAGTCTGGGCGTGCTTTTGGAGTTCTACAGAGCTCAGTGACTCCTATGCGTATAGCATTAATTTGTACTCTGATTCCGACCCCGCCGCCGTGAGTCATTATCCAAATGTACAAGGTGCTCAAAATGCTTACGATGCTAAGTCTTACATGTTTTCTGTTCGTTGTTTAAAGAATTCTGAGTCAGATACCGTAATAGAACCCAATGGTTTTATGACGGACTCCCGCGACGGTCAGAGATACAATACGATAAAAATTGGTGAACAGACATGGATGGCTCAGAACCTGAATTACGAAACAGAAAACAGCTATTGCTATAATGATTCCGCAAGCTACTGTACTAAATATGGTCGACTTTACATGTGGTCCGCTGCTGTAGGCGCAACGGAAGATTCATGCGGCTATGGTCGTGATTGTTCTTTTTCGTCGGGCAATGTTCAGGGTGTTTGCCCTGCAGGTTGGCATTTGCCTTCTCGGTTTGAATGGTTTGACTTGGTCGAATTTCTTGGCGGTTCTAGTGCTGCCGAAATAGCACTCAAGTACACATCTGGTTGGAAATTTCGCAGTAATGGATCGGATGCATCCTCGTTTTCGGCGTTGCCTGCAGGCTTTAGGGAGGGTGGGAAAAGGCTAGGAACTTATATCTTCGAGGGCGCAACAACGTATTTCTGGAGTTCTACGCAGTTATCTACCGACAAAGCGTTCAGTTCTGAGTTAGATTATTACTATGCAGGTGCTCGCGGAGGTGGCTACGATAAAAACTCTGGTTTTTCAGTACGTTGCCTAAAGGACTAGATTAGTACTGCAGTTCTTCAAAAATTCGCCAGTCCACCTCGGACTGGCTTTCTCTTTGTTTCAAAACCGCCCGACAGACGACCCCTTGTTTTTGAAATTTCGTCATTTTATATTATAGGAACTATGGCTAGACCCATTCGTGATACTCCGATTCTCTATGGCGAGGATGCTCGTCGCTTTCTTGAAAACATGAAGATCCGTCGACCGGAAACTCCAGAAGCTCGTGCTCAGCGCTTGCGCGATTACGAGTTTATGAAAAAGGCTTACGAACGTGGTATGGCTGAACAGCGTGCCCGAGAAGAAGCTAATGGAGGTATAGATCCGTGGTTCAAGAAGGTATAGATACAGAAAAATTAAGTTTTATTAGGATTTGACCATCTTATTCTGTTAAAAATTTTAATTGCGGTGATCGCGATTTAGATGATTTCATTCTGAATCGTGCGTCTGCATTTCAGAAACATTTGCTTGCTGTAAGCTATGCTTGTACCGATTCTGGTACAGGTCAAGTATTGGCTTATTGCAGCCTTGCAAATGACAGGGTGGCATTGGACAATTTCAAGGATAAAACAGAATTCAATCGGTTCCGAAAAAAGAGCGGTTTCCCGAACGAAAAACGTTTGAAAAGTTATCCTGCGGTCAAATTATGCCGCTTGGGCGTTGATGTCTCGGCTAAAAAGCATAGAATCGGGACGACAATCCTCAATTACATCAAGTCTATGTTTGTGATTGACAACAAGACAGGTTGTAGATTTTTGACTGTTGATGCGTATTTGAACGCCGTTCCTTTTTATGAAAAGAATGGTTTTCGGTTTATGAATTCTGAAGATGACGATCCGCATACAAGGTTGATGTACTTTGACCTTATGGATTTGGTTGCGTAATTAAATCTAGCAGCAGTAGCCAAACTGTCAAATCTAGTAGTAGTAAGGATAAAGGGGATCGAATGTTTTATCTTCCGACTTTGATTCAGGCTTGCGCTTACGCTAATCTTGGTAATGCTCGTTTTATAGAGTGTAAAAGCCCCAATGCTATTGATTGCCTCCAAAAAATAAATGGATGTAATTTTGATGCTGTTGAATATTGCGGTTGTTGGGAAAGTGAAGATGCGTACATATACTATCGCAACAAACCTTAAATTTAAAGAAATGTAATTTTATTGTGTTTTTTGCAATTTTTTCTTAAAAAAGCTATATTCAAGGTATGATTTGCCCGTTTTGCAAGAATGATAACGACAAGGTTGTCGATAGCCGCGTGAGTGGCTCGTCCATTCGTCGTCGTCGTGAATGTTGTGCCTGTGGTCGTCGCTTTACGACTCGTGAATATATCGAAGTTCAGCCGCTGACCGTCATCAAGCGCAGTGGCGAACGCGAACCGTTCCAGCGCGAAAAACTCCAGCGCGGCGTCATGAACTCTTGCAAAAAACGTCCGGTTTCCATGGACGATATCGAACAACTTGTGACGCGAGTCGAAAATTCGTTGCAGATGTCAGAGGGCTTTGAAGTCAGCTACGATCAGATTGGCAACCTCGTGATGCAGGAACTCAAAAAGCTCGACGCCGTTGCCTATGTCCGCTTTGCTTCCATCTATCGTGAATTTAAGGAAGTGGGCGAGTTTGTCGACCAGATCAAGACTCTTGATAAGTAATTCGTCTTTTTTCTCGAATGGCTTTTGATTTAAAAAACAAGTTAGCGATTGCTTTCGACAAGCGCGCCTCGTTATTCGAGGTAACGGATGCTTTGCGCATTGTGAATGGCGCTGCTGACTGTTTTCCGGGACTTACGATTGACAAGTTCGGTGACCGTTACCAGATGCAGTTTTTTGGACCGGAGCTTTTAACGAGTAAGACTGAAATTGTCGAGGCTGTAGCCGCTCTATTCAATCCAGTTTGTGTTGTGACAAAGGAACGCCTTTCGAGCTCTGGAAAATCGCTCGAGAACGCTCCGATGGATGTCGTGATTGGCACGCGCGAAGATGCCGTGGGTACCGTCCGCGAAGGCAATGCACATTTTCATGTGGACTTGCTCGATACGATTAATCCGGGACTTTTTTTGGATATGCGTCACGTGCGCCTTGAAGTCGAAGAACGATTCCGTGAAATGTCCGGGGAGAGCCTTCGCTTCCTCAATCTTTTTAGCTATACATGCAGTTTCTCCGTGCATGCCCGTCTAGGCGGTGCTGCGGTTGCTACAAACGCCGATATCAGTGGCAAAATTCTCGACAAGGGTCGTGAAAATTATGCCTTAAATGGGCTTGATTTGCGCCCTGGAGAGTTCTTCCGCGGTAACGCTATCGAATACGTTCACTGGGCTCAAAAGAAGGGCTTACGATTTGATGGTATTGTGCTTGACCCGCCGAGCTTTGCGCGTTTCAAGGGCTTTAACTTTAACGTGCGCGAACACTTGATGCCGCTCGTTGCCGATTGTGCGATGCTTTTAAATCCGGGCGGCTTTTTCATGGTCAGTTCCAACTATAGTGAATTTAACTTGTCTGCGTTTGCCCGCGATGTGCTCGCCGCCGTTTCTTCTGTGCACCCGAAAGCAAAAACGTCTTGGAAAAAATCCCAAGACGTAGACTTTGTCGGTAGCGGTTCAACGAAAGATTCTTGCTTAGTCGCAACTCTTGTAGAGGTTTAATCCTCGCCGCCGTCCATTTCAATTTTGAGCTCTTTGAGCTTGCGCCAAAGTGTGGCACGGCTAATGCCGAGCTTTTTGCAGACTTCAGTCTTGTTGCCTTTGCAAATGCTTAAGGCATGCAGAATGTGTCTGCGTTCCATCTCGTCGAGCGAAAGAATTTCTTCTTCTTCGGCGGGCGCCGGATTATGCGTGATGAACTTCGTCGGGTTGTGCGTCAAAAGTCCTGCGCTATCCGTCTTGCCCGAAATCGGTTCAAAATGAATCGGCTTTCCGAATGGATTCTCGGCGGACTTCTCGTCATCTTCCGTATCTTCGACTTTGTTGTAAATAGACTCGCTAGAGCTTTCTTTATTGCTGCCGGCTTCCTTTATATGTGGAATGGCGACTGTCTTTTCACGGGCTTCTACTTGCACGTATTCAGGCAGGTCTTCGAGCTTGATGACCCCACCTTCCGAAAGCACAATCGCGTGCTCCATGATGTTTTCGAGCTCGCGGATGTTGCCGGGGTAGGGGTACTTTGTCAAAGCATAAAGAGCGGCTGGTTCAAGGTCGAGAATTTCCTTGCCCTGCGCTTCTTTGTTCTTTAAGATAAAGTAACGAATTAAGTTCGGGATGACGGGCTTCCTGTCGCGGAGCGGCGGAAGCTGCAAGTGGAACGTGTTCAAGCGGTAGTAAAGGTCTTCGCGGAATCGTCCTTCGTGCATGGATTTTTGCAAATCGCGGTTCGTTGCAGCTATAATGCGGATGTCCAGGTAACGGGCGTCCGTTTCACCCACGCGACGAATTTCGTGACTTTGCAGAAAACGTAAAAGCTTGACCTGGGTTGCCAGTGAGAGTTCACCGACTTCGTCCAAAAAGAGCGTACCGCCATTGGCGGATTCGAACAAGCCCTTCTTGTCGGCGGTCGAACCTGTGTACGATCCCTTCTTGCTACCGAAGAGTTCGCTTTCCACGAGGTTCTCGGGGATGGCGCCACAGTTGACTGGCACAAACGGTTCGTTTGCACGCTTGCTGTAGCGGTGGACGACGTTTGCCAAAAATTCCTTGCCCGAACCGGACTCGCCGGTTATAAGCAAGGTGCTGTTGGTCGGTGCGACCTTATAAACTGTCTTTAGAATTTTGCGCATCTCGGGCGTGTCGCCGAGAAGGCTGTCCAACACCTGGGATTCCATGAGCTGCGTGTTGGACTTGTTTTGCTGCTGAGCCTGGATTTTGCTTGCCGTGCTCTCAAGGAGCGATAGCGTGACCGGCTTCTTCAAAAAGCTGCTGGCTCCACGGGTAATGGCGCTAGCAGCTCCCTGCCAGTTGCGGTCATCGCACAGTACAAAAATCTCGATACCAGGCTGGCGTTCCTTCAAATAGCTGATCAAATCCATATTGTCGAGCATTAAAAAAGGAACCTCGATAAACGCAAGGTCTATCGACGTCTTTTTAATTAGCGGCATCAAAGTCTTGTCGTCGGAGCAGACCAGGAGGTTCGTTCCGGCTACAGACCAGTTCCGTTGTAGCTCCTCGACAAATTTCCGATCAAAATCAGCGATCAGGATATTCATCATTTATGCTATTACGAATGTACCTTGATGATCTCGTCAACTTTGTTGCGGAGCTGCTGGAGGTCCAGCGGCTTGCTGAAAATAGCAGCAACATCGAAATGCTGTGCCGTTGCAAGGTAGTCTTCGGCGGAGGTGCGTCCACCACCACTAATAGCAATAACCCTGTCGCTAAGGCCCATGCGGCGGAGATCGAGGATGACTTCGAAGCCATCGCCTTCCGGCATGATGATATCGGTGATAATCACATCATAAGTATTCTTCTGATAAAGCGACTTGGCTTTCTTACCGTTGCATGCAGTATCGACAGTGTAACCTTTCAATTCCAAAGCAGACTTCAACATGAGGTTGAGCTGAGCGTCATCGTCAATGATGAGTATTGTAGACATTAAGCCTCCATTTTCTCGTTTCTTATAGACCAATATAGATTAAAAATAGTTCCTTCGCCCAATGTTGTTTGGACTGTATAGCCCGCATTGCCTTCTTTTAGCAGTCTTAATGCGGATGACAAGCCCAAACCGAGTCCTTCACCCGGTGCCTTGGTCGTAAAGAACGGTGAAAAGATGCGTTCGAGGGTGGCGGTGTCCATGCCGGTACCGGTATCCTCGACTGTAATTTTGGCGTACGTGCCCGCTTCGATCTGCGGGGCGTATGGCGTAATGAGCGGTTCCGTGAGCACTTCGCGCTTGAGGGCAATCGTGAGCGTACCGCCGTTTTCCTTCATGGCAAAGATGGCGTTGTTCGCGAGGTTGCTGATAATACGGTCGAGTGCAGAGACGTTTCCGACGATGCGGATGTTCTTGTCGAGGTTTTCTGCCTTGACCTTCACGTTCGGCGGGAGCGTAATCCAGAGCTTCTTCACCACGTCGTCGATAATCATGTACGGCGCAAATTCAGTGAGCTTGTCCTTTTCGGATGTCTTTCCGCGGATGGTGTTCAAAAGCTCTTCGAGCGATTCCTTACCGCGTGTTGCAGCCTTTCGGGCTTCCTGGATAAACATGTAAGCTTGGTTATCCTTGTCGAGCACTTCAAGGGCGAGATCGCAGAAGCCGATTTGCGAGCCGAGAATGTTGTTGTAGTCATGCGCGAAGCCACCGCAGATGGTGCCCAGTTCTTCGAGTCTCGAATGGATGTGCTTTTGTTCCTGCAACATGTCGCGTTCTTTTTCGAGACGCATTTCCTTGGTAATATCGATTTTGATACCGATGATTTTGTACGGTTTGCGGGGCGCCATAATCGGGATGAACATGTTGTTGAAAATCATGATATCCTTAGCAGCACCCTTGCGGACTGCCATATTGTAGTCGTCCTGCTTCAAAATTTCGATATCATCTTCTTCATCCTGGTCTTCGTTAAACGATCTCTTAATTCGTTCGTAAGAAATAAAACTTTGCGGTTCGCCTTCGTTACGGGCTAAGAGTTCCTGCGGCAAAATTTTGCTGTCCGGTTCTGAAGTCTGCAGCAGGTTGCCGCGACTCTTGATGTCTGTCTGGTTTTGCGTCATGAACACGCCCTGTTCGTTCTTGGACCAGAAGCGGAAGGGGAGTGTACTGATAAGCGTATCCAAAAAGTATTTACTTTCATCGACCTTCTTTTTCCAGATGTTCAAACGTTCCTGATAACGGATTTGGTCGAGCTGGTATTCTTTGAACTGCTCATCGCGGGTCTTGATAATTTGCTGGTAATGCAGCGTGTTGGAGACATCGCTGAAAAAGGCGACGTTATAGTTTGTTGTCAATGACTGGCGGATTTCAAAAATCGAGACATTAAAAATATGGTCTTCGTTATCGATTTTGACTCTAATCTTGTTGTAGGTCGATTCTCTTGCCGGGTCTTGTATTTGCGGGAATATGGACGTGATTTTCTTGTTGTGGAGGGCTTCTTGCGTTGTGTGTAAAATTCCAAGAGCTGCTGGGTTTGCAAGCTGGATTTCACCTTTGTAGTTGTAGTAGATAAGCCCGTCTACCATCTTGTCTTTTAGCTTGTCCAAAAACCAGGATGCGCTTTTGTTCTTGAACGATACGGAAGTGAAATATTGCCCCGAAAGGATTGCCAAGAATACCGAGATGAATTGCGACCATTTGAGGAATTGGTCGTAGTTACTGAATTTTGTGGAAATGGGAATAACGAAATCGAAGAGTGCCGCCAAGGTTACAAAGAATACAAACGAGGATAACATGTAAATGCTAACCTGGTAGGGAAGTGTCGTATCGCTAGTTTGTACAATGTTGCGTAGAATAATGTAGGCGGTAACGATGATGTTGGGGACTACGAATAAGCAGAACAGTAAAGAATAAAAGTTGAATACAGGGCGTTCTGCAAAGGGATGGTAGCCAAAGAAGTTTAAATTGGGAATGAAGCTAGGATTACTGATAAAGAGATATGTCGAAACGAGAACGGCTAAAGCTCCGAAAATATTCATGAGCTTCCAGCCGTTCTTGCGCTTTATCTTGAGACTGATTTCTGCGGTATGGTGTATGGCGTTCCCGAGCTGGATCCAGCCAAGGGCTGCCGCGCAGAATATGAGTTGCCTTGCCGTATAGGCTCTGGTCCCTGCAATAAAGTTATCGCCACTAAAGAAAATGTCGCCTATCAAGTTGCTCGCTTGCCAGAATATGCTGATGATGACCAGCTGGTGTATGGGGCGAGGGAGCTGCTTGACTGACGTCTTTTGACCAAGCATGATGGGAAAATAGCATACGATGATCAACGCTACTACAGTAAGCGTTATAACGTAGGGCGAGTTTGTAAATAGACTCTCTTGCATATTTTCCCAGCTTCTTGACCTTTTTACTTAGTTCTCTTGATGCCGAAGGTCTTTGTCTGATCGAACGAACTCTTCGTCGAGAAGTTCTTGATGAGCTTCTCGTCTCCCTTGACATCAGGATTGTTCATGTTTGGCGTAAATGTAGCTTCTATTTCTGCCTTGTAAATGTAGGCGCCAGTACCAACGGCTCTGTCATCCTTGGTGCGGATGCCAGACGGGGCCTTGTTTGCCCATTCGATGGCGAATTCCACCAGGTTGTTCGTCGAGAGGTACTGTTTCGGATCTACACTGAACGCTTGCTTGAACCTATTAACAAAGTTACCGAGGTTCGAGTATATCGGAATGCTGAACTTGACGAGGAGGCTTTCCCATGCGCATTCTTCACCAAACGAAGAGCCGCGCGGAACAGTCAGCTTCACGTCAAAGATGGCACCGCCGATATCTGCTGAGTCAATGGCGGTTTGTGTGACCTTGCCGCCCTGGATGAGGTCGAACTTGTTGTTCGACGGATTCCTGATGTAGAATCGCATGGTCTCGTCGGTGTTGACCTTAGAGCGGTTGAGCGAATTAGCATCGGTAACGGTTTCGCGGAGATGCACGTCGAACTTGATTTTCGGAGCGCCCTTGCCGTTGACCAAAACCCAGGGAACATCAAATTCAGGATAGTTGCCATTGGCATCCTTGAATGTGCTTGTCATCATGGAACCCATTCTCACATAGTCGCCTTCCATGACTGTGCCTGCGAGGCTGTTCATGTAGAGGAAGGTGAGGCTCGAATTGCTCTGCGAGAAGCTCCATGCGGAGAAGTTGCTGCTAAATGCATTGGAAAGTCTTTCGGCACGCTTGTGTCTGTAGAATTCCTGAGTCGAGTCTGCAACAACGAGAGGTTCGCTGACGGTAATGTTCAGAACGTCGGCAGAGTTTGTCTGGTTGATTGTTGCGGAAACAAAGACCGGACCGACCTTATCTTCGGCGAGGACCGAGTTCGATTCCGTGGCGGCGCCTGTACCGAGGTACTGCGTGACAAGACCTGCATGAGTCAGCATCTTTCCACCGGGAAGTGCTCCGTCGTAGTTACCTGCGGTATTGCCGAACTGGAACGGCTTTTCAAGGTCGATAGCGAGGTTTTCACCGTTGAGGGCGAACTTGCTCTTTTCGACCTTAAGCGTTTCTGGCTTTGCGATACCGAAGATGATTTCGAGCGTATCCGGTGTGTGCTTGGCGTCAAGTGCCTTGGAGAACTGTACATCGACGTGGCTTGCATAGCCGTTCTTATCCTTGTCGGTAATGACGGCGTAAGTCATCGGGATCGGGAGAATCTTCAGAAGGATTTCGACCTTTTCTGGTGTGCAGAGACCGGCTACGCCGTTGCCGGTCAAGTCCTTGATGGAACCTGCCGGGTCGAGTTGTCCCCACATGCCTGCAGTGACTACAGAATTGTTGCTTGCATCAAAGGCGATTTCGAAGTCCCAGATGTTCTTCGGTTCATTGTAAAGCTTAGCCGAGAGGACCGTCGGTGTAGCAGCCTTTGTAATGCCGTCTGCTGCGTAAAGGATGAGCGGGAAGTTTGTGCCCGGAGCAGAAATCGGTTCGCTAAATTGCAGATAAACGTGATCCGCGTTTGCCGTATCCTGGCGTTCGAGGACTGTAGCTGAAAGGAGTGCGGGCGGAATGCCGTCGGAATAGGAATCTTCGACGGTCTTGACCTGTCCTTCGATATTACTTGTAAGCGTAATCTTTCCTGTGGCGTTTGTTACGATGTCCTTGATGTCGTCAAATTCGACAACGAGTGATTTGCCATTAAGCGATTTGACCTTGTTCGCATTGATGGTCGTGCTTCCGTAAGTGAACGAAATAGACGTGAAACTCTGGTTTGCCGTATATTCCGAAGAAAGCGTGATGTCCATGGCATCCGGGATGTGGTCGCAGTTCAAGTCCACAATCTTTGCCACGTCGATAATCGGCCAAGGCGGCAATTCTTCGATGTCGAGTTCCGCAACTGCTGGCGTGTAGGCGTAATCTGCGGTATTGGCGTGTGTTGCAGAAATAGTTGTCTTCACGGCGACCTTGGAGCTCACGTAGATTGTCGCAACACCGTCATAAAGCGTTATGGTTGTTACCGGAATAGTGGCTGTGGGGTCTGTATAGAAGAGGACATTCGGATCATCGCTAACCAATTCGACGTTCAGGTTCTTTTCGTCCTTGTAGAGCTCGAGATTGCTGTCGAGGAGCGAAATCTGGACTTCAATGAACTTGTCCTTATAACCGACAATATTGCTCTTGTCGAAAACGAGGTAACGTTTTTCGAGTGGCTTCGTGATACTGTCGATTTCAACGTTGCTACGGACCACGGCACAGGCGCAGTCATACTTGTTTTCGTCCTTCATATTGGCATTTCGGTTATGCCAGGTGACCCATTCCATGTAGTTGTTGCCGTAGGCGAGAGTCGTATCTGTACCGAAGGCGATAGAGTCGGTGCGCTTGATGTTGGGGTATTCAAACTTGTACGGGTTGCTGTTCATTTCAACAGCATCGAGGACACCCGTCGGCGAAACCTTACTTGTGGCGGCGTACGTTGTGAGCGGATCTTCCCTTTCAACAGAGTATCTCGGGCTTACGAACGGGCTCGTGAATGTTGTTTCGATGGTGCGTTTGACTTGCGGGCCATTTTCTGGCGTGTAGTCCGGACCGTAACCGTAGATGTGTTTGCCGTGGTAATAGACGGTAATATAGGGGTCACGGGTAAAGGCAACGACTTTTTCACCGTTGGAATTGTGTTCAAGGAATGTCGTTTCAGAACCCTTGAAGTAAGGAGCTTGTGTCAAGTCAATGCCTTCGAAATGTTCCGGATCGGTTTCTTCGGTGTGTGCGCGGAGTGACCAGGAACCTTCGATGTCCTTGAATTTCACTGTCTTTACATTAGGATCGTAGTTGTGGAAGATGATTTGGATAATCAACTGTCCAGAAACTTCTAGTTTGCCTTTGACGTTAATGGGGAGGTAATAGCCTCCAAAACCGTCTTCCTGAGCGCTTCCGAAAGTAACGCTAATCGGCTTACCCATTTGACCGTCTCCACCGAAGTTTTGGTGGCAGTTTCCGAGTGCGGAGAGGTTTGGATCTTTGAGGTACATACGCACTTCAAAGTCTTCGAATGGTACGGTGTCGTTGTTTGAAAGCGACATGATGAAGGCATGGCAATCTTGCCATTGGCTACAGGCTGCTTCTCCACCGTAAGAACTCGGTTTCAAAGAAATATCGAGGTCAGCGTAGGTGGCGTGGGTTTCTGTGGTAAATGAGTATTCTTCAGAAGTCTTTGCGCCCGAGGAAACGGTAAAGTAATAGGTCGTACCGGCTTCAAGTCCTGTGAGTTCAGCTTCGTGGAAAAGGACGGCGCTGCCACTTGCATTTTGGGTTTCAGTGTAGGCTCCCTTGGCCTTTCCGTAGTTGACGACGCCGTTCAGACGGTCGGTGCTCCACCAGTAAATCTTTGCACTGCGATGGTCTACCTGGCAAATCGTAACTCCCTTGATTTCAGTCATTTTGGGAGTCATGGTAAAGGAGTACCAATAACCATGGTTGTCATCAGTCGTGATGTTTCTCTTGGTGTCCATGCCTTCGAGGAAGAAGTAATATGTCTGTCCAGGAATGAGGCCGGTAAGCGTTACAGAACCGCCCTTAGAGGCTGTGGTCTGCTGCACTGATTTCGGATTGGCGGAATTGGGGACGACGTCGTAGAAAACCGTAACAAGGGCGACTTCATTTGCGTCCCAGCTTACGATAGCGGTAGAGTCTGTAATCGGCGTTCCGACGATGTTGCTAAAAATCGGGCCTTCGTTATCGGGCGGGAGTGTTTCAGCAAGGCTCTGGGCCGGGAAGAGGAACTGTGCCGAGAAGTCAATGCATGTTTCGGTAGAGGTGTATTTGCTCCAGTCTTCGATAAGTGTTTTTTCCGGATCGCGGCCACCCATGAGTGCACCCTTCGGGCAGCGGTACTGGTAAGGCATGCCACCGGTATTGAAGCCATCGGGGTTTGCAGAACGGTTGTGCGGGTGTTGCGGGTTCTTGTCACCTGCGCCCATCAAGAGGGAAATATCCCACGGGTTTGCGCCAAGTGCGTAGTACATGTTGTCGAGAGCGACCTTCAAATAGCGTTCGTCCTTCGTGAGTTCGTACATCAAGAAGATGGAAACGGCTGTACCCAGGTTGTAGCGGATCACGCCCCAGTCAAAGCTAGTCCATACAAGGTTGTAGGGTGTAATGACCTTGAGGTCTGTCGGACCTTCATGAGCTTCGCTTTTTTCGTTGGAGTTTACCCCCGGATTGACGAGAACGGTAGAGTCTCCCTGGTTTGTGGCGTCATTCAAAATTTTGCGGAATGTTGCCATCGTACGCATCGAGAGGGAGTCGCGTTCGATTTCTGTAAGACCGAATTCTGCAGCTGTTTCAGTGCTCTTCAAAATCAGGTTCTGGAATGCAAACAGCACATAGGTGTGGATGTTCTGGTAGTCTGTTGCCCAGCCGCCAGGAGAAAAGCCACTTTCATTGCCGAGAAATCCTGCCTTGAAGTAGTCCAGGTTGAATCTAGAGTTGGTGGGGTTGTTGAAAATGTTGGTGTTCTTGTAAAGGTCATAGCGGTAGGTCGTGTCCTTAGTGGCGTACCACAAGGCGAGTGCAGCTGCCGCACCATCGTCATAACGCGGACCGCCACCGGTATAGAATCCAGGGAATGATGTCGTCTTTCCCATTTCGTTTCCGTTACCATAGTCAAAGAGCGGCATCATCACGTTCTTGTAAATGTCTTTTGCTGCTTCGATGAGCGTATCAGAATAGGCTGGGTCGTAAACGCGATAGCCGGCAGCGACGTTTGCAAGGGCTGCAACAAACATACCCGAAGTGTTTGCACCTATGCCTGTGAGCACAACGCGGTCTGGACCGCCCTTAGATTCTGGCTGAGCGTCCTGACGTTCCGGCAAGTCCCAGAATGAGTGGTCTTTTTCGTCAACGCCCACGGAATGGTACATGTCATTTTGGGCAATCAATCCATCTTCTTTGGAGGCCTTGTAAAGCTTGAGTATGTAATCGGCACCGATTTTTGCTTCGTAGAGAATATCCGGGATGCCGTCTGTAAAGACTGTGTCAGCATAAGAATGACCATAGCGGTCTTCTGCCTTGTTGGGGTAGGTAAGGTAAACCATCGAAAGCACGTAGGCGGTATAGCCAAGAGTTTCAGAAACCTTGAAATGGTCACCACAGTCGTGCCAACCACCCGTCAAGTCATGTCCGACTTTGGAGCCGTCTTTCAAGTGGCAGGGCTTGTGGAAGTGCGAATCTGTATTACCGCAGCGCTGGATCCCGAAGAACTGCAAGGAGTTTTCGAGGATGGAGTTGTAGATGGAAGGGTGCACATGGAATGTTGCCGATGTGTCTTTGCCCACGACAAGGAAGTATTCGCCCGTTGTTGAAAGCGTAGTAAAATCGGCTCGGTACAGGTCTTCTTTTTCTGTGCTGATGGAGTCCTGTTTACCAAACTCATAAATGCTTTCCAACGAGTTGAATGCGCCGTTAATCCAGATGTTTGGCTTTGTAGCGCCTTTCTTGATAAGCGAGAGGTTTCCGCCACCTGGAACTTCTTTACCGCTGTTCGCATCGATGACTTTGAAGGTCATTTCCTTTGGATCGGCGACATAGGCGTACTTGTAGTCTTGCGGTCTGAATCCGCTTTGGTTCATTCGGATCGGACGTCTGTTGTAGACGTTCAACGAGTCCAAATAGCGTCGGCTACAGGTGGTACATGTTCTGTCTATGTTCGGTAGTTCTGCCTCTGCATAATCCATGCAGAACATAGCAAGTAAAGAAACAATGCTGAGTAATCTTTTCATACTTTCTCTTCTTTTATCCAAAAATAAAGAAGCCGCCAGGATGGCTAGATCCTGGTGGCTGCCTGTTTATAATTACTTTCTTCTCTTGAAGCCAAGAGTCTTGGTCTTGCTGTCAGTTGCCTTTTCGACTCTGGCGCCCACTTCAGCACAGGATGCCTTGTAGTCGTTGGTCGTCTCGTCGAACTTCGAGGCGCAGAAGGATTCTGCCGTAAAGTCGAACTTCGCGATGTAGGCGCCTGTTCCGATCTTGTTGCCCTTCTTGGCGACCGGGGCTTCGTTATCCTTGGCTGCCCATTCCACGTTGAGCTTCAGGATGCCGTTGTCGA
>Ga0310695_10007098_pt1 | contig 18066 bp, 15 predicted proteins | sample RumenRJG_04DNA_FD_203882 | JGI IMG/M metagenome (GOLD analysis project Ga0310695, IMG submission 203882) | Bovine rumen microbial communities from Lethbridge, Alberta, Canada - RJG_04 (v2) (version 2) | ecosystem: Host-associated > Mammals > Digestive system > Stomach > Rumen | place: Canada...
AAATCAATACAAGTTTTTAAAGAGCATCAAACCTAGAGTGAATCTAGTTTTGTTTTAAATTTCCATGTGGGAAACTAGAGTTAAGGTTACTTATGAAACTTTGAGTAAAAGAGACAATGAATTCGTTTATGGAAAAAATAACAGTTGAGGATAACAGACAGCAGGCAAAGGTTAAAATTTTTTTATTACCATCGTTGTTTGCAATCATAATAGCCAGGCAGGAACGCTGTAGAGGTAGCATATTACCTTGAGTCAAAGAGAGATTATCTTTCCGATATAATTGAGGGGACTTCCTGGAGATATTTCGATGTCTCACGACACAGTGCAGCGAATACTCATTATGGTTAGTTTTTCTGAACAGCAGTATTTGCTCTTGGAATTCTGCAAGAGAATTGTGCAATACAGTGAATACGACAAATTTCTGAGTCAAATTTTTTTATACGATAATCCTTTTTTTTTCTCCTCTGTCTTGAAAAGTATACGAGCCAACTCCATTTTTTAGACATAAGAATCTTTTTTATGAGAATTTCTTAAAAAGAACTTGCAAAAAGAGAAAACGTGAATCTATTAGAGTTGCATAATTAAATGCTATAATGTGCAACTTGTATGGAATTTTTGTTTCTCTGTAGAGCTTAGATCCGGCAGATCTTCTACGGGAAACAGTGAACGGCAATCAATTTATTCCGGAATGGAACCAGAAGTTTTTATCTTGTGAAAGATAGAACGACTTATTCTGGAAGATAAAGCGTTGCCGACTTTGTCTGCAGAGCTTTTGGCTTTACGGAAATTAAAGTTTTTATATATCTACTTAAACTATAAGGAAAAATAAATGGGTATTATCTCTACAGCATATGCTGAGGAAGCAGCTCAGGCTCAGCAGGGTGATTTAAGCATGATCATTGTTCTGACAATCTGTATGATTGCAGTATATTTTCTTTTCATGCGTCCAAATAACAAGAAGCGTAAGGAACTACAGAAGTTATTAGATAACCTGACTGTTGGTGATGAGGTCTTAACTAACGGTGGTATCGCTGGCCGTATCGTAAAGCTTCCTGATAACCGCGAGTATGTTCTGCTCTCAATTTCAAGCGGTGAAGTTATGCAGATCAAGCGCAATTATGTTGTAGCTGTTCTACCAAAGGGAACTCTAGAAGCAGTTTCTGTAGAAAAGTCAAAATAATTTCTTTTATCTTTTCAAGCTGTAATGCGAAAGCCTTACAGCTTTTTGGTTTATAGGTATCTATAAGTGCAAAATAAATTTCCTTTATGGAAAAACATAATGGTATTTCTGATTATTGCCATTGGTTTTTTCTATGCTTTACCAAATTTCTACGGTGAAGATCCTGCCTTACAGATTTCCGGAACACATGGTGTTGAGTTAGATCAGAAAAAAATTGATTCAATAAAATCTGTTCTTGATTCAAAGGAAATCCCTGGAAATTATGAATTTGAAAACGGATCTTTGCTAGTTCGTTTCAACAACACTGATGAGCAGTTAACTGCACGTGAAATTTTAAGTGCACAGTTAGGTGAGAATTATATTGTTGCTCTGAATCTGGCTCCTGCAACTCCAGCCTGGATGAGATCTTTAGGAATGCATCCTCTGAAGCTTGGTCTTGACCTTCGTGGCGGTGTTCATTTCTTAATGGAAGTGGATATGGATGAAGCTATGAAGAAGATGAGAGCTCAGTTAACCAACGATTTCAGAACTGAACTTAGAAACAACAATCTTCGTTTATCAGGCATTAAAGCTGAAGGCGATTATGTTCTTGTTGAGTTCAAAGACGCTGATGTAAGAGATGAGGCCAAGAAACTATTAGAGTCCCGTCATAAGGATTTCAATATTCTGTCTCAGGATATCGGCGACAAGTTCTGTATTCGTGCAACCATGACAGCCGCAAAACTTTCAGAAGTTCGTACAAATGCTGTTGACCAGAACATCAATATTATTCGTAACCGTGTTAACGAGTTAGGTGTTGCAGAACCTTTAGTTCAGAGACAGGGCGCAGACCGTCTGGTTGTTGAACTTCCAGGTGTTCAGGACACTGCCCGTGCTAAGGAAATTCTAGGTGCAACTGCTACTTTGGAATTCAGAATGGTTGATTCCTCAGCAGATATTCAGGCTGCAGCCGCAGGTCATGTTCCTGCCGGTTCTGAGGTTATCAACGATGCTAACGGCTATCCTGTAGTTGTTCAGAAACAGGTTATTCTAAGCGGTGACCATATCGTTGATGCAAGCTCAAGCGCTGATGAGAACGGCAGACCACAGGTTAACATCTCATTAGACTCAAGAGGCGGCAGCATTATGTCCAACTTTACCAAGGACAACATTGGCAAACCAATGGCTACCAACTTCATTGAGTTCGTGGTTCTTCCATCAGAGGATCCTGATGGTCCAAAACCTGGTGATGCAGACTACAAGCCTAAGTTCAAGAAAGTTGAGCGAATCATTAACGTTGCAACCATTCAGGCACGTTTAGGTTCAAGCTTTAGAATCACTGGTCTGGATTCTCCAAAAGAAGCTCACAATCTGGCTCTGTTGTTAAGAGCCGGTGCTCTGATTGCTCCTATTCAGATTGTTGAGGAAAGAACAATCGGACCTTCACTTGGTCAGCAGAATATTGAGAACGGTCTGAATGCAATGCTGTACGGTGTCGTATTCCTGATTGCCTTCATGGTTTTCTATTACAAGGGCTTCGGTTTTATCGCTGATCTTGCTCTGATGTTCAACCTGGTTCTACTGGTTGGTGTTATGAGCCTGATTCCTGGCGCAACCATGACTCTGCCTGGTATTGCAGGTATCGTGCTGACGCTGGGTATGGCGGTTGATGCCAATGTTCTGATTTTCGAGCGTATCCGTGAAGAACTCAGAGCCGGTCGTCCAGTTCAGACTGCTATTCATGAAGGTTACGCAAGAGCATTCGTAACCATCGCGGACTCTAACATTACCACCTTCATTACCGCTCTGATTCTGTTCATGGTTGGTACCGGTGCTGTTAAGGGCTTCGCTCTAGTTTTAATGATTGGTCTGGCAAGCTCCATGTTTACAGCTGTAACCGCATGTCGTGCAGTTGTTAACATCATCTGGGGCGGACGCAATCTTAAGAACTTAAGTATATAGGAGAACTGTGGTGCGTACTTTTATTAAAGAGAATACAGTTATTCCTTTCATGAAAATCAAAGGAATAGTTGAAATCCTTTGTGTTTTACTGGTTGTCGGAAGTATTGTAAGCATGTGCGTCAAGGGCCTTAACTGGGGCCTGGACTTCACTGGCGGTATCGTGGTTGAGACCGAGTATACCGAGGGTGTTGACCTTAACAAGGTTAAGGAAGCATATGCCAAGGAAGGCATTAACGGAACAACCCAGCATTTCGGTTCTCAGCGTAATGTTGTTGTTAGAGTTGCTCCTAAGGACGGAGTCGATCAGCAGACTGTTTCAAACAAGGTTTTCGCAGCATCAAAGACTATTGATCCTGAAGTAAAGCTTGCCCGTAACGAATACGTTGGTCCTGCAGTTGGTGAGGAGCTGGTTGAAAGCGGAATTCTGGCAATCGTAGTTTCTCTGATTGCAATTCTGGCTTATATCGCCTTCCGTTTCGAGTGGCGTATGGCTACCGGTGCGGTTATTTCTCTGGCATATGATGTTATCGTGGTTATGGGAACTTTCTCTGTACTGCAGATTGAGTATGATCTGACTGTTCTTGCTGCAGTTTTAACTGTGGTAGGTTACTCTCTGAACGATAAGATCGTTGTGTTCGACCGTATCCGTGAGAATGCTGTCAAGCTGCCTCGCAATACCGAAATGCCAAGACTGTTCGATATTTCTCTGACTCAGACTCTGTCAAGAACCATCATTACTTCAGGTACAACTTTGATCACCGTTGTAAGTTTGATGATTTTTGGTGGTGAAATGATTTATGGCTTTTCTTTAGCACTGTTTGTTGGTATTGTATTTGGTACAATATCATCAATTTATGTTGCCTCTACCTGGGCTCTGATCCTCGGCATCAAGCGCGAGAACCTGATCCCTGTTAAAGTAGAGAAAAAAGAAACTGATGGTTATGAGACCATGGATTAAATCATTATCTGGTGCAGATGTTTAAGTTTATTAAGCCCCGTGCTCTCATTGAAGCAGTGGGGCTTCTTTCAATTCTAACTGTTTGTGGATGTTCATCTTCATTAACATCTTCTGATACTAATGTATTGGAAGAACCAATGAGTGTGCCATCCAAGTACATCTTTTTTCCAAATCCTTCTCAGGAACAGCTGGCAAAAGAGCAGAATGCTATAACCTCCCTAATGGTATCTCTGGATTCTCAGGCTAAATCTTCCAAGGAAAAGGCTGAACTTTTCTATAATCTTGGTGCGATATACGATGATCTGGGTATGGAGACTCTTGCCCGCTTTATGTATATGAATTCTGTTGTGCAGAATCCAAACTACTACAGACCTTATGAGGTTTTAGGACCTTATTTCTATAGAGATGGCAAGGTTGGTGATGCGGTAGATTCTCTTGATGCGGCTCTGAACCTGAATAAAGAGAAGGATGACCCTTATATCTATCTTCATCGCGGCATCATCATGTACTACACCGGACACTATAAGTACGCCGTTGAGGATATGATGGAATTCTACAAGTCAGAACCGGATGATCCATACAAGATGCTCTGTCTGTACTTCGCTGCAGAGAAGTATTATGGAAAGGACTATGCAGACGGTCTGCTTAAATCCTACTATAACGATTCCTACACCTTAAAATCCAAGGCTCTTGATAACTGGGGGTTCAATTTCATCAAGCTCTTCTTAAACAAGACCTCTGAGGATGCGATTTTTGCTGATATTATCAAGATTAAGGATGATGAGGACCTTTTCCAGGAACATCTTTGCGAAGCCTATTACTATATAGGTCAGTTCAAACAGCTTCAGGGAAAGGACAAACTGGCATATGACTACTTTAAACTATGTCAGGCTGCCAGAAAGTATGGTTTTCTTGAGCACAGACTTGCCATTTATGAGGCTCAGAAGCTTGAGAAAAAATACAAACTTAAAAGGGCTGTATCAGTTGATCAGCTTACAGACTAGTCATATTCTATCTGGAAACAATTATGTCTGAAAATGCAATAGACCTAACCCCGCAGGAAATTGATTCCATAAAAGCTCAGATGATTGCCTCAGATGATGCTCTGGTTATGAGTGAGTTTTTCAAGGCACTTTCCGATCCTACCAGACTGAATATGGTTCATGCTCTGCTGCTGCACAAGTGGCTTTGTGTCAGCGACATTGCCTCTCTGGTGGAACTGAGCAAATCAGCTGTCTCTCATCAGCTTGCTTACATGAGAATAAACAAACTTGTCAGAGTTAAAAGAGAAGGCCGTAAGGTTTTCTACGCTTTAAACGATTCTCACGTAGAATCTGTTTTCGCTCTGGCTCTATCCCACATCAAAGAATAATTTTTCGTTATGTCAAAACCTGTATATTTTGATTATGCCGCAGCTACTCCAACAGACAAGCGTGTAGTTGAGGTTATGATTAACTGCATGTCGATTGACGGAGCTTTTGCCAATCCTCATGCCAAGGATCATGTCTATGGCTGGCAGGCTGCCGAAGCCGTTGAAAACGCCAGAGAACAGGTGGCCAATCTTATCGGCGCCTCCCCTCTTGAAATTACATTTACCTCTGGAGCAACCGAGAGCAATAACCTTGCTATCTTCGGTTTGGCACGCGGTCTTGCCAAAAAAGGCGATAAAAGACGTCATATAATCACCTCAAAGATTGAACACAAGGCTATACTTGAAGCCTGTCAGCTGCTTGAGGATGAAGGCTACAGGGTAACCTATCTGTCTCCAGACAAGGCTGGTGTTATCGATGTTGATTCTGTTGAAAAGGCAATTACAGACGATACTTTTCTGGTATCGATTGCCCAGGCTAATTCAGTTCTCGGTTCTGTAAGCGATATCCATGCAATTGCCTCCATGTGTCACCGTCATCAGGTTTATTTCCATTCAGATGTTGCTCAGTCTATCGGTTATCTGAAGATGGATTATGACAACTCCGACATCGATATGGTTTCTCTGACAGCAGAAAAAGTCTGCGGTCCAAAGGGCGTTGGTGCACTGTATGTTAAGCGCAGCGCAAATGTTCCTCTGTTTGCTCAGATTTACGGCGGAGGTCAGGAAAAGGGACTTCGAGGCGGTACTGTTCCAACTCACGAGGTTGCAGGTTTAGGCAAGGCCTTTGATATTTTAAGTACCGAAGGTCTGAAGGATAAGGCTCGTTTTGAAAAAATGAGAGCAAGACTTCTTGAGGGAATTAAGGATGTTCCTGGTCTTGTTATCAACGGTTCAAAGACCGGTGGTCTTCCTAATATACTTTCCTTGAGTTTTGACGGAATAGACGGACATATGTTGCTGCCTACCTTATCCGGTATTGCGGCATCCACGGGATCTGCCTGTTCATCCACCTCACTTGAGCCTTCATATATTCTCAAGGCAATCGGTCATTCAGATAATCTGGCCCGTGCTTCGATAAGACTTTCCTTTGGCAGATATACAGAGGACAGTGAAATAGATACAGTAATTGAAGAGATTACAACCAAGATCCCTAAATTACGCGATGCCGGTTCAATGTGGAAGGTAAAACAGAAATGATTAAATTATTTCCTCACTATGCTTCTGAGATGAAGCTTGTTTCAGTTAACCTCAGAGAGGGTAAGGTTGAGGCTCCATTTGACGCTGAAACTAAGTTTGCACCTTCAGCAAACGGCGGATATGATATCTTTGTTAATTCATCAGATTTCAAATGGTTTCAGAATGCAGCAAGAACTGTAGCCTCATTAGGTTGCTATTCAATCAGATTAACTTCTGAGAAGAAACTTACAGAGAATGAGTTTTACTGGTTTGTAACAGCTCTGTATGACGGAATTCACGATATAAACATCGAATACGATCTGGATTCAGAAGCTCTAGCTAAAATTGAATCTACCGCCAACCTTGTATCAGAGTTCAGAGCTCTTGCAGATACTGATTCTAAAATCAGCACTCCAGTATCGGTTGTAAACAGAGTTTTTGAACTGATTGAGAAAACAGCTTCAGAGTGTGACGCAAAGGCTTCGCTGAATCTAATAAAGCGCGGAGATAAGGATTTTGAAAGTTGTGTTGGTCTTAAGTCCGTAGGTCTGGCATCGGACGAAGCTCCATGTCTTGGTATCATTGATGTTATTCCATCAGGATTGAATGAGAATGCTCCCTTGGATGTTGCCATGGTAGGTAAGGGTATAACCTTTGATACCGGTGGCTATTCCCTTAAGCCTGAAAAATTCATGGAAACCATGAGAACCGACAAGACTGCAGTTATTTATCTGTCAGGCGCATTATGTCTTGCTTTAAAGCTTGGTCTTAAGAAAAGATGCAGACTTTATCTGTGCTGTTCTGAGAATATGGTTTCCGGCAGGGGAATGCTTCCTGGTGATATCATTAAATATCCAAATGATATCAGTGTTGAAATCAACAATACTGATGCTGAAGGAAGACTTGTTCTGGCAGATGGTCTTCTGAAGGCTTCAGCTGATAATCCTGCTTTTATCATTGATATGGCAACTCTTACAGGTGCAGCTAAGGTTGCAGTGGGAAGAGACATGTTCTCGGTTTTAACTCGTGAACAGTCACTTGACTCAGGATTGAAGAGTGCTTTCGATAACTGTGATGAGATGTACTGGCAGTTGCCTTTAGCTCCTTACCACAGAAGATTCCTCTCATCCCGTCGTGCAACCGTTACAAACTCCGGTCACGGGGAAGGTGCACCAGGTTCTTCTGTAGCAGCTTCTTTCCTTGAACAGTTTGTGAAAAAGGATATCCCTTGGGTACATATTGATTTATCTTCAGCTTATCTGCCTGATGGTTCTCCTTTCCTTGCAGCAGGACCAACCGGTAGCACTATTCTGGGACTGGCTACTTTTTTAGCTGCACGTTAGTCTTATTCACCAGAGGATTTTTTTCTCTGGTAAATAAGTTTTGATAAATTGGTTAGATCAGAATAGGATATTTGTATCTTGCTTTAGCAATTTTGTTTGAACTGATCGTTACGACTTGTTTGAAGCTTTCAGATTGAATTGCTCACCTAGGTTATGTCATTTCAACTTTTGTATTCTACGGCAAATGTTTTCGTAAGAATTTACTCTTATTTTTTTGTCTAGATATAATTTGTTGATAACAAATAATAAAAACTATTCTATTAGCCAAAAATGAAAAAACTTTAATTTTGGCAAATAGAATCTGCTGTTAACCAGTCAGCAAGATCTATAATTTTTATGCCTTCAAATTCATAAGGTTCATTTCTGGTTCTGGCAATAATTATTTTGGGATAAGCATCTTTTATTTGCAATAATGGAGAAACTTCTCTATCAAATGTTTTATCATCGTTTATATTATCTGATACTTGAATATAGATTTTTTCACTTCTTTTTATTGCAATAAAATCAATTTCTTTTTTGTATAAAACACCAACGTAAACTTCGTATCCTCTGCGTAATAGTTCAATTGCAACTATATTTTCAAGCATTCTTCCGTAATCCATATTTCTTGTACCTAATTTTGCGTATCTAAATGTATGGTCGCATAGGTAGTATTTATCATTGGACGAAAGATATTTTTTTCCTTTTATGTCGTACCTTCTTATTTTGTAAAATGCATAAGCATTGCAAAGATACTGAATGTATGAGCTGATTGTGGTGTGATTAACTGTTTCGTTCTGGTTTTCAAGAATATTTTTTATGTTTCTTGCAGAAGTTAGATTTGCAATATTATCAATCAAATAATCTACTAATCTGTCCATCAGCTGAATATTTCTGATTTTATACTTTGTTCGAATATCTCGAACAATAAGAGTATCGAAAATATCCGCTATATATTTATATTTTGCTTCAAGTTCTCTATACAGATAAGAACCAGACATTCCTCCTTCCTTAAGATAATTGGATAAAGCTTCATATTTATCCTTTTGCGGATAGTAGGATAAGTATTCTTTGAACGAGAATGGATACACCTTTATTTCAAAGGTTCTTCCTGTGAATAATGTTGCAAGATCAGAGCTTAAGAGAAATGCATTAGATCCTGTTATATAAATATCGAATTTTTCTGTAGCGTGCAGTCCATTAATTGCTTTTTCGAAGCAATCACACATTTGGACTTCATCTATCATTACGAAATTTTGTGCTCTGTCTTTAGATTGGCTTATAACATAATCGTAAAGCGCTTTGTAATTTAACAGGTTGTCATAATCCGGAAGATTGAAATTAATGTGGATGATATTATGATTATCAACATTTTTGGTAACATAGTCTTTGAGAGCTTCAAGCAGTTTTGATTTTCCGCTTCTTCTTACTCCGGTTAGTACTTTTATGTCAGGTGTCCCTATTACACTAACTAGCTGTTTTAGATAAGCCTGTCTATCGATTAGTTTCACGTGATCTTAACCTGTTTTAAATGTAATTTGTGCAAATATACCTTTATTATTTAATAATAATATAAAAACATAAAATTAACTACTTAATAAGTAAAATAAAAATCAATTCTATTAGCCAAAAATGAAAATTTTTTAATTTTGGATAATAGATGGTTATTATGGAAAAAATCGGACGTAAGAGAATACTTTTTGCCGCAAAAAAAAAGCCCTAACGATGGCTCATGAGTCTACCTTCTGTTATACCTATTTTTTTATTTCTAAACTCCTTTCACAATCTTCACTCTTATCTTCGTTCTAAATTGGAATATACTCAATTTATACAATAAAGGAGTTGAACCATGTATAAGCATATTGTTGTTCTTACCGGAGCCGGTATTTCCGCAGAATCTGGAATCCCCGTATTCAGATCAGAAACAGGATTATGGGAACAGGAAAGAGTTGAGGATGTTGCCACTTACGATGGCTACATGAGAGATAAAAACAAGGTACATGAATTCTATAACAAGATGCGCCGTTCCATCAAAACCAAGGTGCCAAACCCTGCACATCTGGCATTAACCAGGCTTCAGCAGGAGTATACCAAGAAATCCCCTGGATCTACTGTTACCATTGTTACCCAGAATATTGATGATCTTCATGAAAAGGCAAAATCTGAGAACGTGATTCACATGCACGGTGAACTGAACAGCATCTGGTGTGAGCACTGTGATGCCAGATACAAATACTATGAGGATTCATCTACTGAAACCAAATGTAATCTCTGTGGAAGCAAAAAATTAAGACCGGATATTGTCTGGTTTGGAGAAATGCCTTACAGAATGAATGAGATTGAGAAGGCTTTATACGAATGCGATCTGTTCATGTCCATTGGTACATCTGGTGTAGTTTATCCTGCAGCCGGATTCTGTCAGCTTGCAAGAAGTGTCGGTGCAACCTGTGTTGAATTCAATCTTGAAAAATCTGCTGTGGGTTCAAGCTTTAACTATGGCATTTACGGTAAGGCTTCTCAGACCTTACCTGAATTTGTAGAACAGCTGATAGAAAACGGAGAATATAAGAATTAGCACTTTCCCGAGGAAATGAAGGAATAACTTTTGGCTCTCACGGTATTGCCGTAAAGTTTTCTGTAGATTCTGAGAAGTATTTCGTCCTGCCTTTCTTTTGGCAGGGCTCTAAACTGGAAGAGTATCTGACTCCATAAAGAGAACTCCTCATTGTTTTTTGAGCCCGCCTTATTCCAGGATAAATTCTCAGGTGCATTTAGTCTTGATGTTTGTGTTGTATTTTTAAACATCCCAGGCCCCCCTTAATTATTCTTATACTTAGAGCTTAGACGCGAATTCTTATCTGTCAAAAACTGTTTTTTTAACACCCTAATATCTAAATAAATTTTTTTTGTTTTTTTCCTTAAAATCGGCTATAAACGCAGTTTTAATCCACTTCGCTGTAGTTTCTTTTTGATTTTTTTCTTCAAAACAGTTAACAAAATTCAGAAAATTTTTCTAATTGACTGATGTACAAATAAATTTGCGAGTCAAGATCGGAACGAGATAAAGATCAAGGTTTTTTGGTAAATTATGTGCGGTTGCTGATATAATTGTAAGATTTGATAATTAGAATTTTTTGAGAAAGCTACATGTCTACAGATAAAATCAATTTGATGAATCTCTCTCCTGCTGAATTAGGCGAATTCTTTGTTTCTATCGGGGAGAAGTCCTTCAGATCTCAGCAGATCCTTCGCTGGGTATATCAGTTTGGTGAAACTGATTTTGATAAGATGACCAATTTAAGAAAGGATCTCAGAGCCAAGCTAAAAGAGTCCTGTGTAATTACTGCTCCTGAAATTGTGAGCGAGCAGGTTGCCTCAGACGGCACCACCAAGTGGGCTCTTGATCTGGGTGATGGTCAGCTGGTGGAGACTGTACTGATTCCTGAAGAGGACAGAAATACCCTTTGTATTTCCACTCAGGTTGGCTGTCCTGTTAAGTGCTCCTTCTGCAGAACCGGAGCACAGGGCTTCAACAGAAATCTGACCGTAAATGAGATTATAGGTCAGGTTTTCCGGGCTTCCACCAGAGTAGGCTTTAGCAATAATCAGGAACAGAAGCCTATTTCAAATGTGGTGATGATGGGCATGGGCGAACCTCTTTTAAACCTTGCCAATGTTACCAAGGTCTGTGAGCTGCTTCTTTCAGACTATGCCTTTGCACTATCCAAAAGACGTGTAACCGTCTCAACCTCAGGTGTAGCTCCTGTTATAAACAAGATTGCCGGCAAGCTTGATGTGGCTCTGGCTTTATCTCTTCATGCTCCAAATGATGAGCTGAGAAATATTCTGGTTCCTTTAAATGAGAAGTATCCGATTGCAGAGGTTTTAGATTCCGTAAGAAATTACCTGGATAAATCAAACGCAAATTGTGGTCGTGTCACAATAGAATATGTCCTTTTAGATCATATAAATGATAGTATAGAGCAGGCTGAGGAACTTGTAAGATTACTGAGAACTATTCCTTGCAAGGTTAACCTGATTCCTTTTAATGAGCACGAGAATTCCGAGTACAGAAAACCTTCAAACAGCAGAATCGACAGATTCTACAAGGTGTTATTTGATGCCGGATTTACCGTAATCAAGCGTACAACCCGCGGTGATGAGATCTCTGCCGCCTGCGGTCAGCTGGCTGGTCAGGTAAAGGATAAGCTGGCTAAACAGAAGATTAATGCTAAGACCTGTTAGAAAAAATCTCACACAGGTCTGTCATGATAAGGTTCAGATAATCTAGTTTTGTTAAGATTGTCTGTCCGGCATTTACAACTGAATATTTGCATAATGAGAAAACGGAGGAGTGCTCTGATTAAATGAATTCGTAATCAGGCACTGTTACTTGATGAGTCCAAAAAGATTAAAAGCTTCAAGATATAGACACGACAGAAACAGAAGTCAGGCTCATATCCTTAAGGAAAATGAACCTATGATGAATGGTGTTGAAGAACAAACCATTGAGGAAATAAAAGAATCAACAAGACTTGAACCTGAATTGGCTGATATCAGTTCAGATATTGACTCTTCCGGTCCAAAACTAGGTGACATCCTCCCAGAGCTAAAAAAAATGAACAAAGAAATTGAATCAAACAATAATCAGGAAAATGAAGTAGCTGAAGCTGCTTCAGAGTCAGTTCTGAATACTGAAAAGAATGAAGAACCTGTTGCAGATACCAAAGATGAGTTTCCAGAGGAAACTGTTCCAGAGGCAGCTCCTGCTGTAGAGTCATTTGAAACCAAGAAGGTTGAGAATGAGCCTGAGAGAGCAGAGGAGCCTAAGACAGAGAATTCCAATGCGGATGATCCTGACAGAGTTCCTGTATCTACAACCTACTCTGATGACGAGGTTCCAAACCGCCCAGGTGCAATTCTAATGCATGCAAGAGAAATTCTTGGTCTGTCTCAGCGAGAGGTTGCCCATAAGCTGAATCTTAGAGTTAATTCTGTAAGTGACATTGAGCACGACCGTCTAAATCAGCTGACTGCAGTTCAGTTCGCATCAGTTCACATTGCAAATTATGCAAAGCTGGTAAATATCAATCCTGAGCTTCTGGTGGATTTATATAAGCAGAATGTTAGAGCTAATGTTCAGCTTCAGGAAGAGCAGAAGGCTAAGGCAGCCGCTGGTGCCGCAAAGACTGAGAAGAAGAACTTTAAGGTTCCTCTGATGATCGCCGGCGCCGCAGTACTTGTTGTCGCAACTGCAGCCATTACCTCTTCACTGATGTCAAAGTCGGATTCAAATACTTCCGGAGCTCTGGTTATCGAGGATACCGTTGAGGCTTCTGTTGATTCAGAGGGTACTCTTCTGATGGATACTGAGAACTCCAAGATGAAGACCAATGTAGTTGAGGAAGAACCTCTGACAGAGCCTGTTGATATGAATACTCTGATGGCTCAGGAACAGTCAAAGAACCTGAATACCGATGAGATTATCGATTCTAAGGCAGGAACTCAGACTACTGTTGAAAAGACCAATACCAACATTTCCCTGAAGGTAAAGGGAGAGGCCGCCAAGAAACTTCAGGCTGCAAAGGTTGAACCTATTGATGAGAATGTAGTTCAGGAAGCAAGCAGCACTTTAAAGAGTGTCAACCTGAATTCAGCAGATACAGTCAAGACTGTTAAGGCTGAAGAGAATAAGCTTAAGGTTTCTAATGACAATGTTCTAACCTCAGCAAAGGTTAATGACACTGCTGCTGTTCTGACTGCACAGCCAAAGGCTGAGACTCCAAAAGTCGAGACTCCAAAGACAGAACCTGCTGAAAAGCCTGTTTCCAAGGCAACTCTGTCTGCAAATACCAGAGATGTTTCCTCCTCAGTTCGTCTGAATGGAAAGCGTGATCCATTTGAGTCAATGAATACCGCCACTATTAAAGTGACCGGAGATGTTGCCATTAAGGTTACCGGCAACGGAAAACTTTTAAAGCAGGGTAATTTCTCAAGCGGGGATACCATCAAGGTTACCGGTATTCCTCCTTTAAAGATCAGTGTTTCAGATTCTTCAAAGGTTAGAATTTCCTACATGGGTACAACCGTAGCGGTTCCTGGTGCTCAGCAGGTAAGTTTTGCTCTTCCAACCCGTTAAAGAGGAAAAATTTTTTTAGTATGGAATGGAAAGCACAGCCAATAATCAGACGTAAAAGTCGTCAGATTAAAGTTGGAAATGTATTAGTGGGCGGAGATGCACCTATTTCCGTTCAGTCAATGACCTCAACCGATACCATGGATGTTGAGGCTACTGTTGCTCAGATTAAGGCGCTGGAGTCAGCCGGTGCGGACATTGTCCGTGTAACTGTTCCAACTTTAGCTGCGGTAGACGCTTTTGAGCAGATTGTTAAATCTGTCGAGGTGCCAATTGTTTCTGATATTCATTTTGATTACAGAATTGCAATTGAGTGTGCCAAGAAAGGTGCTGCAGCTTTAAGAATCAACCCTGGCAATATCGGTTCTCATGAGAAGATTGAGGCTGTATGTCAGGCAGCAAAGGATCATGGTCTGCCTATCCGTGTCGGTGTTAATGCCGGTTCTCTGGATAAGGATCTTCTTGAAAAATATGGAGCTCCATGTCCTGATGCTATGGTTGATGCAGCCCTGAGAGCTGCAGAAACTCTAGATCAGCACAACTTTTCAGATTATGCCTTCTCTGTTAAGGCCTCTGAACTGAATTTATGTGTTGAAGCCTACGAAAAGCTTGCAGGTAAGACAGATGCCCCTCTGCATCTTGGTATTACCGAAGCCGGTGGACTTACCGGCGGTACCGTTTTATCTTCAATCGGTATTTCATGGCTGCTAAAACAGGGTATTGGTGATACCATCCGCGTTTCTCTGGCTGCTGATCCTGTTGAGGAAATCAAGGTAGGCTGGGCCATTCTGAAGAGTATGCATCTGCGATCAAGAGGTGTTGATATCGTTGCCTGCCCAACCTGTGGCAGACGTGGAATTGACGTTGTAAACACCGTTGCCGCTCTTGAGAAAAGACTTTCTGATGTGAAGGGAACCTTAAAGATTGCCGTTATGGGCTGTGTTGTAAACGGTCCTGGTGAGGCACTTCATTCTGATATTGCTGTATGTGGCGGACAGAAAGGCAGATCTCTTATTTATGAAGATGGTGTGCTGATGGGAAAAATCCCTAATGAAGAAGCAATAGATATTATTGAAAAGCGCGTTCGCGAACGATTAAAAAATAACTAAAGGAAAATAATAAAAAATGGCTGCAACAATTCAAGCTATTAGAGGCATGAATGATCTTCTACCTGAGGATACTTCCGTATGGCAGCAGGTAGAGAAAGTTCTTCGTTCAACCATGAATTCATATGGTTATGATGAAGTTCGTATGCCAATTGTTGAGAAGACAAATCTTTTCTGTCGAGCAATTGGTGAAGTAACAGATGTGGTTGAGAAGGAAATGTATTCCTTTGAAGACAGATCCGGAGATAATCTGTCCCTAAGACCTGAAGGTACTGCCGGCTGTGTTAGAGCATGTCTTGAGCACAGTCTGATTTACAATCAGGAACAGCGCCTGTGGTACATGGGCCCAATGTTTAGACACGAGAGACCTCAGAAAGGTAGATACCGTCAGTTCCATCAGATGGGTGTTGAGGTTTTCGGTCTTAATGGTCCTGATATTGATGCAGAACTTATTTCTCTGACCTATTCTATCTGGAAGAAATTCGGAATTGAAAATGAGCTTGAGCTACAGCTTAACTCCCTGGGATCAGCCGAAGAGCGCGCAGCCTACAGAGAGGAGCTGGTTAAGTTCCTTGAGGCTCATTATGATGATCTGGATGAGGATTGTCAGAGACGTACTCATACCAATCCATTAAGAGTTCTGGATACCAAAGATCCTAAGGTTATTGAGATTCTAAAGGATGCTCCTAAGCTTTCTGATTTCTTTGGTGAGGAAACCCGAGCTCATTTTGATTCTCTACGCAGAATGCTGGACAGCATGGGAATCAAGTATGTACTGAATGACAGACTGGTTAGAGGTCTTGATTATTACAATCTGACAGTATTTGAGTGGGTAACCACTGCTTTAGGGGCCCAGGGTACTGTATGCGGCGGCGGTCGTTATGATTCTCTGGTAGAGCAGCTTGGCGGCGCTCCAACCAGAGCCGTAGGTTTTGGTATCGGTCTTGAGAGACTTATTCTGCTGCTTACTACCTTAGGCAAGATTCAGGCTAACCCTAACGTTGATGTTTACGTTGTGGGATCTGGCGAAAATTCTGAGCTTAAGATGCTGGAAGTTTCATCAATATTAAGAGAAAATCTTCCTTCATACAGAATCAGAAATCACTGTGGTGGCGGCAATTTCAAGAAACAGTTCAAGAAAGCTGATAAGTGCGGAGCCAAAGTTGCCGTGATTATTGGCGAAAACGAGATTGCAAATAATACTGTAACTGTAAAGGACATGTTAAATCAGGACGCTCCTCAGGTAGAATATCCTGTGTCAGAGGCAGCTGCAGCAATTAAAGAATTACTAAACAAATAAGGAATAAAAATGGACGTTTTAACAGATGATCATGAGAGAGAACAAGTTGTCAAAAAATGGTGGTCAGACAACTGGAAGTCTCTTGCTTTAGGTATTGTTATTGCTTTAGGTGGCATGATTGGCTACAGACAGTATCAGAATTATCAGCATGATGCTGCTGCAAAGAAAGCTTTTGAGTTAAGCACAATTCAGACCAAGCTTTCTTTAAAACAGGAAAATGCAGTTGCTCAGGCTGAAAGCTTTATCAAGGAGCACGAGGATCTGTATGGTTCTCTTCTGTCTTTGGATCTTGCTGCCATGAATTCAGCTGCCGGTGAATATGAGAAGGCTCTGGACAATGCTGTTTTTGCAGTAAAGAACGGTGGTGAGCTGGTTGCTCCAAATGCCAAGTTTGTTCAGGCTCATGTTCTTGCTCAGATGAAAAAGTTTGATGAGGCTGTTTCTCTGTTAGAGAGTGTAGAAACTCAGGCCTATGCAGTAGAAAAATATGAAACTTTAGGTGATGTATACTACTCTAAGGGAGATATGGACAAGGCTCATGATGCCTATTTAAAGGCTCTTGAGGTTTGTGAGCAGAAAAAGATTGCAATAAATCCGCTTCTGCAGATGAAAGCTGATAACCTGATCCATGAAGGCGATACTCCTGCCTACAAGAGAGCTCAGGTGTTAGCTGAGGAAATCTCAAAGTCAGCAGCTGAGATTAAAAAATAATAAAGGTAGTCGGAACAAATTTAAGGCGTCGATTTTATGATTAAGAATAAACTTTTAAAACTGTTTGCTGTGTCTGCTGTTGCTTTTGCAATTGCCGGATGCAGTTCAAACAAGGATTTATTTGCTCCTGTTGAATCTCCAGAGATAGATAATGCCTTCAAAGTGGATCATGTCTGGTCTGTAGGTACTCAGGGAACAGATAGATTCTTTTCACAGCTTGTCCCTTGTGTTTATGGACACTCAATGTATGTTGCAGGCCGTGAAGGAAAAGTTTATGCGATTGACGCTTCTTCCGGCAAGAAAATCTGGACCGTTGATCTGAGTGATGAAAAGGAGAACGAGAATAAACGTTCATCCCGTCTGAATGGCGGTATGTCAGCCTCAGAACAGTATGTCGCTGTTGGTTCAGAGAACGGTTACATTTATGTTCTGAACCGTCAGAATGGCAGTATTTACTTTAAATACTATCTGGGCGTGGAAGTCCTGACCAGACCGGCATTCTCTGCCGATGGCTCAAAGATTTTCGTGCTTGATGCAAAGGGAACCCTGAATGCCTTTGATCTGCTTAAGAAAGAAAAAATCTGGGTTTCAGGCGACAATAATGAAAATCTGCACCTGCGTTCACAGTCAAAACCTCTTGCTGTAGGTAATGAGATGGTGATTGTTGGAACTCCTTCCGGTCGAGTTCTGATGATAAGCCAGCTCGACGGATTTGTTCTAAATCAGGTAGTGGTAGGACAGAATAACGGAAGCTCTGATTTAGACAGAATGTCCGATGTTTCATCAACTCCACTGCTTCTAGGAAATCAGATGTATACAACCGCATATAATGCAGGTTTTGTGGAGTACTCATTTGATAAGAAT
>Ga0310695_10007102_pt1 | contig 18057 bp, 12 predicted proteins | sample RumenRJG_04DNA_FD_203882 | JGI IMG/M metagenome (GOLD analysis project Ga0310695, IMG submission 203882) | Bovine rumen microbial communities from Lethbridge, Alberta, Canada - RJG_04 (v2) (version 2) | ecosystem: Host-associated > Mammals > Digestive system > Stomach > Rumen | place: Canada...
GTTTAATGAAGAAATCGGAAGCCATAACAGTATCTCCTCTGAATGAATGCTCTGAGAGCGCACCCTGTGCCCGGAGAGCTTTTCTGTATCCCGGGTGCCGTCCGTTTCGGGGCGGAACCTTCAACCTTTGTACAGATAACGGAGAACCGGGAGGGCGGTTACAGATTTTGTCAGGGAAAGTTCATGGGGGAGTTCAGGAATTTCAGGAACAGACTGTCAGGATGGGCGGAATGAGACATCGAAACACAGGTTTTGAGCGGATTCGCATGATGGAAACGCATTATTTCCGGGCAAACGCAAATACCAGGGAACTTCTCCGGTTTCGATATCAAAATATTGGGTAATCAGTTACCGCCCAAAAGACTGAGAATAGCCTGGGGCCTCTGATTTGCCTGAGCCAGTATGCTCTGAGATGCCTGCTGAATAATATTCTGCTGCGTCATGGTGGCTGTTTCGGCGGCAAAATCGGTATCCCGGATTCTGCTTCTGGCTTCGGACAGGTTTTCGGAAACGTTGCTTTGATTTCTGATGGCAGATTCGAGCCGGTTCTGCACGGCACCAAGCTCGGCCCTTTTGCTGTCAACAACTGCTATGAAGCTGTCCACCAGATCCAGAGTGCTTTGTGCGGATTCCGGAGTTTCAACAGAGAACAGGGTCTCAGGATCGACAGTGAGGGGAACAACACCAGAGGTGCCCAATGCGGTAATGTGCAATCCCCGATTCGGGTCATAAACCCGATTACCCGTTTTGTTGACAAAGGTATCACCGTCAACCTCGACCACGGTATCCTGGGCTTTGGAATAGAGATACCAGCCATCAGATCCGGTTGAGTGAACTCTGCTGTCTGAAGTAACACTGCAGTTAAATGCCCGGAGCTTTTCATCACCGGTGGTGGTAATAGTGAATGGAGGGGCATAATCAGATCCTTTGGATGTTTTAAAGTATATTTCGGCTTTTCCACTGTAACTGTGTGTACCATTTCCATACATCCAGAAATTCAATGAAAGGCCTGGATGAGACGCAGACCGCAATTTACTATAAATATTATCGATGGTATCGCCTTCTTCTACCTGTATGGTTACATTTCTGGCGGAAGAACCGGAACCGTAGGAAACTGAAATGCTACCAGCTTCATAGGTAATCATTTCGTCTGTCAGTTCCCCGTTCTCATCCCTTTTCAGATACTCAATGAATTTACTGACATGAGTAATGTCACTCAGTGACTTTACCTTCACATCGTACTCACCTTCGGGGGCCAGCATATCGGCGTAAACAGAGAAAGCCGATGTTTGAGAACAGTCAACCTTTCTGACCAGTCCGCCTCTCAGAAGTCTGTCTTTTCCCAAATCATCAGCATTGTCGTAGAGCGTAAAAAAGACATCATCCAGTCTGAGTCCGGAAGTAAGATCCACGCTTACGGTCTCGTTGGCATTGGCACCTATCTGAAAAGCCGTGGGTTCGGTAAGAGTCTTGTTAAAGAGGTGAGTTCCCCCGTAGGTGGTATCCTCGCCAATTCTGGTGATTTCCCGGCACAGCTGGGTTACCTCCTCCTGAATGGCTTTTCTGTCAGCCTGGGAATTGGTGCCATTGGCAGATTGCAGAGCCAGCGTGCGGATGCGCTGGTACATACTGGTCATTTCCTCCATGGCTCCTTCGGCTGTCTGGCAGAAGGAGATCCCGTCCTGAGCGTTACGGTTGCCCTGATTAAGACCGTTAATCTGGGAAGTCAGGCGGTCAGAAATCTGAAGCCCTGCCGCATCGTCCTTGGCGCTGTTGATGCGCATGCCCGAAGCCAGACGCTTGTAGGCAGTATCCAGTGTTCCTGATGATTTGGAAAGATTTCTCCTGGCATTCAGCGATGAAACATTGGTATTTACAAACAAGCCCATTTTTCAATCCCTCTTTTCGGCAAAATCCGCTTTGTTATCTGTTCATGCGGTTACGGATCTTGCAGTTATTTTATCGCTCTGTTCCAATCTATAGTTGATCTGAAAACATTCCATAGGGAATAACTCTCCATAAAACAGTTAGAAAGTTATTATATGCGGTCTGGCGAACAGACCTCTACCGACTATCCTTTTTACAAAAGACTCATCGGCTACTTTTAACTTGGCTAAATATTTCCGGACTATATTTAAAGCACCGTTCATATCGGCATTTAAAACTTTGCCTGTAGACGACTTAAATAAGCCCCTGAAAATCCTTTTGCCTTTATATTCCTTGTGCTTTTCAACAGGTTCAAATGCCAGCGAATCGCACTTGGAGGTATAGGACTCCTCTTGCTCCGCAAGATTTATCCCTGCCATTTTGCACTTGTACTTAAGCATATTCAGGAACTTAAAGAACGGAACTGATACAAAGTTCTGGTTGGTATGTTTGCCTAGTGCAATGGAGTCTTTCCATTGCTTGTTTCTTCCAATAACTACTGTACCGATTTTGTGTTCCACACAAAAGTTCACAATGCTTCTGGATGCGTTGTGCAAATAGTCTTCAATTTTTAAGTTTCTTTTGAATCCCAACTTAAAAATATTGAATTTGTTGTACTTAAAATCCTGTTTGTCTCCGATTAAAGGTCTTTCGGATTTTAATTTTGAAACTTCTTTATTATAATACTGATTTATTGATTTTACAGGTTTTCCATTTATAATAAAGCAGTCAAATTCAGAAACGCAACTGCAAAGGTTATTCAGACCTAGATCAATGCCTAAATACTGATTCTGATCTAAATCGGCATTTGGTTCTTCCGTTTCATAAGAAATGCAGACTTTGATTTTATTAAATTTTGGAATAAAGTTAATTGTTTTAAAATTCTTTAAATTATCCTTGTATTTTTCAAAGATATCATGGGGAATATGGATTTTTACGTCTTTATTTAATACTATAAACTGACCTTTGATTTTAGCCGACTGATAATCAAAATAAAGCATATTCGGATTTTCTTTGTATCTAGGTGCTTTAGGTTCTCCATTGAACTTCTCCGGATGAACTTTAAACTCCTTAATTGCATTAAAGAAACTGGAGTAATTCTTATATAAACTGATTACAATTGTTTGAGCAAGTTTAGCCTTACAGAGTTTTCTATAGTAATTCAGTTTTGTATCCTGAGTCCTTAATACCTTTTCAAGGTCAGTTTGATTTACAATAGACTTATTCTTATCATAATAATCTCTAAAGAAGTATCGAGCCTGATTAAATAAGCACCTTGACAGTTCAAACTGTTCTTTGAACCATCTTGTGTTGTCTATGTAGAAACAAGTGCTTAAAATCATTTTGAAACCTCTTTTAGGGATATTTACATTGCTAAATCATGGTTTTGTCAGATCAACTATCCTCTGCAACAGAGCCTAGAAAATACTGAACCGGCAGTCCCTTCCTTCATTGCTGTAGGACTTCAGGATCTCGGACACCAGGAAAGTTTCAAACATATTGCCGGCCACCGCAGAATTCTTCAGGGCCTCGGCAGTAAGCCAGCGGGTGAGGTAGCAGGCAAGTCCGGTGTCCCTGAAATAAAGTTTCGGGGTTTTTATGGCTCTTTTGAGAGCGCTCTGGGGGTAAGGCTTAAGAATAAAAACGATTCCGGTTCTTGCAAGAATGGATATCCAGCTTTTAATGGTAGGTTCGCTTACGCCGACTTCGCCGGCAATATTTGCACAGCTCAGCATTTCTCCGGTTCTGGCAGCCACCGCAGTCATAAATTTGGTGAATGTCAGACTGTCCTGGGTAATAAGATCATTGATGTCCCTTTCCAGGTATGTTGAAAAAAATGAAGAGTAGAAATCCAGCCAGTCCTTGTCTTCATTATTGCAGATTTCGGGATAGCTTCCGCGATGAATGTTTTCCCAGATGTCATGGTATGGCTTAAGGCAACGGGCTCTCTCGTCAAGATATTCCCGGGTCGGAATGAAGTGTCTGTTAAATGGAACTTCGTGAATTTCCCGGAGCGAAAGACCGGCAAGCTCCACCACGGAAACCCTCCCGGCCAGAGATTCGCTCATTCCTTTCATAAGGCCGGGTTTTTGCGAGACTGACAGGATGAAATCTCCCCGGGTGTCCGAATCATCGACAATAAGCTTTATTTCTTCCAGAACACTGCTTTCCTTTTGAACCTCATCGATAAAAAGCGGCCGGGGATTGTTCAAAAAGAACAGTTTCGGCTCTTCCCGAGCCTGAAGGCGGGTAAGTCTGTCATCAAAATTTGCTCTCCGGTATTCAGGGAAAAGGTGTCGAACAAGAGTTGATTTGCCAACCTGACGAGCTCCTGTCAGAAGCAGACATTTGGAGGTGGCGACCCGTTTTTTCAAAACTTCTGAAATTGCTCTGTCTATGTATGTCATCAGAACATCCTTTCGACTAATATAAATTATGACTTTATTATAATCGAACCCAACACTAATTCATCAACATCTGATGCGCATTTATGAACTTAAGCAAATTCCGTTACTGTTCACAGGCTCTCGGATCCCTTATAAGCACACACACAAAAAAAAAGGGACCGTTTCCGATCCCTCTTTCAGATTTCAGCTTTGAAAGCCGCTTCTCTTAGATGTTCTTAACAATCTCGTCCACAGATGCCTTGGCATCGCCGAAGCACATGTAGGAGTTCTCCTTGAAGAACAGCGGATTCTGAACTCCGGAATAACCAGGGTTCATGGAACGCTTGAACACGATTACGTTCTTGGCTTCCCATACGCGGAGCACCGGCATGCCGGCAATCGGGCTGTTGGGATTTTCCATGGCAGCCGGGTTAACGGTATCGTTGGCACCGATAACCAGAACTACATCGGTATCAGCCAGATCGTCATTGATTTCATCCATTTCCAGAACGATATCGTAAGGAACCTTGGCTTCAGCCAGAAGCACGTTCATATGACCGGGGAGACGGCCGGCAACCGGGTGAATGCCGAAGCGAACGTTAACACCGCGCTCTCTCAGCTTGGCGGTAAGCTCGGCTACCGGATACTGAGCCTGAGCAACGGCCATGCCGTAGCCCGGGGTGATAACAACGGAGCTGGCATTCTTGAGCATGTCGGCAACGTCAGCGTAGCTGAGCTCGCGAATCTCGCCCTGCTCCTGCTCGTCAGCAGCCTGAGGCTTGTTGCCGAAACCGCCGAGGATCACGGAGAGGAAGGAACGGTTCATGGCCTTGCACATAATGTAGGACAGAATGGCGCCTGAAGAACCCACCAGAGAACCGGTAACAATCAGGAGGTCATTGTCCAGCATGAAGCCTGATGCGGCAGCAGCCCATCCTGAATAGGAGTTCAGCATGGAGATTACCACCGGCATGTCGGCGCCGCCGATGGCAGCCACCAGATGAATGCCGAACAGAAGAGCAATAACGGTCATGACCACCAGGCAGGCCAGCTGCACGCCGGAAGCTGCGGTAACCATGAATACCACCATCAGCACCAATGAAATCAGGAGGGCGCCGAGATTCAGCAGGTTATGAGCCGGAAGCACCAGGGGCTTGGACTTGAAAATAGCCAGCTTGAAGGAGCCGTTCAGCTTGCCGTAGGCCACTACGGAACCGGTGAAGGTAACCGCGCCGATAAACACGCCGAGGAAGATTTCAACCAGGTGCACGGCCTGCTCTGCTGCAGAGCGGGCAGGTTCGGCAACAGCCTGAGCCTGTGCCTGAGCGGCAGCAGCCAAAGCCTGAGCCTGAGTGCCGATAACAGCAGGATCAGCGCCCAGAAGGTCGATGCTGGCCATGGCGCTGGCAGGAGCAGTTGCGGGAATGCTCTCCACAAAGCTGTTGAAGCCTACCAGAACGGCAGCCAGACCCACAAAGCTGTGCAGCATGGCTACCAGCTCGGGCATCTGGGTCATCTCAACCTTTTTGGCCAGATGGAGACCGTAAACACCGCCGGCAAACATGCCGACCAGAACCAGGGGAATGATAATGCCGAGGCCGCCTTCAGTGCCGGTAAATACACTGACAAAGGTAGCCACCAGGGCAATAAACATACCCAGAATACCGGAATTGCATCCCTGCTTTGCTGTTTCCTGCTTGGAAAGTCCTGCCAGACTCAGAATAAACAGAATTGCGGAGATAAGATAAGCAATATGTATAAAACCATTCATTTGTCAGTCTCCTTAATCCTTTCTGAACATCTTGAGCATGCGCTTGGTAACCGCAAAGCCGCCGAAAATGTTGATTGAAGCAATCAGAATGGCGATAAAGCAGAGAGCGTAGATGATCAGGTTAGGAGCGGCATTGGCCTTGAGCACCAGCTGTACCAGAGCCCCCACAATAATAATGCCGGAAATGGCATTGGTTACCGACATCAGCGGAGTATGCAGGGAATGGGAAACATTCCATACCACGTAATAGCCCACGACGCAGGAAAGAACAAATACGGTCAGATGAGGCAGGAAGGATTCCGGAGCAAAAATGCCTACCAGGAATGCCGCTGCAATCAGCAGAGTGCCCACTGCAAGACGCACCAGGGGATTGGCCTTCTTCTCTTCCTTCTTGGGCATTTCGGCAGGCTTCTGCTGCGGAGCTGCGCTTACGGAGATCGGAGGAGGCGGGAAGGTGATGTCTCCTTCCTTGGTTACGGTCATGCCGCGGATAACCTGATCCTCGAAATCAATATTGATATTACCGTCCTTGTTCTTGCAAAGGAGCTTGGTGAGGTTTACCAGGTTGGTGGAATACAGCTGGGAGGACTGAGCCGGGAGACGGCAGGCCAGATCGGTATAGCCGATAATCTTGACGCCGTTTTCGGTAACAAACACTTCACCGGGTTTGGTGCATTCGCAGTTGCCGCCGGTGGCTGCAGCCAGGTCAACGATCACGGAGCCGGCCTTCATGCTGGCAACCATCTCGCTGGAAACCAGACGCGGAGCCGGACGTCCGGGAATGGCGGCAGTGGTGATAATAATATCAACTTCCTTTGCCTGCTGGGCAAAAAGTTCCATTTCAGCCTTGATGAACTCGTCGCTCATTACTTTGGCATAGCCGTCAGAAGAACCGCCGTCCTCCTGCTTGAAGTTGAGCTTGAGGAATTCGCCGCCCATGGAATGAATCTGATCGGCAACCTCAAGACGGGTGTCGAAAGCACGCACGATGGCGCCCAGAGAGTGAGCGGCACCGATGGCTGCCAGACCGGCAACGCCGGCACCGATTACCAGCACCTTTGCGGGCGGAACCTTGCCTGCTGCGGTAACCTGACCGCAGAAGAAGCGGCCGAATTCATGAGCAGCTTCAATTACAGCGCGGTAGCCGCTGATATTGGCAGTGGAGGAACGGGCATCGAGAGCCTGAGCTCTGGAAATACGAGGCACCATGTCCATGGCCAGCACATTCACCTTGCGGGAATTCAGCTGTTCCATGAGCTCCTTGTTCTGGTTCGGCCAGAAGAAGGAAACGAGAGTGGAGCCTTCGGTTAAAAGCTCGGCCTCGTCGCTGTCAGGAGCCTGAACCTTGAAAACGATCGGAGAAGCCCAAACTTCTGCAGCTTCGCCGATTTCAGCGCCGGCTTCCTTGTAAGCCTCGTCACTGAAATCACCGTAAACACCGGCACCTTTTTCAACCAGAACCGTAAATCCAAGCTTCAGAAGCTTGGCCACGGTATCCGGAGTGGCCGCTACACGAGTCTCGCCAGCGGTACTTTCCTTAGGTATACCTATCTGCATTTAAATATTCCTGTGAGTTAACTAAAAAGTTTTCTGAACGGCGGATTATACACCAAATGTGATCAGTTTTAACAGACAGATCACATTTCCGCATTTTTTCCGGATCTTTGAAGTACGAACACGAAACGAACAAGGAATGAACACAAAATAATCAAAAAACGCTCGCAAAATCGCCGGAATTCCTCTGTGCATCACTCCTCCGGAAGCATTTTTCCTGCTCGGAAAGGCAGCAGTTTCCAGATATCTTTTTCCGAAAAGCCAGAGCCCCGTCTGCCGCCGCGGGCAAAGGTCAGATGCCGGACAAAAGCGGGGAGTATCTGCCCGGAACGGTGAATCAGAAACCTTCGGTATATCCGGTATGGTATGACCTGCTCTTTAAGCCATCCCGTCGGACCTTCCGGCATTCAAGGACCGCCGTACCGGCCGGATTTCGCCGCATTTCCTCATCAGCCAAAGTAACTTGCTGATGCTGAATGAATTCCCCGTGACACACGGCTGTGCAGGGGAGCCGTTTTTCTTCTCATTATTTACTTTTCTTCTCAAAAAGAACAAAATGAGACGAAAATCATCAAATTCACCTGAAAACATCGGAGTTTCTTCCTGCTCGGGGGCTTCCGGAACACCGGAAAAAACGGGAACGGCGTCCCTGAAAACCCGGAACGCCGTTCCTGAACTGTCAGACGAAGAATCGCCCGAAAAAAGCCGTCATCCGACGGGATCAGTTGGAAAGCAGGGTCTTGCTGAAGGGCTCCTTGCCGTTAAGCTTGAATTTCACGGACTTGATACCGTCCCCGGTATTGGTCTGAATGGCAAAATGAAGATGCGGCCCCGTGGTATACCCGGTGTTTCCGGAAAGCGCAATTACCTGCCCCTGCTTCACAATGTCTCCGGGCTTCACCGTCTGGGAGTTCCCCTTGAGATGCACGTATATGGACATGGTACCGTCATCATGACCGATGCGGATATAGTTGGCATATGGTCTGAAGCTGGGATCCGGGCCGCCCCTGTCGGAATTCATTCTCATATCCAGCACCTTCCCGGACTTCGTGGCCAGTATTTTGGTACCGACAGGCATGGACACATCGATGGCATAGCGGCTCTTGGGGCCCTTGTGGGTAAAACCGCCCTCCCATCCCTGAGACACCCGGAACTTTCCCACAAAGGGCACAATCAGATCCCGATCCCTGGTGGAGTAATACACATTTTCGTCCCCCCGGTAAAGACTGCCGATGTCAAATGAGCTTGTTATGGACACCTCCTCGTCGCTGAACACCTCCAGATACCCCAGATAGTATTCGGTGTTCCCCGGTATTTCCAGAGGAGTGTCGAAAAGCACATCGGAATCAATGGCCTCCCGGTTAGTCACATGAACCTTGCAGGTTATCATGCTGCTGAATTTGTTCATGACATAGAGCCTGTTGGTTTCGGTATCCAGTCGGAATACCACGTTGTCAGGATCCGGCTGCCCCAGATCATCAAACTCGTCGTATTCGTAGCCCTGAGCCTGTGCCTCGTCATCCGTATAGTGGGTTACCCCGTTTTCGTCCACGAAGCGCAGAATTTTACCGGACGTGACATCGGCTGCCGCCAGTCCCAGCAGCATCAGAAATGCAAATATTCCCGCCTTTTTCATGTCCTTCATGTCCTTAATCTTCGCAGTCTTCCACATCTCAATAACACCCGTTCCGAACTTCCGAAAAATTTCCCCGCCCCGTTCTGATACTGTTATCCGCCGTGCTCTTCCGGGAAAATTCTTTCCATCAGAATTGCATTCTCATATCCCTGCGGCGCATGATAGTAGTTTTTGCGGATGCCGCATTCCGTAAATCCCTGAGAGGCGTAAAGCCGCCGTGCCGGAATGTTGCCTTCCCGGACATCCAGAAAAAAGCGCAGAACGCCGTACTTTTCCCGGAGAACAGTCATGCTCTCCCGGAGCAGAATTCTCCCGAGTCCGCATCCCTGACGTTCCGGAATAATGCTCAGCTTGTTAAGAGACGCCTCGTCAAGAACCGTATCGTAGAAGCTGATCCCCGAAAGACTGTCATCCTCCAGAAGAAGAAAGCACTTCCTGACCGGAGAGGGCTCCAGGGTTTCCTGAATCGCCTGCCGGGCCCACGGAAAGCGATAGCAGGAGTTCTCAATCCAGACGATCCTGTTAAAAAAACGTTCCCGATCCTTCCCAAAGTCAAATTCTCTTACCGCAAGCATCGCATCCTCCGGAACGGCATTCTACTTTCCGCGGCCGGAAAAGCTGCCGTCCTGATTCCTGACCAGATATCCCTTTTCAAGAAGCCCCTGATACACCGATTTCTTCTTTTCCTCATCGGTGGCTCCGGATACCTGCACAAAATCCAGTCCCTCACGGGCGCTTCTCCCCACAAAAACACTGTCCTTTTCGGCATCCTCCGGCCTCCAGGAATAGGCGATTCCGGAATAATTCAGGAACCCCGCCAGATTGGCCAGTATCCGGGCATCGGAACCCGGACTGTCAAGAATTATGCCGGCCCTGCGGGACACAGCCCCCTCGGGATTAAGAACCCTGAGTCTGTCTGCATACGGCGCCAGCTTCTGCCACATCTGCTTTTTCCCCTGAGCTCCGGAAGTCAGGATTATATCCGGAGATTCCGGCCCGTGCCATGAGGCATCCGCCAGAATCACCCTGCGGGAACTCTCTTCCCGGGAAAGCTTCTGACCGTACCAGAAAACCGGATAACCGATATAGTCCAGATAGCCGAAAATCCCGAAAAGATAATCCCGGGCAATTTCCCGGGAATGCACAAACACCAAAACCGGGCAGTTTCTTAGAAAATCCCTGCAAAGTCCGTCAGAGGAAGCCTCCTTCATAAGTTCCGGTTTCTTAAGCCTGAAGGTTCTGAACCCCGAAAGTTCTGCAAAATCAGCTGCTGACATTACCAATCCCCCGAAAACCGAATTCTCTTCCCGGATCTCCGAATCAGGAGGTCATAATATCAGATTTGCCGCCCGCGTATTGCACGGCATTCCGGATTACTGAAAAAAAAAACGGCGTTCTCCCCGAAAATCGCAATTTTCCTTACTCACTTTCCATTCCTTCTTTTTCTCCCTTCTTTCCCTCCCTTCCTTCCGGTTCTCCCGATCAGGCAAAGACAGCGGTATCCCGGGTAATTCATAGTATAATTGCTCCCGCATTTCACAAGCAGCTTCCCTCACTTCCAAACGGATTCGCCATGACCTCTGAAAACCTGCCCCGCTACCGCAAGGGCTGGAACCTTAACCTCAGTCTCCTGGGACTGGAGGTAGTGTCCGATACCGGAGAGGTGCAGGAAAACAAGACTCTGGAAAGTCTGCAAGATGTTACCTGCTCCCCTGCAGCCGGAGACACCGTTCTTCTATCAGTCCGCCTGACCTCGGGAAGAGTTCTGGAATTCCCGGATTTTCCTGCCGCATCTTCAGATGACATCAGAAGCCGCATCCCGGAACTCAGGGAAATCAAACGAAAAATCGATCTCTTCATCCCGAAACTCCTGAAATGGCAGAAATCCCTGACGGATCTCCTTAAAGAGGAATACCGGACCTCCGGGTATATCACCGATCACTATCAGAACACGGTGTTTGCGGAGATCTTTAAATCCGGAAGACCGGAATGCGACGTTGCGGATCGGGAAGAAACCCGGGACTACTTTGCTGATGCAGTTCCCGAAAATGTCCGGCACGCCTTCGATATCTGGAAAGATTCTCCCGAACACCTGTCAGCCGAATACAATGACAGCGCCACGGCGGGAATCCTGAAAAAATTCGCTCCTTTTTTTCAGACAATTGAAAAGTCTCCCCTGACAGAAGAACAGGCCCGGGCAGTGGTCAATCTCAACAACCGCCTGCTTTTGGTGGCCTCGGCAGGATCCGGAAAAACCTCGGTAATGGTGGCCAAGGCGGCCTACGCTCTCCTGTTCGGATACTTCAGGCCGGAAAGAATCGTCCTTATTGCCTTTAACAGAAAGGCGGTTAACGAGCTCCGGGAAAGAATCAGAGAACGCTTTTCCGCCGTGGGGCTTCCCTGGGAAAACGTCCGAATCGAGACCTTTCATGCCCTGAGCTATAAAATCACGAGAAAGCTGGCCTCCCCGGGCATCCTTCTGGCATCCATGCTGCAGGACGGCCGGGATGGCACTCAGGAGTTCCTTAACATGCTCCGGGAGCTCATGCGCCGAAAGGAGGCTTTCCGGATTGCGGCGCTGTATTTTTGCTCCCTTTCCCAGTCCATGAACAGAAACAGCAAGGCCGGGGCAGTCTGTCGTTCGGCTGAGGAGATCGTTTCGGGTTTTCTGGACTGGCTCACGATCAGCTTTGAAGAAAACGAGCACCCTTCCTCCGGCAGCCTTGCGGAATATCTGGTATACCGGGACAGGAAAGGAGAAGAACTGTCATTTGTGCTCCGCATCGCCGAAGACGATAATCCGCCTGAGGATCCTCCGGTATCCCGCAAACGCAGAAAACGCAAAAAGCAGCGGGAGGTTATCACCTTTTCCGAAGACAGCATCACCTCCGGAAGCTTCATTGTCCCCCTGGTAAGATTTCTGCACAAAAAGGGCTTTCGGTTCCGGGAGGTTATCAGCGACAAATTCCGGGATCAGGAATACAGTCTCAGATTCGAAAACTTTTACCGCACTGTAAGAAGCTTTCTCACACACGCCAAGAACTCTCTAATGTCTCCGGAGGAGCTTTGGAAAAGATACTGCGACAGCAAGGCTCCGGAATGGCACAATATCAGAACCGGACTTTTTCTTAAAATCTACAGCCAGGCATTCCGGGCCTGGACCAGACTTCTTGACGGCGGCATCGATTTCGAGGACATGCTCAATCTGTCAGTGCAGGCACTGGAAAAGCATCCCGAATTCAATCCTTACGACCTGATCATGGTGGATGAGGCCCAGGACATCAGTCTCTCCAGAGCCCGCCTTCTGAGCCTTCTAACACGAAAACCCCAAAGCAGGCTTTTTGCGGTGGGAGACGACTGGCAGAGCATCAACCGGTTTTCAGGGGCCGTTATTCATGTCATGTCGGACTTTGCGGGATTTTTCGGGAAATCGGACATTCTGAAGCTGGAAACCACCTTCCGGTGCTCTCAGGAAATATGCGATGTCTCCTCGGAATTCATCTCAAAAAACAAAAGCCAGATCTCCAAGACTGTCCGGGGGCGTTTCCGGACCGGATCCCCGTCCGTGGTTACAGTTAACGCGGACTGCGAGCCGGAGATCCCGGAAGTTGTGGAAATCCTGCTCCGGAAAATAATCAGGGAAGCCGCCGGAAAACCTGTCTCGGTTATGCTGCTGGGCCGCTACAATGATGACCGGAAGCACATAAAGAAAATTCTGTATCACCCGGAGTACCGGCATTTCGTGCAGTTCATGACGGTGCATAAATCCAAAGGTCTGGAGGCGGATTATGTCATTATCATCAGAGCCACCTCGGGAATTCTGGGATTCCCCTGCTCCATGGAGGATGACCGGATTCTGGACCTGGTGATGCCCGAAAACGACAGCTTTCGGCATTCCGAGGAAAGGAGGCTGTTCTATGTGGGAATCACCAGAGCCCGCATCAGATCCTACATAATCACCCTATGGGACGAGGAATCGGAATTTACCGAGGAAATAAACGACGACATCAAACAGTCATATCTGCATTTTGACATCGATCCGCAAAAGGTCGGCGGAAAAGCCCGCTGCCCGAGATGCCGGCACGGCATCACCTTCCTGAAAAGATCCAAATTCGGCCTGTTCTATTCCTGCTGCCGTTATCCCCGGTGCACCTACACCGAGGACTACTGTGAGGAGGATGACGAAGAATAACGGAACGGAATGTTCATAAACTGAAGGAAATCTCCTGAAAATATCAGAAGGTCAGCTCTGAAATGGGCCCTGATTTTATCCCGATTTCGGCACTTCCTGTTTGATAATACCTGTAATGGTGTCAACAAATAAAGCAGCGTCAAGAAAATAGTTCGGGTAGGCTTTTTTCAGTTCCGATAAATTCTGAGATTTTACCAGCACTACGGATTTCACCGGATCTCCCCTTGTTAATCTCTCAAGGGAATCATAATGAATCACTGCCTGCTCTTCATCATCAAAAGGAATTACCTTAATTTGAAAGTCATTATTTTCTCCGGCACTGAGAAGCAGCACATAAAATATCTCTCCGGATCCCTGCAGGCGCAACTCCGGATTAAGAGCTGACAACCCCTTGAGTTTAGTCAGTATATGGCTCCTGCCTTCGATTATTTTTAATTCACGGATCAGATTTTCCTTCGATACTCCCTCATACTCCTCAGGAACATTGCTGTTTTCCTCCAATGCCAGAAGAGCACTGGCCAGAATAAAGAAAGACCTTTTCTCAGAAGTCCCCTCTCCGGTTTTATAGGAAATCTTTTCAATGACACCCAATGTTTCGACAGATGTTGCCCAGGCATGCTGCAGTTTGGTTCGTATCTGAACTTCTATTCGCATGTTGTTAATATCATCATTGTCGCTTTGGTACCTGAACACCTGATGAATGCCGCGGTAACCGTCACTTTTTGGTTTTTCAATATAATCCTTTGCAGGAATGACAACCTCGTGACTGGAATTGGTGGTTAAAACTTTATGCACTGTTCTCGCATCTGAAATATTATCAACAATTATACGAATTCCACCGACATCCTGCATTCTTGAAACTGCCATATCAGGAAACCTTTTAATTTTTGATATGATGGAAGACATTCGTTTCAGCCGCTGAACAATAGTACTATTAATGACTAATTTATTTAGACGTCTGTCCACCATAGCTCTTATACTTCTCAACGGCAGCATATGATTGGCTCGCCACTCGTTCAGAGTAATAATGGCTCTTTCCTGTTCCTCTTCTGTTCCATTCCGTATAATATTTCCGGCTTTATTCAACTGTTTATTGCCTATGCCCATAAGACTAATCTCCAACAATACGGCGAACAATTATCAGCGGTGTGCAAAAAAGTCCAGAAACATCATTTTGATAAAAACAAACAGCTATTTTAAAGGCCATGCTTTATAGAATTAAGGCAGAAACCGACTTTTTGCACCTGACTCATATATTAAAACCAGAAACGATATTTTCCCTTTCCATTGCCTGACACCGCCACTATTACTTTCAGTTCTTCATTCATTTTCTTGATGTAAGATGATGCAGTTGCTTCAGAACATCCCAAAATATTAACAATTACAGAATTTCCAAAAATTTCAGTTCCTATTGCTTCATGTAACTTTATAATATTCATCCTTATATTATTTGAATACCTGGAATTCTGTATTACGGCATTGAAATCAAAAGTCAGGGAACTCCCGGTTCGAAAAGTTGCGCCGGTGCAGTCATCTGATTTCAAACCATGTTTTATCATATAGTATTCTTCATTTACAGGAACAACAACGGATGTTACGTTGTCATTATTATCAAACAGCTTGTAAAAAAGATCCGGGGAACCGTTTTCCCTGAGAGACCTTTTTGCCTCGCCGATTCCCGTCCCAAAGGACTCGATAATCCCCAATGATTTAAACATGTCTCTGATTTCGGGATTCTCAGTGTCCCTTTCATTAAAAAATGATCTTTCATTCACATCACTGATTCTGAGGGGCGGCAGCGGTTTGTTATAGTTGACTATGTTGATTTGTTTCTCCGAAACGTATATCTGAATCGATTTCCCGTTCTCATAATTGTTGTGAACAAGAGCATTGGCCAATAGCTCCTCCACTGCCACAAAGGTAAAATTTGCGACTTTTCTGTTATCAGCCCGCCCCTTATCACGCAGAACCAGTTCACTTAAAAAATTGCCATTCAGGTACTCCAGAACCTGATAGTACTGTTTCCATACAGGGCCAGTGAACGTTTTGGATTCCATCTTTCTTTTTGTTCCGAACATATCTATCACCAGTTCAGTACAGGCATAAGGTATCAGCTTCTCAGGATGATCCGAAAACATCAAAACCGCATAATTCTTCACTCTCCGTTCGGCCGGATCATTTTTGTCAACAAGTCCGAGAATCTTGCAGAGTTCCTGTTTATCACCAATTTCTTCGTTTATGCGCCTTGCACTGGTACGGGATACGTATTCCCGCAGAATATCGATATCCAGATCGTTAATTGTTGCTCCGGCAGTGGCAATCGAACTATAGTGAAAATTCGAGAATTTTCGGAGCAAATCATATTCCTCATCGGGTCTTGCAAGCCTGGTATCAGCCTCTATCCTGACATATCTTCCCGGTTTAAGATTGATTTTTTTCGCTCTGTTCCATTCTATAGTTGATATGAAACATTTCATAGGGAATAACTCTCCATAAACAACTAGAAAGTTATTATATGTGGTCTAGCGAATAGACCTCTACTGACTATCCCTTTTACAAAGGACTCATCAGCTACTTTTAACTTAGCTAAGTATTTTCGGACTATATTTAAAGCGCCGTTTATATCGGCATTTAAAACTCTGCCGGTAGATGACTTAAATAATCCCCTGAAAATCCTTTTGCCTTTATATTCCTCGTGCTTTTCAACTGGTTCAAATGCTAGTGAATCGCACTTGGAGGTATAGGACTCCTCTTGCTCCGCAAGATTTATCCCTGCCATTTTGCACTTGTACCTAAGCATATTCAAGAACTTAAAGAACGGAACCGATACAAAGTTCTGGTTGGTTTGTTTACCTAATGCAATGGAGTCTTTCCATTGCTTGTTTCTTCCAATAACCACTGTACCGATTTTGTGTTCCACACAAAAGTTCACAATGCTTTTGGATGCGTTGTGCAAATAGTCTTCAATTTTTAAGTTTCGTTTAAACCCTAACTTAAAAATATTGAATTTGTTGTAATTAAAGTCTTGCCTGTCTCCAATTAAAGGTCTTTCGGATTTTAATTTTGAAACTTATTTATTGTAGTACTGATTTATTGATTTTACAGGCTTTCCGTTTATAATAAAGCAGTCAAATTCCGAAACGCAACTGCAAAGGTTGTTCAGACCTAAATCAACACCTAGATACTGATTCTGATCTAAATCAGAGTTTAATTCTTCTGTTTCATAAGTGATACAGACTTTGATTTTATTGAATTTCGGAATAAAGTTAATAGTCTTGAAATTCTTTAAATTATCTTTGTATTTTTCAAATATATCATGGGGAATATGGATTTCTACGTCTTTATTTAATACTATAAACTGACCTTTGATTTTAACTGACTGATAATCAAAATACAATAGATTCGGATTTTCTTTGTATTTAGGTGCTTTAGGTTCTCCATTGAACTTCTCAGGATGGACTTTAAACTCCTTAATTGCATTAAAGAAACCAGAGTAATTCTTATATAAACTGATTACGATCATTTGAGCAAGTTTAGCCTTGCAGAGTTTTCTGTAGTAATTCAGCTTTGTATCCTGAGTTCTTAATACCTTTTCAAGGTCGTTTTCACGCATAACGGCTTTATTTTTATCATAATAATCTCTAAAGAAGTGCCTAGCCTGATTAAATAAGCACCTTGACAGCTCAAACTGTTCTTTGAACCATCCTGTGTTGTCTATGTAGAAGCAAGTGCTTAAAATCATTTTGAAACCTCTTTAAAGATATTTACATCACTCAAAATCAGGATTTTGTCAGATCAACTATCCTCTGCAACAGAGCCATTTTTTTATCAGTTTCGGCCTTTGGGGCCACAGCAAACGGGCCTCCGGTCTGTCTCAAAACAACAATCAGAAGGTAGTTAACTTCCCCATGTCTGTTTGCCAGCACCTCAAATGCCACATTAGGATAAATAAAGGATCTAAGCGAATTCAGAATGTTTTTGCATTTTTCCAGCCGGCCCGGAGAAATTCCGCTGACTGGCAAAACCGGTATTGCCTTGTTGTCTTCACTGTTCTCCTCGGCAACTCCGATAAACAGATATTGAATGTCATTATCGCAGTAATTGTTTCCGTAGGCACAGACAGTCTTCAGAATTTTATCAAGCTGTTCCGCAGAAGCTTTGTATTCAATTCCTAATTCCTTTTTCCTGAGACGCCTAAACAGGGATCTTAGTCCATACGATATCAATATCCCAATCACAGAGGCATAGGTACTATCCATTTACATGGAAATTCCTGCAGATTGATGTCAGGGACTTGATGTATGCCGGTTGCCCGGTGTAGAAGTTTTTATCCACCCCACATGCAATACACAGTCTTGAGACTTCCTTCGTAAGTCCCGATGCCCAAAATCGTCTGCTCTTTACGGCATAGTGTATCGCAATTGCCCTGGTTATATCTATCACGTCAGGAACGCTGAAGGTATGCGGCTTAATAGGCTTCTTGCGTCCATCCTCAAATACTCTTTCCTTTGCCAGCTGCGATTTCAGTTCCGCAAGAATACTGAGAGCAACAAAAGCCACTACAAATCTGCCTTCCATGGTATCCTGATGA
>Ga0310695_10007103_pt1 | contig 18056 bp, 8 predicted proteins | sample RumenRJG_04DNA_FD_203882 | JGI IMG/M metagenome (GOLD analysis project Ga0310695, IMG submission 203882) | Bovine rumen microbial communities from Lethbridge, Alberta, Canada - RJG_04 (v2) (version 2) | ecosystem: Host-associated > Mammals > Digestive system > Stomach > Rumen | place: Canada...
GTCCCTTATTCGGTTCTATCCTGCACTTCACCGCTCTGTTCATCGCTTCTCTCCCTGACTTTTTATATACTCGCGGATAAGCTCTGTCAGGTGGCAGTACAGCAGATATACTGAATGCTGATTATGGTCAAGTTCTCTCATCAGGTTGTCTTCTTTTCCTCTTCGACTGAGTTGTTTTCCTGACCTGATTATATCATCTTGCAAGACTGCGAACAAGTGTTCGCAATGTATTCCCTTGTTCTTTCACACCCCTCCTCACGGCCGCTCGTGGTCCGTTGCAAACTTTCCCTCTTTTTCCGATCGCTCGCATGCAAGGGCGGGTCACCGGGACGGGTGGGCTTGAAGCGTGCGATCTTCTGCAATTCATCCCGCCACCTCCTACAATAAGATTGTGGTGGTTACAAGCCTAACAACCAGTTAGGACTAACCTATTCATTGCTCAAGCTGTAAAATGGTGTGGCATTGGTGTGACGTCCGCCACCTTGGACCATAGGCGTCCGTAATCTAGCCCGTCAGCCAGCCACCCGTTCGCAGCCGTTCGGTTTATGCAGGTAGGACTGTCGTGTACATGTCCGTGTGAAACCCGGGAGATAGAATAAGCAATGGGTAACCGCTGGTACCATGCAATTTTATTTACCAGGAGGTACGAGTATGTTCAACGCAGTCGGTATTGATGTTTCAAAGGGTAAAAGCACCATCGCTGTCCTGCAGCCTGGAGGTGTTGTGATCAGGAAACCCTTTGATGTAAAGCACTCTTCTTGTGAGCTCAAAGACCTTGCTAAATACATCAGTTCGCTTGAAGGTGAAACCAAAGCGGTCATGGAGTGCACAGGCAGATACCATGAGCCTATCCTTCAAGTATTATCTGATGCCGGTATATTTGTCTCTGCAGTCAATCCGCATCTAATCAAGAACATGGGCAACAATACGCTTCGCAAGGTCAAATCTGATCCGGCAGATTCCAGAAAGATTGCCAGATACGCTATTGACAATTGGGCTGAACTGCGAAAGTATTCCATTATGGATGCTACTCGTACACAACTTAAAACCCTTAATGCGCAGATGGACTTCTTCACTAAGCAGAAGGCCGCCGCAAAAACGAATCTGATTTCTCTGCTGGATATGACCTATCCGGGTGCCAACGATCTGTTTGACAGCCCGGTTCGTGATGATGGTCACGAGAAGTGGGTCGACTATGTCGCTAAGTACTGGCACGTGGACTGTGTCCGCAAGAGAAGCCTTAAGGACTTCACAGAAAGCTACCGTAAGTTCTGCAAGAAGAACCACTATAACTTTCAGGCCGATAGGCCGGAAGAGATCTACGTTGCAGCCAAGGAACTCGTAGCTGTATTCCCGAAAGATGATGAATACAAGCAGCTTGTCCAGATGGGTGTCGAGCAGGTCATCACCGCCTCTGCTTATGCAGAGCAGATACGTAAGGAGATGAACAGACTTGCGCAGACTCTTCCTGAATACAACATTGTAATGTCTATGCGTGGCGTTGGGACCACGCTTGGCCCTCAGCTCATGGCGGAGATCGGCGATGTTTCAAGGTTCACTCACCGTGAGGCACTCACTGCTTTTGCGGGTGTGGATCCCGGAGTGGATGAATCCGGCCAGCGTCGCAAGAGAAGCAATGGCTCTTCCAAATGCGGCTCTCCTAGGCTTAGGCGCACTCTTTTCCTTGTTATGGACTCACTCCTCAAGACGAAACCTATTGATGATCCTGTATACCAGTTTCTTGACAGGAAACGTTCTGAAGGCAAGATTTACAAAGTCTACATGACCGCCGGAGCCAACAAGTTCCTCAGAATCTACTATGGCAAAGTGAAGGAACATCTGCATAAGCTCGAAATGGAGGATGAACCTAGATCATCTGCTGAAGATCAGGATTCGGGGCAGAGTCTCGTAAACTGATTCACCTGAAAAATCCCAATCTTTTCAAACCCTCGACCGCCTTTTCAATAATACGGGGCTTGTTTGAGTGCTCCAATCTCACAATTATCTGAAAACCTCAAATTGCTCGAAAAAAGTGCTTGACTTTTACTTAGCAAGGGCTACATTAACTATGTTAACGTTGAGGATGGGGGATTTCTTGCTAGTCTCTGTTAAAAACAATAGCGGAGAGGAATATCGTGAAAATAAGAAAGACAAACGAAAAGGATCTGGAACGGATAATGGAGATATATGCCTATGCCCGCGAACAGATGGCAAAAACGGGCAACCCCAATCAGTGGGGGCCGACGAACTGGCCGCCGGAGAGCCTTATACGCCGCGACATCGAAAAGGGAAACAGCTACGTCTGCGTAAACGATGACGGCAAGGTGGCCGGCACCTTTTACTATGAGTTCGGAAAGGATATCGAGCCGGGCTATCTGGACATCACTGACGGCGAGTGGATGGATGACAGCCCCTACGGCGTCGTGCACCGCGTCGCGTCGGACGGATCCGAAAAGGGCATCGGATCATTCTGCATAAACACGGCCTTCGGATGGTGCGGGCACCTGCGCATGGATACCCACGGCGACAACAGGATCATGCAGAGCCTGCTGAAGAAACTCGGGTTCGTTCACTGTGGAACCGTATATGTCGAAGAGGACGATTATCCGCGGCTTGCTTTTGAGAAGACGGGGGGCGGCATGGTATGATCCTTTCCATGGGAAAAGCAACGAAATTCATCAAACGGATATTTTCACGGGGCCGGAGCGGCAGACAGATCACTTATCCCGAAGGGACCGTGGATGCATCTTTGCTGCGCGAGCAGCTTCTGCAGCTGAAGGAAGACATCGACGCAAGATTTGCGGCGGATATCCGCGCATACCGCGCGACCTTTCTCACGGGCTTTTACCGCTATGGCTATTCGCCGGATTTTTCGTTGCAGAACAGCGCTGATCTTTATCTTCTGAGGCAGGGCGCCGCATATGGACTGGAGTATTTTCTGCTCTACAGGGTCGCGCTGAACGCGCTTCTGTCGGAGGGGATAACGGAGGCAAAAAGCTGCGTGTTCGGATGCGGGTCCATGATAGACTCTCTCAGCATGTGCTTTGCGGCGGATACGTTCAGCGAAAGACCCGGGCTGTCGTATACAGGGGTAGACCCGACGGAATGGACAGAACAGCTGGACGCCCCTGTAGACCGGTCGTTTGTAAAAAAAGGGCTGCAGGACTACTGGGAAGACGGCAGGCCGTTCGACGGGAACATCCTGCTGTTCGCAAAGATGTTCAACGAGATAACCGAGGGCTCCGGCGACATAGAGAGCTTCTGCGACGGCCTCAGAGAGACGGAATTCACGCAGGATACCGTGCTTTTGTGCTCGTCCTTTATCAATAGAAGAGTGTTTCAGCGCAACTGGCAGGAAACGGACTGGATCAGGATCCAGAAGATAATAGACGCGCTCACGGAAAAGGGATATGTTTTCAGACCTTTCGAACTGCCCGCAGAGCTTGCCGCGGATCCGGATTTTGTCTGCGATGACGTGCTGTCCGATGACGGCACGCCATATCCGTACTATTACATGAAAGTGAAAGAAGACAAGATCGGGATAGAGGAGATCGCTCCCGATTTCAGACCTCCTGAGGAGCTGACGGAATACATGAACATGCCCGGGGATATCCGGCGCAGGTGCGAGCGCTACGCCGGACGCGAGAAGAAATACCTGCGCATGCATCCTGAACTGACGCCGGAAGAGACCGCGGCAAAAACGGTATGTTCAGAGTGCTGCTCTATAGTGTGCAAGCCGGAGATGAGGATCGCATACTATAATAACTCTGAGATGGGTTTTCAGGTGCTGATGTTCAAAAGAAATTGAGAAATGCCGGGCCTGTGCGGGATAATCTTATGACTTGTGTCGGCAGGCCCTTTTTTTTGTGGTATTATTAAGGATGCGCCGGTGAAGGCCGCCTGTATCAACGGAAACAGCAGCGGGCAGAATGCCCGGGGCGCCGGATGCCGCGCGCAAAAAGAAGCAAAAAAGGACGAAACAGTTAAACGACAGTGGACGAAAAAGATCTGAAAAAAACCGAAGAAAAGAATAACGAAGAAGTGAAGAAAGGCCTTAAGCTTCCCCTGAGAGACCGGGAGGCTGAGCCGGCGTTCAGCTGGGGCGACAACTCAGCTCCGGAGACCGGCCGCCGCACGGTGAAAAAGCGGAATTCGGAGCCGAAGAAGGAGAAAGAAAAGACTCCGGATAAGCCTGAGACTGCCGGGAAGAAAAAGGCGAAAGCATCGAAGGCATCGGAGAAGCCAGCGGAACCCGCCGGGGCGAAAAAGAAAACGGAAGACGCTGCGGAACCGTCTGCAGCGAAGAAGAAAACTCCGAAAGCGTCCGGCGAGCCGCAGAAGAAAAAGGCGAAAGACTCGAAGAAGTCCGGAGCTCCGGAAACGGCGAAGGCGAAAAAGAAAACAGAAGACGCTCCGGAAGCGGCTGCAGCGAAAAAAAGAACCCCGAAAGCGTCCGGCGAGCCGGATAAGAAAAAGGCAAAAGCGCCGGAGAAGAAAACTCCGGATAAGTCCGGGGCTGCTCAGAAGAAAAAAACGAAAGCGCCGGAGAAGGAGAAGACTTCCGGAACTGCGAAGGCGAAGAAGAAAGCGGAGGAGGCATCTGAGGCTCCTGAGAAAAAGGAGAAGGCTCCGGCGGCGGGTGAGAAAAAACGCAGAAAGATCCGCAGAAAGAAGCGGGAGGTCTCAAAGAAACGCCGCGCGGCGGAGATCGCCGGCGTGACTCTTCTGTGCCTGGTCCTGAGCGCCGCAGCGGTCCTGGGGGCCTATGTCGTCTTTGTTGCGGTCACGGCAACGGATATAGACCCGGAGAACATATACGCTCACATCGACACGAGCTCTGTCCTCTACGACAAAAACGGCGAACAGATAGACAAGGTGTACTACATCGAAGACAGGGAGCTCGTAACCATAAACGAGATACCGGAAGACACGAAGGACGCTTTTATCGCTATCGAGGACAAGACCTTCTATGAACACCACGGCTTCAACCTCAGAAGGATGATCGGCGCGGTGATCAACATGCTTCTCGGGAGGACTGACAGGATAAGCGGCACATCGACCATCACACAGCAGCTGGCCAGGAATGTCTACCTTGCGGATGTGAAGAGCCAGAGGACGCTCAGGCGCAAGGTGAGCGAGATGCTGTACGCCTGGAAGATAGAGCGGACGCTTTCAAAGGACGAGATACTCGAGGCTTACCTCAATACCATTTACCTCGGATACGGCAACTACGGGATAAGCGCGGCTGCGCGCACGTATTTCGATAAAGACGTAAGGGATCTTACCCTGGCCGAAAGCGCGGCTCTCGCCGCTCTGCCGCAGGCTCCGGACAGCCTCGCGCTTCTGAAGGATGACAGGGAAGAGGGAAAGACCGTATATCTGGAAGACTATGACGTGTATGCGAACGATGCTTCAAAGGAACGCCGGAACCTGGTCATCGATCTCATGCAGGAGCAGGGATACATATCCGCTGATGAGGCGGCGTCGGCAAGGGTGGACATAAAAGACATCCTCAGGCCGCATTTCGAAGAGAACGCGAGCGAATATACGTACTTTTCGGACTATGTAGTGAGCGAGGTCGCTAAGGACCTGGCAGTGGAATACAAGCTGACTGAAGAAGAAGCGCAGAGGGTGGTGTATACCGGCGGACTCCAGATAAAGACGACGGTCGATCCGGAGGTGCAGAAGATCATAAATGAAGAATTCGCGGACGACTACAATTTCCCGTGGTCTGCCGAAGAGCCGGAGGCGGCCATGGTGGTGACGGAAGTCGAAAACGGAAATGTCGTGGGCATGGTGGGAGGACGCAAAAAGAGCGGAAGGAGGCTCTTCAACAGAGCCGTCTCGCCGCGTCAGCCCGGATCCTCGATCAAGCCGCTTTCCGTATATGCCGCAGCCCTTCAGAAGAGCTTCGATTACGCCGAAAAGGGAGAGACCTTCCCGTTCGTCGACTACGGCTTCGACCGGCAGGGCGTGTATTACTGGGGCGACTACATCACAGCCTCGTCGTACGTCGCGGATGAGCAGATGTTCGTGGGCGGAGAGGCCTGGCCTCAGAACTTCAACCACAGGTTCTCGGGCAGACAGACCTTCAGAACGGCACTTCAGCAGTCCCTCAACACCTGCGCCGTGAAGATACAGCTTCAGACAGGCGCGGATTACTCAATGGACATGCTGAAAAAATTCGGCATCACGACTGCCGCGGACGATCCGGAAGAGCCGGTGAACGACCTTAACGCCGCGGCTCTCGGGCTGGGCGCGATGACATACGGGGTCACTCCTCTCGAAATGGCGGAGGCCTACGCCGCCTTCCCAAACGGAGGAGAAAGAAACGAACCGGCCTGCTATACCGAGGTGACGGATTCCGAGGGCAGGCTCATCCTCTCAAAAAGGGCGGAGCCAGTAAAGGTCATGGACGAGGGAGTGGCGTTCATCATGACGGACTGCCTCAAGTCCGTGGTCTCGCGCGGCATCGCGAGGGAAGCGTCTCTCTACGGAGTCCAGGTCGGAGGAAAGACCGGTACGACCAACGATACCGCAGACATCTGGTTCTGCGGGTTCACGCCGAAGTACTCCGCGGCGCTCTGGATAGGAACTGACCACAATTCCGAGATGAATACCTATTCGTCCAGGGCGGCGTCGCTGTGGAGCCGCATCATGGGACAGATACCCGACGTTGCCGAAGGGGAGTACCCGGACATGCCTTCCGATGTGGTGATGATGAACGGTGAATACTACACTGAAGGGACCGAGCCGGGAGCCGCGTACAACCTGAAAAGATAGGCGAAGGGGCAGAGAGCAACGATCATGAAAAACAGCAATGCCGAAACAGTCAGAAAACTCGCCGCGGAATGCACCCTGTTTCTGAAAAAGGACGGGAGCTTCCCTCTCGACGGTCCGTGCAGCGTCGCTCTCTTCGGAAACGGCGCGAGACAAACCGTGCGGGGAGGAACGGGCTCGGGCGACGTTTATTCGAAAAAGGTCGTCAGCATCGACGAAGGACTCAGGGCCGCGGGCTTTGCCGTCACGACTGATTACTGGCTGAGGCGCTGCGCCCTCATACGCGAAAATGCCCGCAGAGAGTGGGTGGCGCGCGCTAAGAAGCAGGCAAAGGGGATATCCGGCTATGCGGGTCTGATGAGCATGGCGGTGCCGGAGCCCGAGTACGACCTGGGGACCGACTATCCGGGCGACATCTGCATCTATGTCCTCTCAAGGCAGTCCGGCGAGGGCTGCGACAGGAAGGCCGAACGCGGTGACATACTGCTCTCAGAGACCGAAGTCAGGGACATAAACGCGCTGAACGCGAGGTTCGAAAGATTCATGCTGGTGCTCAATACGGGAGGCCCGGTCGATCTGTCCGAAGTCGCGGACGCGGGCAACATACTGCAGTTCTCACAGCTAGGTCCGCTGTCCGGAGACATACTGGCGGACATACTGCTCGGAAAGAGCATCCCGTCCGGCAAGCTCGCGACGACATGGACTGCGTGGGGAGAGTACTGCAGCGAGGGGGATTTCGGAGATCCGGAAGACACGCGCTATCTCGAGGGGATATACGTCGGATACCGGTATTTCGACACCGTCGGCAAAAAGCCGATGTTCCCGTTCGGATACGGACTCACGTACACGGATTTCTCGCTGGGAAGGCCGTCCGTCAGGGTAACGGGGACGGAGGCGGCCGTGAGCATCACGGTAAAGAATACAGGGAAATACCCGGGAAGAGAGGTCGTGCAGGTCTACGTCTCGGCGCCAGAAGGCAGGCTCGATCAGCCTTGCCAGGCGCTCGCGGCGTTTGCAAAGACCGGCGTGATCGAAGCGGGCGGATCGGAAAGGGTCAGCCTGAGCTTCGACATGAAGGATCTCGCTTCATACGATGAAGATACCGCGTCATATATCCTCGAGGCCGGAGACTATATCGTCCTCGCGGGCGATTCGAGCGCGGACACAAAAGCGGCGGCAGTACTGGAGCTGCCTGAGACGGTGACTGTCCTGAAGGCGAAAAACGTGCTCGGAAACTGCGGCTTCAGGGACTGGGCGCCCGATGTCAGACTGAGGCCCTGTTCTGAAGGGGCGAAGCGCATCGCGGTCGATCCCGCGGCTTTCACGAAGGAGACGGTCTGTTATGAGCTTGCCGAAGAGACCGGTCCGTTCGCAGAGAGCCTTTCGGACGAGGAGATCTGCTATGTCTGCATCGGCGATTTCAGCGATAAACAGTTCAGCATCATAGGCGAAGCGAGCAAGACGGTGGCGGGCGCCGCCGGCGACTTCACCACAAGGCTGACCGGCAAAGGATTTCCGGCGGTCGTGACAGCTGACGGTCCTGCGGGCCTACGCCTTGAAAGGGAGTATTACAGGGACGGAAAGGGCCTTCACAATGTGAACAACGACGCGATCACGGCCTTCGGCGAAATGCTGCCTGACTTCCTTTTCAGGATCCTTTCACGACCGAAAAAGATAAAGCCGGGCACGAAGATACATGAGCAGAACTGCACGATGCTGCCTGCGGCGTCAGCTGCAGCGCAGTCCTTCGATGTATCCCTTGCGGAAAGACTCGGAAGGATCGCGGGCGAGGAGATGAAGGAATACGGCGTCGACGTCTGGCTCGCGCCGGCCCTCAACATACACAGGGACATCCGCTGCGGACGGAACTTCGAATACTATTCGGAGGACCCGCTCGTATCCGGAAAGATGGCTGCAGCTGTCGTCAGGGGAGCGCAGTCGGCAGAAGGCCGCCGCGCAACGATAAAACACTATGCGGCAAACAACCAGGAAACAAACCGTTACAGCAGCAATTCGCTTGTGTCGGAGCGGGCCATGAGAGACATCTATCTCAAAGGCTTCGGCATATGCGTCAGGGAGTCTGCGCCCGGAGCGGTGATGACTTCGTATAACCTGCTGAACGGCACCCATACCGCGTCGCACAGCGGACTCATCAGGGACATCCTCAGATGTGAGTTCGGCTTCAGGGGAATAGTCATGACCGACTGGATAGTCCGCATGGCCATGAGCGGAGGCAAATACGAGCTGCCGCTCGCATGGGAGGTCGCTGCGGCCGGAGGCGATGTGCTGATGCCGGGCAGCAGGAGAGACTACAGGACGCTGCTGAAGGGCCTCAGGTCCGGAAAGGTCAGCCGAAGACAGCTCGAAATAAACGCGACGAGGATGTATTCGTTCGCAAAGAGGAAAAAGCAATGATAACGACAGTGGTTTTCGACATAGGCAAGGTGCTCATCGGATTCGACTGGGACCGCTACATGAGAGAACTCTTCGACGAGGAGACCGCAGTCCGGGTGACGGGCGCGATGTTCGGCGGCGGGGACTGGAAAGAACTCGACAGAGCCGTGCTGAGCGAGGAGGAGGTCCTCGCCCGCTTTTACGAGGCGGAGCCGGATCTCAGAAAAGAGATAGACGAAGCCTTTGCGAGAGTGGGCGAATGCGTGAAGAGGCGCGAGTGGGCCATCCCGCTGATAGACTCCGTAAAACAGAAAGGCTTAAGGGTGCTCTTCCTCTCCAATATGTCGGAGCACGTGATGGGATCGAACCCTCAGGCCTACGACTTCATTGATCACATGGACGGAGGCATATGGTCGTGCCGCGTGCACAGGATAAAACCGGATCCGGTTATTTTCAGGATCCTTCTGAAAGAGTACGGTCTGGAGCCTGAGGAGTGCCTTTTCGTGGACGACACGCCTGAAAACATCGCGGCGGCGAAGAGGCTCGGGATGAAGACCATACTCTATTCGGATCCCGCCCGGCTGAAAGCCTGTCTTGAGCAGGCCCTTGCCAAGGACGCGGGCCACGACAGGATCAGCGTCCTTTGCTACGGCGATTCGAACACATACGGATACGATCCCGGTACGGGCGGCAGATATCCGTACGCAAAGAGATGGACGAGCCTGCTCGGAGAGATGCTCGGCGGCAGATATGAGGTCATAGCCGAGGGGCTCAACGGCAGGACTACGGCATACGACCGGCCTGGCGCGGCATGGAAGAACGGCGCGTCGTCTTTTGTCGCGTGTCTTGGCACGCATAAACCGGTCGACTGGCTCATCATCATGCTGGGCACAAACGACTGCAACGAAGAGCTCGGCCTTTCGGCAGAGGATATCGCAAGCGGCATGGAGACGCTGGTGAAGCTTGCCGGGGATGTGACTCCGGAGCTTCAGGGATACGTGCCGCAGATAATAGTGACGGCTCCGGCTCCCATAAGACGAGACTATGAGGGTTCTCCTTTTGCGTCCGAGCTCAGCCATGAGTCCGTGCGAAGATCGGAAGAAACAGCGCCGCTGTACAGAAAGATCGCTGAGCGCCATGGCTGCCTCTTCGTCGATGCAGGCGAACGGGCCGAAGTATCTCCGCGTGACTGCGAGCATCTGACAGAAGAGGGTCACCGCCGCCTGGCAAAGCTGTTCTTCGATACGATAAAGCCGAAGCAGTAAGCCCTGAGATGAGGCCGAAGCAGTAACGATCCTGCGACGGCTCTCTTGTTTTGTCAGCAAAATCTGCGCATCCCGGCTCATATTATGGTAAAATTCAAGCAGTATGTAATGATATGTAATGATGCGGGATCATTGATCCAAGAGGGAGAGAGCGATAATGGAAACAAGACATGACAAACTCATGAGACTCGCCACGGAGATGTGCGCCAAAGAGCTGGTCATCACTCCGGAATGCGCTGAATACCAGCTGCTTGATTATCTGCTTACCGAAGATGAGCTGACGGTGATGAGCCACATGAAGCTTGTGACGCCGGCGACCGCGAATGGGCTGGCGAAAAAGACGGGCATGAAGCCTGAGAAAGTCAAGAGGATACTCGAGGACTGCGCCGATAAGGCCTACTTCATGGACGTCAAGCTCGGCAAGAGCGGAGCCAAGCTCTACCTGCTCGTTCCGTTCGCGCCGGGGATCTTCGAATTCCAGCTGGCCAGGAGCAATGAGTACAACGAGGCTCATCCTGAGATCTCGTATTTCTTCCAGAGGCATGCGTTCGAATCCTATTCGGCGGTGGCCGCCTCGAACCCTATGGGAGTCGGCATCATGAGAGTCGTTCCGGTCGAGAGCTCGCTGCCTGCTGACACTAAGATCATGACCATGGACAGGCTCAGCACGCTGATCGAGACTACGATAGGCGGAGCCTTCTGCAGAGTGCCATGCCAGTGCCGCAGGGTGCGCCGCATCATGGGCGAAGGCACGGGCGATCTCGAGGACGGCATGTGCATATACATGGGACTTCTCGCCGAGTCGATGCTTCGTCACGGCCGCGGAGAGAAGCTCACTAAGGAGCAGGTCTACGAGCATCTGAAGAGGACCGAGGAGCTCGGCTGCATCCACCAGATAACGACGCTCGAAAGCGGCATCTCGTTCGCGATCTGCAACTGCCAGCCTCAGTCGTGCATGGCTCTGGGCAGCGCAACATACTACGGCACGCCTAACATGGTGCGCAGCAACTACGTTGCCGAGATCGACAGCGATAAGTGCGTGGCATGCGGACAGTGCGTCGAGACATGCGCGAACAACGCGCTCAGACTCGGACAGAAGATCTGTTCGAAGACGCCGATAGTGCAGATCCCGACCGAACTTCCGGACGATCTTGAGTGGGGACCGGAAAGATACGATCCGGATTACAGAGATCACAGAAAGAACGTGGTCGGGACCGGCACCTCGCCGTGCAAGACCACCTGCCCTGCGCACATCGCGGTACAGGGATACATAAAACTGGCAGCTCAGGGCAGGTACATGGAAGCCCTCGAGCTCATCAAGAAAGAGAACCCGCTGCCTGCGGTATGCGGCCGCATCTGTCCGCATGACTGCGAGAACGAGTGCACCAGAGGCGAGATCGATCAGGCCGTAGCCATCGACGAGATCAAGAGATTCATCGCCGACAGGGAGATCGAAGCATCGCAGAGGTTCGTTCCTCATAAACTGTGGGACCACGACAAGAAGATCGCCGTCATAGGCTCCGGCCCGGCGGGAATCTCCTGCGCTTACTACCTGGCCGCGGGCGGCTATAAGGTGACCGTATTCGAGAAAGAGGCAAGACCGGGCGGCATGCTCGTCAACGGCATCCCTGCCTTCAGGCTCGAGAAGGATGTCGTCGATGCCGAGATCGATGTTCTGAGGCAGCTTGGAGTCGAGTTCAGATGCGGCACAGAGGTCGGCGCGGATGTGACCATCCCGCAGCTCAGAGAGGAGGGCTTCGAGGCCTTCTATCTCGGCATAGGCCTCCAGAACTGCGGAAAGCTCGGGATCCCGGGCGAGGACGCGGACGGCGTGATCGCGGGAGTCGAGTTCCTGAAAGACATCAACCGCGGCAATGATGCCGGGCTTTCGGGCGATGTCGTCGTGATCGGCGGCGGAAGCATCGGAGCTGACGTGGCCCGCGCGGCGAAAAGATACGGCGCTGACAAAGTCGATCTCTACTGCCTCGAATCCTACGGCGAGATGCCTATGGGCGAAGAGGACCAGGCGTACTGCAAAGAGGACGGAGTCACCATCCATGACGGATGGGGACAGACAGAGGTCGTCACAAAGAACGGCAAAGTCACAGGCATAAAATTCAGAAAGTGCGTAAGTGTAAAGGATAAGGACGGAAAGTTCGCTCCGAAGTTCGACGACAAGGTCACCGAAGAGGCGAAGTGCGGCACTGTTCTGTACTGCATCGGGCAGAGGCCTGACTGGGGCGGACTGCTCACGGGAGTCACTGTCGAACTCACCGAAAGAGGCTTCGTAAAGGCCGATCCTCTCACATACCAGACGAGCGAGCCCGACATCTTCGCGGGCGGAGATATCTACACGGGACAGAAGTTCGCGATCGACGCCATCGCTGCCGGCAAGGAGGCTTCGGTATCCATCAACCGCTTCGTGTGGCCGGGCCACAGCCTGACTCTTGCCAGAGACAAAAGGGAGTTCACCGCTCTCGACAAGAGCGATCTCGATTTCGACCATATAAGCTGGGACAATATCAGGCGTCAGGTGCCGGGAGTCGACAAGGCGAAGATCGGCACGAAGCGCAATGAGAGCCTGACCTTCACTGAAGAGCAGCTCAGGGCCGAGACCGAGCGCTGCCTCGGATGCGGGGCCACCGTGGTCGATCAGAACAAGTGCTTCGGATGCGGAGTCTGCACTACCAGGTGCAAGTTCGACGCTATCCATCTGATAAAGAAATTCGACGAGCCGATCCACTCGATCCGCTTCCGCGAGAAGTTCGTCGAGAAATACCGCAGACAGCGCGACATGAAGATCGCCGTCAGAAAGTTCAGAGAAGAAGAAAACAAACGGCTCATGAAGTAGAAAGGAAACGGTAGATACGCAGTGTTTGTGCAGACGAGCCTGGCATCAACTTTAATTATGATCCTGATGATGACGGCGCACACGGCGGTATATGTCGGTGTGACTGTGCTTCTGTTCAGGCACTACAGAGACAAAGAGCTGACCATGCGCGACAGGATCGGGATCGGCATCATATTCGGCTGCCTCTCGATAGCATCGACTCATTTCGGCATCGACTACGAAACGATGGTGCTCAATGTGAGAGACATCGGACCGATGTCCGCGGGCCTGTTCTTTGACCCTGTATCCGGCGTCATAGCGGGACTGATGGGAGGCTTTGAACGCTATATCGCAGGACGGTACTTCGGCGTCGGAGAATTCACCACGGCAGCGTGCAGTCTGTCTACATGCCTGGCCGGTTTCTTCGCGGCCTTCCTGAACATGTACCTCTTCAAGGGCAAAAAGCCGTCGATGGCATACTCCTTCTTCATGGGAAGCGTCATCGAGGTTTTCCATATGTATATGGTGCTCGTCAGCAACAGGGACGAGATGGTGATAGCCTTCCTTGTCGTGCGCATCTGCGCGATGCCGATGATCCTGTTCACCGGACTCGGACTTGCGGTCTCTTCGTTCCTGATCAAGGGGATGAGCGGGGAATGGCGAAATCCGTTCAGGCGCCCCGAAGGCGAGAAGGCAACGGTTTCCCACAGATTCCAGATATGGCTCTTCGGCGTGACCGCGGCTGTGCTGCTGCTGAATTTCTGGATCAATTACTCCCTGCAGACGTTCTCGGCCAAGCAGAACGCAAGGCTCGAGATGGAGATCGCAGAGGTGTATACGGAGTACAATTACGACATGTATACCGAAAACGGTCTTGACCTGACGAAGATGGAGGTTTACATAGCCAACGACGGAGCGTTCCTGATCATAGACGAATCGGAAAAACCGATAGCCGGATTCAGCGACTGGATCGGCCGCAGGGATCTGATCAAGGAATCCCGCAAGCATGAGGGCGAAGACTACTTCTCCTTCAACGCCGGATTCAGCGAGTGGATGGCCAGGGTAGTGCCGATGGAATCCGATCCCGGAAAGAAGATCATCACCTTCATGCCGTACGATACCATATTCCAGGCCCGCGATGCTCAGGCGTACGAGACGCTGCTCGCCGACATACTGGTGTTCACGGTCATATACGTCCTTATCTCGGTCCTGGTACAGAGCCTTGTGGTCGACAACCTGATAAAGGTCAATGAGTCGCTCAACAAGATCACTGAAGGAGACCTCGATGAGAAGGTAAGCGTGTACAACTCATCTGAATTCGCTTCGCTCTCCGATGACATCAACCTGACGGTCGACGCCCTGAAGGGATATATAGAGGCGGCCGAAAAGCGGATAGAGCAGGAGCTCATGCTGGCGAGGACCATACAGGCGTCCGCTCTTCCTACGAACTTTGACTTCAACAACGACGCGTTCGAGCTCTATGCGACGATGGATCCGGCGAAGGAGGTCGGCGGAGACTTCTACGACTTCTTCTCGGTCGACTCCGACAGGATGGCTCTGGTCATGGCGGATGTGTCGGGCAAAGGGATACCGGCCTCGCTCTTCATGATGCGAAGCAAGACGACGATCCGGGGGCTCGTCGAGAGGGGCCTCGGCCCGGCCGCCGTTCTCGAGAGAGCCAACAACGTGCTGTGCGCCGGAAACGAAGCCAGCATGTTCGTTACGGTGTGGATCGGCGTGGTCGACCTGAAAACGGGAGATATGCTCTGCGCCAACGCCGGGCACGAATATCCTGCTGTCAGGAGAGACGACGGCAGATTCGAGTCGTTCAGGGATAAGCACGGGCTGCCTCTCGCATGCATGGAGGACATGAAATACAAAGAGTACGATATGCACCTCGATCCGGGCGATACGCTCTTCGTATACACAGACGGAGTTCCGGAAGCGATCAACACTGCAGAAGAGCAATACGGAGAGGAGCGCATGCTCAGAGCTCTCAGCAGAAGAAAGATATCTTCGATGCAAAAACTGCTTGCCGCTCTGAAAAGGGATCATGACAAGTTCGTCGGCGAAGCCGATCAGTTCGACGACATAACCATGCTCGGCTTCAAATACAACGGGATGCAGGGCGGATCCGGAGATGCGGATCCGAAACAAGGCTGAAAATGAAGGAACCGACAGATCACAAGCTTATAAAGAGGATGGCCGCGCTTTTGCTGTGCGCGGCTTTTGTATTTGCGGCTGTCCCGCCGGCCCGGCCTTTCGCCGCGGACAGGGGCAAAACGGTGCGCGTGGGCTGGTACGAATCGTCGTTCAACAAGAAAGACGACGCCGGACGCCGCTCCGGATACGCTTATGAATACCAGATAAAGCTCGCGGCATACACCGGATGGAATTACGAGTACGTGGAGGGCAGCTGGTCCGAGCTTCTGGAAATGCTCAAAAAAGGCGAGATAGACATGATGAGCGATGTCTCGTACACCGAGGAGCGCGCCTCGCAGATGCTCTTTCCGGATCTTCCTATGGGCTCGGAAGTCTATTACATATTCACCTCTCCGGACAACACCGAGATCAGGTCTGACGACTACTCGACGCTGAACGGCAAGACAATCGGGATCAACAAGGACAGCATACAGGTCGGATTCTACCGTGAATGGGCAGAACGGCATGACGTGGATGCAGAGATCGTCGAGCTGACCACAAAAGAAGAGGACTCGATCAGGATGCTGCAGAATGGCGACATCGACGCGTATATAACGCCTGATGCATTCAGCGATCCCGAAAGACTGGTGCCGGTATGCAAGATAGGATCCTCGGATTTCTTCTTTGTCGTATGCAACGGACGCGAGGACCTTCTGGCAGAGCTCAACGATGCGATGAGCAGCGTGCAGGATGAAAACCGCTACTACAATCAGCAGATGTCCGACAAGTATCTCATCAGGGCCGGCGTCAATACCTTCCTGAACGCAAAAGAGAAAAAATGGCTCGAAAAGCACGGACCGGTAAGAGTGGGATACCAGGACAACTACCTGGCGTTCTGCTCGCAGGATCCTGAGACCGGCGAACTCAAAGGCGCTCTGAAGGATTACCTCGACTACGCCTCGGACGGCTTCGGGAACGCGCACATGGACTATGAAACGACTGCCTACCCGACTGCGGCTGCTGCGATGGACGCTTTGAGCAGGGGCGAGGTCGACTGCGTCTTCCCTGCGAATCTGAGCAGCTATGACGGCGAGAAGAAAAAAATAGTCATGACCCCGCCGATGATAACCACGGATGTGATAGCGGTGGTCAGGCCATCTGACATGGAGAGCTTCAAGAACAGGAAGCATGTCATAGTCGCCGTCAACGAGGGCAACCCGAACTACGATGCCTTCCTCAAGGACAACTATCCGGAATGGAGAGCGGTCTACTACCCGGATACCGTGAGATGCCTGAAGGCGGTGTCCGACGGGGTGGCTGACTGCGTCCTCATCAGCAATTACCGTTACAACAACATCTCCAGGGACTGCGAAAGATACGGGCTTGCCACTCTCGACACAGGAGCGTCGCTTGAATACAGCTTCGCGGTGAACAACGGAGACAAGGAACTCTATTCGATACTTACAAAGGTCACGGGCTTCGTGCCGAGATCCACCCTCAGCACAGATCTGTCATATTACCTGACAGAGGACGCCAAGTCGACATTCGGGGATTTCATCAGATCCAATCTGGAGATATTCCTCGCTGCGCTCATGCTGATCACTGCCGTCATAGCGGTACTGATGGTCAGGAGCCGCAGAGCAGAGAAAAAGGCGAAGGAACTCATATCCGCGACAGAGACGGACGCTCTGACCGGTCTGTATAACAGGGATTTCTTCCTGCAGTATGCAAGCAGGCTGCACAGCGACCATCCGGAACGTCCAATGGACGCCATAGTGTTCAATATAGAGCAGTTCCACGGAGTCAACGCGATCCACGGCAGAGACTTCGGAGACGAGGTCCTGCGCACACTGGGCAGAGAGGTAAAAGCTGTCGCTGCAGAGAACGCCGGTATCGCGGGCAGGTTCGGCGCGGACCGCTTCGATATATTCTGCAGGCACATAAACGATTACCGGGCGGTATATGACCGTCTTCAGGGAGCGCTCGACGAGCTTTCGAAGAACGCCGTCATACGCCTGAGGATGGGAGTCATGCAGTCGCAGCCTGAGCTGGATACGGTCAGGATGTTCGACATGGCCAGGACTGCCTGCAGCATGTCGCGCGGGCACTTCAAGGAGCATCTCATCGTGTTCGACGACGGGGTGCGCGAACGCGAGGAATTCGAGCAGCGTCTGCTGAACGATTACAGGCGCGCGCTGGACGGGTTCGAATTAGAGGTATTCTATCAGCCGAAGTACGATATCCGGGCTAAGGAGCCGGAGCTCGCGGGCGCCGAAGCACTGGTGCGCTGGCGTCATCCGGATCTCGGGCTGATACCGCCTGACGATTTCGTCCCTCTGTTCGAGAGGAGCGGAAAGATAAGCGAAGTGGACAGATATGTGTGGAACGAGGCGGCGAGGCAGATCGTGCGCTGGAAAGAGCTGTACGGCATAACTGTTCCGGTATCCGTAAACCTGTCGAGAGTCGATGTGTTCGATCCGTCGCTCGAGGATACGCTCGAGGAGATCCTTTCGTTCAACGGACTGGATCATGACGTCCTCAGGCTTGAGGTGACGGAGACGGCGTATACCGAGGATTCGGATCAGGTAATAAAGGTCGTGAGGGGCCTGCGGGACAGGGGCTTCGAGGTCGAGATGGACGACTTC
>Ga0310695_10007104_pt1 | contig 18047 bp, 14 predicted proteins | sample RumenRJG_04DNA_FD_203882 | JGI IMG/M metagenome (GOLD analysis project Ga0310695, IMG submission 203882) | Bovine rumen microbial communities from Lethbridge, Alberta, Canada - RJG_04 (v2) (version 2) | ecosystem: Host-associated > Mammals > Digestive system > Stomach > Rumen | place: Canada...
TATTTTCTACCTCAGGAACCTCGCTGGTAAGAAAGCAAGAATCCAGGAGAAGAAATACAACTTCGTAAAAGAAGAAACTGCAGAATAAAGGACCGGGGACCCAATCCCCCTCCAACCTGGCTCGTTAGCTCAGCTGAATAGAGCATTTGACTACGGATCAAAAGGTCGCAGGTTTGAATCCTGCACGAGTCACGAATCAAAGGTGAGACCAACACCAGCAGACAACGCCCGACTTTTGTCGGGCGTTATTTTTTTGTGCTCGCCCGATCGAAAGCTTGCTTTCGGTTCGGGCGAAGCAAAAAAATCAGCCAGGCCCTTCGGCCTGGCGTAGTCTGCGGCGTCGCAGTCTCCCTCTGACTCGGCCCATGACACAACGCGACAGGATAGCGCCGCCCCCGGCGGCGGAATCCTGCTCAAAAAAATCAAGGACTATTTGGATAACAAATAATATATCTATATTTGCGATGCGTCTAGGATAAGTCGCCAAGCGTCTCTATGAAGGATTTCTTCCTGATACTAGTCGCTTTTTTTGTATCTATATACTAACCACTCCCACACAATAAATGGTATATGCTATTTCAGATTTTATAGATGTTACATTGTTTTACACTGTTCCTTGTTCACAACCCTATCTCTGAACAACTTCATATTGGTGAAGTTACGTGAAATATTCTGCACAAGTTCCAGATAGTTGTCGCTACCATCTTCCCGTTTATGGTAGAAGGGCTTTATTGAAACGCAGTTCTCATGCTCGAAGACGGTGTTTAGCAAAGTCCTGTCGGAGTTGCCACAAGAATGCCCCATAATCAGCACTTGGAATGGGGCTGCCATCAGGAAGTCAAGCATCTTATGGTAATTCCTTGTTTCCAGATACTTCACAGACTTGACGTTCTTCAACAACTCATTGTCTTGCTTGTCAAGAATGTCCTGATAGTCCTTGTCAAGTTCATCACCATAGCCAAAGATGATGTGTTCAGGGAGCTCCAACTCTCCATGGATGTAATTGAGGATAAGACCACCATATTGTTCATATTCCTTAACAGTCCCAGTATAATTGAAACACAACAGCATGGTACGTTCTGGGGGCATTCCTGAAAAACGTTCGTCCATATATCGATTATCATCAAAGGCATTGGTGTCATATTCTATGACTCCCATTGTCTTTGCTAATGCTTTTCCCTCAATTGATAAATCCTCTATGCAAATGTTTTCTCTTATGGCACTATTAATTGTTTCTATCGTTACTGGGACATCAATTGTCCGAAGGTATTCTACCAGCTTTTCCTGCAAATAAGCCAGTTGCTCATTCAGTTCCTTGACCGAGTAACCTCTGTCTGCATTTCCTGTACACTGCTTCAATAGCTGATAGTAGTCGTTCTCAATATCAACCCATCCTCTTGTATCTATTGATTGGAGAATTGTCTCAAAGAATTTAGAATACGTCACAGAAAAATCATCTGTATTTTCCTTTATCGCACTTATAATCTCAGTTGGTGGGTATTTCCACTCCCTTGTCATCAAATTCCTAAATGAATGAAAGAAGAAGAAATTAGACCAACTGGCACAATCTTTTGTGTTCTTTATCTCCAACTTGCATAAGCAATCTTCCGAGATAGGGGCATGCTCTGTCAACATGGCATTCAATCTCCTTTCCCAATACCAGTTTATGAAATCCATATAACTGGTTTTGAGACCATGCGCCATATCAAAGCCATTTCCTATGATAACGAGTCGATTCATTTTCGTCCATTCTTAGTTTTACGCCACACCACCATATCTTTGACTAACATAGTTGTAAATGGTATCGCGGTAGTCGTTTATACTTTCTTCGCTATAACTCTCAGGAAGTTCCTGCCACAAAACATCACGTATGGTAATGATAAGAGTAGCACGAGTTGTCGGTTTGTCAAATGGATGATCCATACCTGCCAACTGTACTTTTATTTTGGCAAGTAACTCTATGGCGACTTCCTTCAGTTTCTTGACTTCTGGCTTTGATAGATTTTCTTTTAATAGGAGGTCATAGAGTGAGAGTTCTTCATCGCTCTTGAACCCTTCTCGTACATAACGCTTTTCTTCTTCGTTGAGAGATTGGGACAGATGCATCAACTCCTCGAAAGTTTTCTCTATCGTTGCGCGATTTTGTTCTTGGTTATAGGCTAGAATAATCTCTTGATACTTTTCGTAAAAGTTGATGCGCGAAGGATTTTGTGCCAGCATCTGAGCAATACGCTCTTGTAACAGTTCCTGAATGTCCCTCAGAACAAGATTCTTGTCTTCACGCTTGGCGAACTCTCTTCGCAACAAATCGAAATCGATGCCACTGATGTCGAATCTACGTCCGTCACCATCAGCAAGCGTCATAGCATCGGAATCTATTTCAAGATGCTCATTGACAATATCATTGATTGCTACACTCAGGTCTGTGATGTCTGCGTGCTTACGCTTTTTCTGCAATTCCTTGTAGATGGCTTCCAGAGCATCTTTCTTTTTGCGCATGTCTTCAGTTATATCTTCACGATCAAGATATTTCCAAAGTTTGAGCAAGGTAGTCGCAAATGTGCAGAATGACTTACGAGTTTCAATTTTATCACAAAGCTGGTTTGCTGCCTTCTTCAGAAGTGACAGTTTCTCAAATGACATTGCATCAATGAGTTCCTGCAATTCAAAACCTTTATCATGCAGAAATGTTTCCGCTGTCGCAACGATTTCCAAAACATTCTTTATCAGTTCTTCTTTGTTGACTGTAGGGTCGTTGCCGCCGTCTCCGCCATCAGGATTTGCTGTATAGTCAGCCAGAGCTTGACGGAGTGCTTTCACAATACCTATATAGTCAATCACAAGACCATTCGACTTGCCTTCTGCCACACGGTTTGCACGGGCAATGGTCTGCATCAGAGTATGCGCCTTCATGGGTTTGTCAATATAAAGGCATGACAGCGTTTTTACGTCAAAGCCTGTCAGCCACATGGCACAGACAAAGACCACTCGAAGTTTGCCGTCGGCATCCTTGAACTCCTTGTCCAACTCCCTTTTCTCCATCTTCTCACGATGTGGAGTGATATCAAGTCGACATTTCTTGAATGTCTGTATCTCGTTCTGCTCCTGCGATACCACCACCGCCATTTCCGTTTCTTCCATCCATTGCAGTTTACGCTTCATCTCCTGAACTTCCTGCTGCCATGGATCTTGCTCAATACGTTTGCGCAGAGCCTTTATCTCTTTTTGCCAATACTCCTGCACGTAGTTATACATGCGGACGCAAGTTACCTTGTTGAAGCTTACCATCATGGCCTTACCGCTTGTCCACAAGTCGCTATAGTGACGCACAAAGTCCTGTGCCACTACTCGCAGTCGTTTCTCGGCGGTCAACAGATGTACCTCCTGTGCAAACTCACGCTCCAGCTTAGCTTGCTGTGAAGGGTCCAAGTCCTCTTCATCCAATCTGGCGGCAATCTCTGCATTGATTTCTGGATTCTTCAGCTCTTGAAGTTTCTCACCGCGATTCTCATAGTAGAGAGGAACCGTTGCCTTATCCTCTACGGCACGTTTGAAGTCATACACAGATACATACTGCCCGAAGGTACGAGCTGTGATATTATCGTCTCGCAACAAAGGCGTACCGGTGAAACCAATACGATTTGCTGTTGGTAACATGTGCATGAGGTTGTCGGCAAAAACACCATTCTGTGTACGGTGTGCTTCGTCACTCATCACGATGATGTCATGATCAGGATAGATAGGTTCTGCGTCTGCCTTGTTGAACTTCTGTATCAGTGAAAAGATAAACGAAGGATTTCCAGTCAGCTTCTGCCGAAGATCATCACCGCTATGTGCAATGAACTGTTTGGCTTTCAATCCTCCCAACAGTCCGCAATTCTCGAAGGTATCACTTATCTGTTTGTTCAACTCATCGCGATCGGTCAGCACCACAATCGTTGGCGAGCCTTCAAACTTACGCCTGATTTTCTGAGCCAGGAATACCATTGAATAGCTCTTGCCTGAGCCTTGGGTGTGCCAAAACACCCCCAGCTTACCCTTCATTTCCTCACGATGGCGATACATCTCCACAGCTTGATTCACACCCAGGTACTGATGGTTGCGTGCCAGAATCTTTACAGTTGAACCTCCGCTATGGTCGAAGAGAATAAAGTTTTCAAGCAAATCCAGCAGGTTCTCTTTTTTACAGATACCACGCAGCATTGTTGGCAGCTCGATGTTGCCATGATCCAATTCCGTCAGTCGTTTCCACTCATGGAAGAACTCCCACTTTGCGCCCACTGTACCCACACGGCTTTCCATGCCATTGCTCAGCATAATCATGGCATTGTGGTGGAACAAATGCGGTATGGTGTCAAGGTAGTCGCGATAGTTGTCGGTATAAGCATTCTGTATGTCCTGGTCATGATTCTTCAGTTCGATGAAGATAAGCGGAAGACCATTCACGAAGCACACCACATCTGCTCTGCGTTTGTGGATAGGTCCCTTTATCCAAAGTTCTCTGACGGCAATAAACTCGTTGTTATCCACATTGGCAAAGTCCATAACCTTGGCACGTACCAGTTCCGTTTCACCATTCGGTTTAAGGCGAGTAACAGGCACACCATCACGCAAATAACCATACTTCTCCTCGTTGATCTGCATCAGCGTCTGCGAGCTCATGTAGCTGGTCATGCGCTCGATGGCTTCTGTCAACTGCTTGTCTGTCATCCATGGATTCAGACGTTTCAAGGCCAAGCGAAGATGCCGTGTCAGTACGACCTCGCTCTGTGTCTTGCGTCCCAGCGTACCTTGTTCACCAAGTACCTCATTGTCGAAAGCATACACAGACTTCCAGCCAAGCTTTTTTTCCAAGAGTTCGGCTGTTGATTTCTGTATTAGCAGGTCTTCACTATAGTCTTTTGCCATAATTTTATTTATTGGTGCCCATAACAGGCAGTGGAACACATACTTTATAAAATCTTGCCAATTTACGTACTGGAGTTGTACATAAATCTCGAAGTCTCTTATTTGCAAACGGATTCTTCACATCGCGTCCTTCCTTTGGGTATATGATAACGCAAGGAACGTTTGGAATAGGAGATTCTTCATCTATATCCTCATAGCCAAGGTGATGTAGGATAGGAATGTCTCTACTATAACCACTTAGTTGTCGTATGACATTATTGTCAAGCGATGAACTCTCATACTTTGGAATGTATTTCGTGTCAAGTATTGCCTTAAATCCAGTCGTGCAATAAAGGAAGTCTGGGGATCCCGTCTTTCCATTGAACTGATACGATATTTTATTTCCGTACGCTTCATTTAGCAATCCATAAACATAATGCTCATAGAGCAATGACATATCCAATGTAAATGGAGGGACATTCTCGTCCAATGAACTTGTTTTACTTATACTATAATCGTATCTTCGAAGAATAAGTTTTGCCAAACGTACAGCCTCATTGTATTCACTAAAAAGTTTATGCCCTTTTATCAGAGACACTTCCTTTATCTGTACTTCATCGGTTACATTTTCGAATAAAGCCAAAGACTTTGATAGCATCAGTTTTGCTTTGTTCCCTATGGAATGATTCTCTGTTATTATTCTGAGTATTTGAGAACTGAACAATAAGGCTTTCTTGATAAGTCTGTTTTCAGGAATGTCAACCGTATATTCGTCAAAGTCACAAAAGACTCTATCGAATCTTTTTGAAGCAATGTTCTTTCGTTCATTCTTCATCACTTGTATGTGTCCTTTGACTTTTTTCAGGTTCTCGCTGTAATGTACATAGCCTTTCTTTAAAGACTTGATTCTACTTACGACTCCAAGAAAATGCAGAACAATAAGAGGACTTAAAACACCTTTTAGTGATGGTGCATGTATGACAGGAGCCTCACTATCAATGTTATAAATCTCGGCGAAAGACTCCACTGACAAATCTGATGAGAAGCACATCATGAACATAGTGAGGAAATCTATTTCTTCCATCCCTCTCTTTGTTGTTACAACTAATGCTTCTTTATCGTCTATCCATTCTGCCCCAATAACATACGATGCATAATATCCCCATGGATCGTGTTCCATAGGTTTATCCCATCGAACAAGGTTCAGATTATCATATCTGTCGTTATGTTCGATGCTCAGACGTTCGTGTTCTTGAATAAGAATGGATTTCATACCAGTTATCTATTATTCGTTTTCATCATCTTCTTGGTCTTCATCCTCAATCTCTTGGACAGGACTCAGTGAAAGCCATGAATTAAAGGCTGTTTTCTTTTCGTCGTTCTTAACATTGAGGATGCCGTCATTGATATATTCGTTTATAAGCGGAAGGATTTCAAACTCTACTTCGTCATGAAGTTCATCCTCACTTTCTGCCATGAAGTAACTATGACCTACCATCAAATCATCTATGCTCATGTCTCCACATAGATGTTTCGGATTCTCAATGAATCTCTTAATGTCCTCAAATAATTCTAAAGCAATAGTTCCAAGTTCCTCATTGTCTGTATCAGAATAGAATTTCTTAATCACAGAATCCTGAGATTTGAGTGTAATGAAAGCAAATCTTCTACGTAAAGCATAGTCAAGGGTTCCTGTACTTCTATCAGTGGTATTCATCGTACCGATAATGTACAGGTTTGAAGGTACACCAAACACTTCGTTCTTTGAATATGGCAGCATCACTTTAATAGGATGATTCCCATTTAGACGTTTGTCTGACTCCAACAAGGTAATAAGTTCGCCAAATATCTTTGACACATTTCCTCGGTTGATTTCGTCAATGATCAGTACAACAGGTTTATTTGTAGTTGCATGAAATTCTTTCTTGACAGCTTCAATAAAGGCCTGAGCATACTGTTGCCAATTATTCTCCACACCTTTACCCTGAGCCTGCAGTTTTATCTTCTCGATATTTAGAGGTGATGGCGTGTATTCTTCTCCCCGTGAACTTGTGGAGTTAGTACTTCTACAACTGACAGTAGAGTTCCCTTCTTTCCACCAGACATAAAGTGATGATCTTCCTGTGACAGTTGGTATCTCTCGTTTGTTCTGATACCCTTTTATCTTTTGGAGATAATCGTCAATACACTCTACAATATCTTTACTTTGGTCTGTTTGAACTGCATTGCAGGCGCGTTTGAAGATTCCATCCTCTGGCTCATAGGTTACACCAATAGAATTGCCGTCAGTATCAGTTTGTACATGTGGTTTTAGTCCTTCGACAAAATCCTCATAGTCAAGTGACTGATGGAATGTTGTGAAGAATATCTGATCTCCAAGTAATGAGTCATAGCGTTTCATCACAGCTTTATGGTCTGTGAGATCAATATCTGTAACGCCTAATGTCTTTAAGGCTATTGCAGCAGTATTATATGTCTTACCTGTGCCAGGAGCACCTTGAAGAATTATGTTACGCTTCTTTAAGAGAAGATTGGAGTATTTCTCCAAATATGCAATGTCATTCATATACTTTAACCAACTTTCGATGTAACGATATTGTTCTGTGCCTTTTCTACATGAAGAGAATGTTCCTTGTGAGAATAATCCTGCTCGTGGCTGCCTAAACTCGTTTGCCCATGCCAGTATCTTGACTTTTCTAAAATTAACATTGATGAACTTCTCACACAGAGAATCACTATTGAAATTGTCACCTATAATCTGACATAATGCTAATGCTTGGCTGCCTCTTCTAACCAGAACGATATTCCCATTTTCAATTGTTTTGAAGTTTTGGCATTGAGCATCATTCCATTCTCCAGTTCCAATTACAGGCTCAGACTCCATCAACATTAGATTAGGATCAATGATGGTTCCACCTTTGCCCTCAGGAAGATGCATTTGAATATGCCAGAATTTATCATATTCTGTTTTTAGGGGCAATATGGGTACATGCACTTGCTCTACTTTTAGAATATCTTCAATAGTCGTTTCGTTATGAATCCAGTATTTCTTTTCTGCGGAAGATTCATCATATTTAGCTAATTCCTTCTGCAAAATGAAATCCAAGCGCCCGTCCTGTACCTTGTTGTAGTAAGTTTTTAGAATCTTATCGGTATCAGTGCCATCACCATGATTTTCATCGTGCTTATCTTTGGTGTTATTTAAGTAGCCCACGAATCTGCTTGGAGCAAAACAAATATGACCGTCAATTACCTCAACAACCATATTTTTGCCTCGCTTCAATTTATCAACAGCCCATTGTTTATAGTCTTCACCGCTCTCGCCATGAAGATATGAGTACAAGGTTTCGATGTTCGAAATGATGTCCTCACGTTTTTCTATGTAATCTGTTCTTTCCATCGGAAATTTAAACTGTAATTTATTCATTCATCAGCCTTGGGAGTAAGTGACCACGGCTTCCGTCATTTGCTTGTCCATCATCCATGGATTCTGACGTTTCAAAGCCATGCGAAGATGACGTGTCAGCACGACCTCGCTATGTGTCTTGCGTCCCAGTGTACATTGTTCGCCAAGTGCCTCATTGTCAAAAGTATACACAGGCTTCCAGCCAAGTTCTTTTTCCAAGAGTTCGGCTGTCGATTTCTGTATTAATTGATCTTCGCTATAGTCTTTTGCCATAAACTGAGTATATACTAATTCGTGGTTAAACGCTGTCTAAGATATTCTTCTATTGTATTTATCTCATTTCCATAAGCATTTTTGTAGAAACGTAAAATATCATTATTTACAGTATCCAAAGGGAGAGCTAACAAATTGCTAATTTTCCAAAACTCGCTATGAGTTCCTGCTGCAATACCTTTATGACAAAAGTCTATAATCTCATCAGATGTTTTAGACCATGCCTGTTCAAGATATTGTTTATTTGATGCTTTTATTATTGATTGTAATAAATATTTTTCAGGATTACAATCACCTGGAAGATAGGTAATTCTGCTATCGAAATAATAATTCTTTTCCGCTTCAGACTCCTGACGATCATCAAGTTTTTTTATGATTCTTTTTATCACTTCCTTTTTCTTTGTACTCTTATCTCCATCCATAATGACACAGAAGTTATTACTTTCTTCTCTGAAATGCGCTTCCATTTGGGCTGGAATAGAATTATCAGCAGAACCTATGATCTTAACATCAATTCTCTTACGGATTTCTTCACATAGCACATTTTGCAGGAAAGATTGTGCAACTTCATCCTCAACAAATACAGACATCTCTGGTTGATTTTGCCCAGACAAGGCGGATAAAGCAAATTCAGAAGAAATTTCTTGCGTTATAGTAGTTCTAACCCCAGACGATTGAATTAAAACTCTTCCATCTAAAGGGAGAGAATCCAATATGTACTGTGAATGAGTTGAACAAACAATTTGGCAATGTTTTTTCTTGCATACTCCCTTTAACACCTCTATTAACTTCTTCTGAGCACTAACATGAATGCCTAACTCTATCTCATCAACAACAATCAAAGCACCTTCGCCTGCTGTTAGAATTTCATAGAGCAATGTAAGAACAGCATTTTCACCTGCTCCCATATTATATCCAGTATATTGATTTATATTAGTGACATAGAACAGGCGGCAATTCTTGTATTCTTTTAATTTGATATCTGAGTACCCTTGACCAAAAATAGTTGTCAATGAATTAATCAAATACTGTTTTTCATCATCTGTTAATGCTTTTTCCTTAAAGTTACTTCTATAAGCACGATATTTGTTATCTTCCGATGGTGGAAGTATTCTATTAATTCCGAGGAAAGAAACAACTCTTTCTGGTCTTGTGTTATAATCGTTCCACTTTCCGTTTGGCTTCTTTTTCCTTATATCTTCTCCTTTTACTTTTGGAGGCTTTGGTGTGATATTTGTTAAATATGTAGATTTTATTTTTATTTGTGAAACAAGACCTTTTTCTTCTGGAGCAAATATGAAAAAATCGCTGTATGTATAGTAGTTGATATTTTTATTGAAAGGGACAAAAGAACTGGTATTATGGAAGGCACAGCATACCAATGCTAACAATGTCGATTTACCAGAGCCATTAACACCTGCTATAGCAGTAATAGGATACTTGAATTCCACTTTTGATGGATGTATACCTCTAATACCGCCATCACTAACTTCGATACTTTGTAAAAAGTTGTAATTAGGATTGTTCTGAAAAATCTGACGAATTTGACTATCTATAGGTTTATCTTTATACATCGTATTAACATGATTTCGTTTGTGATTCTACATTTATTTCTCCACTCATCAGCTTCGGAAGCAAACGGTCACGAACTTCGGTGAGGAGGCGGATTTGGGATAATAACCCTTGCCTCTGGTTATAGAACTTTGAAAATGGTTGATATAACTCAAAGTTCTTGGAAACACAGAATTCGATTGAGTCAATATGCTTTTTTCCAAGATGAGCTACAGTAGCACCAACAAGTGTTTGTTCAAAAAACTTTATTGGTTCTTGTATTGCTTGGAATATAAATCCTTTCACATCTTCTGTTTTTGGCCTGAAAGAGCAGGCTCGTTGCACAAGGTATGCATTGCCACCACTCCAACTATTAATATGAAATATTCCATCCATACCAACTACGATATCACCATTATGGACTATATAGCTTTTGGGCGCTTCTTCTGTTGTATAATCAGAGGTGATTCCATCAGGGATGTTCCTTATTCGTAAAATGGGCACACCTTCGCCATTGCTATTGAACAGTTTGCCATCAAAAGCATATCCATATTGCACATCAACCATGTCAACTAGCCTTTTCTTCTCCCATCCTTCTGGCACACCATCGACGATTTTTGTGTTTTCGTGTCCGGGAAAGTGGAGGTCAACAAACCATTCCTTATAGAGCCGCTGAGCTGCTTCCTCCAATAGCTTTATCTGCTTCTGATAGTTCTCTATCAATGAGTCGTAGCGAGAGAGGATAGAGGCGATGCGGTGCTGGATTTCCATTGGTGGTAATTCCACCTCCATGTTAAGCAAATCGTTATTTGCAAGACTTGCTCTGGTTGTCATGCTTGAGAATGCCATGAACTGACCACGAAACTTAGGTGTACGTAAATAGTAACCAATGTAGCGTGGGTTAACCCTATCTGTTATTGGACGAAGTCTTTTGGTGAAACCATTATATGTCGCGTTTGGATAATCTCTCAGTGCAACAGAACTCATTCCAAGTTCATCCATTGTTTCGCTTGTACGAGTAATGAAGACATCACCTGCTTTTATCGAACATGATTCACGTTCTTTATCAGTCGTTTGTACAAGAGATTCTAACTGCTTAGGCAAGAACCAATTGTTAAACACGTTGGAAAAAGTAAGGAATGGAAAACCTGTACCAAAGAACTGCCTTCCCTTGGATAAACCATTGTGAACTTCATAAAGTTCCTCTAACTTCACTTTCTTCCACTCACTCATACCTCATCCTCCTTTCTTCCATTTCCCCATTTAGCTTTTGCAACTTCAAGGGACTTTTGTATCTGTTGAACGAGAATGTCGCGCGGAGGCAGTTCTGTCATATATTGAGCGACCTTTATTCCCGATTTATCAAGTTGGAGAAGTTCAATCTGTTCCTCACTACCTTCAGTACAGAGTAAAAGGCCAAGTGGAGTTTCTTCCCCTGGCTCCATTTCATTCTGCTCAAGCCAACGTAGATAGAGCTCCATCTGACCTTTGTATTGAGCTTTGAAACGACCGAGTTTCAAATCAATGGCAATAAGGCGATGTAGTTTGCGGTGGTAGAATAGCAGGTCGAGATAGAAATCCTCTCCATCAATAATCATACGCTTTTGACGCTCTGCAAAGCAGAATCCATTTCCAAGTTCAAGAATGAACTGTTCCAAATGTGCGACAAGACTGTCTTCCAAGTCCTTCTCACTATACAAGCCTTTTAACCCTGTAAATTCAAGGAAATAAGGGCTTTTGAATACTACATCAGGAGAAACAACTTTATTATCTCTGACATTGGCAAGTTCCTGTTTTACAACTTCCTCATGCTTTGAAGACAATGCAGTACGCTCGTATAGCATTCCATCAATTTCTTTGCGAAGCTGACGAACGCTCCATCTATTGACTGATGCCAGCGTGAAATAATAATCACGTTGCAGGTCGTCCTTCAAGGGCAGTAGCTCCACGAAATGCGACCATGATAATTGTCGCGACGCTGTCGAGACAATCTGAACATCAGGGAAAAGAGTTGCAAACTGCATGTGCCGATAGAGGCTTTTCACTTCAAAGCCTTTGTGTCCATAGATATTCTGTAATTGTCGTGACACTGTCGCGACAATTTGCTTTCCATAATCAGCTCGTTCATTTCCGAGTACGTCGCGATTGATTCTTTCACCAATATGCCAGTACATCATGGTGAGCTCATAGTTGGCAGTATATGCCACATGGATTCTCGCTTCGTCAATGATTTGGCGGAGGTCAGTCATCAAATTTCCAACGACTGCATCCTCTGCAGAAATATCGGTTGACACTATTGGTTTTATTTCGTTTGCCATGATTTACTTCGTGTTAAGAGTTTCCCATTCCTTCATTATCTCGCTCATTAGCACGTTGGCTTCTTTGTTGAGAGAGGCGAGTTCTGTATGAATCTCGTTCATGCGCTCGTGGAAATCCACGCCATCATCTTCCTGTTCGGCTACTCCAACGTAGGCACCGGGAGTCAGACTGTAATTTTTCTCGGAAATTTCGTCTATGGTAGCAATCTTGCAAAGCCCCAGCACATCCTGATATTCGCCTTCAAGACCAAACTGTGAAGTGAGCCAAATGGCTTCGTTTACCATATCCTTGGCTTCAAGAGTAACAGCAAGTTCCGCCTCATTGGAGGCAATGACAGCCTTCAGTTCATCCTTCTCCTTTTTCCCTTTTGTCTTTTTGAGGGCAGCTTGTTGGTCTTTGATATACTTTTTGTACATCGCCTCCTCGGAGTTGAGCACACCAAGGGCTTTCTCGAAAGTCATGTCACGATCTTGCCAAGCAGCGCTATCATGTCTTTCTGCATGTTCGCTGAGTGCATTCCAATACTCATTGATAAGCAACTTATACTTGTCCTGTTCTCCACGATAGAGGTGTACAATAGCTTGCAGGTTTTTCAACTGCCACTCTGACCACTCATTAAGGGTGCGGTCAACAACCGTATAATAGTTGCGGGCATCGATGAAAAGTACACGGTTCTTGTTCTCCAAACGCTTTGCCTTATCGAAGAACCACAATGAGCAAGGGAGCGAGAGGGTGTAGAAGAAATTGTTACCCACACTCACCATAACATCCACATCGCCTGTCAAAACAAGTTTTTCACGGATGTCACGATCCTTGTTGGCACTATCCGTTGCCGATGATGCCATAACAAATCCTGCACGACCATGGTCGTTGAGGTAGGCATAGAAATATGAAATCCAGAGATAGTTGGCATTACCAATCTCTTTTGTCTTAGCATTAACACCAGGCAAGCCGAATGGCAAACGACCAGCCGCAGATGCGGACTCTGCTTTCACTTTATCTACATTAAATGGCGGATTGGCCATCACGTAGTCGCACTTTCCTGCAAGGTTGTGGGCGTCATGATAGAAAGAGTTGGCTTCGTCGCCAGAGACAATCCTACCATTCAAGCCGTGTACTGCCATATTCATCAGACAGAGTTGGGCATTGTATTCCACCTTTTCCTGACCGTAGAAGGTCATTTGTGTATTGGCATTCATGCCACCTGCATTCACAAAGTCGCCAGTTTGAACGAACATACCTCCCGAACCGCAAGCAGGATCAAGCATTACACCCTGTTCTGGCTCCAGTACATTTACGAGCATCTTTACCAAAGACTTAGGAGTGAAGAATACGCCATCGTCTGATGCGACAGCCTTGGCAAACTTGCTGAGGAAGTACTCATAAATACGACCTATAACATCGCCGCCGATTTCGTCGAGTGTCTTATTGTTAAAGATACGAAGGAGTTCACGCAACAGCTCATCGCTGAACATCGTGTATGATTTCGGCAGAATACCTGTCAACTGTTCGCTTTGTTCTTCGACCAGAGTCATAGCGCGATTGACAGCTTCGCCCAAAGGTTGGTCATCCGACAGATTTACCAGATAGTCAAACTGAGCCTCACGAGGAAGGAAAAGCGCACTTTTAGCAGCAAAGTCACTTGGCTCAACAGGCATTACTCGACCTCCACGACTTGGACGATTCTTCAGCAATTCTGCTTCAACCATCTTGAAGCGACTATATGCGTATCTTAGAAACAGCAATGCCAATACCGGCATACAGTATTGGCTCGATGTAAGTTTACTTCCTGCACGAAGCAAATCTGCCGACTCCCAAAGGTCAGCCTCGAGTTTGCGAATATTTATCTTTTCAGTCATCTGCTTCAATTATAAAGGTTGTTCATTGCTTACAAGGTCGCTCATTTTAACCTGTAGGATTTCTGCAATCTTTTTGATAGTCTCTAATGAAGGCTGTGCTTTGTTGGTACACCACTTACTGATGGTCGCAGGGTCTTTTTCCATTTGCTCTGCTAACCATTTTGCTGTTTTATGCTGTTCAACAAGCACCACTTTCAATCTGTTGAGGTCTTTATTTGCCATTATACGAAATTTTAATGCAGCAAAAATACTAATATTTCATGTAAAACATGCAAGAATAAACAAAGATATAACAAAATGCGGCAATTTTCTTTGCCTTTTAGCTCAATTAAGGCTGAAAATCACAAAATCGGCACCTATATTTGTGAGATTGAAAGCCACAGCTAAAATCAAGACAATGACTTGTCGCAAACCTTATCCTCAATTTAAGTATCAAGTTTGAATATCGAAGCGTGTAAGCAATTCACTATATTCATCCCACAATCACCGCCACACCTGTCACCCTCGCCTCCCACCAGAAACCGGCAGCCACAAACCAGCACCAATCTGCCTCCAACTTCGCCAAAAATTTCCCGCTCCGCCACCCGTCCCCCTTGCAATACCGCAAAAAAATTTTACCTTTGCGTAAAACGAACGTGTAAAAAACCAGGGACCCACAAATGGAGCACAACCTCACAGAGAAAAAGATCATCGCCGAAGCCCGCCGCATCTTCATGCAGAAAGGCTTCGAATCCACCAAAATGGACGATATCGCCAAAGCCTGCAACATCAACCGCCCCGGCCTCAACTATTACTTCCGCACAAAAGAGAAACTCTTCGAAGCAATCTACAAGCAGGCGGTAGGCACCGCCCTCCCGAGCCTCGAGAAGATACTCAACAGCGGAAAAGGCCTCGAAGCGGTCACCAGAGGCGTTGTCGAAATCTACATGAGGATAATCCGCGAGAATCCCTCCGTTCCCTACTTCCTGCTGAATGAATGCACCAAAGACCCCGACCGTCTCAGCATCTTCATCAAGAACCTCGGAATGGACATCTATGTGAGAAGCATGGAGAACTTCCGCAAGGAAGGAAAAATCCGTGACGTGCCCCTCCAGGCCCTCCTCCTGTACTTCTACTCCCTTATAATGATCCCGCCCATCGCCAACAAATTCATCGGCAACGTCATCGACGAAAAGGAGACGATCACCGAGCAGCAATGGACAGACTTCGTATCGGAGAAGATCTACGAATTTCTAAAACCATAACCCTCTTCAACAATGACAGGATTCTTTTCTCAAACTTACGAGACGCCAGCCGAAGGACTCGTATATGGCCCGGAAGAAATCAAGGCCATACTCCCGCACCGCGAGCCCATGCTCCTGGTAGAGAAGATGTGGCTCGACGAAGAAGAAGGAATCGGGCACTCCGAATATACCGTCAAGCCTGACGACTTCTTTGTCCGCGGCTATGCCCCCGACGGCCGTACCGTCCCGTTCAATATCCTCTGCGAGATCATGGCCCAGGGCTGCGCTATCGTAGTCAAGGACCAGCTGATGCAGGGACTGAGGCCCCTCTTCGCGGGCATCGAGCATATCGAGTTCATCAGTCCGGTCCATGCGGGCGACAAATGCGAGTGCGAGGGCCGTCTCGTCGGAGAGCGCGCCGGCATCTGCTTCGCCGAGGTTTCCCTCTCGGTCGAGGGAAGGCTCTGCTGCGCCGGCCAGATCCAGCTTGCTCTCGTTCCGGCTGTCAACTGACGTTTTGATAATTACAAAACAGGTTGTAACTTTGCAGTCCGAAATACTCACTAATAAATGGACGAACTTTTACGTGCCGTTCTGATCGGCATCTCGCTCTGCGCGGACAGTTTCGCAGTTTCGCTCTGCTCGAGCACCGCATCAGGAAGAATAGACGACAAAAGACTAATCTGGATTACACTCATATTTTCGACAATACAGGCAGCCTTCTTTGCAGCGGGCTGGGGTGTTGCCCACTATTTCAGCGTATTCATCTCGACCAAGATATCCAACTTCGAGCTTATCGCCCACATCGCAGGCTTCGTGCTTCTGCTTTATGTTTCCGTCTCGATGTTCCTCGAGGCTGTCCGCAAGGAGGAGAACTGCCTGAGGATGGATAGCATCAAGTTCATGTTCATTGGCGCGATTGCCACGAGCATCGATGCATTCGCGACAGGAGCCTCGATGGGAATGGATTTCCTTGACTGGCCCGGGGCCCGCTCGACCATCATCTCGGTCTTCACCTTCACGGCGATCTCGGTTCTCCTCGGCCTGAACATGGGAGGAGCTCTCGGTTCGAAGTTCGGCCGTCCGGCCCAGATCGCGGGCAGTATTATACTTCTGATGATCGGAATAAATATTCTGCTTTAGTATTTTTCCTTCTGCAAAGTTTTTCTATCTTTGCATACCAATCGCGGAATTAGCTCAGTTGGTAGAGCGGCGGCTTCCCAAGCCGCAGGTCACGAGTTCGAACCTCGCATTCCGCTCAAAGTTTGCACGAAAATTTAAACGCGTTTTTTAATCTGAAATCCGCAAACCCATGCGATATTTCGGAAAAAACGCATATGAAGACAAACTCATTTTTCGCCGCGGCCGCGCTTCTCGCCGCAATCTCATGTTCAGGATTTTTCAATAATGACGAGGGCCAGGGTTCTCTTGTCATCCACTTTTCGCGTCCGGACGCCGTAACCAGGGCTTCGGCCGAAGTCCCGGATTCCAGCACCTTCCTTCTCCGCGTCGTCAGCGACGGCGGCAACGTCATCTACGACGGCACTTTCGGAAACATGCCGGAGACACTGACTGTCGATGCCGGCACATACACCATCTCCGCCCGTTCGGCCGAGTTCACCAGCCCGAAGTTCGACGCCCCGCAATACGGAGACACCCAGTCCGTCGAGGTCAACTCCGGCTCCACGGTCTATGTCGATCTGAAGTGCCGCCAGACCAACGCCGGCATCCGGCTCCGCATCGCCCCGGAATTCCTGACGTCATACCCGCAGGGGGTCATGTTCGTCCAGTCCGAGGATGGCAGGCTCATGTACAGTTACTCAGAGAGGCGGATTGCCTACTTCAACCCCGGCGAGGTCTCGGTCGTCCTCAACGACGCCGGCACAGACCACCAGCTTTTCACCCGGGTCCTCGAGAGCCGTGAGATTCTCGACGTATCGATCTCCGCCCCGACTGTCAGCTCGTCCGGCAACATAAAAGTCAGCATAGATACTACAAGATCATGGATCAACGAGGAGTTCACGATCGGCTCGGGGGATGACCATGGACGCGACCTCAGCGGGGCGCTCAGCGTCTCGGAGGCCCGAGGCCTGCTCGGCGCCACCGACGTCTGGGTCTATGGGTACATCATAGGCAGCGCCAGCCCGTTCCAGAAGGACTCGGTCTCCCCTACCAACCTGGCAATCGCAGGCAAGACAGCCGTCACCTCGAAGGACGCCTGCATGTCTGTCGAGCTGAAGAAAGGCGCGATGCGCGACGCCCTCAATGTCCATGACAACCCCGCCAACCTCGGCCACAAGCTCTTCGTCAAAGGCGACATCGTCAAATACTACTCCATCCCCGGCGTCAAGAACATCACCGACTACGTCCTGCAATAGATTTTGAATTGTTATATAAATGTTATATATTTGCTATATATAATTAAACATATATGAACAATACATCTACTATTTCGGGAAAAGTTCAGACCGCGTTCCGTCTTGACACAGAGCTTTTGAGAAGACTAAAGGCTCGTGCAAAAAAAGAAAA
>Ga0310695_10007109_pt1 | contig 18039 bp, 10 predicted proteins | sample RumenRJG_04DNA_FD_203882 | JGI IMG/M metagenome (GOLD analysis project Ga0310695, IMG submission 203882) | Bovine rumen microbial communities from Lethbridge, Alberta, Canada - RJG_04 (v2) (version 2) | ecosystem: Host-associated > Mammals > Digestive system > Stomach > Rumen | place: Canada...
GCGACACCTTGGGCTCGACAAACAGGCCCAAATGGTCGGTAATGGCAAGTTGCAACCCAGCCATGCCGTGCACCGACCACTGGATGCGGCGCGGCACATCGACCTGCTCGTCGCCACGGTCGACGGCAATGCACCGCTCGGCCATGGCCTCGGCGCCGACATAGGCCGATAGTCGGCGATAGTGCCAAAAGTGCCACTGCAGAGCCACTGGTATGCCGATGAACTGCACCGTCTGGTCGAAGCGCTCGAGGTCGGCACTGACCTCGCTGATATATCGGGCATAGTTCACCCCGATGCCCACGGTGAGGTTGTGGGGCAGTGACTTGCTCGCCATGATGCCCACATTGAGCGGTATGCGGTGCTTGTAGTGATAGCGCGTCGAGGCCTGTGTCTCCATAAAGCGTCCGTTGCCCATGGCCATGAGCACTGGGCGTTGCATGGCGTGAGTGCTGTTCTGCGCCAGCAAGTTGCCGCTGCCATAGAGGCTTATGGAGAATTGAGAATTGTTATTCTTTAATTGAGAATTGAGAATTGAGAATTGAGAATTGCTCTGGTGCTGCGGTGCTGTGGTGGCTGTTGTCATGCTGCCTTCACTCCTCTCAGGGTTGGGGGGGAGTTGGGGCTTATTTTCGGCAAAAACAAGGGTGTCTTTGAATTGAGAATTGTGAATTGAGAATTGAGAATTGCTCTGATGCTGCGGTGATGAGTTCGTTGTTGCTACGGGGGCTATATTCCTCTCCGTGTGGGGAGCGGTTGAGGGTGACTTTATCCCATCTCTGCCCGTTCCCTGCGAGGGGAGGGGAGACTCTATGCCCGTTGCCTGCGTGGGTGATGGCGTTGTTGCTGTTGGTGTGGCTTGGGCTGTCACCTCATCGCGCACCTTATCGGTCTTGGCGGGGCGAGTGGTGATGACTAGCAGCAGGATGGCGGCGGCAGCGGCAGCGCTCCACCACAGCCATGCAGGGCGGCGAGGGCGTGTTGCCGGCAGTTGTGGCTCGATGCGTTGCCACAACCGCTCGTCGACTGGCTGCTGTGCATGTCGTGCCTTGTCGGCCATGACATCCAGCCACTGTGAGTTATTGTTGTTCGATTGGCTCATTGGGCATGATGTTTGAGGTAGTCTTGAACTTTCTGGGCGAGAATGGCTCGCGCCCTCGATAATTGTGACGATGAAGTTCCCTCGCTGATGCCCAGTTGCCGGGCAATGTCGCGATGTGTGAAACCGTCAATGCAATACAGGTTGAAAATGGTTCGGTAGCCAGCGGGCAGCGATGCCACCATCTCCAGAATGATGTTTGTGTCTATCTGGCTCACTTCGGCAGAGTCTGGCTCAGTGACATAGTCGGGCAATTCGTCAAGCGACAGCATGGTCGCTTGTGGCAATGACTTGCGCAACATGCTCACGGCAGTATTGATGACGATGCGGTCGAGCCAGGCATGCAGCGATCCATTGCCTTGCCAGGCGAAGCGGTCAATGCTCTGGAACGCCTTGATGAGGGCCTCTTGCAGCAAATCTTGCGCGTCATCCCAGTTGCCCATGTAGCGCATGGCAGTTGCCATGAGCCTAGGCGCATAGTTTTCGTAGAGCGCGCGTTGCGCTTCACGACGTCGGTGCTTGCAGCCCTCCACGATGTCATTCTCGGCCATCATACACTCAGTAAACGCACACTTGGCCCAAGTACTGCATCGTTGTGGGTAAAAAAGTATAACCCGTTGGCTGAATTATTTTATTTATCAAGAATTAAATAATTTAAGGAATAAAGATCAATCATGCGACCTGAGGAATTTATAAAGCTCTAATATCACGAAATAAAAATCTATAATTCTTATAATTCTTGATGAAAATTAAATCGTGAATTTTATAAAATGTCTAATAAACTAATTCCGCCAATGGGTAAGTATATTTTTTGAGGAAGTCAGTTGTTGACCAACTGAATGGTCTCGATGTCATCGGGCACGTGGATGGTGCCTGTGAAGTGCTGTGCGGCCTCGGCAGTGTAGTTCAGCCGGCGTGTGGTGAGGTGGGTGTCTTCGGTGTGGTAGAGCACCAGATGTTTCACGCCCAACTCTTGAGCCAGACGTCCCGCATCGAGGGCGGTCGAGTGATGCTTCTCGTAGGGATTAAACTGCTCGCGATCCTTGTAGAGGCAGAATGCTTCGCTCAGCAGCCAGTCGGCTCTGCTTGCCCAGGGCTGGCTCTGCTCACTGTAAGGCTCATCGCCCAGGCAGGTCAGTCGTTGTCCGTCGGGCAGCAGAGCACTGAAGCCGAATTGCTTGGTCTTGGTCGACCCGATGTCAAAGGCTGTGACCGTCATGTCGTCGACCTCAAACTGCTCGCCATGCTTGACCTCGCGCAGAATGATGGTCTCGTCGAGTGCGCTGTAGATTTTGCGAGGCATCATCAGGCCACACATGGTGCGCAGGGCATGTGCCACCTCGTCGTGGCAATAGATGTTGAGCGTGCCGTGGAATTTGCCCTTGTGCATCATGGGCGAGATCTTGCGTATCATCCATATAACTCCCATGATGTGGTCGGTGTGGCAATGTGTGACAAAGAGGTGATGCACTTGCTCGACGGCAATGCCAGCCCGGTGAAGTTGACGAAAGATGCCGTTGCCACCACCGGCATCGACCATCATTCCGCCGCAGGGTGTCTTCAGCCAGAAGCAGGTGTTATAGCATCGTGTGCACATGGCATTGCCCGTGCCCAGCATCGTCAGTCTTGCCGTTAAATCATCCATGACTCTCAACTTTTAATCTTGATACGTTCAACCTTCCTTGACCGTGGGTAGTTCGATGGCAAACGTTGTGCCTCGTCCCACCTCGCTCTCCTTGATGTAGATGCGCCCATCGTGATACTCCTCGATGATGCGCTTGACCAGTGTCAGTCCCAGTCCCCATCCGCGCTTCTTGGTGGTGAATCCCGGGTTGAACACATTCTTGAAGTTCTTGCGGGCGATGCCCTTGCCGGTGTCCTTGACCAGGATGAGCGCCTGCTGGCTGTCGCTGGTGACGGTGATGTCGAGATGCCCCTCACCGTCCATAGCATCGACTGCGTTCTTGGTCAGGTTCTCCATCACCCACTCAAACAGCGACTGGCACAGCATGATGCCGCAGTTCTGCGCATCGTCGAGGTGAATGCTCAATTGCACGCGCTTGGGTATGCGGGTGCTCATGTAGGCCAGGCTCTGCTCGACGGCCTCGTTGATGAAGGTGAGTTCCTTGTCGGGCATCGAGCCAATCTTGCTGAAGCGGTCGGCGATGACGCTGAGTCGGTGCACATCCTTGTCCATGTCGGCCACGATGCTGGGGTCGGTACCCATTGAGTCGAGCATCTGTGTCCATGCCATGAGCGACGAGATGGGCGTACCCAACTGGTGGGCGGTCTCCTTGGACAGTCCCACCCACACACGGTTCTGCTCGGCCTTCTTGACACTGATGAGTGCAAAGTAGGCCACGGCAAGGAAGATGAGCATCACGCCGAGTTGGATGTAGGGGAACCAGGCCAGATGTCGCAGAGTTGTCGAGTCCTCGTAGTAGATGTGCTGTGTGGTGTGGTCGTCGATTTTGATTTCGATTTGGTTGCTCGAGTGTTCGAGCCGCGCCAGTTTCTTCTTGAGATAAGCCATGTTGGCATCGCTGATGGCGTAGGGGGCAAGGCTGTCGATGGGCTCGGGCAAGCGGAAGTTGCGGTGCAGCATGATTTCGCCCTGGTCGTCGACTAGCAGCACGGGGATGTTGTGGTTGCCCTCGATGATGCTGAGCAGGAAGTCGACGTCGGTCTGCATGGTCATGCTCTCTTCGTCATTGCCCATGGTGGTAAGTTCCTTGGTTGCATCGGCCCAAATCTGCATGCGGTCTCTCTCTTGCTCGGCCACGTCACGCACGATGCGGTTGGACATATAGATAAACCCGACCACGAGAATGACCGATGCAATCATGAGCCCCATCTTCCAGACGCGGCGTTTGTCATAGATGTTGCGCAGAGGTAGTTTCACTGTCACGACAGGTGTTGATATAAAAACACTGCAAAAGTAAGAATTTTCGTGCAGATGACGAAAAAAAAGCTTTTTTTGATGCTTAAAAAGTATTCCAAACCACCAAAATGATGGCTATTATGTGATTTTTGCATTTTTTATGACTGAAAAATTTTGTCGGATTCTAAAAAGAACGTAATTTTGCACTCGCCGTGAGGTCGTTGGGAAACGGCGTAGCGGATGCAGTTTGGGCAACTGTGCCACAAGTGGGCATAAGGCTCAAGGTGTAAGTATAGTTTTCAAGTATTAGTAATTATTAGTATTGGGGGTCTTGACTATGGATTAGTCGAGACCTTTGTTTATTTGGGCTTCACTAGCCGACAGGGTGGTCAGCCGGGACAAGATGGTGATACTTTTGCGTGTTATTTACCTTATTAGTTAATAGACGATGGAAAACACTAATCAAATGATGGACTTGAGCAGCGATGAGATGCTGGCTCTGTACAAAACAATGACGCACCTGGCCACCGTGAGGCGCGACTGCACTGTCGAGCGCGATGACGGAATTGACCTGGATGCCTGGCTCACGCTGAAGTTGCGACACTGGTATGCCCGATTGTTGCTGACGGCACCTGTCGAGTGGCTGCCCGTGGATGATGTGAAGACCGATGTGGCTCTCACGGCCGATGATCGCGGCATGGTGAGGGCGACAGTTCCGCAGCAGTGTGTCCGCCCCGTGGAGTGGCGACTGGCTGGGTGGCACAGCAGTGTGACGGCATTTCTTGCCCCAAATGACCCGCTGGTGCGGTTGCAACTCAACCCCTGGACTCGAGGCAGTAATTGCCGGCCGGTGGCCATTGACCACGGCGACCATCTGGTGCTGTTCAGTGGCGAGATGGGTGCTGCGCCTGAGTTGGCTGTGGCGCGCTGCGTGGTTCGCCCATCGGACGGTCGCTACCGATTTCATGCCGCAGCCTTGTCGACCTTGCCGCCCCTTGAGCAGTCATTGTGATGAATCAGAGTCTCTATGAGGGGGCTCTTTTATTGTTGAATGAGGCTAGTAAACGAATTTTTTTGAGCAAAAATAACGTGTAGTTCATTTTTTTTGAGTAATTTTGAAAAATTTTGGGGAAGTGTCCCTAAATGGCGATAGTTTTTAGTTAAGTTAACTTAACGCACCGACAATTAATAACTCAAAACAATAGAGACATGATGAGATTGAAACTCTTTATTCTACTTACGCTCATGGCTGTCCTGCCCGTGCTGGCTCAGCAAGTGGGGCTCTATGGCGTAGTGGTGGATGCGCAGAGCGGCCAACCCGTGGCTGGTGCGACAGTCTTGCTCGATGTGCAGGGCAACACCGTCACGACGGGTCCCAACGGCGACTTCCGCATCAGTGATGCCCGTCCTGGCACCGACATGCTGGTTGTGCTGGGCTATGGCTACAAGGACTGGCAGCAGTCGGTCGAGATTGTCAATGGCATGACCTCGGTGGGCACGGTGCGCATCGAGCAGATGGCCTTTGGCAATGCCGGCACCGAGATGGACAATGAGTTCCGTAACGACATGATGCTCACCGAGGCCGAGCTGGAGGACGAGGAGGGCAACACTCAAGCGGTGGGTACACTGACTGGTGCCACCGACGACCCGTTCTATCAGGCGGCCAGTTATGACTTTAGCATCATGCGCTTTCGTCAGCGCGGCTACAATACCGAGTACACATCGACCTCGATCAATGGCATCAACTTTAACGACGCTGTGCGTGGTCGCTTCAACTACTCGATGATTGGTGGCATGAACCAGGCATTCAAGAACAAGTCGATCGGTGTGGGTCTCGACCCCACCAGTTATGCCTTCGGCGAGATTGGCGGTGCCAACAATATCTCGACCTATGCCAAGGACTACGCTCCCGGCTTCCGTGGTAGCGTCGCCTACACCAACGGCAACTACCGCTGGCGCGGCATGGTCACCTATAGCACTGGACTCAACCCGCATGGCTGGGCACTGACGCTGAGTGCCGTGGGTCGCTATGCCGATGAGGGCATCATCCCCGGCTCGTTCTATCAGAGTGCCGGCTACTTCATCGCCGCACAGAAGGTGTTCAGCCCGCAGCACTCGTTGGCGATCACCACCTTTGGTGCCCCGACACGCCGAGCCAGTAACTCGGCTGTGGTGCAGGAGGCCTATGACCTGGCTGGCAGCAACCTGTACAATGCCAACTGGGGTTGGCAGGATGGCAAGAAGCGCAATGCACGCGTGGTCGAGAGTTTCGATCCCACGGTGCTTATCAACTGGATATGGAAACCCAGCATGAACACCACGCTCAACACCGGTGCAGCCTTCCACAAGTCGTTCTACTCATCGAGCGCATTGAGTTGGTACAACGCTCCCGACCCGCGCCCCGACTACTACCGCTACTTGCCCAGTTACCAGACCGACGAGTCGGTGGCCGCGTTCTACACCGATCTGTGGCAGAACGGTGATGACATGCGCCAGATCAACTGGGACAAGCTCTATCAGGCCAACTACCTGAACAACTATGAGGCCGAACAAGGACTGGATGCCAAGGGCGCAACCTATATCATCGAGAAGCGGCACAGCAACCAGGCCAGCTGGGCACTGGCCTCCAACCTCAACCAGCGATTGAGTGACCTGGTGACGTTGCAGGGTGGCCTCAGCGGCAATTACACCCGTTCGTCCTACTACAAGACGCTGAAGGACTTGCTGGGTGGCCGCTACTGGACCGACATCGACCAGTATGCCGAGCGCGACTTCCCCGAGAACCCCGACCTGGCTCAGAATGACCTGAATAATCCCAATCGCATCATCTATGAGAAGGATCGTTTCGGCTATGACTACGACATCAACTCGTGGCAGGCAGGTGTGTGGGAGCAGATGATGTTCACCACCGCCAAGTGGGACCTCAGTTACAGCCTCAAGGGCACCTACACCTGGTTCCAGCGCGACGGTCACATGCGCAATGGTCGTGCACCCGAGAATTCCTATGGCAAGGGCGAGGCGCACAAGTATTTCAACTATGCCATCAAGGCCAGTGCACTCTACAAGTTGGATGGTCGCAACAACTTCCGTGTGCACGGCTACTATGGCACACGCGCTCCGCTACCCAACAACGCCTATGTGTCACCGCGCACCAAGGATGATGTCATCGCCGACCTCAAGAGCGAAACCATCTGGAGCGTGGATGCCGGCTATCAGTGGAACTACCGCTTGTTCAAGGGCTCGATCATGGCTTTCTATACCGACCTCACGCACGGCACCGAGCGCTATGCCTACTACGACGACCAGTACTCGACGTTCATGAACTATGCTTTGACCAATGTTCACAAGGTATACAAAGGCATCGAGTTGGGTCTGAGTTACAAGATCACCCCCAGCATCACACTGAGCGGTGCGGCCAACATCTCGCGCTATCAGTACAAGAATCGTCCCACGGGCACACGCAGTTATGAGAATGGGACGAAAGAGGATATAACGACCACCGTCTACCTGAAGAACTTCTATGTCAGCGGTACGCCGCAAGAGGCCTATACCGTTGCGGTCAACTGGGCTGCGCCCAAGATGTGGTTCTTCGAGTTGAGCGGCACATGGATGAATCGGGCCTATATCGACCTGTCGCCCGTGCGCCACGAGCCGATGCCTGAACTCTACACCATGGCCAGCAGCGAACAGGAGTTGCAAGACATGATCAAGGCCATCGGCACGCAGGAGAAACTCAACGAGGCACTTGTGTTCAGCGCTAGCATCGGCCACGTCATCTACCTGAACCGTCGTGCGTCGCTCAATCTCAACCTCAATCTGGACAACATCCTGAATAACAAGAACATCATGACCGGTGGCTACCAGCAGGGACGATTTGACTACCGCAACTACACCACCGGCAAGTTCCCCAACAAGTACTATTACGCCCAGGGCTTCAAACTCTTCCTCAACGTGGGAGTGAAGTTCTAATCTGGGTTAAGGTTTAAGGGTTAGAGGTTAGGGTTTGTGCCCTAGCGACCCTTGAAAAAGTAACAACGACAATAATATCAAATAACAACGAATATGACAACCAAGAGATTTTACTTCTATCTGTGCATGTTGCTGCTGGTGGCAGTGACCACGGGCTGTAAGGAGGACTTTGACAATCCGCCCATGGTCGTGCCGCGCGCAACGCACACGCCCAACACCACTATTGCCGAGTTGAAGGCAAAGTACTGGCAGGACGGGCGCAACTTCTGCGACACCATCAAGGAGGACATTGTCATCCACGGATGGGTCAGCGCCAATGACAACAGTGGCAACCTGTACAAGGTGATGTACATTCAGGACGAGACAGGTGGCATCGGCATCTCGCTCGACGCCAGTTCGCTCGCCACCACCTATCGTGTGGGCCAGGAAATCGTGCTCAACTTGAAGGATCGCTGGATTGGCAAGTACAACGGCCAGTATCTGTTGGGTTATCCCGAGTGGTATGCCGCCCAGTCGACCTGGGAGGCCGGCCGCATGGCACTGGAGGTGTTTGAGGAGTTCTGCGAGCTCAACGGTCTGCCCGTGTCGGGTAAGGTGCAGCCTGTGGAGTGCAAGATTAGTGACTTCCAGGGCAAGAGTGACACCCAGACTCAACTCAAGTACTCGGGACAGTTGGTCAAGATCAATGACCTGACCTGGGATGGTGCCGACGGCATCCTCACCTTCAGCGAGTCTGACGCTACTACCAATCGCACCGTCACCGATGCCGACGGCAACCAGTTGACTGTGCGCAACAGCAACTATGCCGACTTCCACGGCGACCCGCTGCCTGTGACTCAAGGTAACTTGACGGGAATCTTGGTGCTCACTGGATCGGACACCTGGCAACTCTTCTTGCGCGACCTGGACGATGTGGACTTTGACATGGGCACCAAGGGCACCAAGGGCGACCCCTACACCGTGGCCGAGTTTATTGAGAATTCGGGCAACGGCAAGAGCCGCTGGTTCACCGGTTATGTCGTGGGTGCTGTGGCACCCGAGGTGACCACCATCACCAGCAGCAACGACATCGAGTGGAAGGCACCGACCACGCTGGCAACCACGCTGGTCATTGCCGATGCCCCCGATGTGAACGACATCAGCAAGTGTGTCGTTGTGCCGCTGCCACAGGGTTCGCGCTTCCGCGTGCAGGCCAATCTGGTCGACAACCCCGAGGTTTACCTGACTCAGATTTGGGTCAAGGGTGAGAGCGACAAGTATATGGGCGTCAATGGTGTGCTGGGCAACAGCGGCACCACCGACGAGTTCCGCATGAGCATCGCCACTGGTGGATTGACGAGCCTGAGCGAGGGCTTTGAGGGCGGTCTGCCCAGCGAGTGGCTCAACTTGATTGTGAGTGGTGACAAGAAGTGGTACACCACCGAGTTTGAGCAGAACACCTATGCCGCCATGACGGGCTACAAGGGCAACAACCCGCCCTTCGATGCTTGGCTCATCACCCCGGCACTGGCCATCAACAAGGCCGAGAACAAGAATCTGAGTTTCCGCACCCAGGTCAATGGCTATGGCAGCACAACCACCATCTTTGAGGTCTATGTCATGTCGAGCAACGACCCGACGACGGCAACATTGGTCAAACTCAATCCGACCCTTGCCACGGCACCTGCTAGCGGCTACAGCAGTTGGGCACAGAGTGGCGACCTCGACTTGAGCCAGTTTGACGGCACCTACTTCATCGGCTTCCGCTTCTTTGCTACCCAGGATGCCAACTATGCCACCTGGTGTGTCGATGACGTGAAGTTCAACTACAGTGGCACAAACCCGCCGCCCACGCCTCAACCCGCAGGCACACGCGCCGACTTTGAGACCATGAACAGTGGCGAGGCCAAGTCGACCTATGGTACTTATACCTCGACGGCTGGCTGGTCGGCAGCTAACTGCAACCTGCTCAAGGGTGGTGATGTCGACTCCAACCCCGTGTTCAAGTTCATCGGCTTCATGGACGGCTCGACCACCAACTATGCGTTCGCACCTTGCCTCAACGGCAAGACTAGCGCTGTGGGTACAGTCACCTCGCCCATTCTGAGCAACGGCATCGCCAAACTCAAGTTCAATTATGGCATGCCCTACGGCGACACGCACATCAAGATGCGGGTCGACATCGTGCAGAGTGGCAATGTGGTCAAGACATGGACTGTCGAGCAGGCACAGCCCGTCAAGTATCAGGTCTATACCTTTGAGGAAGCCGTGGGTGTAGCCGGTGACTTCCAGATCAAGTTCACCAACCTCTCGCCCACTGGCCAGGACAGCAATAAAGACCGCATCTGCATCTGGAACGTCAATTGGGAGAACCAGACTAGCGCTAGGCACCGCTGGTAAGCATTCATTATCTTGCCGAGCATGACACTGGAGCCTGCCCTCGCAACCGAGGGCAGGCTCCGTGCTATTTTTGTGCATGGGTCTTCTTCTTAATTCTTAATTCTCAATTCACAATTCTCAATAAATTGTAGTAACTTTGCAGGCCGAAAAGAGAGTCATGCACAATAACGAGAGTCTTAATCGTCTGGACAAGGCACCCATAGGCCGACTGCTGTGGGAATATAGCGTGCCCGCTGTGGTGGGCATCGTGGTGATGTCGATCTACAATGTCATCGACCGCATCTTCATCGGTCATGGCGTGGGGCCTGATGCCATCGCCGGACTGGCCATCACCTTCCCGGTGATGAATGTCAGTGCGGCCTTCGGTGTGCTCATCGGTGCCGGTGCCAGCACGCGCACCTCCATTGTGCTGGGTCAGCGCAACACTGACATGGCACGCGAGATATTGGGCAACAGCATTGTGATGACACTGCTGTTCGGCACCTTTTACATCGCCATCTTCGCCCTGTTCATGGACCCGATCCTGCGCCTGTTCGGGGCCAGCGACCAGTCGTTGCCCTACGCGCATGACTTCATGATGTACATCTTGCCGGGCCTGCTCATCAACAACATCACCTACTCGTTCAACAACGTGATGCGTGCCACGGGCTACCCCAACAAGGCGATGTACACCATGTTTATCGGTGCCGGACTCAATGTCATCTTGGCGCCCATTGCCATCTTTGTGCTGCACTGGGGCATCAAGGGTGCCGCTATCGCCACCGACATCTCGATGGGTGTGAGCGCACTGTTTGTCATGCTGCACTTTGCCAATCCCAAGCACGAGATTCACTTCACCCCTGGCACCTATCGGCTGCGCTGGAGTGTGCTGCGGCCCATCATCGCCATCGGTGCCGCGCCTTGCATCGTCAACACCGCCGGTTGTGTCATCAATGCCGTGATCAACAACACGGTCTATCGCTATGGCGGTGACTCGGCGGTGGCAGCCATCGGCATCTTCACCACCTTCACCCAGTTGCTGGTGACCTTTGTCATCGGCGTGTGCATGGGCATGCAGCCCATCGTGGGCTACAACTACGGCGCGCGACGCTACGACCGCCTCAAGCGTGCCTTCTGGCTCTCGGCAGCGGTGTGCTCGGCGGTGTGTCTGTTGGGTGCCTTGCTGTGCCAGTTGACCCCCAGTGTGGTTACCCGCCTGTTCACCGACGATGCTGCCCTGCTTGCCGCCAGCAACAATGCGCTGCGCCTCACGACCTGGATGTTCTGGGTGGTGGGATTCCAGATTGTCATCACCAACTTCTTCCAGTCGCTGGGCGAGGCCAGCAAGAGTATCTTCATGAGTCTGATCCGTCAAGTCATCTTCTTGCTGCCCTTGTTGTTTACCCTCCCGCGCTATTGGGGCCTGAACGGCGTGTGGCTGTCGTTCCCGCTGAGTGACCTGGCAGCGACCATCGTCTCGGTGATCCTGCTCATCATCGTGATGCGCAAGATCACTCGCCTGCAGGCCGCACCGCATTAGACTTGGGTTAGACAGAAGAACAGGAGGACATCAGGGGTGCGGGTAAGATTATCAAAAATTATAGAATTAAAGAATTATTTGTTCGTCTAGTTTGTTGTTTAATTAGACATAAGAACAGGAGTACAAATACTAGTAATTCGTAGTTTGATTTTAAGAACAGAAGTTTTTCTCCATGAATTACCAGGAATTTAAAGAAATTTTTGTTCGTGTGATTTAGTTTTTTTCGATGTTTAATAGATAGACATAAGAACCTGTAGTTAATTGAAAATTGAGAATTAAGTTCGTTCGAGTTTGTTGTTTAATTCACAGACGCAAGAACAGAAGGACATCGGGGACCTTAATCTTATCACGAATTGTCGATTTATCGAGTGCTCGAATGCTCGAGTAATCGAGTTTTTGTTGTTTCAATGGCAAGAATTAGAGATTTTTTTGCGTGTAATTGGCGGTTGTCAAGGCTTTTGTCACAAATTATTTGTAACTTTGCCCGATATTTTTGTAAATCGTGACCAAACGAGAACAATGAATCTGGAATCAGGCCTTATCAGGGCCGACATTCTCAATTCATAATTCTCAAATCTCAATTGATAAAAGATGGATTATAATTTCCGCGAAATCGAACAGAAGTGGCAACAGTGGTGGCGTGATAATGGCATTTATCACACTGAGGTTGACCACGAGCGACCCAAGTTTTATGTGCTCGACATGTTCCCTTACCCCTCGGGTGCCGGACTGCATGTGGGACACCCGCTAGGCTACATTGCCAGCGATATCTATGCTCGCTACAAGCGTTTGCAGGGCTTCAATGTGCTGCACCCCATGGGATATGATGCCTACGGCTTGCCTGCCGAGCAATATGCCATACAGACCGGTCAACACCCCGAGGTGACCACGGTCAAGAACATCACCCGCTATCGCGAGCAGCTCGACAAGATCGGCTTCTGCTACGACTGGAACCGTGAGGTGCGCACCTGCGACCCCAAGTACTACAAGTGGACGCAGTGGGCCTTCTTGCAGATGTACAAGAGCTACTACAACACGGCCATCGAGAAAGCATGCCCCATCGAGGAACTGATTGCCCACTTTGAGCAATATGGCACCGATGGCTGCAATGCCCACACGGGGTCGACCGAGACCTTCACCGCCGATGAGTGGAACGCCATGTCTAAGGTCGAGAAAGAAAATGTGCTGATGGACTACCGCATTGCCTATCGCGGAAAGACGATGGTCAACTGGTGCCCCAAACTGGGTACCGTGCTGGCTAACGACGAGGTGAGCGAGGGCGTGAGTGTGCGTGGCGGCTATCCCGTCGAGCAGAAGGTGATGAACCAGTGGTGCCTGCGCGTGAGCGCCTATGCCCCGCGTCTGCTGCGCGACTTGGACACCATCGAGTGGACCGAGAGCATCAAGGAGACCCAGCGCAACTGGATTGGCTACAGTGAGGGTGCCGAGATGAACTTTGAGGTGGCCGGCACGGGCAAGAATCTGCTCATTTTCACCACGCGTGCCGATACGATCTTCGGCGTGACGTTCATGGTGCTCGCCCCCGAGAGCGAGTATGTTGACGATGTGGTCACGCCCGAGCAGCGTCAGGCTGTCGATGACTATCTGGACGAAGTCAAGCACAAGACCGAGCGTGAGCGCATGATCGAGAAGAAGGTGAGCGGTGTGTTCACTGGTTCTTACGCCATCAACCCCGTCACCGGCAAGGAGATACCCATCTACATCAGCGACTATGTGCTGGCAGGCTACGGTACGGGTGCCATCATGGCAGTACCCGCCCACGACAGCCGCGACTATGCCTTCGCGCGCCACTTCGACCTGCCCATCATACCGCTGGTCGAGGGTGCCGATGTCACCGAGGAGAGTTTTGATGCCAAAGAGGGCATCATGATGAACTCGAGCAACGACTTGCTGCAACTCAATGGCTTGACAGTCAAGGAAGCCATTGCGAAGACCAAGAAATTCATTGCCGAGGCTGGATTGGGACGCGTCAAGGTCAATTATCGCCTGCGCGATGCCATCTTCAGCCGCCAGCGCTACTGGGGCGAACCGTTCCCCATCTACTATGACAAGGACGGCCAGCCACAGCCGCTTGATGAGAGCGAACTGCCGTTGCAGTTGCCCGAGGTGGATGCCTTCCTGCCCACCGAGACGGGTGAGCCCCCGCTGGCACGTGCCAAGAACTGGGTGGCCAGCAACGGTCAGCCGCTGGAGTTGTGCACCATGCCGGGATTTGCCGGTTCGAGCGCCTACTACCTGCGCTACATGGATCCGCACAACGACAAGGCACTGGTGTCGAACGAGGCCGATAACTATTGGCGTCAGGTCGACCTCTATGTGGGCGGCACTGAGCACGCCACGGGTCACCTGATTTATAGCCGCTTCTGGAACAAGTTCCTCTATGACTACGGTTATGTGTGCGAGAGCGAGCCTTTCCGCAAACTTGTCAACCAGGGCATGATTCAGGGCCGCAGCAACTTTGTCTATCGCATCAAGGACACCAACAAGTTTGTGTCCTACAACCTCAAGGATCAGTATGATGTCACGCCCATCCACGTCGATGTGAACATTGTGAGCAACGATGCGCTCGACATCGACAAGTTCCGCGAGTGGCGTCCCGAGTACCGCAACGCCGAGTTCATCCTTGAGAACGGCAAGTACATCTGCGGTTGGGCCATCGAGAAGATGTCCAAGTCGATGTTCAACGTCGTCAATCCCGACAGCATTGTGGAGTCGTTTGGCGCCGACACGCTGCGCCTCTACGAGATGTTCCTGGGTCCGCTCGAGGCCAGCAAGCCCTGGGACACCAACGGCATTGACGGTGTGCACAACTTCCTCAAGAAGTTCTGGAACCTCATCTTCAAGGGTGACGAACTGCGCCTGACCGACCGCAAGGCTACGGCCGACGAGTTGAAGTCGCTGCACAAACTCATCAAGAAGGTAACCACCGACATCGAGAACTTCTCGTTCAACACCAGTGTGGCAGCGTTCATGATCTGCCGCAACGAGTTGCAAGCCCTCAAGTGCGACGCGCGCGAGGTCTATGAGCAGTTCATCGTCCTGTTGGCCCCGTTTGCCCCCCATGTGGCCGAGGAGTTGTGGCATGTGCTGGGACACGAGGGCACTGTGTGCGACGCGCAGTGGCCCAAGTGGAACGAGGACTACCTCAAGGAGTCGACCATCAAGTACACCGTGATGATCAAGGGCCGTCCGCGCTACGACATCTTTGTGCCCGCTGGCACCGAGGCTGCCGAGGTCGAGAAGGCCGCTCTGGCCCACGAGGGTGCCGCCAAGTGGCTGGAGGGTGCCGCTCCCAAGAAGGTCATCGTCGTTCCTAACAAACTGGTCAACATCGTCCTCTGACAAGAAGCAAGTTATAATTCAAGTTTCTAAAGTAGTTAAGGAGCCCCCTAACCCCCTAAAGGGGGACTACTGTTGTGGCTGCCACTTTGTACACCCCCCTTTGGGGAGGCTTGGCGACTACATAACTCCTTAACTACTTTAGAAACTTAAGCAAGCAAGAAGAAACAAGCAAATTTTTCAAAACCCAAACTCTCAAGTTTTGCAGGTTGTTTTGCAACCTGCAAAACTTGAACAAAATTAATGACACACTATGAAGAAGTTTATTTTTACTTTAGCCCTTACGCTAGTAGCAACCCTGGGCCTCAATGCCCAAAGTGAATGGAGAAACGAGATCAGTATCTCATACGGTGTGGGTGCGTTTACCGATCTGAGTTCGTCCTATCTTGATGGTATCTTCTCCGGCAAGCAGACAAGCTATATTGGAGCCTTCGGTGCGGAATACTTCTATCGCCCCAAGTCACGACTGGGCGTGGGTCTCGTGGGCACGTTTAGCACCTGTAAGTGGAATGAAAACGACAAAGCACGCACCAAGTACATGAGCATCATGCCCGCTGTGAAGTATAATTGGCTGTATCGCGACCACTTCAGCATGTACTCAAAGTTGGCTCTAGGTCTACTGCTCGGTATAGACTCTAGCGAGCATAGCGACAAAACAACGGCCTCGTTTGGTTGGCAAGCCTCGGCAGTGGGAGCCGAATTTGGCAATGCATTCAGGGGATTTGTCGAGTTGGGCTTCGGCGAACAAGGCATCCTCGTGGCAGGATTGAGATATAAGTTCTAACTAACGTGAGCTCGCTGAATATAAAGTGCTGTGAGCCAGTTCCTCCCCTAAGTTAGGGGAGGTGGCGCGAAGCGCCGGAGGAGTGTGTTGTTACAGCTATGGTGCTTGACACACGCCCCCGCCCTTCGGGCACCCACTCTAGCTTAGAGGGGGATTTGCTAACGCATTGATTTCCAGATTCAAATTTCATCGAACTCACGTTAACTAACGTGAGTTTCTAAAGTAGTTAAGGTGTTAAGTAGTTAGGGTAGTTAAGATGTTACATTTTGAGGGGTAAAGGTTGCGGTTGTAGGGACGGCGCTCCCGCGCCGTCCGCCCCGACAAAAGGAAATGTTGAATGCTTCCTGGAGGCGGACGGCACAGATTAATTAGGTTGCGGTTGGGTAAAACTCAAAGCAAGTTTTGGTTTTTCGCTCAACTTGCACTATGTTGAGGGCTATGCCCTCGAAATTAGGCGGCGCCTCGGAAATAAAAGCGAAAAACTTTGTTTTCGCTTTGTATTTCGCTCAACTTGCACTAATTTTGCCGAATTATTTATTATTACTGACGATGATGACTGACCGAAAGAAGATAGTGTTCGCGACCAACAATGCCCATAAGTTGGAGGAATTGCGACAGATCATGGGCGACCAATACCAGGTGCTGAGCCTGGCCGATATTAACTGCCACGAGGACATCCCCGAGACGGCTCCCAACATCGAGGGTAACGCACGCATCAAGGCTGAGTATGTCAAGCAGCACTATGGCTACGACTGCTTCAGTGACGACACGGGGCTGGAGATTGATGCCCTGGGTGGCGAGCCGGGCGTGATGAGCGCCCGCTATGGTGGCGTGGCGCACGACAGTGAGCGCAACATCGACAAGGTGCTGCGACTCATGGCTGATGTGCCCCTGGAGCGGCGCACGGCTCACTTCCGCACCGCCATTTGCCTGATCAGGGATGGCGAGGAGCACATGTTTGAGGGACGTGTCGACGGCCACATCCTCACCGAGCGGCATGGCACCGGCGGATTTGGCTACGACAGTATTTTCAGGCCCATCGAGGGCGATGGCCGCACCTTTGCCCAGATGTCGGGCGAGGAGAAGAACGCCATCAGCCATCGTGGCCGCGCTGTGGCTGCTCTCACGGCTTTCCTGCGGCAGGAGTAGGGTCAAGATTGAGCATGAAATCAGCAACGGGTCGTGCAATGAATGCACGACCCGCTGTCGTTGTTGGTTGGTGTGGCTCAGTAGTTATTACTTAGCCATCTCCTTCTTGAGGCGCTCGGTGAGCATGGGCACAATCTTGTGCAAGTCGCCCACGATACCCAGATCAGCCACGCTGAAGATGGGGGCGAACTTGTCCTTGTTGATGGCGATGATGAGGTCGCTCTCCTCCATACCGGCCAGGTGCTGGATGGCACCGCTGATGCCGCAAGCCATGTAGAGGTTGGGACGCACGGTCTTACCGGTCTGACCCACCTGGCACTCATGAGGCATCACGCCGTTGTCGACCATAGCACGCGACGAAGCCACTTGTCCGCCCAGTTGGTCGGCCAGAGCCTGGAGTTTGTCGAATCCCTCACGGTCGTGCACGCCACGTCCACCCGAGACCAGAATCTTGGCCTCGCTGATGTCGGCCACGCTCTTGTCGGCGCGGATGGTCTCGACCAAGCGTACCTTGAACTTGCTGGTGTCAAACTTGGGTTGGAAGTCGGTGACCACGCCCTGACGCTGCGGGTCGCGCTCGCGCTTCTGCATCACGCCCGGACGCACGGTCGACATCTGTGGACGCGTGTTGGGGCAAACGATGGTAGCCATCAGGTTGCCACCGAAGGCGGGACGAGTCGAGTGCAGATCCATGAAACCTTCTTCCTTGGCGGGACACACCTCGAGTTTGGTGCAGTCGGCGGTCAAACCGGCACGCAGGCGGCACGCCAGACGCGGAGCCATGTCACGGCCAATGGTGGTAGCACCGTAGAGCACGATGCTGGGTTTGCGGGCCTCGATGATTTGATAGACGGCCTGCGAGTATTGCTCGCTCAGATAGTCCTTGAGTTCGGGGCAATCGG
>Ga0310695_10007110_pt1 | contig 18037 bp, 11 predicted proteins | sample RumenRJG_04DNA_FD_203882 | JGI IMG/M metagenome (GOLD analysis project Ga0310695, IMG submission 203882) | Bovine rumen microbial communities from Lethbridge, Alberta, Canada - RJG_04 (v2) (version 2) | ecosystem: Host-associated > Mammals > Digestive system > Stomach > Rumen | place: Canada...
CGGTTCACTGCTCTGCTTTGAAGGCTGTGAGCTTTCCTGTGAAGGTTCGGAAGATTCCTGTGAGGGTTCTTTCTTGGGAATGATAACAGAAGATGCATCTGTTATTTCAAAAAGTCCTGCTGCGTCGCTGAACATCTTTTTACAGTCGTCACATGTATAGTATTCGATGTTGCCGTCAGTTGTTTCTGTAGGATCAACTGCTGCGACAGTCTTTATGGTATGGTTATGACCTGTGGGTGTTTCCTCTGTCTGTTCCATAAGACCTGCCATCCAATAATTCGCAACGTACAGAGCCATTCCTGGATTGCCCGTTACACATTTGCTGTTTGTTGCTTCGCTTATCTGTGAGCCTTTTCCGTCATTGAATATGATATAGACATTGTCACAGCCGTCAAACTTATCAGGCAGACTGTAGCCGTAATACTCGATGCCGCCGTTATAAGGCTTTTCGCCGGGATATGCTGCATTTTCTATAAGACCGTCATCCGTTTTTGCATAAGCGTAAATATATACATCGTCCCAGCCTGTCATGCTGTTATCAAATATGAGTATGTTCGGCATAAGATCTTCCGTTGAAGGTGCGGGAACGAAAGCATATTCAAATGCTGATGATATGGTTTTATCGTTAATTGTTGTTCCGGTGAGTTCAAGAGTGATTATAGAATTATAAATGCAGTCCTCGCCTACGGTTATAACATCACCGTCTGCAAAGTCTTTGGTCATTTCCTTGACTTCGTTGTTCTTGTCGGTATAAGTGAGCTTGTATGAAGCAGACTTCATTGAGGGTGCATAGAGCTTTATATCGGTTTTTTCATGGAGTGTTGTAAGACCGTCTGTGAGCTTGCCGGCAGCCTCGGTATACAGTGAACCTGCAACAGATGAACCGTATATAACGGCAATACCGCTTTCGCCTACAGTACCCTTGATAGTATCGTTTGTAACAACGAATGTATTTCCTGATACTTCATCAATATATGTTCCGGGAACGGCATATCCGCCTGCGTTTACGACTTCTACTTCTCCGCTGCCTGAACCGCATACTATAACTGCACCTCCGTTTTCTCTTGTTACTACCTGACAGTTATCGCTTACTGCTGTACAGTCCTTTTTGCCTGTCATAGCATTATGGAAGTGGTTAACTGCACTTATTTCCGGACTTTCAAAATGGCTGCTGCCTTTATGGCAATTTGTTATCATGTAGTCTTCCTTTTCACTCGGACGTGAAAAATAGAGTGAAGATGAGCCTTCTCTTGCAGTAACGACTGCATAGGCACGGTCTACAAGATTCTGGTCGATGTACTTGGTACATTCATCCCCGAAAGATTCAACGTCATTTGCGTATGTATCATGGCTTTCGCCCCAGAATATAAACTTGTCTGCACTCATACCTTTATCGGTATAACCGCAGCTGCACTCTGCTGCTTCACCTTTTCGGAAGCCTGCAAGAAGCTCATAACCGTATTTGTTGTCTGTAACGGACATATAGTCTGTATATTCCTTCATAAGCTCAAAAGCCTTGTCCTTGTTCTGTTCACCGTCAACAGGACCGTTGAGTATTTCACCGTAATGATAGAGGTTATTATTGGTTACAGTCGGCCAGAATGTATCACCCTCGCTCGGAAGTGCGATATGCTTTGCAGAGTCCCAGCGTATGCCGTCAACACCTAAGCTTTCAAGATCGGCAAGGTAATCAACTACAGCTTTCTGTACATCCTCGTTTTCGGTGCAGAGGTCGTTCAGACCGCCCGAATCATACTGTGTTACCTGATACCTGTCTGAATAATCCAGTACCGGACCGTTGTTGTGCCAGTATTTGTTATCAAAGAACTGATCGGTAGGCCTTGTGACACCACGTAAGTTATGGTTTGCCACAACATCCATGATTATCTTTATACCGTATTTATCTGCTTCACTGCAAAGCTCTGCCAGAGAATCTCTTGTATATCCCGAAGGCATTTCGGAATCCATGACCTTAAAGCCGACAGGATTATATACATAAGACCATGTCATAATATACGGATCTGTAACAGCCAGTGCACACCACTGTACGGAAGTTACCTGAATAGAGGTAAAGCCGGCAGCAGCTATTTTAGGCAGCTCCTTTGTTATATCTGCATAAGGCCAGCAAAAGCAGTGCAGTATTGTACCGTCCTGACAGTTTTCTGCAAGCTGTTGGGGATTTACATCAGGCGTTTCAGCCTTTGCATTTACACAAGGTATTCCTGCAGCAGCTGAAATACACAGTGCGGCTGTAAGGCAGATACCAAGTGATTTTTTTAGAAAACGGCTGTTTCTGCGGAATTTCATAAATTCTCTCTCCTGTTCATTATAATTTTGGATGTGCTATTTTTAATTATCTTATATAATAACAAAAAAATATGCATTTGTCTACAAAAATTATCATATAGTTTGAAATTTATATACGGATTGACTTTTATTATGTGATTTGATATGATATTATATTATTAATATATTTAGTAATAAAAATCGTGTGAAAACAAGTTGTTTTTCTAAGGTGATAAAAATGTATGATAATATAATGAGCGTGTCTGATATTGTATGCACAGGATGTTCTGCGTGTATGAATGTCTGTCCTGTTGATGCAATAAAAATGCAATATAATGAAGAAGGTTTTCTTATGCCGTTTGCCGATGATGCTAAATGTATCGGCTGCGGTGAATGCAATAAAAAATGTCCTGTTTTGCATACACGCTATGACAATGAAGCAGCTCCAAAAATATTTGCTGCTATGGCGGAAGATGATATACGTTTAAAAAGCTCGTCCGGCGGATTATTTACTCTTCTTGCTGAAGAAATACTTGATCAGGGAGGGCTTGTCTGCGGTGCTGCATTTGATGATAAATTCAGGCTTTCACATGTGATAATTGATTCAAAATCAGAAATGGAGCCCCTTAAACAATCCAAGTACGCACAGAGCAATATAGACTATATATACCGTAAAATAAAAAAATTACTTGACAGCGGCAAAAAGGTGCTTTTTACAGGGACCCCCTGTCAGATTGCAGGGTTGAAATCATATATAGGCAGTGATTATAATAATCTTTATGCTGTCGATATTCTTTGTCACGGTGTTCCGTCAGATATTGTTCTAAGAAAGTATATTGATGAGGTGTCCGTTAAGCATACCGGCAGAAAATCTGCCCTGAAGGACATACAATTCAGAAACAAGGAATTCGGCTGGACTTGCAAAACAATATACCTTGAATTTGAAGGCTGTGATAAACCTTATGTCAATAGCAAAGAGGACGGAGATATGTTTCAATATATGTTTCAGAACAGCCTGATACTCAGAAAAAGCTGCTCAGATTGCAGATTTGCAGTGTATCCGCGGCAGGGTGATATTTCAATAGGAGATTTCTGGGGGATAACTGCTATTAACAGAAGCATGAATGATAAAAAAGGAACATCTATAGTTTTTATAAACAACGATAAAGGAAAGGAACTTTTCTTAAGTATATGTGATGTTTTAAAGAAATTCAAGGAGATAAATATTCATCATGAGATTATAAGAAACCGCATAAAAGCAAAGCAGGATGTAAGTGAACACAGAGATGATTTCCTGAAAACAGTCAGGACAAAAACTCTTGAAGAGACTATAGGCTCAATAAAGAAAGAGTATGAATGCTGCGATGAAGACAATGAGGAAGAGTAAGCGATATCATATTTTATTAGAGCGTGTTCGCATAAATGATTGAGAAAAATATGAAAAAGCATTAAAATGAGAACCTTGCACAATGTAGAAGGGTGTTTAAGTTCATATAGAGCAAGAATATACGCTAAACAGCTTATGGATATATATGGCATAACAGATGATATTCATATCAATGTGCGAAAATAAACTGTTTATTTTCCAATTTATAAACTGTGATAAACAAATTAATGTATAATCCCTTAAAAACTACAAAAAATAATTATGGAAAATTTGCATTTAAGGAGATTTTTGCACTATGAAAGCAACAGGAACAGTCCGTAGAATAGATGACCTCGGACGTGTAGTTATACCAAAGGAAATACGCCGCACCCTGAGAATTCGTGAGGGTCCTCGCAGATAACATTGACAGAAGATTATCGTTTCGTAAATGCGATAAGGGATATTGCAGAAAGACTACATATTGGAGCATAAGGAAAGCCGTCCGGGTTAGTCCGGACGGCTGTTTCTGGTTTACGAATAATATTTCTGATTCGGGCTTGCGGGTCTGTCGGGTATCTGTAGCTTTATTGTCCCACTGTCAATCAGCGGCTGGATATAGGTTTTAATCGCATAGGTAGCAGAGGACAGCCCTAAAAACTGCGCCAACTCTTTTCTTGTTCTTGGTGTTTTGCAGAAGTTAATGATCTGTGCTTCACGGCTTTCGGGGTCATCAGCGCCGGAGGATTCATCAGTCAGTCGGAAAATCACGGTAAACTCCCCGTACTGATCTTTAAATTCCGGCTCGGGCATATCGGCTGAAGCTAATTCTCTGCGTATGGTCGGAATGCCAGAATAGCGGTTCTCAGATATGCCCATCACTTCAAGAGCGTTTGCAATGACAGGATTTCTTGTATCCGGCTGGATACGACCAAGGGTATTTAACGTCAGTCTGCCGTAAAGTCCTCCGGGACTGGACAGCTCAAATCTGTCGGAAAAGATTTTCAGATAGATAGGCGTGCCTTCTGTATGGATGCTGTAATCGCGATGTACCAGTGCGTTGAGTATCGCTTCACGGACGGCATTCTGCGGATAATCGGAACGATCGCGCCTTTTGCCGGTTTCAGGGTCTATGATCGTTTTTGTGCGGGTGTTTTTACGGACAAACGCCAACGCAGCATCAAGCATTTCCGGAATAGTTCCCTCTATTCGCTGATTGTCAATAAAGCGTGAGCCGTCAATATCTGTTTCGCCGATCTCCGTTCCCGGCACGGATACAGCAATTATCCCGAGCTGCATAAAATAAGCCTGGGGATAGGAGCCTAAAAGCAGCTCGGCAGCCAGTGTCGGATGTCCGTTTTTTTCTATGCTCATCAGCTCCATGATCTTTTCATCGTCAAGTCTTGACAGATTTGGCTTATTCAGCTTCAGCCTGAGCAGATATTCCGCCAACTTGTTTTCATCAAGGGAGCTCATCTCAGCACGTTCAACTTCCCGTATTTCGTCCTGATATTTCTTCCTGTAAGCCTCGTAGCTGTAAACCTCATATTCGTTCATAGGGATATCGGCATCGCCCACACGGACATAGGAGCCTTTTATTCTGCCCTTGCCCTTATAAAAACACGGTCTCTCCGTAATATCGACCGGCGGTATCTCAGCGGCAACGATATTCTTTCCGTCTGCTTCTGTGACTGTAAAAACAGCCCTGACAGCCGGTTCCATCTGCTGACATTGCTCCATTACTTTTTTCTGCAGTAGCTGCACGTCGTCGATACCTGTTATTTCGTAATTACTGCTTTCATCTATCCCGAAGATTATTACACCTCCGTCGTCCTGATTAGAAAAGCTCGAAAGTGTATCGAAAAGCTTTTCGGTAACTCCGTCCTTGCACTTTTTCAGTTCGACATTTTGAAATTCAGCTTTTGCTTTTTTTACTTTTTCTATCAGTTCTTTTAAATCTTGCTCAAACATTTTTAATTTCACCTCCGACTATTTTAATTATATGCTAAAAATTAAAAAATATCAATATATTTTTTAAAAAATAGCACGAGATTTAAAATACTACAATAAAGATTGAAATTTAACAGAGAAAAGCCGTCCGGGTTAGTCCGGACGGTTGTTTACTTTTGCCAATTATTTCATAACAATTATTGCAAATATTGATAAAATATTCTATAATAAATCAGATAAGTGTAATTTTACTATGCAGACATCAAGAATACGATAAACACTCGGAAGAGTAATGTGTTTTTTTGAATAATATGCAAGTAATCGGAGGAATGTGAAAATGGGGTTTCAGACAAAAGCGGGTGTTTTGAAAAAATATACGGAAGAAAATGGTATTTACGATGTTGTTATTCCCGATGGAGTGACAGCTATCGGCAGCCGTGCATTTGAAAACTGCCGTAATGTAAAGTCGATTACGATTCCATTTGGAGTTACAAGTATAGGGTCAGGAGCATTTTATTGTTGTGTCAGTCTTGAGTCAGTTACTATACCGGACAGCGTTACCGAAATTGGAAATGGGGCTTTCCATAGTTGTTCGGAGCTTGAATCTGTTATAATACCGGACAGCGTAAGTATAATAGGAGATAATGTTTTTTTAAGCTGTCAAAATCTCAGGTCATGCGAAATACAGGGCAGTACTACCTACATCGGAGAAGGTGTGTTTTTTAATTGTAAAAAACTCAGATCAGTTAAATTATCAGACAGGCTGACTAAGATCGGAAATAGTATGTTTAATGGTTGTCAGGAACTCGAGAAATTAGAAATACCCGAAAGTGTGATGACCATAGGAGACCTTGCTTTTTTTAATTGTACAAATCTTAAAAAAATAATAATACCCGACAGTGTAACAGAACTTGGGGGAAAATGCTTTATGTTTTGCCGGAGTCTACAGGGGGTTTGGCTTCCCGCAAGTATTAAAAAAATACCGGAAGGATGCTTTGCCTGCTGTGTGAATATTCAAAATGTTATTTGTGCATCCGATATAGAGAATGAGAATCATTCTGCCTTTTTTTCGGATCCAATCATGAAAATGAAACTTGGGAAACCGAGAACAGTTCAGTTATCATTCCTGATGGTATTGAATCCATCGGAGATATTGCCTTTTTCGGCTGTACCAATCTTAAAATATTACATCTTCCTGAAACAGTCGGACAAGTCGGAAATCTATCGTTTTATCAAAGCAGTGCTTTGGAACAGATCGTAATTGACAGCAATGCGGAAATACTGCGGGGATTATTTGAAGATGACAACATTCTGGGAATAATAAAGTTTTTTGGAAACACTACAATAGTCGATCAGATCCTTGGTAGCTATATGCAAGCCGATTTGGATATAAAAACGTATTTATCTCTTAAAGAGAAGGAAGCTGCCAGCCATAACAATTCAAACCATTTCAAACAGCTCAGGAACTTTGTTGTATCAGGACAAAGGATGAAAATAAGCAGAAGATTCCTGAATACAGGAGGATATTTTATCAAGCGAAAGCTGTTCAAATATATTGCTGATATAGAAAGATCAAAAAAAACAAGCAAAGATTTCGACCTCAGGGATAATTTTGATTACATGGTAAACATGTTTATTTCGGCAGGATTAACAGAGTATGTCTTGTATCTGCTTGAAAAAACAGAATATCTTAATCGTGAAAATATGGATATGTTTATCAATCACGCTATGGAGGATCAGCCGGAACTTGGAGAGAACCTTATGGAGATAAATAAACGCCTTTTCGGAAATTTCTCTTTAGATGATCTTCTTGATATATAATTTTGGTGATATAACATGAGTGACCATGAAATAATATGTGAAACAGCAAAAAAATCATTTCCCTTTCATGCAACAGAATACTTGCAAGGTACAAATTCTTCTTTGAATTATTTGTCAATATTCAAATTGAAGAAAAAACAGATGCGGCAGAAGCTTTTTTTTCTTGTGGAGATACATTGTATTATGACCCTGTCAAAGTTATTAAGATATATCAGACTGATCCGGCTTCTGTCACTCACTCTATCATGCATTCTTTCATGCACTGCTATTTTCTGCATCCGTTTTTCAAAGACAAGGTAGAACCTAAAATATGGGATCTTGCGTGTGATATTGTTGTGGAAAACATAATAGACAAAATGAATGAAGATGTCTTATACGATGCTAAGGAGAGAGAACTGTCGGCAAATTTGAATAATTTGCGGAATATGTTTGTGCCATTTTATATCAAAAAAATATATTCGGAGCTTCAGTCATTTAACAATGATTATATCGAAAGACTCAGCCAGTTATTCAGGTACGATCTTCATCTCTGGTATGATAACAGAACCAGCGACATAGCAGAAAAAGACAGACCTGACCCATTGGGTTTTGATGAAGATAATGACCTCTTTGCTTCAGATGATGCAGTTGAGATGGAGGAAGAAAGGCGAAGTTCCAAGCACGACAATAAAAAAGCCTCCGAATGTCCAGATAACGAAAACAGTACTGATGACTTACTTAATATGCTGTTATCCGGATTAAACATAAATAACAGTCAGGAAAGCAGTAATGCTGACGATAATGAAAGCGAAGAGAACGATGCAGATACAGAAGGAAATGAAGAAGTTTCAGACACAGACGAGAATAGTGACGAACTTTCCGGAACGGATGAAAACGGTAAAGTGCTTTCCGGAACGGATGAAAACGGTAAAGTGCTTTCCGGAACGGATGAAAACGGTAAAGTGCTTTCCGGAACGGATGAAAACGGTAAAGTGCTTTCCGGAACGGACGAAAACAGCGAAGAGCTTTCCGGTACGGATGAGAACGGCAAAGAGCTTCCCGATACGAACGAAAATGGCGAAGAGTTATCCGGAACGGATGAGAACGGCAAAGAGCTTCCCGATACGAACGAAAATGGCGAAGAGTTATCCGGAACGGATGAGAACGGTGAAGCACTTTCCGGAACGGATGAGAACGACAAAGAACTTCCCGATACAAACGAAAATGGCGAAGAAAAGACAGAATTCAGGAATAGTCTGTTTTCCGATGAGACAATAAACAAATGGAACACCCTGTCCAACAGTATAAAAAGAAATCTATATTATACCGAAGAACCGTTTTTGGATCGTGAAATGGTGAATGAAATGTTTGTACAGCTTAATTCGGCAACAAGACCGGATCATGACTTCCGGAATTTTCTGAAACAGTTTGCAAGAAATAAAGAGACCATGAAAGTCAATAATGATGAATTTGATTATATTTATTACACTCAGGGACTTACGCTGTATAATAACATTCCGCTTATTGAGCCGCTTGAATATAAAGATGAAAAAAAGATTTCGGAGCTTGTCATAGCGATAGATACATCCGGTTCGGTACATGGCGAGCTTGTCAGAAAGTTTATAAAAAAGACCTATGAGATCATTTCAGACAGACAGCTTTTTGGGAAAGACTTTGTTGTTCATATTCTGCAATGTGACGAAATGATTCAGGATTACCAAATCGTCAGAAATCAGACGGAAATGGAAAACTACATCAAAAACCTGACGATAAAAGGTTTTGGCTGTACTGATTTTATGCCGGTTTTTGATATGATCGATGAAATGAAAATGAAAAAGGAATTAACTGATTTGCAAGGATTGCTATATTTTACTGATGGGTTTGCATGCAGAGAATTTGATGGATTTCCCTCAAAAAAGCCCGACTATAAAACTACATTTATTTATGTAGACGGATTTAACAATAACTATGATGTTCCGCCTTGGGTGATAATCAAAACGATAGGTCAATATGAACTTGGAGATGAACCAATATGAATATAAAAGAAGCCAAAAAACACATAAAAAATACGATGATAGCATATTTTTCAAAGGATGAAAAGGGAAAATATATGATTCCTCAGCAGAGACAGCGTCCCGTTCTGCTGATGGGACCTCCCGGCATCGGAAAAACAACGATCATGGAGCAAATAGCAGATGAGCTTCATGTGGCCTTTGTGTCCTATTCAATGACACACCATACCAGACAATCTGCCATAGGTCTTCCTTCTATCGTTACAAAAACTTATGGTGGAAAGGAATACAAGGTGTCCGAATATACCATGAGTGAGATAATCGCTTCGGTCTATGAAGCGATGGAAGCAACCGGCAAGAATAACGGAATACTGTTTCTTGATGAGATCAACTGTGTGTCCGAAACACTTGCACCTGCAATGCTTCAGTTTTTGCAGTATAAGGTTTTCGGAGGACATAAAGTGCCGGAAGGATGGATAGTGACTACTGCAGGTAATCCGCTTGAGTATAATGATTCTGTAAGGGAATTTGACACTGCTATGCGCGACAGACTTAAAATTATCAATGTCCGGGAGGATTATAAAGTCTGGAAGGAATATGCGGAAGATACAGGTGTTCATCGGGCGATCATCTCTTATCTGAACGAGAATGAAAAGAATTTTTATAACATTACGACGAACGCTGACGGCATTTGCATTGTGACGGCAAGAAGCTGGTGTGATCTTTCAGATATTATAAAGCTTTATGAACTCAAACAAAAAGAGTATCCCGAAATGACAGTCGACACCGAGCTTATCGGGCAGTATATCCAGAACAATAATATAGCATCAGATTTCTACTTATTCTACTCAAAGTACAATAAATTTGATGATAGTATTGTTGACACTGTTCTTATGGGTGAAGCTGATGAAAAGCTTTATCAGACCATAGAAAAATTTCCGATCGATCAGAAAATGATCTTTGCGGATAAGATCATGAGTCGGATAAGAAAATGCTGCAGTGAATACCGAATTGAATTTGGTGCAACACTAAAAACTAAAATGCTGCTCAAAGAGACAAAAGACAAATATAATGACGATCAAAGCAGAACTGAAAGATTCCTTGAGAAAATGATCGATGAAGAAAATGACTATATGTCAGGAAAGAGGAAAGGTCTTTTGGAACAATCGGAAGCACAGCTTTTTTCTGAATACATCCATCTTCTGAAGGAGCTTAATGCTGCTTCACAAAACAAAGATAACAGATTTGAAGCTATATTTGCCGAATACAAAAAAAGAGCAAATATTGTTATTGAAAAGCATGATGAAACCGGGCGAATGATAGACAATGCGTTTATTGCTTTCAGAAACTCACTCGAAGATGTAAGAGTAAATATCGAAAGTCTTGTCCGCATCATGCAGGCTGATAATGATTGTGTGTTTTTTCTGAAAGATTATCAAAGTAAGGAATACTCTGAGTGGACGAAAAAATCTGGTATAAGGGTAACCGAAGAAGAAATAGCAGATAATATGGCACGAATAAAGTTGTCCTAATCATATTATCTGTCTGATTTCTTTAATTATTAAAGGATGTGTTTGAAATGAACGAAAATAATATTTTTTGTTTAAGAGAAATAAAAGAGAAAATAGAAAAACAAGAGATTTCTCTGAGGCTTCCCGATCTTCAAAGAGGTTATGTTTGGGGAAAAGTGCAGTGGAAAAGACTTTGGAAGGATATTTTGCAGATAAATGATAAAATAGAAAATGACCACGATGACGAGTGTCCTCAGCATTTTATGGGCATACTTACACTTAAACAAAGAAAACTAAAAAATGGCAAAATAGTGTGTGATGTGTTAGATGGTCAGCAAAGGCTTGTGACATTATTCGTGCTGATGGATTATCTTGATCATGATCCGAAAAGATTTTCTTCGCTTGATGCTCTCAAATCAGATATTAAAACAGGTTATAAAAACAAGCTTTTTAATCTTGATGAAAATATTAAGAAAAAAAAGTATTTGGAAATCTACCAATACTTTATGGAACTTCATTATGAATCAGAATATAAATATACAGCAAAGCTCAGGGATATTGTTCAGAACAGACTGTTTTTTATGCTGAAGTTCACTGATGAGAACGAACATGATGTGTTTGAAAGTCTTAACGCAACTGGAAAAAATCTTGAATTTGCCGATCTGATACTTAGTTACCTGATAGAGAACGATATAAAAAATTCGAACGAAATCAAAAAAGAATGGAACAGTCTGCTTGGTAATATTTATGGTACTTTCATTTTAAGTGCCTCCACTGATGAAACAGATGATGAACCTGATCCTTACGGAGAAAATATCAATGAAGAATCCTGGGCGGAAACAAAACAATCAAATGAAAATATAAAAGAAGATAACGAAGTCGAAGCAACCAGCCCACTGAAGCTGAAAAAATTCCTGAATGTAATGAATTCAATTACACTTTCGGAAAAAGAAGCTATTACAGAAAGTATAGAGGATTTTAAACGAATGGCATCATGTCTTGGTGCTAAGATATTTGGTTGTTATTATAACAAAACAGATGATCCGATAAACCTGATAGAGACGCTCAGTAAGTGGGAAAAACTGTACAGGTACATTTTGGAGCCTCAGAAAAACTATGGGGAAAAAGATGAGCTTGCGGCAAGATCATACTGTAAGGTATTGTACTACCTTTCTATATGGAATATTACGGACTATATTCCCGTTATTATGAGGATATTATACAGAAATTTTTATATTACTCAAAATACGAAATTATATTATTCCGAAAGTATATCTATATCTGCAACGACTTCAATATATCAGCAGTCGCGTCAACTTTACACACGTTATATTCATATTTTGATGATAAGGTTGAATTTGGATTATGGGTACAGGTGCAGAAAGACATTCCGTATATTCTCGATGGAATGGTGTTGCATATTCCGTATATAAATATCGGAGATACAGATAAATTCAATAATTGGCTAAAGAACAACTTTCAAAACATATTAAGCGACAGTATGAACAAAGAAAAGGATTTCCAGCCGATGTCGAAAAATAGCGAAGAAAATAAGTGTTACTTTTCTTATCAGGAAAAGCAACTCGGCGACCTTGAAAAACTATCATTTGTCATTCCTGAATATCAAAGACGTTATGTATGGGATTCAAATAATCGCAGAGAATTATACAGACAAATCGCAGGAGATAAAAATCTTTATTTGGGAACGATCGTTCTCAGAAAGGAAAAAAACGAAGACAGTTATCGTATTGTTGACGGTCAGCAGAGACTGACAACCATTGCGATGATAAAGAAAGTACTTGGCGAACTTGAAGCAAAAAGCGGCTTGGTCAGACTTTCCGGTAACAGGAATCTTAATAATGTAGAAAACGAATTAAAGAATTCTGAAGTAGATTTGACAGGGTTTAAGTGTCACTTTGACGTAATATATGTCAGCGGTCCTTCAATCTATCAGTATGATGTTTTTTCTTCGATCAACAGCGCGGGAAAAAAGCTCACGATCGAAGAAATTATAAAGAATTATCTGATGAAACGTTATCCGGATAAAGACCATAGTATTCTTAGAGAGATAGCGGAGCTTTCGGGTTTTGCAAAGGCATTGTGCGAATGTAAAAAACATGAATTTTGCTCCGGTGAAAACATTTATCACACTTTTAAAGATGTCACAGAAAAAATGGAATATGATGTACTGAATTTCTATTATAATGTCTTTAGCTTTATTACTTGTACGGCTGATTCCATTTCTGTTGATAATTTAAAGCTCAATACACCTGTCTGGCTGAAATTGATAAAGGCCTTAGGAGTAACAACATCAGATTCACTGATGCTGAATTGCTTTTCAAGAATAATCAGTGATGATAAAAACGAAAAACAAGAACGCATCAACGATCTATCAAAAAGAATATGTTTTATCTATTTCCTTCTTTATGTTATGGACAGACCGGGTGACGGGAAAAAGAGTGCCAACAGTAGTTTCCCTAAGTGTATGCAGGTTTCAGATGACACACAAGAAAGCTTCGCAGCGATCATACTTAAATCACAGGCAGATTCTCAGTATTGGAACACGCAGGATAACATTTCCGAACAAATATGGGAGCAGTATATCAAAACTCTGCCAATATATGATACGGGTTATACTCAAATAAAGCGATTTATTCTTCTCATGATTGAATATATGATGGTAAATGATACTGACACGATCAAAGAATGGGAAGAAAATGCAGCAAATCAGGACAATCTTGATATTGAACACATTTTTCCGGCAAGTGACAAGGCTCTGCCGAAGGGTAATAATGTCCGCCTGTCATACAGCCGTCTTAATTATCTTGAAAATCTGATGCTTCTTGAAAGCGATATAAATAAAACTGTCAAGGATAAGATGCTTCATGATAAACTAAATGACCCTGATGAAAACAATAATACTCAGAAAAAGGATCAGAATAAGTCGAAAGGCTATTGTGACAGTAAGCTGTTTATGGCAAAAATGTTCAGGAAAGGCAGCCGGCTCGGTATTCCTGACCGCCAAAATTGCATCTACGATGATAAACTTGCTGATCGGAGGATGGAGCTTCTGAAAGAGCGTATTATCAAGAAGCTGGGTGAATTCTTGAAAGATGTTACGGTACCCTTGAAGGATGTCGGCTCTATTCCCAAAGAAGAAAAGCAAGAGAGCAAGGCACCATCGACACCTGTTTCTTCCGCTCGGAAAAATTCTTCCCAAAAAGCAGCTTTAACTGATAAGTCAGGCAGCAAAACTATGGAAAATGTGTGAGAGGTCATACTGTGTTCGATGCGCATAGCAAAGGATAAACGCAAAAGCACCATTGGAATCTCAGACGTCAAAATAATTAAGAAAATAAGAATAGAAGCAATGAATTGATGAAAGAAAAGGGGTATGAAAAAAATTACATGAAAACAATTTCTGATAATCTGACAAGAAGGATTGGTTACAAAATGGAGGACTGTTCCGGAATTTTTGATAAACTCCGTCAAGCCGGAATGACACAACAGGATATGGATTTGATAAAGCAGGGTACTGAGGACATGAAAATATGAACCAAGAGCTGCCGCAGAAGCGTACATCATACGCAGTGCGGCAGCTCTGTTTTGATGGGGTTTATTTTGATATGCTCAGATGTTATATTTGGTCGTTCCGTTTATTCCGGCAGTAATAACGACATTTTCAGTAAACCAGACGATCTCTTCATTTTTTGCGGCTACTGAATCAAGAAATTTCTTCACATCTCTGTTCTTTTTGCTGAAAACTGTTTCCAGGCTGCTGACTGGTTTTGTATTACTATTATGGTAAAAACTAAATTTTTCAAGGCTTTCAGTCACAACTGTAATACTTTCGGAATTAAATGGTAAATTATTTGATTTATTCAGCATAATACTGCATACAGGAGATTTGATGTTATAGGAATCACATAAACTCGTAATTTCCTTGTTTGTGTATGTATCGAATACTTTTATTTCCGGGAGTATGGTGTTATTGCGTGTTATTCCACCGTAATCACCCATCATATGTTCCCACTTTTCTTCTGTTACATGGATATAAAGACATACGACAAATAAATAATTTTCCCATTCCATCATGCGATAAACTTTTCTGTCATTATATTTGTCCCATCCTGAACTAATTATGATATCAGTTTTTTGGGGATAATTATCTCCCGTCTGACAGTAAATGCTATTTCCATCTGACAGATAAATACTACTATTGTCAAATGCATAGGCTGTAACTTTTTCAAGATCGGGCGAGTCGGTACTGATCATAGGGTCTATTGTTATACGATCATTGTTGGCTGTTCCGCCCGAATAGGTATCATAGGTGTCAACAGTTTTTTCATGTCCGATGTTTTCCACCTCGCATTTATGATTGATGCCGTTTTTCTTAAGCCAGACACTATTGAGCCTTGTGCTGATGATAACAGATTTACCGCCATTGCATGCCAGTGAGGGCGTCGGCGTCTTCTTTATCATATTTTTCCAACCGATAAACGGCAGATAAAGTTTTCCTTTAGGTGTTTCAATGCTCTCCAGTTTTGGGCATTTTTTTATTGAATTACGGTCTATAGGATTATCGTTTCCTTCAACAACTAATTTGGATAAATTATTGCAATCGAAAAACGCTTTCCATGCTGTTTCTGAAATACCCTTCGGAATAACGATCTCTGATAAATAATTGTTTCTGAAGCACTGGGTTCCAATTCTTTTCACCGGTTTTCCGTTGATAACAGATGGAACAACTGCTTTACTCTCATTTCCGGTATACTTTATCAGCTTTATGTAGCGGCAGTTATCTGTATCGCAGATATCATAGACGAAGTCGTTTTCCCTGTAAAGAACTGAAAAGTTGCGCAGATCAACCTCTTTAGTTATTGCTTTAACATGGGACATCAGCGATTCTTTAACGGCAATACCTCTGATGTCTTCTTCCTTCTCATCATCGTCATCACAATAAATCTCGAAAATATCATCATTTTTGATTCTTTCAGGAGATAACTGACATACATCAAAGGCATACCTGCTTATATCGGTGACGGAGTCAGGAACCAGCTCAAGGCTGCTCAGATTTCTTGAAATATATATCAGGCCCTTTTTACGATTTGTGGTCTGATCTATAGAATAGATCACTTTATTGCCTGAATATTTTTTTGAATTCGGTGCGGCATTGACAGTGCCTGGCATCAGCTTTCGTAAATGATTATATGATAAATTCTCTATCATTTCATCCGACAAGGTTACTTCTCTTAACTCTGTGAATTTTGAAAACATATCGATTGCGATACTTGCAGATTTATCAAGTATTATTTCAAAATCGTCATCATCAGTTTCAACGTATAAGTCTATAATACAACAATCATTACCTTCGGTAATAATTGTATCAGCGGCAAAGTGCAAAGAATGAAGATTGGCACAATTAATGAATGCATCGGAACGGACATATTCTACACTTTCTGGAAGCCATACTTCTGGAAGTTTCTCGCAATTCCGGAAGGCAGCGCAGTCTATCGACACTACGGTATCAGGTATTGTAATTCTGTTGAGATTTTTACAGCCTGAGAATAATTCATTTGGAATGTATTTAATTCCATATGGCAGTTTTATATTCCACAATTTTTCACATCCCATAAAGGCACATTCACCTAACTCGTTTGTTTTTAATGGAATGTCTATTGTTTGAAGAGAGGTGCAGCCGCTAAAAGCATATTCGCCAATGTTTGTTATTGATTTGGGAAGAGTTATGTCTTTAAGCTTTTCGCAACCACTGAAAACACTACTGTTCAGTTCTTCAATACCTTCAGGAATAACTATACTTTCAAGAGAAGTACACCCCTCAAAAGCACTGTGCCCAATTTTAGTTACACTTTCGGGGATATCAATGCCCGTTATGCTTGCGCATTTGGAAAAAACTCCATCTCCGATTTCAGTAACGGTTTCAGGGATAATTACATTTTCAAGGCTTTCGCATCCGGAAAAAGCGTAATATCCGATGTTTAATACTCCTGAGGGCATAACTACGCTCTTCAACTTTTTGCAATTATAAAATGTCTCACAACAAATTTCAGTTATGAGTAAAGGAATCTTTATTTCTTTTAATTCCTCACAGTTCGCAAAGGCTAAACCTCCGATCTTTGAAACGCTGTTGGGCAGACGGATGCCGTCAAGTCTTCTGCACTGCCTGAATGCGCTTGCCCCTATTTCCATTAAGGATTTTGGCATACTGATTTTAACGAGGTTCTCACATCCACAAAAAGCTGCCTCGCCTAATGACAGAAGACCTGACGGAAGCTTCATCTCTGTCAAATGGGTGCATCCCTCCATAGCATATGCACCGATTTTTGTAACGTTTTTGGACATGGTTATTTCTGTGATATTTCTGCAATTATAAAAAGCATACTTACCGATCTCAGTGACGCTGACCGGAACACGGACCGAGCCTGCTTTTGAGCGCAAACAGAAAATAAGCTTTGTTTTATCTTTATTCAGTATCAGACCATCCTTACCGTAAAAACCTTCGTTTTTCTTTCCTACTGTAAGCTCGGCTGCCCGTCTTAGGTCTTCCTCAGATATTTCAAGCAGCGAATCCGGAAGATTGATAGTTCTGCTGATTTTGTTAGGAATTCTCAGAAGCTTTGTTTTGTCCTTATTATACAATACACCATTTTCAACAGAAAAAGCAGGATGATCCTCTTCTACTGCAAATTCAGCAAAGTTGAGTTCGTCATTTCCCATCAGATAACTCCGATCGTTTCCAATATCCGTTATCAGTGTAATACCTTTCGGAATGAAAAGCTTGCGCCTTTTGTTTTCTTCAGCGTTTATTTCATTGTCGTAAAGCTGTTTATAAAAGAGAGAAGTGCTGAAGCCAATCATCTTTTCTCCGCGGATGCTTTCAGGAAGATTAACTTCTTCTGAATCACCATAGAAAGAAGTAATTACATTTCCTTCGGGAGTCTTTTCATAGAAAAAAGACATATTTGAACTTATGGGCATCTCTAAAAACCCCTGTACAAAAGAGTCGTGAAACGGTAAAATAGAGACATGAGAAATATGCAGTTAGGGTTCTTTGATACAGAGAACAGATACGAAAGATTAACACAATTAGGAGA
>Ga0310695_10007111_pt1 | contig 18031 bp, 11 predicted proteins | sample RumenRJG_04DNA_FD_203882 | JGI IMG/M metagenome (GOLD analysis project Ga0310695, IMG submission 203882) | Bovine rumen microbial communities from Lethbridge, Alberta, Canada - RJG_04 (v2) (version 2) | ecosystem: Host-associated > Mammals > Digestive system > Stomach > Rumen | place: Canada...
GCAAAGAGCAGCTGCTTGTCGACCCCACCGGCCACGCTCACCGACACGGAGAGCTCCATGATATAGTCCTGCCCGTCCCACGGCGGCAGGTGGTCCAGGTAGTACAGGAAGGGATGGAACTCCGGCGTGAAGTCTGATTCGATCAGGTCCCAGATGTCCTGCTTGCGCACGCTCTTCGACGCTGACAGTTCGACGCGCAGCGAGTTGACGATGCGGTCGGAGATCAGCTGCCAGTCGGTGCCGTCGTGGTCGTAGCTCGACGGCCGCCGACACTCCACACCCCGTCTGACGACATTATAGCGCAGGTAGTAGCGGTCGCTCACGAACGCCTTAATCTCCGCCATTGTAGCGAGGTTCTCCTGCCACGGCCGCTTGTGCTCCCCTGCCCCGTCGTCCGCGACAACAGCCTTCTTCCGTTTCTTCTTAGGTTTCTCTTCGTCCATAGGCAAAAATGATTGGTTTCCTGCCACGAAGTTACGGCTAAAAATCGGGAAATGCAAGTTTTCGCGGCACAATCTTACGTCGCGTCACGAAATAGAAACCTGTGGGGTTAACCGGGGTCTTCGAAACTGATGCGGAGCCGCATGCCAAGGGCATCGGCGATGCGTTCCAACTGTTTGAGCGTGACATTTTTCTTGCCACACGACACGGCATTCAGATAAGGGCGACTCACCCCTACCAGCTCTGCCAACTTAGTCTCATTGATGTTTTTTTTCCATCGCCTTCTTCAAGTCGATGCTTGTTTGTCTGTTCATTGAAATTAAAATTTGGTGAATACACAAAATAACAAGGGTGCCCAGCGAAACGGAAGGCACCCTCTAAAAAATAAAAAACATTTTGCATGACGTCTCACGACGTCACTTTAACCAATTAGTTTTTTTCAACCATGAATTTGAATATAGCGTCATCACGACGCGATTTTGTAAACGAATACATATTTAAACTATCTATTGGACATAATAGGCGACACGCCTGCCGCCAATCTAACGTCTCACGACGTTTCAATTGAATATTGACTTAATAAATGCTACATCATCGCCATGATGCCAAATAATTACGATCCATATAATCCTTATTAACATAATTAAAATGAAAATTCCTTTCAAAGGGCCCGCGTCATCACGACGCAGGAAACCCTTATCATTGATCTATTAAAGTATTTGATGAAAAATTTGCCTTTTAGAGGCAATGCATAATGACACACCTGTCATCGCTATATCATAAAAACCCGTCTGGCAGGCACACTGGCAACTAGCAATTATAATTCTCTTATCATTTGGACACTTTCGGTCGCCATGCCCCCGTCAGACAGGTCGATTTCTTTTCTGAATCTAAAAAGATAATCCGGCATCATCACGACGTGGGATTATCAAAACAATCTATTAACCTTTCGCGTGCGTCTCGCGACGACATAATTAAAACTTATATAACCATTTATTAATCTATTATCCATGCGTCTCACGACGTGAAAAAGTACTTGATTTAAAAAGAGATAATTGTAACACACTTGTCACTTAACGATCAATTAATCAAATTTATTTACCAATTTACGAAACACCTTTCTGTTCACATGACGTCTCACGACGCGAAGAAAATACTAATATAAAATGCAGAAATACAAACACGCTAGTATGAGAATTTCGACTAAAGCTACTAGCGCTGTAAACTGTACGGCATTCAACCGCCGCTCCGGATCACTTATGAACATCATATCAATCATCAAATTATATAGTTATCATTAGGCATAGGCCTGCCGGAGCACGAGCTTGTGGCGGCGGGCACGGGAGCTGACATAGACAAAGCGGTACCATCTGGCGGACAGCCGCGCGAGCACACGGCGGAACAACCGCTGTGCGTCGTAATGGCACATCATGCCCAGATAGGAGTTCATCGTGGCCAGCAGTTCCTTCAGGACTTGCTTGCCCACTTTCCGGGCATCGCCCAGTATATGGTCGAAGCGGCTCATCTTGGAGAACAGGCGTCCCGTCGTGCGGTTGGTGACGTATTTCCTGCCGGGCTTGATGACACCGCCGATAAATTTCACACCTTTCTTATAATGCTGCAGATACATCTTCTTGGGATGCAGCCGGAGACCGTGGGCCTCCAGCCAGTCGGAAATCTTGTTGCGCACGTCGAGCAAGTGCTGTTTCGACGGATGCACGAGCACCATGTCGTCAACATAGCGTCCATAGTGCACGACACCCCACTCGCCCGTCACGAGGTGGTCGAGTTCGTCGAGATAGAGCAGTGCCAACAACTGCGAGGTCAGATTGCCGATGGGCAGCCCGCTTTTACCGTCGGTACCCAGCAGCGACTTGTTGGCAGGCAGGCCCTTCCATTTCCGGCGGGGCACCTTGAACACGCAGTCCAGTTCCGGACGGTTGAAGATGGTCTTCTCCAACAGGTATTCCAGTTCGTCGTATTCCTGACCGCTGAAATGGCGTCCCACGAATCGCATCACGCAGTCGAAGAGTTTCTGTTTCTCTATCGACATGAAGAAGCCGCTGATGTCGAGCTTCATGATATAGCAGTCGCGGGTATAGTCCTCCGAGCAGTCGCGGATATGCTGTTCGATGTGCTGTATGCCGTAGAGCGTGCCCTTTCCCTTCTGGGTGGAATAGCTGTCGGGGTGGAACTGTTTCTCGAGCAGCGGATAGATGCGCCGCGCGATGATATGATGCACCACACGGTCGCGGAAGTCGGCGGCGAAGATCTCGCGCTTCACCGGGTCTTCGATGACGAAGGCTATCGAGCGGTTGGGCTCGTAGCGCCGTGCCTCAATCTCCTCCCACAGCCGGATACACTCCGTCTCGTAGTCGATCTCGAAACGCAGGGCATTCATCGTGTTGCGCTTGTTGTGGCGGCAGTCGAAGTAGGCTTCTATCACTTCTTCCAGTTCCATCTTTCCTTATTCTGTTTTCTCTTTGTTCACACTTTTGTTTTTCCAGGCCGTGGCCTGGCGCCCGATGGAATCGAGCAGTTTCAGCAGGTCGGCATAGCGGCCCGAGCTGATGACCTTCTCACGATAGACCACGCGCAGCAGCATCTTCAGCGTGCGGTGGCACACGAGCAGCTCCGTGAGGGCTGCATTCTTGTCATCCTGCAGGTTGGCACGGTAGATCTCCGTCAGCAGTTGCAGGTTGGTGTCGATCATCCTGCCGCCCACGCTATAGCGCAGCATCTTGGGCAGGTCCTTGGCCAGGTCGATGCAGTTCTCCAGCAGGTCGTAGCCCGCACGGAAGATGGGTAGTTCCTCACTTAGTGCCATACTTCAACTGCATTTGGTTAAGAAAGTTCATCGCGTCGATCGGCGTGGCACTCGACAGGTTGAAGGCCAACAGCTCCTGCAGACAGCCGTCACAGGCTGCCGGGGCATAGCCTTCACGAGCGCTGACGTTCTCGTCGCCGTCTGTCTGTATGGCAGCCGTCTTCTGCGGCTCCTGTACCAGCGACAGGTCGGGCGTGCCGTCGATGCCGCTGAAGAGGAAGGTCTTCTCGTCGAGCTGACGTATCTGCCCCTTGTTTTCCTGAATACGCGTCTGCACCCGCTCCAGACAATTGATGGGGAACCCCACCGTCAGCACCTCGCCGCCCCTGCGCTGCTTGCGCATCACGCGGTAGCCCGTAGCCCTCGACAGGGCAAAAGCCCCGTGGCCGTAGGCGTGGTAGAACTGTCCCATAAGCATCAGGTAATACTCCCGCTGCCCGTTGATCTCCTGACGTCGCAGGATGTCTTGTTCTGTCATAATCTTGTTAATTCGCTTTTTTTGTTTTTATTCCCGTATTAAAAAAATAGTATCTGCTTGATAAGCGAAAGCGGCACGAACTTGGTTGTTGTTGTCCTTATTGTTGTTGTTCCAGTTACTGTTGTCAAAGTTGTAGTTCCACGCGTTGTTGTCGTTGTCTGCGTTCTCCGTACTACTCCAATAGTTGCCAGATGAATGTCACCAGTTTTGTCTCTACTAGCACCAACGCCCTCCGACGGGACGGCCAGGCGAGTGTTTTACGATGCCAGTCGGTGACCCTTATAAAACAGATACAGCTCGCTCCTGCAAGCCGGAACCGGCAGGACTCCCGCAAGCGAATCTTGATATCCGATGCTGAAACCGATGTCTCAGCCGGATCGCTACCCCTCTCCAGGGGATTTTGGAAAACTCCCGGGCGCCGCGGACGGGGCTTGCAGGCCCGCCCTACGGATGGGCCTGTTGGCCCCGCCCGAAAGTTTTAGTTAGATACCTTTTTATTCAAATTGATAAATTCTGAATTGGCAAAGGGTTAATAAGCGAAAGCGGCACGAACTTGGCTGTCGTAGGCCTTATCGTAGTAGAGCCAGTAACTGCCGACAAAGCTGTAGCCCCACGCGTTGAGGTCGCTGTCTGCGTACTCCGTACTACTCCAATAGTAGCCAGATGTAATACCTGTATGGCCGGCATCAATCATCTTCGTCCACTGGCCCTTAGAAGGCAAGAACCAGATACTTGCACCAGTTGGCTTACCTGCGCTGTAACCCTTGGCTGCCTGAGCGGCCGGGTAAGCTGCGTTGTCGCCGTATGCATTGGTAAACGCAATACCGTTCAAAGCATCCGGGTCATTATAAGCTGACTCACCGCCTGAGTAAGAGGTCTTCCACTGAGCTGAACCTGATGCATCTGCCGTAGCAAGCACGAGGATACGGGAATCCGCTGCGCTCTCGTCAACGGCTGCATTACCATAGTAAGCCACGATACCGATCGCATCGGTATTGTCAGTGCTGATACTGCCGTCAGCCTTCACGAAATAGCCGAGGTAAGAATTATCAGCAGTAGCAACATTGGCCTTCAGCTCGGACAGAGTTGAGAATGTTGAAGGTGTAGCAGCCGTTACGTTCACAGTACATGTAGCCGTCTGACCACCTGAGTTAGTAGCAGTGATGGTGGCAGTACCGGCAGCTTCGGCGTGAACCTTACCATCGGCATCGACACTTGCAACAGCAGGATCAGATGAGATCCAACTAACAGTCTGGTCGGTTGCGTTATCTGGCGTAACGGTTGGATTCAAAGTCACGTCACCATCGCCTACGGTCATGTCGAGAGATGTCTGGTCAAGTGTAATGCCCGTTGTATAGACATCACCTGCGCCGTTGCCGGGCAGCCATGCCTCGCCAGCGGCGGCTGTGTCGTCCCAGTCCTCAACCTTGGCGTCGAACTCCACCTGGCTCAGGCCGAGGTGAAGGTTGATGGTATATTTCTTGCCGGCCTCAAGCTTCATGGCGTCGCCGCTGGTAAGGGTGATGGTCTTCGAGATCTTGTTCTCGATGCTCACACCGGGAGTCACACCGTCGGAAACGGTACCGGCGAGGTTGGCATCCTCGGTCTCAATGTCATAGACGATCGTGACATTCACGTTATCGCCGGTCGGGATGACATAGATGGGAGCTTCGACAGTGGTGCTGTTGAACAGGTTCTTGGCGGTCTTCGTCACACCCTCGGCAGACTGATTCCATGCCTTGTCCTGGATGATCTTCTCGTTCAGGCCCGTCACCTTCTCGTTGCTGGCAACATAGCCTGTACCCTCCTTACCGTCCTTCATGCCGTCGTAGATCGTATATTCCTCGGTCACGATCGGCTCGTTGTTGCAGTTGTAGCCCTTCCAGTTAGGCGTATTGGCATCCTCGTTGTTCAGGTTCAGCGCACCCTTCATGGCAAAGCCGTTGAACGTGATGCTGCGAACATACACCTTCGACTTTGAATCGACCTCTACACCGGCACCGTGGGTATTGTTGTTCACGTCGGCGTCGATCTGCACGTTCAGCTGAGCCAGCGCGTGCTTGAAGAAGAACTTCATCTTCTGACCCAGTGACTTCTTTGGGCGCTGTACGTTCAGCCAAGGCATGCCCTTCGCCATCGTCTGAGAAGCATTGCCCTGAATCGTATTCCATGTGACATCCTGGTTGGGATCGGCGACACCCCAGCAGAGGTCCACGCACTTCGTGGGATCCAGTGAGCCGACATACTTCACATACGGGTCGCCGGCGGCGGTAGCACGCGTGAAGCCCGTGATGCCCACCTGATCCTCTCCTGCCTCGACCTTACCCGTAGAGGGGGTATTGACTGTATAGGGCGCATAGGCGAAGAACGTCAGCTTATCGACGTCGTCGCTCTGGGCGTTGGAGCCGTACTCATTCGGCCAGTACTTGATAGGGCTGTAGGTCCAGCCTGCGCCCGACACCTTCTGGTTGTACATAAAGTTAGGCGTGCTGGTCTGGTCGTACTCGTTCAGGTCGGTGTAGTAGCCGAACACGCCGAAGCCCTTGTCCTTCAGCTGGTCATTGTCCATCGCACCGGCATAACCAGCACGCGTCAGGCTGCGCTGAGACAGAGCCTCGAAGCTGACCGCATTCTCAAGACCCTGGGCCTCCTGCTTGGCAGCAGTCTGCACCGAAAGGTCGTCACTCGAGCAACTGGCAAGCATCGCCGCCACCGTTGCTGCAAATAATAATTTCTTATTCATAATCACTATAATTTTAAATTGAATGAGGGAATTTATTAAACTTCATATTCTTATTAGACTCTTTACCAAACGAGAACTGACCTAACATTGAGGCTAGAGGAATTGGGCATGTTGGAGCCGGCGTACCATCTACTATCGCTGAAGGTCCAACCGTAACCAGCACCAGTTCCGCCGCCGCATAACTCCGAAGACCAATAGGTGCCTGATAGGGCATCGCCGCCTGCTGCAGTAATATAAGTATTTACATTGGAGTCGTAAGACGTGCCGCCAAAACTGCCCCCTGTTGATCCCATTGCTGCAAAAACTAAACTGTAGTCATTAAAAGTCAATATCTTCCAAGTTGTACCTGCTGGAGCAGCCGGCACACTACCGCGCTTCGACTCTGGCAAGTCAAGATCTATATCCTTGTTAGTGCCGTTGTCGGTAATTTCATTCCAAGTCTGACTGTCTGAATTCTGCAAGGCTATAGCATAACCAGGCATTGCCACTACGGCCACCTTTTCTCCATAGCTTGAATCATAGCCATCCACTGTATAGACCTTACCGTTGCTCGCAACTATCATACCCAGAGCTGGTTTCACGTTGATGATCTTAGTATCTTTAAAGCTATTATCGGCATTTGAAGTAGCAGTAATCTCTACATCCTTACCGTTAATGTCAATGCCATTGAGAGACACGAGAGATACATTACCATTTGCATCCACAGCAAGCACATCAGGATTGCTTGAAGACCATGTCACGCTCTGATCGGCTTCGGCGGGAGTAACGGTTGCGGTCAGCTGACCGGCGTAGTTGCTGGCGGCATTGATACCATCAGCACCAGAAATTGAAATACTATTTGGACCGGGAGCCCCATTTTCGGGCAACCAGGCCTCGCCAGCGGCAGCTGCGGCTTCGTCCCAGTCCTCAACCGTTGCGTCGAACTCCACCTGGCTCATGCCGAGGTGCAGGTTGATGGTGTACTTCTTGCCGGCCTCGAGTGACATCGGAGTGGTGGTGTCCTTGATGGTGATGGTCTTCGAGATCCTGTTCCCGATGCTCACGCCGGGGGTCTCGTTGTCGGAGACGGTACCCGAGAGCAGCTTCTCATCCGCAGTCTCGATGTCATAGACGATCGTCACGCTCATGTCGTCGCCTGTCGGGATGACATAGATCGGAGCTGTGGCATCCGTGTTGTTGAACAGGTTCTTGGCGGTCTTCTGCACACCGTCGGTTGCTGCCTGCTCAGACCATTTCTTCGACTGGATGATCGTCGGGTTCAGGCCCGTCACCTTTTCGTTGCTGGCGGTGTAGCCCGTACCCTCCTTGCCGTCCTTCATGCCGTCGTAGATGGTATATTCCTCGCTCTGGATCGGCTCGTTGTTGCAGTTGTAGCCCTTCCAGTTGGGAACGCCTGCATCCTCGTTGTTTAGGTTCAACGCACCCTTCATGGCGAAGCCGTTGAAAGTGATGCTGCGCACGAACACCTTCGTGTTGGCGTCAAGCTCTGCACCCTGACCGTGCTCGTTGGTGTTCACGTCGGCATCGATCTGCACGTTCAGCTGCGACAGCGCGTGCTTGAAGACGAACTTCATCTTCTGGCCCAGAGACTTCTGCGGGCGCTGCACGTTCATCCAGGGCATGCCCTTGTCGATTGTCTGGCTGCCGCCGTTGATGATGTCCCAAGTGACATCGGCAGAGGGATCGGCGACACCCCAGCACAGGTCCACGCACTTCGTGGGATTCAGTGAGCCGACGTACTTCACGTACGGGTCGCCTGCGGCGGTGTTGCGCGTGAAGCCCGTGATGCCCACCTGGTCGGCGGTCACCTTACCCGTTGCAGGGGTATTGATTGTGTAGGGCGCATAGGCGAAGAACGTCACCTTATCGACGTCGTCGCTCTGGGCCTGATTGCCGTACTCGTTGGGCCAGTACTTGATCGGCTCGTAGGTCCAGCTGCCGCCGCTGTACTCCACAAACTGGTTGTACATGAAGTTGGGCGTGCTGGTCTGGTCGTACTCGTTCAGGTCGGTGTAGTAGCCGAACACACCGAAGCCCTGTTCCTGGAGCTTCGCATTGTTCATCGTACCCGCCTCACCGGCACGCGTCAGTCCGCGCTGAGACAAAGCCTCGAAGCTGACCGCATTCTCAAGCCCCTGGGCCTCCTGCTTGGCAGCAGTCTGCACCGAAAGGTCGTCACTCGAGCAACTGGCGAGCATCGTCGCCACCGTTGCTGCAAATAATACTTTCTTGTTCATAAAGACTAAAAATTTAAATTAAAAGACCAAAAATGGTTGAAATATATCTGAAATATTGTGTATTGGATAAGAAACGTCGGTCACTCAAGCGGCGTGCCGCTGGAGAGCGTCAGCACATAGTCCTGGTTGCGGCTGTCGGCACTATCGACCGCCAGTTCGATCACCCCGCTGACGGAACCGCTGTAGCCCGTGCTCAGCGAGTAGTACACCGTCACCTCCACCTGCTGCTTCTCACCGGCAGGGTTCATCGGGATGTAGAACACCCCGAGGTCGGACTTCTCATAGTCGTGGGCCGTACAGGAAGCGGAGGTTGCCGTGGCAAGAAGATATGCGGGAGAGGGCGTGAGCTCCAGCGTGCGGTGCACCATCGGGCCGTCGGAGGCTATCTCCTGCCAGTTGGGCTCACTGGCATTGTTGAGCACCAGGCGCCCCTTGCGCGTCAGCGTATAGTCGAGTGTCACCTTATTGAGCGTCAGCGTGACATCGGCACCCGCTGCGGCTGCCAGCTGGCGGAGCCTGTACTGGAAGAGCTCGCCGCACACCACCTTCACGCGGTCGCCCGCACCGGCCAGCGCATGGCGGAAGGAGAACTTGATTCTCGCACCGGTCGTCTCCGGGCGCTTCTGGTCCTTGGCAACGGCATAGAGCAGATCGACCTGATCGTTCTGCCAGGCGTTCTCAGAGCCGCCCAGCTGGTAGGTCAGCCATGCGTCGCCCGTCTCCGAGTTGTTGGAGAAATCGACGATACAGTTGGAGGCCTTGTCGGAGCCTTCCGCGCGCCTGCTGTAGGGCGCATAGGCGAAGAACGTGACGTACTCGTCGCCCGTGCCGTCGGTCGTCTCGTTGGGCCAGTACTTGATCGGGCTGTACGTCCAGCTGCCGCCGCTGTACTCCACTTTCTGGTTCCACATGAAGTTCCAGCTGATGGAGCTGCTGACATACGGGTGCTTGCCCGTGCGGCAGGCGAACACGCCGAAGCCGTCGGTCTTTAGTTGGGAAAGATCCTCCCTGCCTGCTGCACGCGTGGCAGACCGCCCGTTAGTAGCTGAACTGTTCTCATCGATGCTGAAGAAGATGGCGCTGCCCCCGGCGGAGTCGCTGCGGCTCAAAGAGATGGAGTCGTCCGCAGCACCGTCGCCTGCACATGCAGCCAGCAGCAGGAAGGCTGGCAAGGTTATGAGTTGTTTAACTTTTAAGTTCATATCCATTTTCATTTACATTAATAACTCAGAACTGAACATCTACTATAGGACCATCAATCCATGGTTCTACCTCGGCTTCGAAACCTGCACCGTTGTAAGGATCGACATTAGGCAGAATGATAGGAGCATCCTTTCCGCGAGGTCCCGGAGGTCCCGGTGGGCCCGGGGGGCCCGGAGGGCCTGACTCTCCCGGAGGACCCTGCTGGCCGCTGCCGTCCTCACCCCAGAACTGCTGCAGCAGGTCGATCAGCAGCAGGTAGCGGTCCTCGAACCACACCACCTGGTTGCCGACGTCGTAGGAGTACTCCACCACCGTGGCGCGGTCGCGCAGCGTGAAGCGCAGATTCAGCCGCAGCTGCTCATGCTGGCTCCTGACCCACCAGATACTATCGTTGACACCATGCTCATGACCATACTCATCGATGGCAGTCTGACGCTCCTCACCATCATGGACACTCTTCCAGCCATCCACCGCTGACGGGCGCAGGCCGAAAGTGTTGAGGGAAATCCATATATAGCCGAGACTGTCGATGCGCTGCCCCGAGAGGTCGCGCACCACATCGTGTTTCCAGTTTTCAAATGCCACGAGACAAGGCCGTTCGGTATTCTCACCACTGCCGAGGTTATGACCGTCGGACAGTCCGACCAGCGTAGCTTTCACTGCCCCCGGATAGCCGAAGTCGATATTCTGGAAACCTTTAACAAACACACGCACACGCAAATCCAGAACCACCGGCTCCGGCTTAGAGAAGAAGCCCTGCGTAACCAGAGACGACTGATAGTCCTCATATTCCTCCCAAGGGATGTAGTCACCGTACTTGCCCATATAGATATCCATGTCCTTCAGCGTGTCGGCAGCCATGTGCTGCGGCGCGGCGCTGACCGTGAAATAGCCCGTCGGTTCGCGTGACGGCAACTGATCGGTATAGCTCCAACAAGAGTCACCATAGAGCCAGGTGTAAGGTATCGGATCGGTCTTCACCTCAAGCTTAGCATAGACAGAATCGAACAGCTCCGGCTGCGCCTCAGCCTTGACGGCCTCGACATGAGCCGTCTGCAGCCTGTCCATGTCCACGAAGCGCTGCATGTTGAACTCCGCGGGGGAGTAGTCGACAACCACCCCCTGGTAGCGACCACCGGGCAGGTAGATGTCGTCGTAGTGCTCCACTTCGCCCGTCGTGCTGTGTTTCGCGCGCTCCCCAGTATCAGGATAGAACCATACCGACATATTATCGGGCTTGGTCTCAGGATGGCCCGGCACATAGTCACTCCAATCGACATCCAGATACACGTTGTGGAGCTCGTCGCCGAAGACATAGAGCTCACGGCGCTCACAACTGGAGAACAGGAACACTATGGCCAGCACTGCGGCAAACAGTGCGAAGGACAACAGGATCGCTGCTATACTATCTTTCTTACTTCTATTCCTATTATTCATAATCAGAGATAATTATTTCTGTTCGTACTTCAAGTCAACCTCCTTCATATCATGCTGCAGGTCATCCTGTAATCTGGCCATCTTGGCATCCAGGCGCATCTTCAAGCGCTCTGCCTTCTGGTCGCCACTGGCCACCCGCTCCAACAGTTCGGGCGTAAGCCGTCCAGCCACCTTCGCGCTGTCGCGCTCGAAACGCTCACGCAGTTTAAGGCTGTCGCGGAAATGCAGGTAATCGTAGCGCTCTGCCTCGGCAGCCAACGCCTTCTGTCGTCGCCAGGCACCATTCTTCTGTTTGAACACGTAACCAAGAGAGATGTTCAGATGAGGCGTACCAATCCAGTGGTTACGACCCGTCTCACGCCACATCAGGTGATCGTCGTGATGCTCCTCGTAGCCTTCGGGGAAGAGCGTGCTGCCCGTATAGCGACGCCAGGGCACATAGGCATAGCCCAGACCGATGCCCGCATCGAAGGCCCATTGCTTGTGGCGGCCGAAACGACGCTGCCATCCGATGTTGACAAAGCCCGAATAGACCTCACCCTGATAGCCGCGACTCTTCCATTCGAGGTCGCCGTAGCCTGCACCGACGCCAAATCCGATGTGCCAACCATCGAGAGTATGATGGAGATGGCGCTGTCCAAGCCAACGGCGAATCTCGAGTGAACCATATAATATTTCGTTTGCGTAGGCATTATAGGCGAAGGTCCACCACGACCAGACGCCCTCCACATTAATGCTCCAGCGATCCTTGTGATCAAGCGACCACTCAGCCTGCAGGTTGGGCGTACCCGTGGCGAGCAGGGGCAAGTTGGAGCGCAGGATCCAGACCGGTTCGCGCAATACGGGTTTCCTGACTTCCGGTTCCGGGCCGTTCTGATCATCACCAGCACCCATCACCACGGGAGGGACAGGCGAGCCGGCGCACTCCATAACAATCGTATCACGCACCACGACCGTATCGCGACCACCCACATAGCTCAGGATAGCCGTCGCACCACTGCGTAACGGGGCAAGGTATCGGCTAAGTAATATAGACCATACCGCTCCGCCATGCAGGGCGCGCAGCTTCGGTTCACGGTGATCAATTCTGTTTTCTTCAACACTTGCAGGCTGCTCGATGATGCGCAACACTTCGTCTCGCCAGGGTTCGTTACTGGCGGCAACGGACTCATAAAGCCCGTCCCAGCGCGCAGCCTCGTTATGGACGATGATGCTCCCCACCCTGCCGCCGAGCCGTTGGCGGACTAGTCGCCGTATGGCGATACCACGGTTTTCGCCCAGCCAGCGGTTGTGGGCAGCCGTACCCTCGGGCGAGGCACCGCTGTAGATGTCGAGGCGGAGGGAACGGGGGGATGCATTAGAATAATGATTGCGGAAATTCCGCTCGAAGGTCTCCCAGGCCTGGCGATTGCCGGCATAGTCCAGGTCGATGCGGATGCTGTCGAGCCGGAAGCGGATACCGAGCGTGTCGGCCTGAGACTGGGCCAGCACCGTCCCGCAGGACAATACCGACACAGTCAGTAGAAACCATCTCAACACTTTACTTAACATATAGCTCTAAAGATTTTAATTGTATCTTACTGTTTTATTATCATTTTTAGCGCTCCTATTGCGGATAGGTGCGTTTTTGTAGGTGCAAATTTAAGAAAGTTTTTTTAATTTATCCAACTATATCACTTTTATTTGTCTCTTTTTTATTCTTTTTAACTTTTTGTGGTTTTTCTGCCATCCCTTTTCTGTCAGGATGTATTTTCTTTTCCAGACGCTGTATGACCATCAGATTGGCCTCATTCAACTGTTCTCCACTCAGCTCCCGGATATAGTTCTGCGTCGTTCTGGTATTAGCATGACCCAGTGCTTGTGAGATGACATTGATATTGATACCTTTTTCAAAGGCGATGCTGGCCCATGTGTGTCTTGGCGTATATGATGTGAGGTGTGATTCCATCCCGAGATCCTCAGAAATCCTTGCCAGTGTTCGGTTGTAGTTCTGTTGGAACCGCTTATATTGCCGTTCAGTCTCAGTATTATCTTTTGCAGTGAGTATCGGGAGCAGATAAGGTGAATCGTTATGAGACAACCTGTCTATCATCTGTTTCAGTTTTGGGGCAACCTTGATTTTCACCTGCCGGTGCGTTTTATGGCGGTAATAGACGATCTGTCCGTCGCGGTACTGACTTTTCCTGAGATGTACTGCATCTATCAAGGGTATGCCCATGGCATAGAAGCAGAACAGGAAAATGTTACGGGCAAGGTCTTTCCTTGAACCTCTCGGTAACTGGCATTCTTCCAGTTTACTAATGATCTCAGCATTGACGGCTCTCTTTTCTGTTTGTGCATTTGCAGTCCTGATGCTCTCGAAGAGTTCTGGTCCCTTGCCGTTGATACGATTGATGATGGCGCGCAGGTTCCGGAGATTACACCTGACATAGTTCAGCTTCCGCCCATGGTCAAGCTGCCATTTTTCGAAACCCTTGATGTGGTCAATGGTAAGGCCATCGGCGGTTGTTGTCTCTTCACCTCTTTCATGAAGGAACTTTTCGAAAGCATTGAGTGCCGTTGTGCGGTTCTCCGTGGTACTCCTACTGCAAAGGCACCTAGCCTTCTCAATCTCTTCCTTGGCTCTTACTGTAAAAGATTTGTCACTTGGAGTTTTGTCGTTCAACTCCTTGATAGTTCGTCTGGATTGACATAGCCATTTCCTGCCGAAATAGAAATTAAAGCTGATATTGATGTTCATAAGCGTTAATAGTTATTTCGCCTGCAAAAGTACGAAAAATCCCGGAATCTTGCAACCTATCCGCAATAGGAGCCCTATCCGCAATAGTTTTTCAGCTTTTCCACTATATTTTATGTAAGAATATATAATGTACGGGTACATTATAATTAAAGTCCTGCAAATACAAAAAAAGAAGGCAAAATCCAAATGTTTTGCCTTCTAATTTCCGGAAAATATCCTTTTAGGTTTTAGATGCCTGCTGCCGCAATCCACTCATAGACACATGAGCAGACACCAAACAGGGCTACGCCTGCAGTGCAGATACCAAGTGCAATCTTTGTACATTCATCACTCTTGAAGGTTGACATCGGACTGTCGGTCTTCGTGATGTACATGGCTTTCACAATCAACAGATAGTAGTAAAGTGACACCACGGTGTTGACTAATGCAATGAACACCACGAAATAAGCAGCCGCACTTCCCTGCTCAGCAGCTGCCATGAACACGAAGAACTTCGAGAACATACCAGCAAACGGCGGGATACCTGCCAGTGAGAACAAGGCAAGTGTCATCAGGAACGACAGCTTCGGATTGGTCTGATAGAAACCATTGTAGGCTGCCATGTCAGTACGGCCACTTTGACGTTCCACAACATTGATGACAGTGAAGACAGCCATGTTAGCCGCAACATACACCAGCACATAGTAAGTCAGCGCAGCTACACCCATCTGAGAGTTGCCCACCACAGCCAACATAATATAACCTGCCTGAGAGATGGAGCTGAAGGCCATGAAGCGCTTGAGCTCACTCTGACGAATGGCAAAGAGATTGGCTACAGTGATTGACAGCACGATAACGATATAGAGCAGATACTCCCAGTAGTAAACCAACGGCTGGAACACCTTCATCAGGATGATGCACAGCGTCAGTGCAGCAGCACCTTTTGAGATGACACTCAGATAACCAGTAACAGGTGTAGGTGCACCCTCGTAGGTATCAGCTGTCCAGAAGTGGAAGGGCACAAGAGAAATCTTAAAGCCCAGACCGCTGAAGAAGAACACCAACCCCATAATAGCGAGCGGAGAAGCCGTAATCGTGGCAGCCACGTCGTCGAAATAGAGGGTACCTGCAGCAGCATAGATGAACGAGATACCATAGAGCATCACGCCGCTGGAGAAGGTAGCCGTCAGGATATACTTGGCTGCACCTTCTGCTGATTTCTGCTTCCATTTATCAAAGGCGACCATACATGCCATAGGCACACTGGCCATCTCAAGACCGAGGAAGAACAGCAGGAAGTTGCCTGATGACATCATCACAAACATACCTAACAGGGTGCTCAGGATGAGCATATAGAACTCACCGGCGATGCGCTGACGGGTCGCTACCCACGAATCGGCCATCATCACCACGATGAACGTACCAAAGGTGAGAATCATCTTCATCACGTTCACTGCCTGAGTTGCTACGTACATACCACCAAAGGCAGTAATCGTATCTTCCTGTCGCATCACACTTAAAATGGCGAAGCCAACAGACATCAGCATGAACCATGTGAGACGACCCAGCGCCGTATTAGGCTTCTCGCCACGCAACTCGCCGCTCTTTGACATCGCAAAATCGAACGCAAATACAATGATCAATGCCACTACCAGAGCACACTCTGGAAACATATATAGAAATTGTCCGTAATTCATATCTTTTTCCCTCCTTTCTTTACATGACACCAATAGACTGTAAGATCGTACCTGCGGCAGGTGAAATCATATCGCTGAACACGAAAGGTGCACAACCCAGACCAGCCACACAGAAAATCAGACAGATTACTGCGACGCGCTCATCCCAAGTAGCATCAGTCAATTCAAGATAGTGCTTGTTCTCCACCTCGCCATAAAGGATCTTACCAACCACACGCAGGATGTAAACTGCCGTTACGACGATTGACATACAAGCGATGATGGTAGCCACCATACGGAATGAATCATTGGGATCACCAATCATGGGCTTAGCACCAAAGGAGCCCACGAAGATGGTCATCTCAGCAATAAAACCTGAGAAGCCTGGCAGACCGAGGTTGGCGAGACCGGCAATCACATAACCGACTGCGAGGAAAGGCATAATCTTCATCAGACCAGCCAACTCGCGGATATCACGGGTGTGGGTACGTCCGTAGATCATACCAATCAAGGCGAAGAAGAGGGCCGTCATCAGACCGTGAGACAACATCTGCAGGATAGCACCTGTAACAGCCGTCTGACTCATCATCAGCAGAGCAAAGAGCACCAGGCCGCAGTGAGACACTGAAGAGTAAGCATTGATATACTTCAGGTCGGTCTGCACACAAGCACTCAAGGCACCATAGACCACAGAGATAGTGGTGAGGATGAGGAAGATCCAAGAGAGATCCTGAGCAGCATCAGGCAACAGATACATAGCTACACGGAAACAACCGTAGCCTCCCAACTTCATCAGCACACCTGCATGGAGCATCGACACAGCGGTAGGCGCAGAGGCATGACCATCGGGAGACCATGTGTGGAAGGGGAACAGAGCACCAAGCACACCAAATCCGATAAAGATGAACGGGAAGAAGATGTTCTGGATCCAGCCTGGGATAGCGTGGGCTGCAGCAATCGTGGTCAACTCGAACGTGTAGTTGCCACTATACTGTCCGTTGAAGAAGTAGATACCCAGCAAACCGAGAATCAGCAGGGCCGATCCTCCCATCAGCATCAGGGTAAGCTTCATGGCTGAATACTCCTTATGACCACTACCCCAAACACCAATCAACAGGTACATCGGAATCAGGGCCACCTCGTAGAACATAAACATCGTGAAGAGGTCTGTTGAGATGAAGAAGCCATAGACACCGGTGCTCAACAGCGTGAACCAAAGAAAATACTCCTTGGTGAGTGGCTTCAACTGCCAAGAGGCGAAGGTTCCCGTGAATACGATGATACTCGACAGGAGCAGCATCACGACGGAAATACCATCGACACCAACCGAATAGGCGATGTTCAGCGGCTTGAACCAAGGCGTGCTATAGGTAAGCAACATCTCTGCCGTATTACCGGCAGCTCGCTGCTGCAGGAAGTAGATCGTCAGCCAAACCGAGAGGGCAAGCAGGCAAGAGGCACCTGTCACCATCACACCACGCACCTGATTGAGCGACTTGGCCAACCAGAGGCAAAGCAGCATCAGAGCGGGGATTACTACGAATAGACTTAATATACTCATATCTTTAGATGCATAAAAGGATTAATGTTAATGCTACCGTACCTGTCAGGAACCAGACGGCATACTGACGCACATCGCCGCTCTGCCAGGGACGAATCGACTCACCTGCCTCATTGGCACCCCAAGCCAGGAAGTTGAACGTACCGTCAACGACATGACGGTCGAACCAGGCGATAGGTGTGGAAACAAGTGCAAAGATAATTCTATGGGTAACAAACTGCCAGATCTCGTCCTGATAGAAACGCTTATAAGCGGCACGATGCAGCTTCGGGAAGGTCTTGTACAGACGATCGGCGATAGGCTGACTCTCACCCTTATAGATGTAAGTGGCAAGACAGATGCTCAGGATGGCAATAATCGTAGAGGTAGCGGCAATCTGTGTATCGAAATGGATGGTGTAGTCCTTACCGCTGGCGGACACAAAGCTACCGAAAGAGCCTTCCCATCCGAGGAAACCACCAAGGGTAGTATAGACACCCACACCGACAGTAATCAAGCAGAGCACAATCAGGGGGATCGTCATCGAGGAAGGAGCCTCATGGGGAGTATGATGCGTATGGGCCTCCACATTCTCCGTACCCCAGAAGATACCGTAGTACAGACGGAACATATAGAAGGCCGTCATCGCAGCAATACCTGTCATGATCCAACCTACTACCGGACTATAGGCAAAGCAAGCCGTGATAATCTCATCCTTAGAACTGAAACC
>Ga0310695_10007112_pt1 | contig 18029 bp, 10 predicted proteins | sample RumenRJG_04DNA_FD_203882 | JGI IMG/M metagenome (GOLD analysis project Ga0310695, IMG submission 203882) | Bovine rumen microbial communities from Lethbridge, Alberta, Canada - RJG_04 (v2) (version 2) | ecosystem: Host-associated > Mammals > Digestive system > Stomach > Rumen | place: Canada...
CGCCAGCTGCGAGACGGTGCGATCTCAAAGACGAAAGGCGTGGATTTCCCCTCGTCGATCGCGCTTGTGGGGATGCGCAACATCCGCGACTACAAGGCGAAGGTTCGCCCCGACCATGAATCTCTCGGGAGCGCAAGTCCGTTCAACGTGCTTACGAAAGTGATGACGCTCCGCACCTTTACAGATGCCGAGGTTGCCGCTCTCTACGCGCAGCACACGGCTGCGACCGGGCAGGTGTTCGAGCCGGATGCCGTCCGCCTCGCCTGCGAGTACACCTGCGGTCAGCCTTATCTTGTAAACGCGCTCGCCCGCTGGTGCGTGGAGGAAATCCACCGCGACGACTATTCCAAGCCTGTGACGGCGGCGGATATGCACGAGGCGAAGGAGAAGATAATCCGCGAGCGCGGAACGCACCTCGACTCGCTGATGGAGCGGATGAAGGAGCCTCGCGTCCGCCGTATCGTCGAGCCGGTGATGCTTGGCGAAGACCGCCCCGTCTCCCGCAATTCGGACGATTACCAGTATGCTCTCGACCTTGGGCTTGTGAAGGAAGATTCGCGCCGCAGGCTCGTCCCCGCGAACCCTATGTATTCCGAAACAATCGTCCGCTATCTTACGAGGGACGATCAGGACGATATGCTTTCGACCGTCCCCGAGACGCCTTGGGCTACTGACGGCGGACTCGACATGCAGGGCCTTCTTCTCGCGTTTCAGGATTTCTGGCGCGAGAACGCGCAGATGAACCGCGCGCCTTTCGAGTACAACGAGGCGTATCCGCACATCGTACTGCAGGCGTTTCTCCAGCGCGTCCTGAACGGCGGAGGCGAGATAATCCGTGAGATGGCGCTCGGCAAGGGTGCGCTCGACCTCGGCGTCCTCTTCAAGGGCCGCAAGTACGCCGTCGAGGTGAAACTGCGCTATCTTTGGGACAAGAATCCCGAAAAGGCGCTTTTGCAGGTGCGCGGCTACGTCGACAGGCTCGGCGTGGACGAGGGATGGCTCGTGGTCTTCGATCCCGATATGGCGAAGCCGTGGGACGAGAAGATTTCCCATGAAGACCGCACGATCGACGGCAAGCCGATTCATGTGTTTTATTGTTAGTAAAAACTATAACAGAGAAAAAACAATGACAATGACAAAAATGATAAAAATGTCACGGGGGGGGGGGTAAGTTCATTACTTGCCTCCAAGGGATTTTGTAATCAAAAACAAGGAGGCAAGTTAATGAATAAACAGACAATAGTGAAATCCGCAATTGTCGCGGCGGTAGTTTTCGCGTGTAGTGCCGTGAATGCGACGGATTATACATGGACGGGTGGCGGCGAGAGCACGTCAATTTCGGATGCTGGCAACTGGGGCGGCGTCGCAGGCGATGCGATTGCGTTCACCGCAAGCGATATTCTCTGCTTCAACCAGAGTGCGACGGCGGATGTTTCGGTGCCAAGCGATATTACCGTGAGCGCAATCGTGTTCGGCCCGATCCAGGCGGCTACTGACACGCAAAGCAATGTCGGCGCCTGCACGTTTTCCGGCGAAGGCGTAATCACGCTCAAGGCTGTCACGAACTGCACGGCAAGCGCGATGACATTTAACAACCGCGTAACGTTCGACGGCGAATACGATGCCTACTATCTTTATACCGTAGATTACAACGGCGGCGTCACGGCGACGACAATTCCGTATAAAGTGACAAACGTCTCTTTCGCGGCCAGATATTCGCGCCTTCTCAGGGGCAACTTTACTTTCACCGAAGATTTCATCAACAGCAACAACGCCACCACATCCAAGGACCATTCCGCTCTCGGTTCCATTTCGGTGCAGACCGGAACGACAACCGGCAAGGGCTTGGGCGGAACGAGATCGGAATTCAGGGACATAATGTGGATCGATCCCGGCACGACTGCGAATTTCCAGTGGGTCGAGAACGGCTGGGATCGCGGCGACATAATCGTCAACGGTATGCTGAATGTTGAAGGCGTGATGACTAACAGATGTTCCGGCACAGATACTGTCAACTACACCGGCGGCAATGCGCCAGGCGTCATAGGCCAGGGTACGCTAAACGCCGGCGGCGTGACAAAGACGAGGTCTGGCGGGAACAGCCACAATATCACGAACAATATCATCGGTGCATACGGCATGACATTGGCCGAAGGCAACTATTTCATATTCGCAAACGACACGCGCATTACGGCGAAAGACGACATGGGCTTCAACCGCGGCGAGGGCGCGTGCCCGTGGGTCGTGAAAGTCGAAAGCTCGAAGACGCTTACAATCGACAATGCCGGGCATAGCGTCTCGAACATAAATCTTATTTGCGGAGCAGGCTCGACGCTCGCTCTCGTGGGCGACGGATGCTTTCGCTTCGGCGAGGTTGCGATCTCCTACACGAATGCGCTCCCCTCGGTCGCCGTGAAGAACTCAATGACGCTTTCATTCGATCTCTCTGTCGCCAATGGAATATTTCTCCCCACCGGAGCGTTCTCGGTCGAGGGCGGAGCGAAGGTTGCGATCAAGCTGGTAGGCACGGCGACGCGCCGCGACTATCTGCTCATCGGCGGGTGCACGGCGACGGATCTTTCATCCTTCGAACTTGACGCGGAGTGGTCTGCTGCGAATCCCGGCTGGACGCTTGCGAAATCGCAGGGCGGCGAGCTTATGCTCGCAAATGCGTCCATCGAGCCTCGCACGCTCGGTTTTGCGGCTTCCGGCACCGTGGTGTGGACAGATGCAAACGTCTGGACGAATTCGGTGGGAGAGTACGTCACGTTCGCTCCTGGCGACAAGGTCGTATTCCCGGCCGACACCCCCGACGCCACGATCATGCGCGTGACGAACTCCGTCTATGTCGGCGGCGTCGAGAATCATTCCTCCAACACGCTTAACATGAACGGCCTTGGCACGATGTCCGGCAATGGAACGATTGCCCACGCCGGTGCGGGCACGCTCGTTTGGAATCTTTGCGGCGGCGTTTCGGACGGCATGGCGATCGACATAACGAACGGCATCTTCAAGCGCGGCGAACAGCTTTTGGGCCATGCGCTCGCCTGCTCCTCCAATGCCGCGCCGATCACGATATCGCAGAGCGGCTCGCTTGACTTCAACAGTCTTGGCGACGGTGCGGACGATTATGTCCGTGCGATGCGCGCCATGCCTTTCCACGACAGGCTCGTCATGGCCGAAGGCGCTGGCTTCAATGGCCAAGGCGCAATAAAGAATACCGGTTGGGTCAATGCCAAATCCAACTGGTTCGTCGGCCCCGGACAGGTCGAGCTGACGGGCGACACGCTGATCTATCTGGGCCAGCGAATCGACTTGAACGGAAATGCCCCAAACAACAGGACGTTCTATCGCGGCAATACGGGAGAAGTCGGCTCGCCCGACCGCCCGTACATCATCGGCGAAGATCATGTTCTTACGTTCACAAGCCCCCACGATCCGAATGCAAGTGCGCCGTCAATTTTCGAGTTGAACAATTCGGATATCGCGGTAAGACAGCTTTGCCTCACGAATAATGCCGTCTTTGAAATGGTCGGCAACGCGACGCTTTCCGCGCCGGGCGGAATCATCCTCAGAGACAAGGCGCAGATTCGCGCCTACAGCATGCAGAACGGCACGGAGTACCTGAAGGATCCAATCACGGTTTGTGGAACGGACAACCGCCTGCTTGTCGCGAGCGGCAGCGGCTATGCACGCAGCGCCGTGTTCGTCGAAGAAGGCGCCACATTCACAATCGGCGACACCGGCGGCGACGCATTCCATCTTTACGGCATCATCACGAACAGGGGAACGCTGAAGTTCACCGGAAAGACGCAATACATCTATGCCGGAATCGATGGTGATTTCTCTGTCGGCGGCAGCGCTCTCGTAATCAAGAGCGGCGCAATGGTCAATGGCAACATAACATTGACGAGCGGCTCGCTCACGGTTGAAAGCGGCGCGACGGTCACGGGCAACATTGCCAAGACAGGCGGAACTCTTACGGTCAACGGCACTGTCAATGGAACCGTATCGTATTCGGGCGGAACTTTCGATGCGTCGAACGGCTCGATAGCCGCTATCGAGGTCTCCGGCATCAATACCGTCATCAGCAACCTGAAGCTTCTTTCCGGGCAGACGCTCACGTTCGATTCCGATGCGCGGCTTTCGGGCAATGTCGTCATCGACGGCGGCACGATCAGGCTTGCGAAAAACAATTCCGGCATCTTCTCCGACTGCGAAACGCTGAAGATCACAGGAAACGGCATGACGGTCGATACCGCCGGATATTTCGGTGCGCTTGGCATGAGGCGCAACGCCCATGTCAAGGGGACGATCACGAAGAAGGGCGCGGGCACGATTTCCGTCGAGCGCGGCATCGTGAACCCGACGGATCTCGCGGTCGATGAAGGAGACGTCCGCGTCGTAGCTTCCGGGCTCGTCCACCGCTTCCGTTTCGACGGAGACTTGAAGGATGATGTAACCGGAATGGTTCCTCGCAGAGCGAGAGGTTGTACGTTCAATGCCGATGGGAAGACGATGGACATATCTGGAGGCAGCAGTCCGTACGATAACCACTGTATAGAGTTTGACAGCAACTTCATACCGCGTGGAGACCAGACGACTGTCGAGTTCTGGTTCACGTGTGTGGAGAATCCGCCGGCCAATTCCAAGCTCTTTGCGTTTGGCCATGTCGCGCTGGATGTGAACGGACTTTGGGGCATGACGCTTCACAAGGGCAACGACACGATGGGTCGCGGCCTCGCATCGAGGCGTTACCAGGATGGGAAGAAATGGCGCTCGACCTACGACTACGATACGTGGAGCGGGGCGACAGGCGACAGCAATGATTACGGACGCTTCGTCGCCGGACACAGATACCATGTGGCGGCAACTGTTTCGACCGATGAAAATGGTGCGATGAGGATAATCTGGCATCGCCACGATCTTACTGACGATGGCGGGACGTATGCGTACGGAACGAATGTAGCCGTCGTAAGCGACTGGCATATCAAGAGCGCGCCGCAATATCAAGCGTATATCAGCCACAACCCGTGGAGCGACGCCGCGTCGCATCTCAGGTTCGAGGATATGCGCGTCTGGAATGTTGCGCTTTCCGCGAAGGAAATCGAGGAATCCATTGCCGCCGGACCCGATGCCGCGCTTTCTACGACGATTGACGCGCTCGCGCACCGCTATCGCTTCGATGGAAACCTGCAGGACGACATCACCGGCAAGTCAGCGAGTCTTTCCAAGGCTGAGGCGGGTGTGTTTACGAATACGACCGGCGGGGCGAACAATGCAATCCACCTCAACGGAGGCGCTGCGGGCTTCAATGGATACATCGATTTTGGCGCCAATCTCCTGCCGACCGCAACCGAGGAGTGTACGGTAGAGCTTTGGTTTACCGATGAAGCGCTGCGGCGGCAGACGAAGCTCTTGTATATCGGCCCCAATGATACTGAATTCCTGATTTTCACTTTGCACGATATTACGAAATCGGGCAAAACCGTTATTGACACCTGGGAGGCTTCCTGCAACATAAACAAAAGCGGGGATGTCCATTTCACGAGCGCCTTGAACGCATCTGACAAGTATCATCTTTCGATTGTGATCACGACACCCGACGGCGGCGACAGCGTTGCGACATATACAGTCCGCAACGCAGCGACCGGGGAAATAGTCGGGACGAGAACATTCTCGCAGGCGGGCTGGAAGCTCGCGACGATGAATCAATCGAGATGCTGGGTGGGCGATGGACACTGGCATGACGCTTGCGCGACGACGACGCTCGAGGAAATGCGCATTTGGCGCAAGGCGCTGACCCAGGAGGAGCTCGCGAAGAGCGTGGAACTCGGCCCGGATGTTCTGCCGTCCGCGTTTCTCAACCGCTCGGCTCTTGCAGTCCGGAAGGGCGAGAATGCTTCCGGGCCTGCTGTCACGGTGGCCGGCGTGGAATCGTTCTACAATTCGACGATAGATTTTGGCACGGTCCCGGGCACGATTGCCGATTTTGGCGACGTGATTTCGTTTACGAATTGCAGTTCGACGGCATTTACAAATCTTGCATCGGTCGCATTCAGGTTTGCCGAAGGCTCTGTATTGCCGCCCGGCAAGATATACACGCTCATATCCGGTGCTAATCTCCAGCCTTCCGACAAGGACAGATTCTCGCTTCCCGAAGGAGTTTTGGGTTCGATCGACGTGGTTGACGGCGATCTCGTCTATATTGCGCCGGCTCATTTCTATATTAGAATCACTGAAGATTCCTCGAGCGAATTGGAAGTTCCGTTTGGGTGGATATATGAAAACACGACGATTGACGGCGCAAGCAGCGCGGACGACATTGAATCCGCGCTCTCAGCTAATGGTGCTAACGGAATTCCGCGTTGGCAGAGCTATTGTCTGGGGCTGAATCCGAAGGATGCGCAGAGCGTGGTGCTTTGCATTCCCGCAGCGGAACAGCCCGCCGAGGCCGGAGCTTTCAAGTTCATGACGAATGTGGCGGTGCCGGAAGGACTGACCGGCACCGAGGTGACGGCGAGCCTCGACCGCAAATCGGGCGGGGACTGGGAGCAGCAGGAGACACGTACTGTTGAATACGGGACTCCAGTCGAGTTCACGGCAAGCGCCGATTCATCCAACGCTCTAAGTTTTTTCGAATAAGGGTCGGTCTCGCGCCAAGCGAGTAACCGGCCCGGAAGAAAGTGTTTGAGTGTTTGGGTTTTTGGGTTGGGTGTGTGGCCTAGGATTCTAGAAATCTAGGATTCTAGAGACGCCGGACGGGAGCGAGGTTTGCGGCCGATAGCGGCGAGCCGGAGGGGAAGCAGCGCTGCGGCGTCCTGCCGGACAGTCCTCTCGTCTCGCCTCTCCCGTCTCGCGCCCGCGCCCCGTTTGGCCGCAACCGGGCGCGCCGCGCGCTTGCGCGCGCAGGGGGCTTTTGTTAAAATTGCCACGTCCGGCGGTTCGCCGCCGCTAGTGAAATCAAATACGACAAGGCAACTGTCATGAAATTCCCGAAAATGCTCTTTTTCGCCTCCGCCGTCGCCGCCGGAGCGCTCTCCGCCCCGGCTTTCGATTTCTGCGGCGACCGCGGTCCGGACGCCGTGACGCTCGACGGAAAACCCGCCGGCGCGGCCGTGTCCATCGATGCCGAAGGGCGCGTTTTTCTGCAGACTTCCTCCCCCGCATCCAAAGTGGAACTGCTCTGGAATGTCGATCTGTCCGATGTCCGGAAAATCTACGGGGGCGACTGGGAGCGCACGTACGGTTCTTCGGGCTGGCACAATCCTTCAGTCCGCCGCCCCCTCCCCTGGTACTGCCTTGTGAACGGCGCAGACAGGACCGACGGCTACGGCGTGGAGGTGCAGCCCGCCGCGTTCGCCGCATGGTACGCGGGGACGGATTCACTGCGCCTCGTCCTCGACGTCCGCGCGGGCCGCCGTCCCGTGCGTCTCGGCGGCAGGAAACTCGAAGTCTGCCGCATTGTCGCCCGCAAGGGACGGGCCGGCGAAAGCGCGTTTGAAGCGGGTCGCGCGTTCTGCCGCACGATGTGCCCCAATCCCAGGCTCCCCAGGGAACCGGTTTACGGCTACAACGACTGGTATTGCGCATACGGAAGAAACAGCGCGGACGGCTTCCTTGCCGATTTCGCCGAGATTGTCAAACTTTGCGACGGCCTTGAAAACAGACCGTTCGCCGTCGTGGACGACGGCTGGCAGCTTTCGGCGGAGCGCTGCGGAGACGTTGGCGGCGTGAAAAACGAAGACCAGTGGGGCGGTGTGAACGCGGCCTGGAAAATGCCGATGGACGAATTCTGCCGCCGCATAAAGGAAATGGGCGCGCGGCCCGGCCTGTGGTACAGACCCTTTTACGACTGCGAATCGGCCGTGAACAGGAAAAACGGCATGGATCCCACATCTCCGCGCGTCGAAAAGCAGATTCGCGGCGACATGGCGCGCTTCAAGAAGTGGGGCATGGAACTTGTAAAGATCGACTTCATAACGCACGACTGGTCGAAAAGGTGGAACTTCGGCTCGCAGGCGTATCCAAGTCCGCTCGATGTCGTTTCGATCGACTGGCAGGACGATTCCCGCACCGCTGCAGAGACGGTGCGCGGCCTCTACCGCACGATGCGCGAGGCCGCCGGCGACGACATGTACATCATAGGATGCAATGCGATAGACCATTTCGCCGCCGGGCTTTTCGAGCTCCAAAGGGTCGGCGACGACACAAGCGGCAGAGAATGGGGCCGGACGCGCAAAATGGGCCCGAACGCACTTGCCGCAAGATCCATCCACAACAATATCTTCTACTTCAACGACGGCGACTGCGTGGGGCTGACCAGAAAGGGCGCGATTCCGTGGCGCAGGAACGCGCAGTGGCTCGATCTCGTGGCGCGTTCCGGCACGTCGCTTTTCGTGTCGTGGAAGCGCGAACTTCTCGACGACACCGTGCGCGACGCCATGAGAGAGGCGTTCCGCCTCGCGTCGCGTCCGCAGAAGACGGGCGAACCTTTGGACTGGATGCAGACCAAGCGGTCCGCGCGCTGGCGTTTCGAGACCGGAGAGAAGCGCTACGACTGGGGCGGGAAGGCGAAGTAGCGTCATGGACCGGGCAGCGCAGGAGACGGATGCCGGGGCGGTTAAGTCGCGACTCGATTTTCTCCGTTCCGAAATCAACCGGCACGACAGGCTCTATTACGTAGAGGCGAAGCCCGTGATCGGCGACGCCGACTACGACGCCCTCTACCGCGAACTTCTGGCTCTCGAAGCCGCCCACCCCGAGTTCGACTCTCCAGATTCCCCTTCCAAACGCGTGGGCGGCGCCCCTGCCGATGGATTTGCGCAGGTGCGTCACGATCCACCGATGCAGTCTTTGGACAAGACGCATTCGAAAGGCGAGATTGCCGAATTTATCGCATTTCTCGCGCGTGAACTTCCCGAAGGCGAAAAACTCGCGTTCGTGGTAGAACCGAAAATCGACGGCGTGTCGATGAGCCTGCTCTACAAAGGACGCAAACTCGTCCGTGCGGCTACGCGCGGCAACGGCGCCGTGGGCGATGACGTTACGGACAACGTGCGGACGGTGCGCAATATTCCGCTTTCGCTTCCGCCGGAAGCTCCGGAAGACGTGGAAGTGCGCGGCGAGATATACATGACGCGCGAAGGTTTCGCCAGACTGAACGAAAAGGCCGAGGAAGAGGGTGAAGAGCCGTTCGCCAACCCGCGCAACGCGGCGGCGGGGAGTTTGAAACTGCTTGATTCGCGCGAGACCGCGAAAAGGCCGCTCGCGTTCCTCGCGTACAACGCCGGCGGGACGGGGTGCGGAGGCTTCGTTTCGCATTCCGCGATGATGGAGGCGTTTTCCGCATGGGGTTTCCCTGTCGCGCCCTGGCACAAACGGTGCGAATCCGTTGAAGAAGTGTTTGCGGCGATCGACGAACTTGAAACGCTCCGCCATTCGTTCCGTTTTGAAATCGACGGAGCGGTCGTGAAACTCGACGGACGCTCCGCGCAGGAGCTTCTCGGCGCGACTGCGAAGGCGCCCCGCTGGGCGCGCGCCTACAAATATGCGCCCGAGCGCGCCGAAACGGTCGTCGAGGGCATAACCGTGCAGGTGGGGCGCACGGGCGTGCTCACCCCCGTCGCGGAACTGAAGCCTGTCGAACTCGCGGGCAGCGTGATTTCGCGCGCCACGCTGCACAACGGCGACGAGATAGCGCGGCGCGACATACGCATCGGCGACCATGTGTGGCTTGCAAAGGCCGGCGACGTGATACCGGCGGTGGAATCGCCCATCCCCGAAAAGCGCGACGGTTCCGAACTCGTTTTCAAAATGCCGGACAAGTGCCCGGCCTGCGGCGGCGACGCGGTCCGCCGCGACGGCGAAGTGGCGCTGCGGTGCGTGAATCCCGGCTGCCCCGCGCAGAGACTGCGCCGGCTCGAGCATTTCGCTTCGCGCAACGCGCTCGACCTCCGCTCGATAGGCGAAAAGGTCGCAGAGGCCCTTGTTGCGTCCGGTCTTGTGAAGGATCCGCTCGATCTTTTCACCGTGCCGCGCGGCTCGTTCGCCGCCCTGAACGTGAGCGACGACGGCGGAACGCGCAAATTCGGGAAGAACGCGGACAGTCTCGTGGAAGCGCTCGAAAAAGCGCGCACCCTTCCGCTGCACCGCTGGCTCTTCGCCGCCGGAATCCCGAACGTCGGCGCCGTCGCCGCGCGCGACATCGCCGCCGCGCACGGAAAAATGTCCGACCTCGCCGGTTCCCCCGTTTTGAAAGCGGTCGCGGAGCTGGCCGACCTTGCGGAGCAGGCTGCGCTCGCCAATCCGCGCAGCCGCGCCAACAAGGATGCGCCGCCGGACGTTCTTGAACGCAAGACGGCGGAATACCGGCGGATATGCGACAGGATTCTCGAGGCGGGGAATATGCTCGTTTCGCTCGGCGCTGCGCGGCGGACGCCCGGCGCGGTCCCGCCCGCTTTCGCATGCGACATAAAGCGCGAAGCCGCGAAATCGACGCTTGCATTCTTTGCCGGCGGCTACGGCAGACTGTTCATGGAGCGTCTCGCCGCGCTGGGCATAGATCCCGTTCCGGAGGCGAAGGCGGCACAGGGCGGGGCGCTCGCGGGAAAGAAGTTCGTTCTGACCGGATCCCTTTCGCGTCCGCGCCCGGAATACGCGGCCATGATAGAAAAGGCCGGCGGAACCGTGCAGAGCGCCGTCTCCAGAAACACGGATTATCTCGTCGCCGGCGAGAACACGGGAAAGACGAAAACCGACAAGGCGCGCGAACTGGGGACTGCCGTCCTGACCGAGGCGGAACTCGTCGCGATGCTGGACGGCGGAACCTCCGGTGCGGGAACTCAACCCCCTCCCCCCGCAACGCCGGCTCCCGCTCCGGCTTCCGCCCCGGCCGTTCCTGCCCCGCAGCTTGTCCAGCAGAGCCTGTTTTGAACAGCGGCCGCTTCAGTGCGCGGTCTGTCCGCCGCGCCATTTGAGGATGTCCGCGACGGGAAGCCGCGGCGACGCCGCAATGTCGAATTCCTCCGGCGGCGCGCCGCATGCCACAAGCAGGACTATCGCTTCCGATTCCGGGATGTCGAGCAGTCTGTGGGCTTCGCGATCCGCCTCCGGCGGGACGCTCCAGTGCAGGATGCAGTGCGCCGCGCCAAGGTGGTGCAGCGCGTAGCAGAGCGCCATTGCGAACATTCCGCCGTTGGTGTAGCAGTCGTGCCGTTCCCATCCCCAGCGCACGCACGAAAGATCCGAAGTCACCACAAGCACCTTGTCGGCGTCCGCGCCGAAGCCGCGCGTCCCCTTCTGCACCGCGAAAAGCCTGTCGCGCAGCACGGGGTCGTCGATCGCATACACGCGCGCGTGCTGCCTGTTGCATGCGCTGGGGGCGGATGCGGCTATCGCCGCGGCCTGTTCGACAAGTTCGCGCGGGACCGGGCCGGCGAAGTGGCGGCAGACGTGGCGCGACGCCGAAAAGCGCGCGAACGGCGCGTCTTTGTCCGCGAAGAAATCTTCGCGCTTCACGTGCGGCTCGTCCGCGGGTTCCAGATACGGGCGCGCGGCGAGGAATGCGTCCAGCCTGGGCATGGGGTCCGGCGAGTCCGCGTGGAGCTTCCTGTAGGCGCAGAGCACGCGCGCGGCGTGGTCGGACTGCGCGCGGCGGCCGAAACGCGCCTCGAACGATTCCACCAGGTTCACGAGATGCCGCACCGCGCCCTTTCCAAAGCCAAGCCGCCTGCGCGGCATTGTCAGGCCTTTTTCAAGGACGTGGTAGCCCATCGTTATCTCGGCGAGCGCGGCGGCCTCGCGGTCGAGGTGCAACGCTCCGGCGCACCGCATGAACTGCCGCCTGTCGTACGCGAACGCGCGTTTCGCTTCGTGCGCCGTGCGCATCCGCGCAATGGCGGACACTGCGGCCCGTTTGATTTTTTTGAGAAAGTCTTTCATTTTTTCCGTACCCTCCTTTGTGGCGCACGGCATTCTCCCGCGGCGTTTCCGTGCAGGCCGCGGCGCGTTCACCGCCGCCTCACCGCGTTCGTGCACGATCCCGGCGCGGGGCGTTCCCTCACGCGGGAATACCGCGCTTTCTGGATTTCGTATCTTACGGCTTTGACAAGCTCGTCGTTCACGAAACCTGCGTCCGGGGTTTTCGAATACCGGCTTCCCGCAAAACCGGCCTTGGCGAGATCTTCCGCGTGCAGGGTTTCGTATTTTTCGAGCAGCGCGCCTCCGCGGCCTTCGCCGAGGAAGAAGAACGGCCTGTCTTTGGAGTGGTGGTATCTGAAATACCACTTGAGGGCGTTTTCGACGTCCGCCTCCGTCTCTACGAGCGGGGAGAAAACCCGCGCGACTCCGCTGAAGCGGCCGTTCCCGACCTGGGTTTTCGCGTAGTGGGCCATCGTTTGCAGTTTCGCCATGTCGTCGTACAGTTCGTCCTGTATGTATATCAGATCGGACGGGACGGCGAACGGGCGGACCGGATCTTCGCGTATGAGCCAGCTTTCAGCGTAGTCGAACGTGGAAGACGATCTGCAGCCGGGCAGCGCGGCGAGGGCGAGCAGCGACAGGGCGAGGATTTTGACTGTTTCAGGCGGTCGTATTTTCATTTTTGCGTTCTTTGCGGCAGGCGGTGAAATGCGCGGCGGCGAGCGCGGCGAGCACGAGCGCGAAAGCGCAGGCGAGCGGCGCGTCTCCGAAGCGCGTGTAAGGCGTAAGGGGCGGATCGACCGGCACGGGCACGGTCGCGCAGAGCGAGCCTGCGGCGTCCACGAGCGGTTTGCCGCCGGCGTCGCGCAGAATCGTGCGCGAGCCGTCGGGCGCCACGCATCCCGAGACGCCCGAATTGCCGGTGCGCACGAGCGGCAGACCGGTTTCTATCGCGCGGAACACGGACTGCGCGAAGTGCGCGGCCGGCTCGCGCGAGCCGTAGAACCAGTTGTCGTTCGTTATCAGCGCCAGCATCTGCGCGCCGTCCGCGGCGGCGCGGCGCGAGAGGGCGGCATCGGTGTCTTCGTAGCAGATGAGCGGCGCAACTTTCACGGTTTTCCCCGCCGCCGAACGGAGCGGGAGATCGAATAGCATCGGTTCGCCCGGCCACAGGCTTACGCCTATCGGCGAGAGTTTCTGAAGGGACGTGAACGTTTTGTCGAACGGTATGTATTCGCCGAACGGCACGAGATGCTGCTTTTTGTAGACTTTCAGATCCCGGCCGCCGGACGCGAACACTGCCGCGTTGTAGATGCGGCGCGAACCGTCCGCCGCAATCTCCGCCGCGTCGGCTCCCGCGATCACGGCGGCTCCGAACGCCGCTTTTGAAAGGTCTCTCAGAAAGGGCTCCGGCGATCTGCCGCCTGACATGGCCGACAGCGCGCTCTCCGGCAGGAGAAGCAGATCTGGAACTGCGACAGGGCCGTCGGGGGCTTCCGCGGCGGAATACAGCGTCCAGACCCTGCGCCCGGCCGGCGTCTCCGCCCGGGCGAGAAGTCCCGTGTACGCGCAGCGCGCGTCGAACGCGCCGGGGTTCTCGCGTTCAAGGAATACGCACGGGGAGTTGCCTTGCAGAAGAACTACCGTAGCCGGGCGCGTTTCGACGTCCGGCGGCTCCCCGGCGGCGAAGACGAGCGCGAGCGCCAGCGCGAAGGCAGTCCACGATTCGGCGGAGCGCGCAAGTTTCGAACGCACGTCGCGCGGATCCGGCGGAAGGGAAGTCATCGAACGCACCATGCGGGCGATGACGCCTGCCACCCCGCCGGAAACAAGAACCGCGACTGCGGATACCGCGAACACGCCGCCGAGCCGCGCAGCGAACGCGATGCGCGGAAACGAGCCGAGCGGCGTCCCGAGCGCGTCCCACGCGAATCCTCCGCCGAGGCGCGAGCGGACGCATTCAAGCCCGGCCCACAGCACCGCCTCCGCCGGGACCGCGAGGCACCGCCTCCATCCCGGAGCGTCGCCGGCCGCGCGCCACAGATGCGCCGCGAGCCAGCCGAAGAGCGCGGCGTAGAGCGCGCAGTATGCGGAAAGTCCGGCCATTCCCAGAATTACGAGCGGCCACGGCCCGCCGTTGGGGATTATCGCCGGGAACCACGACAGCGAGGCCGTCCAGAAAACCATCCCCCATGTGAAAAAGACTGCGGCGGCCGTGCGCGGGCGCATCCCCAGGCGCAGCGGCGCGAGAATCGGCGCGAGCGCGAAAAGGACGGTCGCCCCGCGTCCGTCCGCGCGGAACGCCGAATACGCCATGCCTGCCGACGCGAGAGCGGCGAGCCATGAAACGTTCGTAGTCGTGAAGAACCGTTTTCTTGAAGTTCCGTTTTCCATGGTATTGCAAAATCTCCCTGTTTCAGAGCGAGTCGAGTATGAATCGTCCGGAATCCACAAGGATGGTCTGGCCCGTCACCCCGCCCGCTTTCAGAAGAAATTCCACCGCGTACGCCACGTCGTCCGGCGACGGCCTTTCGGGAAGAAGCGTATCCCCGCCGGGGACTCCGCCGCAGGGGGGCGGCAGGACCGCGCCGGGCGCGACTGCGTTTACGCGCAGCGAATCGGCGAAAAGTCCGGCCGATTTGCGCATCGAAGCCGCGAGCGCGGCTTTCGACGCGGCGTACGGCGAGGTCTGAACGTCCGCGGCACCGCGCACCGCCGCGTCCAGCAGATCCACGACCGCTCCGCGGCGCGGAAGGCCCGGCGGATTTTCGAGAAGGCGCAGCCCGAGCAGCGAGGTGAGTTTTTCAGGCGCGTCCGTGTTGAGCGCCGCCATCCGCGCGGATTCGCCGGGCGGAAGCGGACCGGGCGCGAAGGCCGCCGCGGAGTTCACGATGAAGGCGAGTTCCGGCGCGACCGCGACTGCGGCCGCGAATAGCGCCGCCGCGCCGCCGGGGACGGCAAGATCGGCCTGGACCGGCTCCGCCCCGCACGATGCGGCAAGCGCGTGCGCCTCCTCCGAGGCCGCGTCGCGCGTATGCGCAAGGACGCGCCAGCCGGCCGCCGCGAGACGGCGCGTTATCGCCGCGCCTATGCGTTTCGTCCCTCCGGTTACGAGAACGGCGGGACGCGATTCCAAAGTCTGGTTTGACATGGCAGGTCAGAAAGTATAATTTATTCCGCGATGACATGCCACAACCAAAAGAAAATCAATCTTGAAGTCGCCGAGCGCGATTTCAAGTACTATATATTCGACTGGGACGACAACATTCTCAAAATGCCCACGAAAATACATCTCGAACGGCTTTCGCCGGACGGGACGTGGGAGCCTGTCGCGGTTTCGACCGGCGTGTTTGCGGTCGTCCGCGAGAAGAAAGACGAGTACAGACCGCCCGCGGACGGCGGCTGGGAGGCCGCGTACCGCGATTTCCGCGACGGTGCGGGCGGAGCGAATCTGTTTCTGAAGGAGACCGCCGCCGCCATAGAGAAGATCAAGAGCGGAGAAGAAAAGCCCGGCCCTTCGTTCGACACGCTCAGGAGGACGCTGCGCGAAGGGCGCATCTTCGCGATAGTCACGGCGCGCGGCCACGAATCGTCGACGGTGCGCCGGGCGGTGAAACTTTTCATCGACAGCGTCCTCGAACCGGAAGAGCGCGAGGAGATGATGGCCAATCTGCGCGGCTACAGACGCTGGCTGGACAAGCGCGAGGAGTTCGGCACGGATCGCGAGGAACTCGCCTACTACCTTTCCATGTGCCACTTCAACGCGGTCACGCATCCGGACTTCAGGCGGCGCGTCGCGCGCAAATCCGGCGACGGCAGCTCGGAGAACGCCAAGAAATTCGCCATACGCGATTTCGTCGCGCATGTTTCGCACATACTGCAGCGGACGGGCGGGATATTCCTGAAACCGGTTTCGATAGGATTTTCCGACGACGATCCGCGCAACGTGCAGGCCGTGGCGTCGTTCATCTCCGAAGAACTTTCGCGCAGTTTCCCCGCCGTGAAGTTCGTGGTGTACGACACCGGCGACCCGTCGCTCGCGCACGGACGCAAAATCGTGGTTTCCGGCAACGGCGCCGCGGGCGCCGCGCCCCCGGCGGGCGCTCAGTGAGCTTGGGCTTTTTCCGCAGGCTCTTCCGGCTCGCTGTTCCCCAGCATGAAACTTCCGATCGCGGCGGCAAGCGCGAGAAACGCGATAAGCGCCGCTATCGTGGCGATCGCCGCAATTTTCAACCCTTTTGACTTCCTGCCAACATCCATCGTGCACCTCCCGGGGTGGCCTGGTGGTTTGCCTCCGCGTCCGCGCTGTCCAGGCCCTTTGCGAAGGACAGACGGTTGCGCGTCTGGCAAAATCGTGTAAGAAGTATATCAAAAAAAAACGGGGTAATTCTGGAAAGCGTTCGAGTTTTTTTGGGTTTTTGGGTTTTTGGGTTGTTGGATGCTGCGGCAGCAAGATGGGGACATAGGGCCCGGCAAACATATCCCGCGTCTCGCGTCCAATATCCCGCGTCTATCGCCGCAATCGGCCGGGACTTTCAGACTTCAGAAAATCCGTATTGACACGCCGGGCGGCGTAATGGTAGACTTCACCGAAACGCCCACGGAGAGATGGCAGAGTCCGGTTGAATGCACATGACTCGAAATCATGCATACCCGCAAGGGTATCGGGGGTTCGAATCCCTCTCTCTCCGCCAATCCGGACAAGCCGCCCGCAATGGCGGTTTTCTTTTTTTCAGCGGTTTTCCCCGGCAGCCTTCAGCGCGGCGGCTCCTTGAAGAACCGCCAGAAGCCCGAACAGCGCGAGAACCACCTCAAGACCCTCTTCGAAACAGGTGCAGAACGCCTTGAACGAAGGATCCAGCGCGTCCTTTGCGATTCCCGCCGCTTCGCAGCGCCATGCGGGGAGCCTGTCGAACACCTGCACGCAAACGCCCGTCGCGCCGAGGCACCCGAACGTCCACGCCGCCGGGACGAATGCGAACACGCCGCGGATCCAGGGTATCGCGAAGTATGCGAAGCCAGCGGCGAACACGCCGAAGAACGCGGCGAAATAGAAGACGATCAGGGCTTTCATGCCAAGCGGCACGCCGGGGTTGGTCAGGACGCGCATTTTGAACGGCGTTCCAGAGAGAGGCGCCCCGTTTGGCTTGAACAGCCCCGGCAGAAGCGCGCCGTCTTCGCCCGTGAAATTTGGGTAGAGCAGATGCAGCGCGGCATTGTGCAGATCGGTTTCTTTGACGATCGCCATCAGCGCCACGGACGTCACGGCGAAGCATAGGATGTTCCTGCGCAGGCGCGATCCGCCGAAGGGTGGCTTCAGCCATACGGCCGGCACGATGAGGGCGAAAAACGGAAGCGCGGCGATTTCGACCGGGGCCTTTCCGCCGCCGTCGAACATGCGCGCCACCGTTTCCGGCGCAGCCGCCGCCCAGACTGCGGCCAGAGCCGCGACGGCGGCCGCGAATATCGCGGGCGCCGCATACCATTTGCAGAAAAATCCGGTTTTTTCCGTTGCCGTTGCCATAACGCCTCCTGCGCGGAAGTATACCACAATTCCGGCCGGGCGCGATTTTCCCGGATGACACCCGATCGGCCTGAAATCCCGCAAGTATCCGCCGGGGGCGCCAAGGCGCGACTGCCGCAGGCGCGTTGCGCGTCGCATTTGCGCGCCCTGCCGGTTCAAGGGGCTTGGCCCCGCGCCGCAGTTTCCCCTCCGGCTCGCCGCAATCCGCTCTCTCGTCTCATGTCTGTCGTCTGTCGTCTCGCGTTCTATTGCTCCGGCAATTAAAGGGCTTGATTTGTATCAGGGAGGGACGGGCTCTGTCCCGTCCGTCATATGTGGCCGCGACGGAGCGCGGCCCTCCCAATGAATCAACCCCATTTGTTGCCGTTTCTATAGAATCCCGGGGCGCATCCTCAACCCAAACACTCAAACACTCAAACACTTTTCCAACACTCAGGGCTGACGCATTGAAAAATCCGATGTTCCACCCTCGTTGGATTTCTCTCGGATTTTGAGTTGCGCTATTCGGTTCGCCCGGCCCGGCCTCGTGCGGCGCGGGCCTTCTTCGTCCTTCCGTCCTCCACCTTGATCTTGGCGATTTCCT
>Ga0310695_10007116_pt1 | contig 18020 bp, 16 predicted proteins | sample RumenRJG_04DNA_FD_203882 | JGI IMG/M metagenome (GOLD analysis project Ga0310695, IMG submission 203882) | Bovine rumen microbial communities from Lethbridge, Alberta, Canada - RJG_04 (v2) (version 2) | ecosystem: Host-associated > Mammals > Digestive system > Stomach > Rumen | place: Canada...
CATATTTATGTTCCGCCTTTCTGCGAAAGGCACCCATGAGGTTATGAAACCGGGGACCATTTCGCGGGAATAGTTTGATATACTTTTTCTGTAGGCCTCAGCATACTACAGAACCCGTGGAGAGGAGTGGCGGGGCTGTATAGCGGCAAACCCCGCATATTTATATGGTGTCGGCTGTCCTAAAGGCATCAATGATTGGCGCAAAACCGTAGCCCGTAAACTTATCTCTTCCGAAGTTGACTCGATTTCGCCGGACAGCTAGTCCCTGCTGAGCCTACAATCTTTCGCAGGAGGGACGCCATGTTCAAAATCATCAAGTTTAACTGCTGCGGACTGGATGTCCACAAAACCTGGATCTATGCCTGTATCGGAATTACCGATGCAAACTTCCGCACTGAGTATTTCGAAGCTCGCTTCTCGTCTTTTCCAAAGGATCTACGGCGATTGGCTGTCTGGCTTCAGGAGCATAAGTGTGAGGAAGTCTGCATGGAATCTTCCGGTAAGTATTGGATCCCGGTATTCAATGTACTTGAGGAAACCTGTAAAGTGACGCTTGCTCATCCTAAGTACACGAAACCTCAAAAGGGAAACAAGACAGACCGTAAGGATGCCCGCTGGATCTGCGACCTGTTCATGTGCGGCATGATCAAGCCTTCCTTTATCCCACCGCCAGCTATTCGCCATCTTCGCGACCTTATCCGTTACCGCATCAAGCTGACGAATATGCTGACCAGTGAGAAGAACCGCGCTCAGAACTGTCTGACCATCTCCAACCTCAAATTGGATGATGTGTTCACAGATGTCTTCGGAAAGTCCGCCAGGTCTATTACCGAATACATCCTTTCCCATCCCGGAGAGAAGTTCGATGTCGCACCGTTCGTTGACAAACGCTGCAAAACTCCGATTGACCAGATTCAAGCCGCAGTGGATGGTGCCATCTCGCCTGAACAGACTGTTAAACTGCGGGAATGCCTGAATCATATCGATGAGCTCAACACCCACCGGAATCGGATTGAAGCAGAGATTCTTCAACTTGTGGAGCCTTTCTCTGCGCGGCTTGCTCTTATCCGTACCGTGCCGGGTATGAATAAAGATCCAATGACCGCAATCCTGATCCTTTCGGAAATTGGCAGCGATATGTCCGTGTTTCCTTCAGCCAAGAACCTTGTTTCCTGGGCTGGCTGCTGCCCCAGGAATGACAAGAGCGCCAAGCATGTGAAGTCAACCCGTATCTCTCAGGCTGGCTGTTATCTCAAGCCGCTTCTTGTCCAGATTGCCAACGCTCTGATTGGTTCCAAAAATCATCCGGAGTTTACAGAACGTTATCGCCGTATTAAATCCCATCGTGGTCACAAGAAAGCCATGATCGCTATTTGCAAGATGCTCCTGACCGCTATCTGGAACATCCTTTCAACCGGCGAGGTTTACAATCCCAATGGCTATCTTATCCAGACTCCTCGTCCCACCAATGAGACGAAGGTTCTGACTCAGAAACAGGCTTTGGAATTGCTCCGGCTTAGGGGATTTGTCATTAAGGAGGATCCTGTTGAACCCGAACCGCTTCCTGCCTGATCTGAACTAACTTGCGTGGCCATCCTTGTGATGGTCTGTTTGCTTTACACTTCTTTCCGGCTGTCCGTTAATTGAATGTTTCAAACTTTTTCCTCCTGCTGTTCTGTCGGCTTTGCGGTTTGTCTTTCTGTATCGATTATAAGGATCCCTTCAGCAGGTTGCAATCCTTCGGCCTGTTTTTTCCGGAGGATATCCAGCGTATGATGGGATGCGCCGATCAGGTCCTGCCGTTCGCAGATGGCGAAGTGGTACTCCATCCATCTTTCGAAGATCTCGTCGTCCATTTCGTCAACCATTGTCCTCTGGTAATTGGTCGCCCCGTCCGTGGCAATCAGTTTCACCCGTTCCACAGGGATCTCAGTGTCCAGGGAGGCAATTTCCTCTGTCCGGATCAGGTCAAACACCTCTGCCGGATCGCTGCCCAGGTGCCAGTCCGGCGAAAGCATGTTCCGCTCCAGCAGGTCCTGCACATGTTTTGATCCGAACGCGTAGCTGATCACCGTCGGCTCGTTCATGCAGTAGGCGGCCAGGATGTATCCGCCGGGCTTTGTTACCCGGACTGCTTCCCGCAGGGCACGGAGCTTGTCCTCCCGGGTATACAGGTGATACATCGGTCCCAGCAGCATGGTCAGGTCATAAGCGTTGTCCGGCAGGAAGGACAAATCCAGCACATTCCCCTGCATGGCCCGGATCGGTTCCGTTCCGTCCAGTTTGGACTTCAGCACTTCCAGGTTGTGGGCAACCAGTTCCACTGCCGTCACCCGGTAATCCTCCTTTGCCAGGGTAACGCTGTACCGACCCGTTCCCGCCCCGACCTCCAGGATGGAGGGATCGGCCGCTCCCTCAAGGCATTCCTTGATGTATTTCATGGTAGTCAGGTATTCCACCCGGCCGTGCCGGGAAAGGAGCCGTTTTTCTTCATCAATGGTGTTGTAGAATTCATCCAGGTAATTCATCGGAATAACCTCCTGTATTTTTCTCCCGGATAGCTGTCGTTTCCGTCCTTATGCTTCCTTTCGCGACACAATCATCAGGTGCTCCGCGTGCGCCAGGTACTCTTCCTTCTCGCAGAACCGCAGTGCATAGTCACACCACGCTGTTCTGATCTTTTTCGGGCTTTGGCTGAGCACCCGCTTGTAGGGTGCCAGGATCCCCTCCTGGCTGAATACGGTTTCTGTCTTCAGTCCCGGGATGGAAGCCAGCAGTTTCTTCGCGTCCTCAATGGTAATCATATATGCAAAGGTGAAAGACTCGTAGGAGAAGCTTTCTCCCGACGCCGCCAATTCAAAAAAATCCTGTAGATCCGGTGAAAGGATCGTTTCCTGGATTTCCCGCATGCCGTAGACAACGCCTCCGAAGGTCAGGATAAAGCTGCAGAACAGGTATCCGCCCGGTTTCAGCACCCTTTTTGCTTCACGGATAGCCTGAATCCTGCTTTCCTCTGTCAGCAGGTGATACAGCGGCCCCATCAGGAAAACCGTGTCAAAGGAATCGTCAGAAAACCGGGAAAGATCCGTCGCGTCTCCCTGCGCGGCTGTGATCTTTACGCCGTACTGCCGGGCTTTCTTTTTGGCGAATCGCACGTTCTCTTCACTCAGGTCCAGCAGGGTCACGGTATGTCCCTGTTTCGCGTAATGAATGGAATAGTGCCCCGGGCCTCCGCCGATATCCAGGATCCTGCTTCCGGGCCGGATATACCGGTCCATCATATGAGTCGTAATATACTTTTCGTAAGGGGTTCTTTTCTGCAACCGGTTCCATTCCTTCAGGGGATCTGCATCATAGTGCTTTCGGATCGTTTCCTTCTTCTCGCGCATTTTCCCGTCCTCCCTTACAGTTCTTTATACATCAGGATTTCATCGTGATAGCTTCCGTCGTCAAACAGCATCCCGTGAGGCAGCCTGCCGTATTCAATGAATCCGCTTTTGCGGTACAACGCTTTTGCCCGCTCATTGTCCGCCACCACAATCAGTTCCATCTGCTCAAGCCCCGCCTGCTTCGCCAGTTCTGACAGATAGGCGATCATGGCAGTCCCGATTCCCAGCCCCCAGTATTTCTCATACAGGGCAATGCCCATCGAGCAGCGGTGACGATTCTTCCGCCTGGCGCCCATTCCGAAGAAGGAGCAGTTCCCGGCGAGTTTTCCGTCCACCGTAGCCGCCAGCATGGCTGCCGCGGGATTCTCCAGCGTCCGGTTCAGGAATTCCGCTTCCTCCTCCGCCTTTTTATCCACCTCGTCCGGATAGCGCGTCAGAAATGGCGTTTCCGCGGCAATCTGCTTCAGGAACCGGATCAGTTCCTCTGCCAGGTCAGGGGTTGCCGGTTTCAGGATACAGGTCCTGCCGTCCTTCAGGATAATGGTTTTCTCTGGAAATCTCATGGTTCATTCCTCCTGCAATAACAAAAAGCCGCTTATCTGTCAGAGATAAGCGGCTTCGAAATCTGTTCCGGGTATGCCGGAGCTACTCTTCTCTGATCAGCTTTTCATGGTACGTAAAATAGACGCGGACCTGCCATTCAACGTTCGCGACGACAACACTATGCAGTTCACATACGTACCGCTTCACAGAGAATTGCTCCTTTCCTGAAAATATTGGACTGACTATACTACAGGGAAAAGACCCGTGTCAAGCATAAACTTTCAGTTCGTCAGGATTTTTCTTTATTCCCGGCCGGATGGAGCCGGCGGTGAATGGCCTTCTCAATTTCCACAATCAGGATGATAATCAGTGCCAGTCCCATGGCCGTCACATACTCCGTCAGGGTAATCGGGGTAAAGGAGAACGCACGGTTCAGGAACGGAACGAAAATCACAGCTGCCGTGATCAGCAGGGAGAAGGCCAGCGTTCCCCACAGCCACTTGTTCTGCTTCCTGATGCTGAAGAGGGACGAACTGCGGCTGCGCATATTGAAGGAATGGAATATTTCCACCATGCTCAGCGTCAGGAACGCCATCGTCATGCCTGTCGGAGATTCTGCGAGTCCCCAGGATCCGGTTTCCATCCGCAGTCCGACAAAGTAGCTGAGGACCGTCAGTGCGGCAATCACAAATCCCTGGAACGCGATGCCGAAGCCCAGGCCGTCGGCAAAAATGCTTTCCTTCCGCTGCCGCGGCGGGCGCTGCATCACGTCTTTTTCCGCGTCCTCCATGCCCAGGGCGATAGCCGGCAGAGTATCGGTGATCAGGTTGATCCACAGGATGTGTACCGGTTTCAGGATGGTGAAGCCCATCAGCGTGGCCGAGAACACCGCCAGCACCTCCGCCAGGTTGGCGGAAAGCAGGAACTGAATGGCCTTGCGGATATTGTCATAGATGCGGCGGCCTTCACCCACTGCGGAAACGATCGTGGCAAAATTATCATCCGTCAGGATCATATCCGCCACAGACTTGGTCACGTCGGTACCGGTAATGCCCATGCCCACGCCGATGTCCGCGCTCTTGATGGAGGGGGCGTCGTTGACGCCGTCCCCGGTCATAGCCGTTACCATGCCCAACGCCTGCCAGGCGTTTACAATACGCACTTTGTTTTCCGGCTGAACCCGGGCATAGACGGAATACCGCCGCACGTCATGTGCAAACACTTCATCCGGGATCGCGTCCAGTTCCGCGCCGGTGATGGCCATCTGGCCAGGCTTCAGGATGCCCAGTTCCCGGGCAATGGCTGTCGCTGTATCCTTATGGTCGCCGGTGATCATAATCGGCCGGATTCCGGCGCTGCGGCACTTTTCAATGGCGTCCTTCACTTCGGGACGGATCGGATCAATCATGCCGCACATACCGATCCAGGTCATGTCCTGTTCCAGCTCTTCCGGCGCATTGGAAGCAGGTCGTTCGTCATAGATCCGCTGGGCGGCACCCAGCACACGCAGGGCCTGGTCCGCCATTTCTTTATTCTCGGCAAGGATCTGCTCCCGCTGCTCTTTGGTAATCGGAACCGCCTGGTTACCCTGCCAGATTTTTGTGCAGCGCCTCAGCACCTCGTCCGGCGCGCCCTTGGTAAACTGGATGAATCCGTGGCCGGCTCCCGCCCTGTGCAGGGTGGTCATCATTTTGCGCAGGGAGTCAAAGGGCGCCTCGTCCACCCGCGGCAGATCCGCGGCCAGTTCCTCTTTCGGCAGGCCGTTTTTGTTGGCGTCATTGACCAGGGCGCATTCTGTCGCTTCCCCGACCGCTTCGCCCTCTTCCAGCTCCGCGTCAGAGCACAGAGCCATCGCGGTCATCAGCAGCTTCTCATCCGCGGTCACCTTCCGGACCACAGTCATCCTGTTCTGGGTCAGCGTGCCGGTTTTGTCCGAGCAGATAATCTGGGTGCAGCCCAGGGTCTCCACAGCCGTCAGTTTCCGGATAATGGCATGGTTCTTGCTCATCTTGGTCACGCCGATGGAAAGCAGCACCGTTACCACTGCGCTCAGGCCTTCCGGAATGGCCGCCACGGCCAGGGAAACCGCAATCATGAAGGTGTCCAGGACGGCTTTTCCGCCGTTCCGCACCAGGTTCACAATAAACACAAACGCGCAGATCACCAGGATCATGGCGGACAGTTTCCGGGACAGCTCCTTCAGTTTGATCTGCAGGGGTGTCTCTTCATCCTTCGCGTTGGTCAGGGCGTCGGCAATGGCGCCCATTTCCGTATCCATTCCGGTGCCGGTAACAACAGCGTGTCCCCGTCCGTAGGTAACGATGGAGCCCATGTACACCATGTTCTTCCGGTCGCCCAGGGAAACTTCTCCGTTCTCAGCGGCTGTCAGTGCCTCGCTCTGCTTCTCCACGTCCGTGGATTCACCTGTCAGGGCTGCTTCCTGCGTCTTCATGGATGCGCATTCCACAATCCGGGCGTCCGCGGGCACAGAGTCTCCGGCCTCCAGGATCAGCAGATCACCCCGGACCACTTCATCCGCGTGGATGGTTTTCAGGTGCCCGCCGCGGATCACCTTTGCTGTGGCAGCCGCCACCTGCTGCAATGCCTCAATCGCGGCTTCCGCTTTACTCTCCTGGTAAACACCCAGGCAGGCGTTGATCACAACCACCGCCAGGATGATAATGGTATCGGTCAGGCTCTCACCGGCATACAATGCCGTGATGGCGCTTACCACCGCCGCGATGATCAGTACGATAGTCATGGGATCCTTCAGTTCCCCGAGGAACTTCCGGAGCAGGCTTTCCTTTTCGCCTTCCTTCAGCTTGTTGTGTCCGTCCCGGGCAAGCCGTGCAGCGGCTTCTTCTTCGCTCAGGCCTTCCATGGAGGAACCCGCTTCAGCCAGTACGGCTTCCTTGTCCTCAAGATATGGTTCCAATTTCTTTTCCTCCCCGTTCTGTTCCGGCGTCTTCCCTGACGCTTCGGTCTTCCTCAGAAAGCATTTCCTGTTTTTACCATTGTATACCTGCCCGGCAATTCATTCAAGCGCCGCAACAGCCTCAATATGCGCGTCCGGAACCTCCAGCATGTTCCAGCACAAAGCCGCCCCCGCAAACCTGTGTTCCCTGACCGCGGTCAGGGACTCCGTGATATAGTCCGGATCCGTCCTGACCAGCTCCGGATGGTAATTCACCTCAATACCCGGGTATATATCACAGGATGCGAGCCGGACCGCTTCCAGCTGGCTGTCCAGGAGTTCCCTGCCGGCTGTCAGCCGGATCCTGCCTTTCGCGCCGGGTGCATACTGTTCAAAGAGAGCGTATTCATAGCCGATTCCGGCCGGCGCTTCTGTCCTCCGGTACAGCATAGGCTTGATAAAATCAGCGTATTTCGTGATCCTTTGATAATCCTGGCCTACAAACCGGCTGACGAACGGGGCAAACAGATCCAGTCCCACAATCAGGCCCTTCTCCTTAAAATACCGGCAAAGCTCCGCGGCCGCTTCCGCAACAATCTCTTCCTTGGCTTCAAAAAAGCGCTGTGCCAGGGGATCCTTCAGCGTAAACCGCCCGTCCATGGGATAGTCGGCCAGATCGAAAAAAGCGTCCTTCTGCTGCTGATACCGTTTCAGTACAGTCTCCGTATCCACACCCTTTTTCCGGAACATCTCCCTGCACCTTGCGCACCCGCAGCTCAGCACTCCGGATACGCCGGCAGCAAAGGACTGGGTCCGGATCCTGTCCAGGAAAACCCCGTCAAAACCGCAGTCCGAAAAATACTTTTCAAACAATGCCTTAACAGCCTGCAGGTTTTTGCGGGAAGAAGGACAGTCAAAGGCAAAAGCCTCTTCCGCCAGCTTCCCGGGCGGAACAATCCGCTGTCCGGCGAGATCCAGCGCCTCATCCGTTTCAGCTGCTTCCCGGATCTCCGTAAACACCGGAAGCCAGAGCAGCGTCCGAATTCCGGCCTGGTGAAGCCCTTCCCCCAGCGTCCTGTAAAAGTCCGTATCCGCGTTCCAGCCGATAATCACCCGTTCCACAGGAATCCGGCGGCTGATTTCTTCAATTCTTCCGAGAATTTTCTCCGGCTGTTCATGGGTGTCGTGCCATGAGCCTGTAAATACCTGCAGCGTATATCTCATTTCATGATCCCCTGTCTGGAATTAATCCGATTATATCACATGCCTGCGGGATCATCACCCTGTTTTCATCAGCCGCTTCGCCAAAAAGAAATCCGGAGGCCTGTCCGCCAGGCCTCCGGCTGGTCCTTCACCGCCCCGTTTGCGGCAGGAGATTACTTTTGGATCTGTGCAAGCGCGTCGTTCACCGCGGCAATCAGTGCTTCGCTGGTTTTGGTCGCGCCGGTTACCGTGTCAATCTCGGTGGAATTGGCCGCGATGATCGCGTCGGGAATGGCCGCAAAGGCTGGATCGCTGACGCCGGCGGTTTCGTTGTGGCTCAGCACCTCAATCTTCGCGATCTTATCCCCGTCCATGGTAACCTTTACCTTGACCTCTCCGCCGATCTCGCTGACGCCGGTGCCGATGTATTCGTTGGCAGCCAGTGTCTCCTCCGCGGGAGCGGCTTCCTCTTCAGGTTCAGGTTCTTCATAGCCGTACAGAACGTTCAGCAGGGAAATCGCCTTTACGGCCACTTCAGCCGTCACGGATGCGCAGCGCGCCTTGCGCTCCGGGTCCGCCATCTTGTATCCGGTCGCCGCCATATAGGTGCCCACGGAATCAACACAGTTGATGGAGTGCGCCACGGTGGTGATGGACTCAAATTCCGGCTGATACTGCGGAAAGCTGTGCTCCCGGTACCAGGCAAAAAGCTGGTCGCGTACGGTGGCTGCGTCCTGCGGCTCGCAGACCAGGCCGACAAACATCAGGGCGCCCGCCAGGGATCCGCAGAGCGTACCCGCGCCGAAACCTCCGCCCATCAGGGCACATACGCGGCCGGGCGCGATTTCGTTGTAGGGATAGCCGGTCACTTCGCTCATGATGTCGATGATGCCGCCAAAGCATCCGCCGCCGCAGCCTCCGTATTCATAGAACTTTTCATAGCAGCGCTTCAGCAGCTCATCCTTGTCCAGCGGCACATATTTCCAGGGCCATACGGGAGTTTCCTTCCCTTCCGCCACTACAGGCAGCGGCAGGCTGCTGACTGCGACCGCACCCAGTGCGGCTTTTCCGGCGGTACGCAAAAATTCACGGCGGTTCATGTCCATTTTTACATTCTCCTTTTCTGTTTTTCAGTCTATGTGTACATTTCAGACATCTGTTTTCATTTTACGGAAAGCCGCCGTTTCTGTCAACAGCCTTCGAAGCGCGCCGCTTGCCGCCGATAAAAAAAGCTCCCGTTTTCGGGAGCTTCGTATGAAGAATCCATTCAGGATTTGACATGTACGTCCATCTGGGGAAACGGAATAGTTATGCCTGCCGCATCCAGCGCCCGCTTTCCCTTGTCCAGCAACCGGAAATTCACCGGCCAGTAGTCATTGGTTTTTACCCAGACCCGGACCGCAAAATCCAGGCTGCTGTCTGCACACCGGGAAAGGACCACCTGCGGGGCCGGGTCCGGCAGAATTGCTTCTTCTTTGGATATCAGGTCGTTCAGAACGCGGTAAACCTGATCCAGGTCGCTGCTGTAGTCCACGGAAAAAGTCAGGTCCAGCCGCCTCGTTCCCTCCCGTGAAAAGTTGGTAATGGTTGTGTTGGTCAGGGCGCCGTTCGGCAGGCAGAGCTGTTTGTTGTCCACCGTGATGAGCTCTGTATAATAGGCGCCGACAGTTTTGACAGTGCCTTCACTGTCGCCGATCTTAACGTACTCACCCGCGCGGATCGGGCGCAGGATCAGGAGGATCAGTCCGCCCAGCAGGTTGCCCACAGCGCCCTGAAGCGCAAGGCCGATAGCCACGCCGCCGGAGGCCAGCAGCGTCACCACAGAGGTCATGGGGATTCCCATCATGTTGACCGCGGTGAGAATCACCAGCACCGAAAGAGCGATTTTAATCAGGTTCTGCAGAAAGCCTCTCAGCGTCGGTTCAATAGCCAGGAATTTTTTGTTGTGCTTAAGCAGCTTGCTGATCCAGTGCACAATGAAGAAACCTACGACAAGTACAAGAATACCCCGAAGAAGATCCACGCCTGCAGTCTTGAGGAATTTCACGATGTCATCCGTATTCATGCTGCTGTTCCTTTCTGTCTTTATACCATATATTCTACGCCGGTTTTTATCCGAAGTTAATAAGTCTGCTTCTTTCCTTCGCCTCATTCCTCTCACTGAGGCGATTCAGTGCATTTTCTCATAGAATGATCTCATAGTAGAGATAGTCTCCGGTAAATGCGCTTTCCGTACCATTGGACTTCCTGTCATATAAAACGAAGCCGGCCGATTCATAATTCCTCGGAGCGGCCAGGTTGCTGTTGGTACAGACAATAATCCGCTTCAGCCCTTCATACTCCCGGATCCTGCGCAGGGCCTCTTCCAGCTGCATGTGTCCGTACCCCCGGCGCTTGTATTGTTCCCGGATGCCGTTATGACCGATCTCGACGTAATCCGGCCTGTGCCGCGGATCCCAGGTCACAAACCCGATCGGCTCTCCGTCCAGGCAGGTAACCAGGCTGTATTTGTCGGCGATTTCTGGATTGTCATAAAAGAAGTCATCCGTTTCTTTCCAGTTCTCATCCCAGATCTGCCGGTTCCGGTCATCGTAAGCATAGGCGTCTGCAAGGATATCGTAAAGCGTTCCCCGCGGAAAATCGGTAAACTTCTTAAACTCAATCATCTGCCTTAAACCTTTTTCCCTTCTTTAAAGATCCTCATCATCTCGTTGGTGAGGCTCAGGTTGTTCGGCTGCAGGACGATATCCTCCCGCTGTACCCATTCAGCATATTTCAGTTCATTCGGATCCATCCGGATCACGGATTCATTCTCTGCGTCACAGTAAAAGCCCATCAGCAGGTCCTGCGCCATTCCCCAGGGCTGGGACTTGTAATACCGGATGTTATGCACCCTGACGCCGGTTTCTTCCATGACTTCCCGCTGCACGGTCTGCTCCAGCGTCTCGCCGATCTCTGTAAAGCCGGCAACCAGCGCATTGTGTGCATAACCTTTCCGGTATCTGGTAATCAGAAGGCTGTCGCCTTTGGTAACACCGACAATGACCGCCGGATTGATTCTCGGATAAATTACGTGTCCGCAGCAGCTGCACTGCAGCGCCCGTTCTGCGGAATGACATCTGTTTTCCCCGCCGCACCGTCCGCACCGGCGGTTGTCGGCATACCACCTCCACAGGTGGTATGCGGTAAAAGCAGCAAAAAGTTCTTTTCCGCTGCCGGCATCCCGCAGTTCACGCACCGACCTGAATTCAAATCCCGGAAGTGCTGTCTCTGCGGGTGTCAGTGTGCAGAAATACCTGTCTCCGTCCACCGAAAACAGATAAACCGTACCGTCCGCCGGGACGTCTTTTCCGGTGGTAAAGCGAATCCCTCCGTCCTGTATACTGACAAGGATTCTCCCGTCCCCGTCAAAAAGCAGAACGGAATCCTTTGTTTCAGGAGTTTCCGGCTTAAATGCGTTATCCAGCCTGGATGGTTCAATATCCTGGATCATGATTCATAGTCTCCATATGCAAACCTTTTTTCCGGATTATCATAGCTGAAATCCGTTCTGCGATCAACAGCATTCTATCCGCCCTCTGTTCATCCTGGTTGTGTTATCAATATACCTGAGGCAGCATAAATGATCTGTATCCGCTGCGCCGGCTCATCGGATTTGAACGGCTTCACAGCCTCGCGCCCGGGGAAAGTGCGGGAGCGGTCTTCTCTGTCAATCCCTGCGATCTGGAGATCTATATGGAAAAGGCCGGGAAGAAGGCGGTGGAGCCCGGTAAATACATGGTATACACCGGCGGCTCCTGCCTGGACGAGCGGGTTGCCGCGGAGATTGAACTGTAATGGAATATAAGAACATCTCCGGCAGACAGGGATCATTTCCCTGCCTGCTTTTTTGCTGAAGCATAAGAAAAGAGCTCCTGATTCCCCAGGAGCTCTTCATGCGGGAAACCGGACCTGAATCAGTCCTATGTTCATTCTTTTGTATCAGCGGTCAATCCGTACCGCGTCCGGATAGCCCTGGGACGCCAGCACCTTCTGAACCGCTTCTTCCATGTGGAAAGGTTTTGTATACATTTTCTCTGCCAGTTTCCGATCCCCATTGCACATCCGCAGAATGCTGGATTCGTAATAATCGCCGTCTTCCGGTTCTGTTAGCTCAATCATATGCCAGGTTCCATCCGTTTGCTGCTCCATGGTCAGCCGCAGCGGATACCAGGAGCCCGAACTCAGTTTGATTTCCCGATCGTTGTACAGTGCAATCAGTTCATGGCCGCCGTTTACCCACAGTGTCACCTGATTCCCTTTCTGTTCCCGGGCGCACTCGCCCAGCGCCACTACCGTAACGCATTTTGAGGTATCCACCTCCGGGCTGCCGGGATATCCGGCGTATTCTGCGCCATAATAATCGATCAGAAGCTGTGTCGCAGCCCGCAGGACAGGATCCTGCACATATACTCCGGCGTCCGCCGGCTGGAGAATATTCTGTCGTGCTATTTTCAGCGCGTCATACCATGCGCATCCTTCAGCCGGGTCCACATTGGTATTGTCTTTTACGCCCAGCAGCCGGGAAGCCAGCTGTGCCCTCAGGCTGTTGACCCGGTCGTTCCCATCATGTGCCGCCAGTTGGTTCAGCAGTACCCGAAGGCCCTGTTCACCCAGATATTCCTGGAAGAGCAGTCCGTTGCTGACAGTGGTTTCACGGGCCTTCTCCACATCCGCCCAAGGATAGGTCGAAGCATTGTCAATGATACCGTCATCAACCTGAGAGAGCATGGTCAGCGCTTCTGTCAGGTATTTCCCCGCATCCTCATCTGTCGCGTGTTCCAGCTTACAGTTAAACTCCAGCGGTGTCAGCACGGCGTTGTAATCCTGTCCATAATAGTAATACCAGAATGTGCCGCCGTTTTGCAGGTCGAAATAGATGGTGTTTCCCTTGATGCCCCGGGGTGCAGCCGCAATACCCGCCCGTTCCAGCAGCGCCGCCGCGTCAGTGAAATTGGGGTTTTGATTCAGATCAATTTCATCCTGTACGATCGCATTTACTGGAACAAATCCCCGCGTGCGCCCTTTACCGGTTTCCACATCGAGCATAGCCCAATTGCCCATACGGCAGAGATAGCTGGCTTTCGTCCGGGCAGGCAGATCCGCCACAGGCGTTTGGCTGAGCAGCGGATCATCCGTTAATGAGCATGCCCTGTCCAGATGGCAGGGCCGCCAAAGATAGCTTTCTCCCGGCGCATAGCATATTTCATAGGTACGGTCTTTCTCATAGAGGGCGTCCGCGTCAATCCAGCCAATCCGCATCCGTTCTTTGCTGATCGCGTATTGCACCAGAATCCTTCCCCCGTCTTCGCCGCCCAGCACCTGCACCCAATCCCTGGTGCTCACCCGGGCCTTGCCGTTGTTGGCCACAGCATATTCCGGGCCAGGGCCGGTATATACCTCCCATACCTGATCGGGTTTAAGCCTGACGTCCATAACTTTCAGATCGCCATCAGGCAAAACCGGCGCTTTCGTATCAGCCATGGCCGCGCAGACAGACAGAACCGACAGAAGAAAAGCAATGATCAGCGAGATCCTCTTTTTCATATACAAATCGATCCTTTTATGCTTGATTTCAATGATACCCTCAATCATATAGACGATAGAACAACCGGTTTTCTTTCAGAAGCATACGGAAGACGTTTTCTGTCTGCTTTCATTATACATGAATATAAGAAAAAGAGCTTCTGATTTCTCAGAAACTCCTTTTTGCGGGAAACAGGACTTGAAATTGTTGTTGTATGATTCTCGCCTCTCCTCCGTGTTCCCCAATCGTTTGATATCAACGCTTTCACGTTTCTGAACATTCCTCGTTTTTCCCATCCCATCCCAAACGGTGAGGGATTTCTGAGGGATTTTGGAACACTGATCAATCCAATTGTATTAGCGATATTAACTTCCGGTTTTCTGAATCATCAGGGTCCTGACAAAATGTAGTTATAAAAGAGTATAACCTCTGAATCCACGCACAGAATAATATGAGTCTGCCCCGTTATGAAACGTGAATACAGTCCCGTAACGCTTTTCGCAGAAAAGGGCTCCGCCCTGTTTTCTGATTTCTGCCGGGGTACTGATCCAGGAAGAAGTTTTTAAGTCGAAGTCGCCAAGGGCTTGCAGCCTGTAATAGAGTTCTTCTGTCAACAGCAAAACTCCGATCTCCTGAGCCTTCTTTTCAGCGCTCCCAATGGGCGGATTTTTCGTCCGCTTTTGGAAAGCTTCATCATCATAGCACAGACTTCTTCGCCCGGAAGGCGACTCTTTTGCGCAGTCGCAAAAAATCAGTTTCCCTGTTTCTTTATCAAAACCAATGGTATCCGGCTCACCGCCGCTTTTTTCCATCTTCCGCAAAACTTCCATGACGTCTGGCTTTTCACGCAGACGATTCTCCACATCAGCCCATTGCAGCTCCGGATGGAGATTCATATGGCCCTGAAACCTGTTCTTCAGTATTCCCAGCATTACTGATTGTCTCCTCTCTCTTCAGCAGTTTCTCATGGTTAAGATGATTCCGAGTTTGTTTTGTAGTCGGCCATTGTAATGCAAAATGATTACCATTAGGGTTTAATCGTGAACAGCTTCAACTCCAGGCTCACCTATATAGAAGGGTTCCTCTACCTTAAAAGTATAAAGGCACTTTTCAAATAATGCAAATATTGCCATTCAATAAAAAACCGGCAAGATCCAGCCTGATGAAGGCGTAGATCTCGCCGAGGTTATAGTACTAATCTCAATTTCACTGTTCGTTTTTTCCGTCATACCTATGCGCGTATTCAGCTTTCACCGTATTAGCCCAATTCGGATCATCTTTGTGATCATTCAGGACCTCTGCCAAGAATTGCAACGCTATGTCGGAAAACTTATGTATCATATTCGACCCAGATGATGATATTCCAATGTGAAACTTTTTTTGACCTTTCATCTGATATTTCCATATGTTACTTTTAAAAAATCTGTGTCTGAACAGAATACGATCAATTATGATTGACTTGCCATCGGTGAGGGATTTTGGAGTTTTCAGAGGGTATAAAAAATCCGGAAGCTGTTGATTTACAACAACTTCCGGTCTGTGCGGGAAACAGGACTTGAAGAGCTCGGAAAGCGTCCATACCGTGTCTTATCGTCCCTGTTTGTAAAAAAGTTATTCCCATATGAAACCAGTTTGTACATCCCGTCCCGATCTGATGCTTATCATCTCAACCTGTTTTCTTTCTGGTTGGGGCATCGGTTGGGACACAACCCACAAATCCGGCTGTTGAGATATGCTGTTTCAATGTTCTCCCCCATTCAAAAACTGATGCTGAAAGGAGAACAAAAGCCATGATGAGCCCTATTGGAATTATTGATGCCGGATACGATACGGACAACGGTTATGTTTATGCGAAATTCATCACCGGCGATATCATCCTGATCGACTGTGACGAGGTGGAAAAGACTTACACTAACAATATGTACGAAAGATCCGAACTCGACTACCTGATCTGGAACGATCCCACCGCATATGTAGAACTGATCCTGGACAACGAAGTCGAGAGATACCTGAAGAAAGTCACTCAGTACAATCCGCTGAGTTCCCTGCGGTGAAAGGAGGCTGGCAATATGGATTTCAACGATCTGACCATTCAGCCCAAACCGTCCTCTGTAAATCGCTGCTATACTGTTCAGGATCTGCAGGATATCCTTGGTGTCGGCCGCAAATCCGTTTATAGCCTCCTGAAGCGGAATGAATTCCGCTGGATCCAGGTTGGTGCCGTTTACAGGATCCCAAAAAAGAGCTTCGATCAATGGCTTGAATCCGGAAACTGCAAACTACCGTTAGATTAATCTTTTCATAGCAATCCCGGTCATATGATCGGGATTGTTTTTCAGATATTCTGCGGATTTTCACTCATTCTGTATGATATAATTGTTGAAGGGTGGAATCATCCTACTCTAAGTCTACTTTCAAAGTCTACTTTTGAGTAGACTTTGAAACAATTCATGAGCAGCCGAGTAAAAGAAGATTGATAATCCAAAATAAGTGGAAGTGCATTTCTGTAACTTCCGTTCTCTGAATTCTTTTCATCACGACCATCAATAATCTATACTCGCTTTTTTCTTAACCATATTAGATTTCACTTCATCGTCACTCCAATGCCAACTTCAATATCACTTCAATAACAACTTCAATGTAACTTCAATAAAACTTCAATGTCATTGAAGTGCTCTGGTAAAAGTCCGTCTGATACTTCTCCGCCATGATTTATAGAATTCAGGTTGAAGAAATTACAGATCTGATGACCAAGAAGATGCCCAACACATTTCCAACGCGTAAAATGTGCGTTGGAAATGCGTTGGATTTTGACATTTCCTCATTACTTTTTTTCAGCAGGTTACTGAATTGAAGCCGTCAACATTATAACAGTTCTGCAGGGTCTTCCGGCAACCAGATTATATCATCCATATACTTTACCAGATCTTCTTTGTACACATGCATAAAATCAATCACTCTCCCGTATTCCTTCGGAAACATGTTTTCACAGTATTTGGGAATCACTGCATGTGGTACAATACCTATATAGTCAGAAGCATCGAATCTTGCCAGGATCTCCTTTGCATCTGAGATCAACACCGGCAGTCCAGCGTCATGCAACGCCAGGTAAAAATTCACGCTTTCCATAGGACGGTGTTTGCCGGTAATCTGATAATAGAAACCGACAGGATGATGATCAGCTTCTTCCTGAGTCATATCGCCAAGACGGACTTTCCACTCCAGAGCATGCTTATCATGGCGGACAAAAAGATCCATATGTGTGCTGTTCCCTCCGGGCACAACTTCCCATGGATGGCCGCCGCCATGCGAACCGAAATACCATTCTTCCCATGCTAAGGGATCATCAAAGTCAACACCGGGACCTTCGTTCAGCCCGTGTCCCTTGCCCGTAAGCCCCTCATCACGGCCATCAGAATACTTTAGATAAAGCTGTACTGGAGTACAATCATTGATCTTCTTGCCTATAGCTTTATAGCCGAGTTCGCAGGCCCTGAAGAAATCATTCGCTGTCATCTTTTCCAGCCGGCCAATCTTCAGTTCATCATTTGCCCCTGAAGTTATCAAATCACGGTATCGCTGGATCTGTTCAGGTTTCAGCCCATCGAATGCCCGATCCTTGTATTCCGGTAACGCAGCATATACGGCTGATCTTTTTATCACCCCTGTCCTGTATGGATAAGGAAGATTATCAGCTACGTATTTATTGTATGTTCCCTCTCTCTGCATCCTCATACTGTTTTCGACTGCTGGCAGCAACAGTTTGCACAGTTCTATTGCCGGTTCCTCTTTATACCAGGTTTCTTCCCTCAAACCATCTTTCAGATCAGCGTTAACAATCAGGCAATTCTTCTCTCGGCTTGCAATGGAGAGTCCTCGGAACTGCCACCTGGCGTCGGGTTTGTTTTCACTGATGCCAACGAAATACCATTCCGTTTCAAACGGATAATACTCCTGCCAGAGTTCCTCATACTCCTTTTTGCTCTCTACTTCTTCATACTCCTTGGCCTCTTCATAGGTTCTCCAGTCTGTAATCTCGCCCCGGGGAACCATAATCCAGATTCCTTTCGCCTCATCATTTTTCTTAAAAGGCGCAAGATCCCCCATGGCTTTGAACAGGGGATCCAGGACCTCCATCAGAGCCGCTGACGGCTGTTCAGGGTTCTGAATCGCATGGCTATAGCAGTGTACCAGGCGGCTCACGTCTGGCGCTATCAATCTGTACTCTTCTTTTCGCATCTCTGTTTTTCCTTCCTCTATCCTGGCCTATAATATATATAGTGTCTGCTCAACAAACCACTTTTTTCTGAAATCCAGGCCTCAGAGCCCTTGATCCAGAAAGCGTTAAGCGATTGTTGATGAGTCCGTTTCCAGCTCCTCAACTGCAAGTTTGAAGGAACCGAAT
>Ga0310695_10007117_pt1 | contig 18017 bp, 11 predicted proteins | sample RumenRJG_04DNA_FD_203882 | JGI IMG/M metagenome (GOLD analysis project Ga0310695, IMG submission 203882) | Bovine rumen microbial communities from Lethbridge, Alberta, Canada - RJG_04 (v2) (version 2) | ecosystem: Host-associated > Mammals > Digestive system > Stomach > Rumen | place: Canada...
TTCGGTGGTACTGTTTCTTACTATTATTATACGCTATTTCTCGTCAAAAATCAACCATTTGTTGTGACAGAGCCTAAAAGAAAAAACGTCTTTTGTTTTCCAGCGTCATATTGCTATTTTGCGGCCAAATGAAAAAATCCTGCCAGCTTTTTTATACTATACGATGCTCAGTCAAGATTTTTATGCAAAAGCCGATGCGGCAGCGATCGGCGCGGCACAACGTACTGTCAGCTTGAATGCACTCCGAAATATTGAAATAGCATTGCCGTCCCTTGAAACTCAGAGAGCAATTGTAAATATTCTTTCTTCCTACGATGCCCTCATCGAAAACAACCAGAAGCAGATCAAACTGTTGGAGGAGGCAGCACAGCGGCTGTATAAGGAATGGTTCATCGACCTCCGCTTCCCCGGCTTTGAAAACACGCCTGTGCATGACGGTGTACCGGTGGGGTGGCGCATTGGAATCCTTGACGAGGTTATTGTTTATCACGACAAATATAGAAAACCCCTCTCATCATCCGAAAGAGCAAACTTTCAAGGAAAGTATCGATATTTCGGCGCGGCAGGGATTTTGGATTATGTTCGGGATTTCTTGTTTGACGGGACTTATCTTCTACTTGGTGAAGATGGAACAGTAATAAACGAAGATGGCTCGCCTGTACTGCAATATGTTACCGGACAGTTTTGGGTTAACAACCACGCGCATGTATTGACAGGGAGAGACCCTTATTCTACAGATTACATATATATGATGTTTAAGAACATGAAGGTGTCTGATGTGGTTACCGGGGTTGCACAGCTGAAGATTAGCCAAGCGCGCCTATCTGCCAAAAAAGTAATAATACCGGATAATCAGCTTGTGGTTTCGTATTCTGCACGGATTAGAGCGATGATGGAAAAGACGCTTATACTTCAATCGCAGATAGATAGTCTTATAGAAGCCCGTGACCGCCTGCTGCCTAAACTCATGAGCGGAGAAATTGAGATATAGAAACAAAACCGCATAGGATGTGTTTTATGGTCTCGAAACAATATAAGAAATAGGAGAGAATTGCATGGCTTTTACATATTGGCTCCCTAATGAAAATGGGGAAAAACAAGATGTGACGACTGATAATAATGCAGTAATAATTATTGGCGCAAATGGATCTGGAAAAAGCAAACTCGGTGCATGGATTGAAGAACAGAGTTTTTCTGATGTACACAGAATTGGCGGACAAAGAAATTTGAGTTTTAGTGAGGATTTGCCATTAAAAAACTATGCCCAAGCTGAAGCACTTGTGTTTTATGGAGATGCAAATAGATACAATCAAGATTTTAAAATGCAAAAAGGAAATCGTTGGGGGTGGGGAATGGACAGACGATTTACTACCCGCCTTCTTAATGATTTCGATGATGTTCTTGCAGCCTTACTTGCGTTGAAAAATAATGAAAATGATAAATTCGTTGAACAGTGTCGAATTGCAGAAACAACAGGATCGGATAAACCAATTGCACCCACAACATCAGTTGATAAGTTAAAAAGTATTTGGGAGACAGTCCTACCACAACGCAAATTAGATGTAGAAGATTCTAAATTCTATGCTGTACTGATTCAAAATGGTTCAGAACATAAGTATTCAGCAACAGAGATGAGCGATGGAGAACGAGCCGTTTTATATCTTTCAGCTCAGGTCCTATGTGTCCCTGAAAACAAAATCCTCATTATTGATGAACCAGAAATACATCTCCATCGATCCATTATGAATCAGTTGTGGAAAACGCTTGAAGATTATAGGCCAGACTGCCTGTTTATCTACATTACTCATGATACGCAATTTGCTGCGATGCACACGCACGCTGAAAAAATATGGATTAAAAATTATGACGGGCAGAAATGGAACTTAGAAAGAATAGAAAGTGAAACTCTTCCAGACGAACTCCTTATGGACATTTTAGGAAGTCGTCGTAATGTTCTCTTCGTTGAAGGTGACAATGATAGTTATGACTATCAACTATACACATCACTCTATCCTCATTATTTGATAGTTCCGTGTGGGAGTTGTTCTCAAGTCATTTTAAGGACCAAAGCTTTTAGAGCAAACCAACAACTACACGATTTTGAAGTGTATGGTTTGATCGATCGAGATTATCGCTCAGATCATGAGATTGAAACATATAAAGCAGATCATATCTATACACTACAGGTTGCTGAGGTTGAAAACCTTTTTCTCGTTGAAGAACTAATTCGGTATATGGCTGAACATCTCGGTGCTAATGCAGATGACACTTTTTCGCAAGTAAAATCATTTGTTATTAATACAAAATATGCTAATATGATAAACCGTCAAATTTGTCAAAGCGTTGTAGCCGAGATCAAGTACCAATTAAGCTGTGTAGACATTTCTAAGCAAAGTGAAGCTGATGCCAAGACTACCCTTAATTCAACCCTCACATCTATTAATTATGATTCAATAAAAGCTACACAAGAAATGAAGTTCCATGGTCCTCTATCAAGAAACAATTACAGAGAGGTACTTAGTGTCTTCAATGAAAAAGAACTATCAAAAGCAATTGGACGATTCTTTGGCCTTGACAATAGAATGTATACATCAACAGTAATAAGGCTCTTACGTGGGAATAGTCATAATGAAATAGTTAATGCAATTCTTCCATATCTTCCGCCAGAAATTCCACGCGAATAAAACGCACACAAGATAATGAGATTTACAAGTTAGGTGAGTGTTTATGTCCTACGACTATTCCGAAAATATTCTCGTCCAGGAAGCCGCGGGGAATCTGCTTCGCGACGAGCTGGGCTGGGAAGTCGTCTATGCCTATAACAAGGAGGTGCTGGGCGAGGGCGGGACACTGGGACGAAAAGACTATAAGGAAATCCTGCTGACCCGGTATATCCGCGCGGCGCTGCAAAAGTTTAACCCCTGGATCACGCCCGCCCAGATCGCCGAGGCGATTCAGACTCTGGAGCAAAGGCTCTCCACCGCGTCGCTTTTGCAGGTCAACGAGGAGAAATACTTCCTCCTGCGCGACGGCGTCCCCGTCACCGTCCGCCGCCCATACGGGAAAAGCGAGACAAGGCGCGCCGCCCTTATCGACTTTCAGAACCCGGCGGATAACCACTTCCTCGCGGTGAAGGAGATGAAGATCCACGGCGACCTCTACCGCCGCCGGACGGATATCGTCGGCTTTGTCAACGGCCTGCCGCTGCTGTTCGTGGAGCTCAAAAACACCACGGTGGACGTGCAGAACGCCTACACCGACAACTACAGGGATTATCTGGACACGATCCCGCAGCTCTTCTATTATAATGCTTTCCTGATGCTCTCCAACGGCGTGGAGGCCAAGGTCGGCACCCTCGGCAGCAAGTACGAGTTTTTCCATGAGTGGAAGCGCCTGAACGAGCAGGAGCCCGGCAGCGTCGCGCTGGAAACCATGCTGCGCGGCATCTGCAAAAAAGAAAGCTTCCTCGACCTGTTTGAAAACTTCATCCTCTATGACCACTCCGGCGGGCGTACCGCCAAGATCCTGTCGCGCAACCACCAGTATCTCGGCGTCAACGAAGCGGTCAGGGCCTACGCGGCGCGCAAGCTCCGGGGCGGCAAGCTCGGCGTCTTCTGGCACACGCAGGGCAGCGGCAAGAGCTATTCCATGCTTTTCCTCGCGCAGAAGATACGGCGGAAGTTCGCGGGTTCGCCCACCTTCGTGATTCTCACCGACCGCGAGGAGCTGAATAAGCAGATCAGCGACACCTTTGAAAACTGCGGCCTGCTCGGCAAGGGGACAAAGGCGTCCCAGTATATCGCCTCCAGCGGCGCGGATCTGGAAGCGAAGCTGCGCGGAAACCCCAGCTTCATCTTCACGCTGATCCACAAATTCAATAACCCGAACCCCGTGCCGATTATTCCCGACCATGATATTGTCCTCATGTCAGACGAGGCGCACCGGACGCAGAACGGCGTCTTTGCCGAAAATATGATGCGCATGCTGCCTACGGCTTCCCGCATCGGCTTCACCGGCACGCCGCTTCTGTCCAACGACAACATCACCGCCCGCACCTTCGGCGGCTATATCTCCATCTACGACTTCAAACGCGCCGTGGACGACGGGGCGACCGTCCCGCTCTACTACGAAAACCGCGGCGACAAGATCCAGGACCTGCACAACCCCGAAATCACCGACCGCATCCTCGACGCCATCGAGGCCGCAGACCTCGACGTGGACAAGCAGGACAAGCTGGAGGCCGAGTTTGCCAGGGAGATCCATCTCCTGACGGCGGAGCCGCGCCTGCGCTCCATCGCCCGGGACTTCGCGGGGCACTATTCCGACCTCTGGACCAGCGGCAAGGCGATGTTCGTCTGTCTCAACAAGGTGACCTGCGTGCGGATGTACAACTATGTGCAGGAGTACTGGCAGGCCGAGATCGAGGCGCTGGAGATTCGGCAGAAACACGCCTCCCAGCAGGAGGCGCAGGAGCTGGAACGCAGGCTCCGCTGGATGCGCGAGACGGAGATGGCCGTGGTCATCTCGCAGGATCAGAACGAAATCCAGACCTTCAAAAAGTGGGGGCTGGATATTCTGCCGCACCGCGCCAAAATGGAGAAGCGGGAGCTTGACAAGGAGTTCAAGGATCGTGACAACCCGCTGCGCGTGGTGTTTGTCTGCGCCATGTGGCTGACGGGCTTTGACGTCAAGTGCCTTTCGTGCCTGTATCTCGACAAGCCCCTCAAGGCGCACACGCTGATGCAGACCATCGCCCGCGCAAACCGCGTGGCGGAGGGCAAGTCCAACGGCCTCATCATCGACTACATCGGCATCGTCAAGGCGCTGCGAAAGGCGCTTGCAGACTACACCGCCAACACCGGCGGCGGGAGCGTCGATCCCACCGTGGACAAGGAGCAGCTTTTGGCCCGCATCCGCGAGGTATTGGAGAAGGTGCGGAGCTTTCTCGAGGAACAGGATTTTGATTTGCAGACGCTGATCGACGCGAAGGATTTTCAGAAGACCGCCCTGCTGCTCGACGCGTGCAACGCCGTATGTGAGAGCATCGAGACGAAGAAAGCGTTTACCACGATGTCCTCCGAGCTGATCCGGCTTTACAAATACACAGACCGGGACGATCTCGCAGCCGATGAGAAAAAGCAGTATGACGCCGTCGCGGCCATCCACGCCCAGCTCCAAAGGAAGCGGAAGCATGTGGACACGACCGATCTGATGGTGGAGATCAACGGCATCATCAATGAATACATACAGGTCGAACCGGCGGAGCAGGGCGTCGTCCCCTCGCGGCAGTTTGACATCAGCGGCATCGACTTCGACCTCCTGCGCCGCGAGTTTGCGCGGGCGAAGCGGAAAAGTCTGGTGATTCGCGATCTCGAGCAGGTGATTCAGGAGCGCATCGCCGCCCTGCTGTTCAACAACCCCAACCGCGTCAACTACTACGAGCAGTATCAGAAGATCATCGAGGCCTACAACAGCGAGCAGGATCGAAGCTCCATCGAGAAGACCTTCATGGATTTGATGTCGCTGGCGCAGAGCATGACGCAGGAGCAGCAGCGCTACGTCCGCGAGGGCTTCCACAGTGACGAGGAGCTGTCGGTTTACGACATGCTGTTCCGGGACGATCTCTCCAAGGCGGATATCAAGAAGATCAAGGAGGTGTCTGTGTCCCTGCTCGCCAAGGTCAAGGAGAAGATCGCCCAGCTCGATCACTGGACGGACAAGCAGGAAACCAAGGCGGTCATCGACACGCTGATCCGCGATACCCTGTGGAACGAGCTGCCGGAGTGCTACGACGATCTCAGCATCTCCCGCTACCGCCAGCAGATTTATGAGTATGTCTACACCCGTTATCCGGATGTGGCATGACTAGAAGAGGGGCGCAGCCAAGCGGCTGCGTCCCTGTTCCGCTTAGCTATAAATCAACTCGCTGCTTATGATTTCCTCCGCCTGGTTTCGGATGGTATTCATGCGCCGTACCCATTCCAGTGGATTTTCTGCTTTGAGCTGTTCCGTGATACCTTCGGCCCTGACCATTTGCCGTATCATCAGATCAAGCTGTCCGCTGGCTTGAGCATCGATCCCCCGCAGGTAATTGTACAGTCTGCCGGTGGTGAGAAGATTGGTATATGTAACGCGCCGGTTCTGCTTCAGCCAGCGCAGGTGCCGCTGGCCCCAGATGAGACGCTTGTCCCTTTCTGCTGCTATCTGGGTGCTACACCCGCTGAGGAAACGGCAAAGCGGATGGTGGAATGCGTCAACGTGAAATACAATGTGCGCTCCCGCTGCCGGGATCATTTCGTTTTGATTGAGTCCGTTATGAACGCTCGGACCCCCAAACGCGCAAAATCCGAACCGGTTCTTCCCTGTGGGAGACGGGTTCGGATTTTGTGTTTTCCTCGGGTAATTCCAAGTCTCCGCGTATCATACTATTTTTGTAACTATTCAGTCCAGCCCCACGACAGTGGGCAAAAAGTGAGCATTAGTCAAGATGCCATGTGGGAAACTTAGAAAGTTTGTAAGAAATTGCAAACATAGCAGAAAGGCAGTATACTTGAGCCATCTTAGCCGAAAGAGGTGGCAACAGTGGCGGACAAAGAAAGAGAGCAGGAATTGCTTGCAATCATAGCAGAGCTAAGCGCCACGGTTGCGGAATTGACGAAGCAAGTGGCTGAGCTGCAGGAAGCGCTCAACGCGAAAAAACGCCGCAAAGACAGTCACAACAGCTCCCAGCCACCCTCGAGCGACGGATACAACAAGCCGTCACCGAAGAGCCTGCGCGCCCCCAGCGGGAAGAAGCCCGGAGGACAGAACGGGCATAAAGGCAGCGGAATGGCGATCATCATGCCGGACGCGGAGAAGAAATACTACCCCTCGGAGTGTTCCAACTGCCCAATGGTGGGACGCTGCGAATATAAGTGCGCCGGAACGCACTATACCTACGATGTCGAGGTAATAACGAATGTCGTAGCCCATAAGGTTATGGCCTGCAACTGCCCAATGCGAAAAGGAGAAAAGATCTGCGCTGCATTTCCCAAGGAAGCTTCAGCAATGAAGCAGTATGGCCCGAACCTGAAAGCATTTGCCGTCAACCTGCTCACGCAGGGATATGTCAGCATAGACAGAACACGTCAGATTCTCGGAGGCCTCGGCATTCCCGTCAGTACCGGTACACTGCAGAATTTTCTCGACAGCTGCGCTGCCGAGACAGCATCTGCCGCTGATGAGATCCGAAAGAAAGTTGCGGCTCTGAACGTGATTCACTGTGATGAGACCGGCGTGGACGTGAACGGAAAGCTGCACTGGATGCATTGCCTTTGCAATAACCAGTGGAGTTACTGCACAGTCCACGAAAAGCGCGGCAGCGCTGCTATGGATGAGATTGGCGTCATTCCGTCACTGGACAACAGCACCCTCGTCCATGACTTCTGGAGCGCCTATCTCAAATACGACAACGTGAAGCACAGCTTCTGCAACACGCATCTTGAACGGGAGCTTATCTATGCCTATGAAACCACAGGACAGGCATGGGCAGACGCGCTGAATAAGGTTCTTTCAGAGATGTGCGGCAAGCGAAACGAACTCAAGAAGGATGGTGCATCCTGCTATCCTCCGGAGCTTTTGGCGTCTTATTATGAACGATATGACGCTCTTGTGGCCGAAGGGCTTGCAGCCAATCCTGCAAGAGAAACGCCGAAAGGCAAGCGTGGCAGAAAGGCAAAGGGTAAAACAAGATGTCTTCTGGAAAGACTCAGAGACTATAAAGCCGATATCCTGAGGTTTGCCTTGGATTGGTCGGTGCCTTTCACCAATAACGAAGCCGAACGATGCGTTAGATTCTCCAAGGTAAAAGAGAAGGTTTCCGGCTGCTTCCGCACGAAGACCGCCGCTGACAATTTCATGCGTATTATGAGCTATATTGGCTCAGCCAAAAAACACGGAATGACTGCTTTTGCCGCCCTCTTAGAGGCGGTCAATGGGCGTTCCCTTCAAACGGTGCAAGCTTGGGTGTAGTATGTGGAAAACTACTTCCGTTTTCTGCTGCCTTTACCACTACTGCGCCGGCTCTCCCGGCGCTTCTCTTTTATTTTCTACCTTTTGCACAATCCGGCTCTCTTTGTGCCCTTAGACTGAATAGTTACCTATTTTTCAATAAAAAGCAGATTCTTTTATTGAAAAGGCGCCGCCCCCTCTGTGCGAAAGCACAGAGGACGTCTCATACAGTTTCCGACGCTCTGACGCGCTATAATGACTATATGATGGCAAAACGCTGTAAGGCGTTCCGCCGAGCAGCTTTGCTGCTCGGCGCGGCAACAGGGCTGCTGCGTCCTATATTCATTGCAATGAGCGTCGAGGGAAGGATCATTATAAGAGCTGGTACTGCACCAGTTTGGTAAATTCTCCGTTCCTTGCAAGCAGTTCGTCATAGCTCCCCTCTTCGATGATCCGGCCCTTGTCGAGCACCAGAATACGGTCGCAGTCCCGGATTGTGCTCAGGCGGTGGGCAATGACGATGCGGGTACAGTGCAGATTGTCCAGCGCGTCGGTTACCTTCTTCTGCGTCACATTGTCCAATGCGGATGTCGCTTCGTCCAGAATCAGGATGGACGGTTTCTGCGCGATGACACGGGCGATGAGCAGGCGCTGCTTCTGCCCGCCGGAAATTGTTACAGCGTCATCCGAGAGGATCGTCTGCATTCCGAGCGGCATAGCCCGTATATCGTCGGCCAGGCCCGCGGCCTCTGCCGCCGCCCACGCCTCCTCCTCTGTCAGATCGGGCCGGGAGATGGCAATGTTCGTAAACACGTTTCCGGAGAAGATCCTGCCCTGCTGCAGCACGGCCCCGATCTGCCGCCGGACGGCCGCGCTGTCCAGGTGGAGCAGGTTTTCGCCGTCATAGTAGACCGCGCCGGTCTGCGGCTGCTCAAAGCCCAGCAGCAGGCGCACAAGGGTGGATTTGCCGGAGCCGGAGCTGCCCACGATGGCCAGATACTCCCCGGGCTTCACCTGCACGCTCAGGTGATCCAGCACCAGGGGCGCGGTTTCACCATAGCGGAAGGACACCTCCTTGAGGGCGATGGCCCCGCTGAGCTTTCCCGGGTCCCGCCCGGCAGACGAGATCTCGGGAACCTCCTCCAGGATCGGTTTCAGCAGCAGCAGGATCGGGCGAATGGCCGCGATCTGGGAACCCAGGCCGCTCAGTTGGCCGATGGCCGTGTTGCTCATGCTGTAGGCCGCGAAGAAATAGATGAAGAGATCATCGCTCAGGCCGATCCGGAGGGCCATCCAGAAAAGCAGCGCCATCCCGAAAAGGCCCGCGGCGGGACCGAGGGCGTTTTGCAGCTTCACGAAAAGCGGCGGGCGAAACTCCGCGTCCGCCTGGCGGTGGTAGGCCTCCATAAAGCGGGCCAGCACCCGCGACTCAGCGTTCGCGTTCTTCACCTCGGCGATGCCCCACAGGGTGTCGAGCGCCCGCTCGTTCGTCTCCATCTGCCCGCGCAGGCGGTCCATGGCGTTGCGGACCTGGCCCAGTACGCCGAGCAGCTGCAGCACAAGCTGGATGCCCAGCACCAGCAGGGCCGGGCCGATCATCCGGGGAGCGGCGGTCCTCAGCTCAAGCACGTATACCAGGGACAAAAGCGCTGCCAGGCCTGTAGAGAAAAAGAGGGAGCAGAGCACCGTGCACAGCGGCTCCACCAGGTTCAGGCTGCCGTAGATGTCGGCCGTCTTGTTCCTGCGGAAAAACTCCACCGGCAGATCCAGCACGCGCGCGAATAGCGAGCTCTGCAGAAACAGGCTCATCTTCTGGCTGACGCGCGCAACCGCTCGCGCCTGCACGACCGAGAAGAGATACTTGGAAACGGCGCAGCCCAGGAGAAAGACCATCAGCGAGTAGATCAGCTCCGCGTTGCCGGAGGGGATGACCAGCGTCATCATCCACTTGCTTGCGATCGGATAGTAAATGCCGAGCAGGATCACCGCCATGGCGCACAGCAGGATCAAAAAGCGTTCGCCGCCGGAGACGCAGCTCATCATAAACATGAGCAGCTCCTTCAGGCTCAGCCTGGTCTGGGGCGGGGAGCGATAATAGAGCACGGCCTCGCGCTCGATCCCGGCGCTGTTTTTCCTGTCAACATGGACAAGCTCCCCGCTCGAGGGGTCATTGTAGTAATAGTGCCCGTAATTTCCGGGCAGCAGCGTCGTGGTGACGCCGTTTTTGAGCCTGCACAGATACGGGCCGAAGGCGTTTTTCTCCCACCCCGGGGAGAGCAGGCACACGCGGGACATGATGCCGTTTTTGCGCAGCAGATCTTCCACATAGTCTTCGTTTCCGATACGGTCCGGATGAAACTCCGGCGTGGAAATACCGTAAAAGGTGCAGATCTCCCGCAGTGCGAAGGCGCGGTCAAGGGATCGGTCGCTGCTTTTCCGCCGATCCTCGGACGCGCCGTGGACGGTGACGCCGAAAAGCTTGTCCTCCGCGTTCTCCAGCCGTTCGGCGTCGGCGCTCTGACGCTGCAGGATTCGCTCCTTCCAGTTGTCGCTCATGCTTGCCCCCCTCACTGTGATGAGACCAGGGTGTAATAGCTCCCCTGCCGTCTCATTAGCTCGTCGTGTGTGCCCTGCTCGACGATTTTCCCGCCGGACAGCACGATGATCCTGTCGCAGTCGCGCACGGTGGAGAGTCTGTGCGCCACGATGATCGTGGTGATTTTGCGCGCCTTGATGTTCTCCATGATTGTGTGCTCGGTCACGGCGTCCAGCGCCGAGGTCGCCTCGTCCAGGATCAGCACCTTCGGATTTCGGGCCAGGGCACGCGCGATCGTGATGCGCTGGCGCTGACCGCCGGAGAAGTTCTTGCCGCCGGAGCGGATCACATAGTCGTAGCCGCCCGGATGCGTCAGGATATCCTCTTCGATGCAGGCTTCCCGCGCAGCCCGGGAGATCTCCGGATCGGGGATCCTGCTGTCCCAGAGGCAGATGTTGTTGCGCGCGGTCGCCTCAAAGAGCGTGCTTTCCTGGCTCACGACCGCCACACTGTCAGCAAAGAGGGATTTCGGCAGCTTGAAGCGGTCCACCCCGTCATACAGCACCTCCCCCGACCAGGGGAGCACCGCGCCGGTCATGAGCTTTGCGACGGTGGATTTGCCCGAGCCGGACGCCCCCACGAAGGCCACGCGCTGGCCCGGCTCGATTTTGAAGGAGAAATCATCCAGCAGCGGCGGGCCCAGATGCGTATAGCCGAAGGTGACGTGCCGAAACTCGACGCCTCCCTGCAGGGGGGCAAGCGTTGTGTCCGCTTCCATGGCGCTGAGCGGGAAGGCCTTGTCCTCCTCATAGCACCTTACGTCCTCCACCTTCTGGATGGAGCTTGCAAGCTCGCGGGTGTTCCGGCTGACCTGCGCCAGCTCCTGGGCCGGGGCCGTCAGCTTCTGGATCAGCGTCTGCAACACGAGGATGAGGCCCACGGTGGTCCTGCCGTGAATGATGGACCAGGCGGCCACGGCCAGCACCAGGGCGTTCGTCAGATCCAGCAGGAAGACCGACAGCCCGCTCAGATAGACCGAGACGTCGTTTTCCCTGGTTTTGCCCTCGTTGACCTCCGCCTGCTGGCTGGCCCAGCGGGCAAAATACCCGTTGCCCACGCCCGAGGACTTGATGGTCTCGATCATGTCGATGCCCGAGATCATGGTGGCATCCATGCGCATTTTGCTGTTCATGCGCTGCTGCTGCGACTGAAGCGTAAAGCGGGCCAGAAACCAGGCCGCGAACACGTTGACGCAGAGCGCAAAGCCCCCCAGGAAGGCGGCATAGGCGTTCAGGGCGAAGAGCGCCACAAAATAGATCCCCACCATCACGAGCTGGATCGCCGTCGGGGTGATCCTGCGCACCAGAAGCTCGGCAATGGTGGAATTCATGGTGAGCCGCGAGATCAGATCCCCGGCGGAGCGCTGCTGGTAGAACTCAATGGGAAGCCTCAGCAGGTGCGCGAAGAACGCCGTGTTCGTCCGGATCGACATGTCGCCCTGTATACGATAAATATACATTTCGCGCAGAATATCCGCGACAAGCTCGACCGCGCCCAGAAGCAGGAGCAGGAGGAAAAACTGCCCCTGCCAGCCCTGCCGCCCCTCCAGGATCATATCGGTGAAGATCCTCTGAAATACGGGGATCATCAGCCCCGTGAGCGATACCGCGAGCGCGTCCAGCGCCAGAAACAGCAGGCCCGAGCGGTACTGCCGCGCCCTCTCGCGCAGATATCCGAGCACCGTGGGCGCTTTCCCGTCCCGGACAAAGTTCTCTCCGGGGGTAAACTCCAGCACGATGCCGGTAAAGCTGCTGTTAAATTCCTCCATGCTCACGGTGATCTCACCGCGCCCCGGATCATTGAGATAGGCCTTATTCCTGCCGAAGCCACGCAGCACCACAAAATGCGCCATGTTCCAGTGGATGATGCAGGGGATGTGCGCCTTCTCCATCACGCTCTCCACCGACCAGCGATAGCCCTGGGCGATCATGCCGTAGTTCTCCGCCGCGGTGACAATGTTGGACGCGCGCGACCCGTCCCGGGATACGCCGCAGTCCCGGCGCACCTGCTCGAGCGGAACGTATTTCCCGTGATACGCGAGGATCATGGCCAGCGAGGCCGCCCCGCATTCGACGAACTCCATCTGCATGATCATCGGTACTTTTACATGTGAATATTTCATCGTTCCCGTCCTCGCCGCTCAGGGATTGAGCATCAGGAATATGGGCCGCACATGGTCGACCGTAATGACCGCGTCCACCAGATCTTCCTTCTGCAGGGGCGAATTCACCTTGACGGTGACATAGTAGTTGTAATCCGCTTTGGCAACCTCGTTAAAGACCCAGTCGCTCTCGATGATATTCGACATTTCCTCCTGGGAATGGGGCTTGTCCGAGACGCCGACCACCTTGCCCCGAAGAATGCCGCCGTTGGGCTGGGTAACACGCACGTCATCCCCCTGATCTGTCTCATATGTCTGCATCTGCTGGGGCGTCAGGAAGAGGATACACTCGTTCCCCGTGTTCGGGGCAAAGCCCTTGCAGGCCACCGTGACAGGCAGCTTGCCGGCAAAGGCCCAGATCAGAAAGGACAGCACCAGGATCAGTACCGCCACCAGCGTCATCCACGGCATGAGGCGCGTTGCGCTTACATAGGGGCCGGTTTTGGTCTGCTGGCTCAACTGGTCCATACTCTCCTTGCGAAACAGGTTTTCACTATTTGCCATCGTAAGCCTCTCCTCTTATCAGGCCGAGGCGGGAAGCGCCAGGGATATGCAGCGCCCGCCCAGCTTTGCCAGAACATTCAGCGCAGTGAGCTTTTCCACCGAGGCAAGGATCTCCTCGCCGCTCGCTTCCCCGCCCAGGGCGCTGAGAAGCTGCTTTTCCGTCTTCACCTCGTCGCAGGCGAGGTATACCGCCCTGTCCACCCCGGTCAGGAGGATGAAGGGCTGCACCATGCAGGGCCGCGAGTCCAGCAGCAGAAGCCCGCTTTCGGTCTCGGCCATCACAAGGCCGCGCTTTTCCCCGGACGCCGCGTTCCTTTTCCATTCATACACCGCCGTGTAGAGCCGGTTATACCAAGGCTGCATATGCTCCAGCGACGCCTGAAAAGCGCCGCCCGTCAGGCGATAGTACATGCACATGCTCTCGACCCGGTCATCGTTGTCGCCGTAGATGCAGCGGTATATCTCATACGGTTCGAGCTCCAGGCCGTACTGCGCCGGGTTTTCGAGGTAACGCGAATAGCGCTGGAACATGATCGGGAAGGTGCCCGTCGGCGGATGGAAGTGCACGAGCTTCGGGATGAGCTCGATCATCTCCTCGTAGTCCTCCTCCCGCTCGCCCGGCATGGCTATCAGCAGGTTCCAGGAAAGCCCCAGATTGTGCTTGCGGCAGTATTTCAGAAAGGCCACGTGGGAGGCGGCGTTGTTGCCCTTGTTCATCAGCTCCAGCAGGTGGTCGTTCAGGCTCTCGATGCCGGGCTGCACGATGCAGAAGCCCGCCTTCACAAGCCGCTCGATATCCCGCTCCCTGAGGTTCGTCTTGACCTCGCCGACGAGCTGCAGCTTCTCTCCGCTCTCAGCGAGCATGGGCAGGAGCTTTTCCATCGCGTCAAAGCTCAGGATATTGTCCGTGAGCTGGATGAGCTGGTTATCGTATTTGCGGCTGAGCGCCAGGATCTCCTCATACAGGCGCCCGGCGCTCTTGTAGCGGTAGACGTTTTTGCGCCCGTTCAGGCCGCAGAAGCTGCACGGGTGCTTCTGCCCCCACCAGCAGCCGCGCGAGCCCTCCAGGTACAGGGCGTAGTTTGCGCCCGACAGATAGAGCAGTTGCTTGTTTTCCTCGACAAACTCCGAGCCGAACATGGGTGGGCCGTACTCCCCCGCCTGCTCGCGCTCCCAGGCGTCGATAAAGTCGGAATAATCGGGATAGCAGACCCGGTTCATATCCTGCGTCATGCGGTGCGGGATCGGGTCGGGGATCTCCTCCCCGTGCCGGATCACGCCGTAGGGCATGGGGCCGGGCACGGCGCCCATGGCGATGCGGCAGACCTCGGCAAACACCTCGTCCCCCTCGCCGAAGAAGACGTAGTCCACGCTCGGATAATGGCGCAGCACCGCCGCTCCCGCCTCGCCGGACACGTTGGTGCCGCCGAGGATCGTGGCGATCTCCGGCGCAAGCTCCTTGACGCGCCGGATGACGGCGAGCGCGCCGTTATTCTGCGAAAAGATGGTGCTGACCGCGAGCACGCCGGGCCGGGCCCGCACGATCTCCTGCGCAAGCTCCTCCACGCACTGCCGGGCCTTTTCCCTGGCATCGGCGATCAGCGCAAGCAGCTCCTCCACGGGATAGACCGGATACTCCCGGCACACAAGCCGGGCAAAGGTCTCATCGTCGTATGTGTTTTCCGCGTCGGTCATGTGGGCGAAGAGGTACTCCTGCAGGCCTCCCGTATAGGGGATGGCGTCGATCTTCCTCGCGGTCTCGATGCCGAGCAGATGAGACAGGCGAAACATCGGGTAGAGGACGCGCGAGCGCATCCCCGCCTCGTTCAGGCACTGCCGGAAGATCGACAGCGCGATCGACGGGCGCGGCGGAAAATCGTATGGCGGGGACAGCAGGACGACGTCAAGCCGCTCTTCTTCGCTGGGGTTCTTGTGCAGTTCGGAACTCATAGGACACTCTCCTCCCGGATATGAGGCAATACCGCAGTCGTATTGTGCGGTGCTCCCTAAAGCAAAACCGGCAGCCGAAACCCGGCTGCCGGCAGTTGCGGGCAGGCTGCTTCCTGCCCGGTGGACGAACAATCAGCAGGTAGCGAGGGAAGAAACGGAAATGGTAACGCCCGCAGCAGGAACGATGGTGGCGACAGTGGGGGTGGTGCCGCCGGCGACCTCGTCGAGCTGGCTCTTGTCGAGCTTGCCCTCGGCAGCGTTGGCGTTGACGAAGGCCTTGAGCTCATCGACGGTGGCCTCGATGCCCAGCTCCTTCAGAACGGTCTCCAGGGGCTTGCCGCTCTTGGCAGCCTCGGCAACCTTTGCCTGCAGTTCGCTGTTGTTCGCAGCTTTTTCATAGAATTCTTTCAGTGTCATTGTATATGATCTCCTTTCCTCGGCCTGAGCCGAAATCAACTGTTTATCCGCCCTGAAAAAGTAGGGCTTGCTTCCTTCAATTACCGACTCCGATTATAGCATTGCGTTTTTCCTCTGTCAATAATTACTTACTTTATGTTAAATAATCTTAATAAAAACGCAAAAACGAACTGAAAATCTTGCGGTGAGCGTGTAAAAATGCTATAGTGCCGTTGTGAATAAAAGCTTACTCTGAAAAAACACGGAGGGATGCGATATGAAAATACTGGCGCTTGTATTCGCCTCGCGCCGGGAGGGCAAGTCTGTGACCCTGCAGGTGACGGAGGAGCTCTGCGGCCTGCTCCACGCGCGAAGCGCTGGGGCGGAGCTTGAGATCGTCACCATGAGCGAGCTGCCCGTGCTGTCCTGCGTCGGCTGCAAAACCTGCTTTCAGGAGGGCTTCTGCCCCCAGGACGGGGCGGACGGCATGGCCGCGCTCCGGCAAAAGCTCCGGGACTGCGACGCCTTGATCGCCGCGACGCCCGTATACATGTACTCGGTCAGCGGCTGGTGCAAGAATTTTCTGGACCGCTGCGCCCGTTGGTGCCATGTGTTCGAGCTGCTCGGAAAGCCCTGCGTGGCGCTCAGCGTGACCGGCCAGACCGGCGCGGCGCGCGCCTGCGACTATCTCTCCGAGTGTCTGGAGACCATGGGCTGCTGCGTCGCGGCGCGGCTTCCCATGCAGCGGCAGGGCGAGGGTCTTCTGGTCGGGAGCGAGGAAGCGCAGGCTGCCTTGTCGGAGGCCGCCGGGAAACTCCTGGACGCGGTCAGGCAGCCCGAAAACTATCTCTCCGAGCTTGCCGAGGCCCAATTTCAGGCCCTGCTGAGAAGCTTCCGCAGTATTGAAACCTTCCGCACCCTCATGGGCCGGCGCTGCCCCGATGAGGTGGACACCTTCCGGCAGCGCGGCCTGATGAACTGCGCCTCCCTGCGCGAGGCGCTGCTGAAGAAAGGAGGGTCGGCCACATGAGCAGGACCCCTGAGAACACGGAAAACAGGCAGGCCCCCGCAGAGGAGACGGCGGATCTCTTCGCGTTTCTCCGCCCCATGGCGGAGGCGGAGATCGACGCGATCTCCCGCCTGCCGGAGCTTCCGCTGCGTGAATCCGCCGCCCTCGGGCGTGAGCTCCTGCTCGGGCGCCTCAGGGCGCTTGCCGAGCCCACGGTTCAGGCCGCGCTGGAGGAGGCCCTTTGCCGCATCAACCCCGCCGTCCAGCTCTCGCCGCACTTTGCCTCGGACAGTGACCGCGCCGAGGCGCGGGCTGAGACGCTTCAACGCCTCTCCGCGCCCGGCGGCAGTCCCTTTGAACGCTATCCCCTTCTCCGACAGGACGCCGAGCGCGTCTCAGCAAACTTCCGCGCGTTCTTTACGACCTTCCTGCGCCGGGTGAGCGCACACGCCGGGCAGATCGAGCAGGAGCTTCTGGCGGGCCGCTCCATGGGCAGGCTTCTCTCCCTCGGCGCCTCCGGGGCCGACATGCATCTGCACGGCCAGTGCGCCATGCGCGTTGTGTGCGAGGGCGGCGTATTTTACTACAAGCCCCGCGACAGCCGGCTCGATCTGCTCTATCGGCAGATCGTGGCCCGCTTCTGCCCCGACGAGACCCTGGCGCCCCGTGTCGTGTGTGCCGACGGCTTCGGCTTTCTCGAATGCATGCAGACCTTGCCCGTAGAGAGTACGGCGGAGCTTGCGCAGTATTACCGGAACTTCGGCGCGCTCACGGCGCTCTTCCGCTTCCTCGGCAGCTCCGACATGCACTTTGAGAACATCCTTGCCTGCGGCGTCTACCCGACCGCCATCGACATGGAAACCCTCTTCACCCCTGCCTCGGACCCCTACCAGGGCTGCGAGATCCACTCGCCCGACGAGATGAACCCGGTATGGCGGGACATGATGTTCTCCGCGCAGAACACCCTGGTGCTCCCCATGATGCTCCAGGGCAAGGCGCAGATCAGCCCTCTGCTGCGCGGCGGGACGGAGACGGCAAACTGCCTCCCGGTTCTCGACGGCAGGCAGATCCCCGTTTACGGCTATGAGGAGGACTTTCTCCGGGGCTTTGAGAGCCAGTATGACCGCCTGCTTTTGCGGCGGGACGAGCTTGCGCAGCTCGTGCGCGAGGCGGAGGAGATGAGCGCCCGCTTTGTCCTGCGGGCCTCGGCCTATTACGCATTGACGCTGCACGAGCTGCATTCCCCCGCGGGTTGCGCCTCAAGCGAGGCGCGTGAAAAGATTCTGGCAGACCTGAACAGGCACTTTGAAAAAGCGCCGGAATATCTGCCGGTGGTACAATGGGAACGCGCCTGTCTTGAGGAGGGCGACATCCCCTATTTTTCATTCCGCGCCGGTCATGGCAGCCTGTAT
>Ga0310695_10007118_pt1 | contig 18016 bp, 18 predicted proteins | sample RumenRJG_04DNA_FD_203882 | JGI IMG/M metagenome (GOLD analysis project Ga0310695, IMG submission 203882) | Bovine rumen microbial communities from Lethbridge, Alberta, Canada - RJG_04 (v2) (version 2) | ecosystem: Host-associated > Mammals > Digestive system > Stomach > Rumen | place: Canada...
ATCCGCATAGACACTCACCGCGACAACAAGATTATGCAGCACAACATCCAAAAGCACGACTTCACCTATTGCGGCATCATCTATCTGCTGTCAGGCGATGAAAGGCTGGCGTATCAGAAGATAGTCATCTGACTGTGCAAACCTATTCATGTATGCCATAACTCCAATCATCATCTTCAATCAAAAGAAAAATTATGTCTTGTACGGATGCATCGTAAGACCAGTATTCGGTCAAGAAAAAAAACAAGTTTAAGGTTTAGGTTTAACCATGTATATATACATGCCATCATAACCTCAATTGAACGTACTTGAATCACGCGATGGGTTTAGTTTACTTCTTATATATATAAGCCTCTATAAACTTAAACCAAAACCCTTTGGTACAACCAAAAGCCTTTTTCTTTTGACCGAAAAAAAACAGTTACAAGGGTGCAGCTCTTTGAAATAAAAGTTGTACCTTTGCAACTGTCAAAAGCGATGGTATGAGAACAATAGGAGCCAAAAAGGAAAACGGCTGGTTAAACTTGTTTAAATCTGCAATTTCCGAATTCAGTCCAGAATCCGTAAAAAACTACAGACAAAACAGACAAAAATCACCATTGCCCGTCAGTATGAGACGAACGTAAGTCCCTCAAAAACAAATAATTAGAAAGAGTCTACCCTATTTCTATCTTCGCTTTGTAACTGCCTGATTATCAATAAATTATAATTTATACGTAGGGAAAATAGGTCCTTTACTCTCCAATGAATCCCTTGGCTTTCAACCAGTTAATCATCTGGGAGCTCCACGCCTCTGTGGTGGTCTCGCCTGTCTGCGGCATCAGTTCATAAGGGCCTTTGCCGTCACCATACATGTGAAGCTCGGCATTGGCTCCGGCCTTCTTCCACTCCATGAACAGAGCCACGAGACCTGCAGCCACATTGGGATGGTCGGCACGGGTCATAATCAACAAGGGAGGTGCGTCTTCCGGAACGGTGACAGGCATCAGCGAGGGACCAAAATTGGTGCAGAGGAAATTAGGACGTTCCATGTTGTCTGCAGACATTGTGGCTGCGATAGCCACGCCGCCACCTGCTGAAAAGCCGAGGAAGCCTATCTTATCTTTGCTGATATGCCACTCGTCGGCATGTTCTCTCACCATGCGGATGGCTGCCTTGGCATCCTGTGCCGCGAGTTGGATGATGGAGTCACCGCTGGCTTGATGCATCGGATTGGCATCGGCCTGCGGGAATGCTTCTGGATGCGTCACATCCACCATCGGCGGCATCTTCATGCCCTGCGGCATCGGAGCCTTATTGAGATGGTAGCGCAGTCCGATGGCGGCAATGCCGTGTTTGTTCAAAAACGAGGCCATCTTCTCCACGTCACTCTCCCACGACAGCCATCTCATAGCTCCGCCAGGACAAAGCACGACGGCACATCCGCTTGGCTTCTGAGGTAGATAGACCTCAATCATCGGTTTGTCTTTCTCGTCATCCGAGGCTCCTGCCGTTGGCAGGAAATACTGCTTCTTTGCTGCTACAGCCAGAGGCATGAGGGTTTCTCTCCGACTGCTGAAGTTGATGCGAACACCCTTGTCGTCGACCATCATGTCCATGCCACCGTTGTTACCATTGCTGGCGGTCGGATGACGTTCACCGTCGAGTATCTCGCGGCAGATGTTCTTGATGTCGGTGACACGCTGGAGTGTCTCCAGGTTGTCACCGCTGTAATGGCCGGGAAAGAGAAAACGGATGTCGTTCTGCTTCATATAGCGCTCTATCCGCTCGGCGGTATACATCTCGGTCGAGAGATTGATGAACACCAGCAGGTTGGTCGATCCGAAAGCATCGCCGCTGAAGCCGTAATGTCGGGCCTTGTCGAAGAACGTAACGCTGCCGGCTGTATGACCTGGTGTAAAGACGACCTCTATCTCACGGCCGCCAAGGTCGATCACCTGGCCGTCGAAGAGATACTTGATCTGGCCCGTGTAGTTACGCATGCTATTAGGAACGAGAGGCATGTCGCCTGCATTCAGATAGACCTCGGGGAAAGGTCCTACCCCACCCGCATGGTCGCCGTGGGCATGGGTCAGCATCATCGTGACAGGCTTGGAGGTAATCTTTGCCACAATCTTATCCAGTCCGGGTATGTATGTCCCTGCATCAATCAGGATTGCGCGGTCGTTGCCCTCGACGAGGTAGAGCGACTCGTTATAGACGCGATGTCCGTTGCCGATCCATGTATGCTCGTCGAGCTGGCGGAACACCACTTCGTCATCCTGGTAAACCACATTGCCGCGAAGGTCACGGCTGTTGATGTCAGTGTCCTGTGCCTCGACCGCGAGAGGCATCAGGCTAAGCAGCATGGCTGCAATAATCATCTTCGTTTTCATAAATGTATAGTTATTGTATTCTTTCGTCATTACTGATTAGACAGCCTATCCCTTACATACTGCACACTCGCCACATATTCCTCGTCGGTAGTCAGGTGCTCGATGATCATGGGCATGCAGGGGTTCTCGGCGGTGGCCAGTTGGGCGTAGAGATTGATATCCAGCGTACCATCGCCGCAGGCGCACTCCTGAAGTTGGAAGGTATATTCGGGCTTCAGCAGGATGTCCTTCAGGTGGCAGCTCACGATGGTGCCGTGGAGTTTCTCGAAACACTCATGGAGGAACTCGTCGTTGAAGAAATAACGGCGAGGCGAGGTGATCATGTTCACCACATCGAGGTGGGTGCCGAACGCCGTACGATCCACATCCTCTATCAGACGTAGATACTCGTCGGGACTGCTGGGTATCATCCAAGGCATCGACTCGATGCAGAACTTGGTATGCTGAGGACGAGCCGTGTCTATGACCTGACGAATCATCGCGACGGCCATATCCCACAGCTCGCGGCTGAAGTTGTCGCGATAGCCACCGTCCCAGCGAGGACCGTAGGGCGTGCCTACCACATTCACACAACAGGCGGCACCGATGGCATCAGCCATGCGGAGCTGGCGGACGGCATAGTCTATCCATTTCTTGCGCTCGTCAGGATCAGCGGCCAGCGTGTTGCGCCACACGCCAACCTCAGCGATCGTGAGACCAGCCTCATCGGCAGCCTTCTTATACGCCATGATAGTATCCTCACCGTCATCACAGGTGACGGGGAAATTCACACATTCCAACCCGAGGGCCTTGTGCTTTGCAGCCCACTCTTCAGGTGAGCCATGCTGCAATGATGATGATATGCCTAAAACCATCAAAACGCCCTCCTGTGAATAACCGTTGCATCCATCTTATCCAACGAACCGACACCAGTACGCGCCATCACGCCTGCCAGTTCTGCCGTCATCTCGTTGATGCGACCTGCTACGGCATCTGCCCCGTTCTTGAGTAGCGGCATCAGGTGGCGCCCCACCGATACAGCCTTGGCACCAAGGGCCAGACACTTATAGGCATCCATGCCACTCTCGATGCCACAATCCACGAATACGGGGATGCTCCTGCCTGTGATTGAGAGGATGTCAGGTAAAGCCATTAATGGCGGCACGGCATATTGGATCATGCCATGATGGTGAGACACGACGATACCTGCACAACCTGCTTTCAGGCATTTCTCGGCATCGTGAGGACTGAGCACACCTTTCACGATGAACGGCACACCGGCAGCCTCGACAAAGTCTTTCAGCTCCTCGGTGGTCTTGGCTTTCATCGGCAGTCCGAACACATCATCATAACCGCCCTCTGAGTTGAAGGCGTGGTCGATGTCCATGCCCACAGCAATGCAACCCACACGGGCGGCATGCTCAATCTTGCGCAACACCTCGCGGTTGTCGGCATGGGGTTTGATGATCTTGATGGTTCTGGCACCTGTGGCCACAATATCCTGCAGTTCCTCATCACTACCCATGCCCACCCAATGCACGGCTCCGCTCTGGGCAGCCGCCTGGGCATAGATGGTCATGCCGTTCTGTGCAGTGCTATGCAGATGCGACAGGGCGGCAGTCATAATCGGCGTGCGGAAGGTTTCTCCGAACAGCGTCATCTCCGTCGTAGGGAGGTCGGCGTCCAGATAGCGGGTTTCAATCAGCAGAGAGTCAAAATAGTCTCTCGTAATCTTGTCGGAATTAGATGTCAATTGCATATCTTTTTTGTTTTATTCGTTACTGCTGCGTTTAGTTCGTCTATCTTCTCATCAGAAAGTTCATACTTGCCAATCACGAAAATGGCCAGTACGAAGAGGACGGCAGGAATCAAGGTGACAAGCCAAAGGATGCCCTGTTCAGCCATCGGTGTCTGCACCGACTCTCCCGCCTTGAAGCCCACCCATGCAAGTACCAGTCCGGGGATGACACCACCAAGCGCCATGCCGGCTTTCATAAAGATGCAGATGAGTGCATTCACGATACCTGACACACGATGACCCGAGGCATACTCGCTGTAGGTTACCACCTCAGGTACAAGAGCCCACATATAGCCGGTAGCTACTACCACGCCCGTACTCTTCACAAACTGCACCAAGAAAATCAGGGCGGAGATGCTCTTGAGGCTCTCGACGGTCATGATGAGGTACATCAACAGCATAGCCGCGATGGCGATGCCGAGGAACAATCGGAACATACCGCTCTTACCAATCCGTCGCTTGATGGCGGGCACCATCGGCATGAAGATAAACGCCGGAATTGTGCCTAACCACATAAACACCGTCGTCATCAGCGGCGTGGCATGCATGTTGAATGTCATGAAATATGAGTCGGCGGCATTGCTGATGCTCATGGTGGTGAAGGCGATGATAAAGAAGAAAGACAATATTCTGAGTGGGCGGTTTCTCACCAGTTCCATCCAGAGGTCGCTCACCTTCACCTGCGCACTCTCGCTCTTATCCATCACGATGCGCTCCTTGCTCTCAAAGAAGGTGACGAGGAGTAACACCAGTCCCACCAATACGAAGATGCTCATGGTGATAAACCAGGCCCCTCCAGCCTCGGGTGTATTATAGACCGCCTCCATCTCGCCCGTCTGAGGGTTCAACACCTTGGGTGCGAAGAGGACGATTACCAGCGGTAGGGTCTTGATGATCAGTCCCGCAAGATTAGCCATCACCATACGCACACTGGTCAAAATCGTTATCTCGTCGGTATCGCGGGTAAGCGACGAGCCGAGTGCTGAGTATGGCACATTGACAAACGTGAAACTCATGCTCATTCCCACGTAGGTGATATAGGCGTAGAGCAACGAACCGCTAAACCCGTTCCAGAAGCAGAGGGCGGCAAAGGTCGACAGCAGCACGGCACCCAAAATCAGCCACGAGCGGTACTTGCCCCAGCGGGGATGCGACTTGTCGACTATCGCCCCCACCATCGGATCCCAAACAACGTCGATGATACGGACTACGAGGAACATCACGGCTACGACGGCTGAGTCGAGCCCATATACATTATTATAATAAAAGAGCAGCCAGATGCTGACTGTCTGGTATATCAGGTTCTGCGCCAGGTCGCCCGAGCAGAAGCCGATTCGCTCACGCCACGAGAGCTTGTAACATCCGTTGATTACATTATCCATGTCTTTGCTTCATTATTTATATGTTAACACGGGAATGTCTCTGGGTCGTTGAGTACATTTGAGCGGAGATTCTGGTTCAAGGCGCTGATAGCCCGCAGTGTCCATGTACCGACACCTATCTGGGGGATAATTAAGCCGTTGTTAAGTCTCATAATCTCTGTTTTGCTGGGGTTATTTATAAACAATCATAAAAACGTTGCAAATATAGTGAATTTTCTTGGATTTTGTGTAATTTTGCAAAGAAATTTTGCGAAAACAGGCTGGACCTCGGCAAAAAAAACGAGAACTCAGGAAATACATGAACATAAAACTGATCATATTCGACTTTGACGGAACGCTGGGCGACACCAGACGGAACATCGTCACGACCATGCAAATGGTCATCAAAGAACTACAACTGTCAGAACGTAGTGAGGCAGAGTGTGCATCCACTATTGGTCTGCCATTGGCCGAGTGCTTCAGGACACTGTTTCCCGATATTCAGGAGGAACTCATTCTCCGCTGTGCTGAGACCTATCGCAGGATCTTCAATGAGAATCTGCAGAAGATAAAGCCCGTAGCCTTTCCTGGTGTTGTCAAGACCCTGAAAACCCTGAAAGAACAAGATTTTGCGCTCACTATCGCCTCGTCCCGTTCGCGCAAATCCCTCACGGAGCTGACTCGCGACATGGGCATCGCAGACTACATATCTTATTTTATAGGAGCTGATGACGTGAAGGAGGCGAAGCCTAAGCCTGAACCTGTATTGAAGACGCTTGCTGCGATGCAATATGATGCCTATGAGACGCTTGTTGTCGGAGATATGGCCGTTGACATCCTGATGGGAGCCAATGCAGGGACTAAGACTTGTGGTGTGACTTGGGGCAATGGAACCAGAGAAGAACTCAAAGAGGCCGGAGCCGACTATATCATTGACAGAATGGAAGATCTATTAGGAGTACCTACAACCTCAGAATCTCAATAGTTTTGCCATCGATGCGTATGGCACCACTCTCCTGTAGTTCATTGAGGGCACGTTGCAGTGAATACTTCTGAATGCCGAAATGATCGGCCAGTTCCTGTCGTGACATGGAAAGCTGAATCGTGTTGGACTGCTGACGGCGTTGCTCCTCCTTCAGGAAGAATACGACCTTATCGTGCACACTCGACAGGAGCATTCTCACCTTCTTGGTAAGTCCGGCTATCAGGTTTGAAAGAATGACGGCAAAATTCTTCGACAGGCGAGAATCGAGTTCAAGCAAACGCTCAAAATCTGCCGACAGGATGCGTAATACTTTTGTGTTAGTCGTCGCCTGAACTGTTACGGGATAACTGCGGTCTTGTGCGAAGAGGAATGCAGGTGCAAACATATTGCCGGTATGAAAGGTCGCCATACGGATATAGCGGTCGGAGGCGCTTTCAAGATATGCAACGACCTCACCATCTATCAAAATGTTCGCGTGAATACAATCCTCCCCGGCAACAAACAGAAAGTCGCCTTTGTATAAACGTATCACCCGATAACGAATGGCATGCATCAGATCAATGATCTCGTTATCGGTAAGTCCTTTAAAAAGCGGACACTTGCGAATGCCTTCAAGAGTTTCTATATCCATAGTACGTGCAAAGGTAGTGCAAATCGAGCGAAATACAAAGAAAACAACTAATAATCCTTAATATTAACAAACTTTTACACAAAACAACACATTTGTTACCGGTTTCTATCCCCATTTATGATTATATTTGCGCATTAATATCTACATAAATGAGTGTTGTAGAAAAAACGAGAGCGGCAATTCATAAGCTGACAGGACTATTTTCCTATCGGCAAAAGGTGGGTATGCTGGTGATAGCGGGCGTCGTATGCGGCCTCGGCGGATTGTTTATGTATCTGCTCAGGGCGCATACTTATTTTGTGGGCGATGACCCGTCGGCCTGCGTCAACTGCCACATCATGACACCTTACTATGCCACGTGGAGCCACTCATCGCACGGACGTATCGACCATCAGTCGAACGGTGCCACCTGCAACGACTGTCATGTGCCCCATCAGAATTTAGCCATGAAGTATGGATTCAAGGCGATGGACGGTCTGAAGCACACGGCGTATTTCGTGATGCATTCAGAACGTCAGGCTCCGATGGCCGAGACGCTGACGGGCCAGGTGGTGATGGACAATTGTATCCGCTGTCACGAACAGTTGAATACAGAGTTCGTAAAAACAGGCCGCATGGGCTATATGCAGCAGCAGGCTCAGGGCGGTAAGGTGTGCTGGGACTGCCATCGCAACGTGCCTCACGGCGGCATGAACTCGCTGATGGCGACGCCCAATGCTGAAGGCGTGACACCACTGCCACCATCGCCAGTACCCGAATGGTTACAGAAGATGATGAACTAAAAATATAAACCAAAATAATATGGCAAAGACGTTAAAGAAATGGCAAGGTTGGATCCTGTTTGGAGGATCGATGGCAGTGGTCTTTATCCTGGGACTGCTCGTTTCGTCGCTGATGGAGCGCAGAGCCGAGGTAGCCAGTGTGTTTAACAACAAGCGCACCGTGTTTGAGGATGAAATCATCGCCCAGAACGAGAAGTTCAAGGCCGACTACCCACGCGAGTACGAAACCTGGGCAATGACGGAGGATACCACCTTTAAGTCAAGGTACAACTCGTCGCAGGAGGTGGATGTGCTCGAACAGCGTCCTGAGATGGTAGTGCTGTGGGCTGGCTACGCCTTCTCGCGCCACTACAACACCCCTCGCGGACATAAGCACGCCTTGGAGGATATGCGTAAGATTCTGCGTACAGGCAATCCTGGCATTACAGTGAAGACTGCCGACAGACGCGATTCTATCGCCGTTGATATGCAGCCCGCTACGTGCTGGACGTGTAAGGGTCCGGATGTGCCTCGCATGATGCGCGAACTGGGTAATGGTAAGGATCAGTTTGATCCTGCTAACTTCTATGCTAAGAAGTGGAGCGAGCTGGGTGCTGAGGAGGTAAACACCATCGGATGCTCCGACTGTCACGATGCTCGCACGATGGATCTGCGTCCTGCCCGTCCTGCCCTCTACGAGGCCTTCGCCCGTCGCGGTCTGGATGTGAAGAACGCTACCCATCAGGAGATGCGTTCGTTGGTGTGTGCCCAGTGCCATGTGGAGTACTACTTCATCAAGCCTAACGACGAGAAGAATCCCGGCAAGGCCAACTATCTCGTATTCCCGCACGACAAGGGGCTGACCTGCGAAGCTGCTGAGGAATATTACGACGAGATAGGTTTCTACGACTATATCCATCCGTTGTCGAAGACCAAGATTCTGAAGGCTCAGCATCCTGGTTGGGAGATGTCGCAGCACGGCATCCACGCCCAGCGTGGTGTGTCGTGTGCCGACTGCCACATGCCATACAAGCAGGAGGGTGGCGTGAAGTTCAGCGACCACCAAATACAATCGCCTTTGGCTAAGATCGACCGCACCTGTCAGACCTGTCACCGTCAAGATGCCGAGGTGCTGCGCCAGAATGTGTACGACCGTCAGGAGAAATGCAACGAGGTGCGCAATCGTGCCGAGCAGGAGCTGGCCCGCGCCCACTTCGAGGCTAAGTTCATCATCGACAAGGGTGCTACAGAGGTCGAGATGGCCCCCATCCAGGCTCTGTTGCGCAAGAGCCAGTGGCGTTGGGACTATGCCATCGCATCGCATGGTGCTACCTTCCACGCTCCACAGGAGGTTACCCGTCTGCTCTCCCACTCTGTTGACTATGCCCAGCAGGCCCGTCTGCTCATCGCCCGTGTCGCTGCTAAGCACGGACATACCGAGGCCATCCCAGTACCCGATTATAGCACCAAGGCCAAGGCTCAGGCTGCTATCGGTCTCGACATGCAGAAGTTGAACGAGAACAAACAGCGCTTCCTGCAGGAAATCGAGCCCAAGTGGATTGAGGAAGCAAAGAAAAACGGCAAATTAATTGAAATCTAAGATTTTTGTTGTACCTTTGCAGCAAATTTCTTTGGATATGTGGACTAAACCCTGGAATATGAAAGAAGGCTTCCTCATCGGAGGAGGCCTTATCATTGCAGGGCTGATGCTGGAACTGAGCGTCGGTCCTGTGGTGTGGGATGCGTTTGCCTGGCCTGCCAACGGTTTCGTGCTGGCAGGATTCCTGGCAATCATCGCCCTCGTATTTATATTAAGAAAGAAGGTGTATGCCTTCCAGTTCATCGGCACGTATCAGGCGGCCATCCCGGCATTGGTATATGCTGTGGTGCTGACCATCATCATGGGACTGACGCGCCAGCAGACAGGCGGCACGTGGCTGAACAATATGCTGTCGTTCTGGCCGTTCGTGCTCACCTATGTGTATATCGCGGTGATTCTGGGTGTCATCATCCTGCGACGGCTGATGAATCTGCACGCATGGAAGCGGGATCTTCCATTCCTTCTGAACCATCTGGGACTGTTTATCGCCCTCACGACTGCCACATTAGGCAATGCCGACATGCAGCGGGTAAAGATGATTACCGCCATCGGTGAGTCAGAGTGGCGAGCACTGACACAGGAGGGAACCGTCAAGGAGATGCCGATAGCCATCGAACTGAAGCGGTTTATCATGGAGACTTACGATGACGGATCGCCCAAACGTTTTGCCTCTGAGATTCAGATCCTGACGAAGACAGGCAAAAACATCGAGACCACGGTGGATGTGAACAAGCCCTACGAGGTGGACGGCTGGAAAATTTATCAGTACGGCTACGACACGCAGATGGGTGCCCAGAGCCGGATATCGATACTCGAACTCGTCAGCGACCCGTGGCTGCCGTTTGTCTATACGGGTATTTATATGATGCTGGCAGGAGCAGTTTGTATGTTTGTTATTGGAGGGAGGAAACGCGCATGACTTGGGAGCATTTTATATATTTCGCGATTGCAGCGGTACAGCTTTGGGCAGTGGGAGCATGGGCAGCATGGCGTAACAAGACAACCATCGCCTACACGGCCACCGTATTCGGACTGTTGGTGTTCTTCACATTTATTCTTTCGATGTGGATCTCGCTGGAACGGCCGCCGTTGCGCACGATGGGCGAGACGCGGCTCTGGTATTCGTTCTTCCTGCCGTTAGCGGGTCTTATCGTTTATTCACGCTGGAAATACAAATGGATCCTGTCGTTCTCGACGGTGCTCGCCTTAGTGTTTATCTGTGTAAATCTGTTCAAGCCAGAGATACACGACAAGACGCTGATGCCCGCCCTGCAGAGTCCGTGGTTCGCACCTCACGTCATCGTCTATATGTTCGCCTATGCCGTACTTGGTGCGGCAGCAGTCATGGCTATCTATCTGCTCTTTATCAAAAAGAGTGGCATCGCTGACGAAGAGTTCGACATTGCAGACAATCTCGTTTATGTCGGCCTTGCCTTCCTCACCATCGGCATGCTCTTTGGCGCACTTTGGGCGAAGGAGGCCTGGGGTCACTACTGGTCGTGGGATCCCAAGGAGACGTGGGCGGCCATCACCTGGCTCGCCTACCTCGTCTATGTCCACTATCGACAGCTTCCTCGCCAACACGGGCGGCTGGCCCTCTGGATGCTCATCATCTCCTTCATCCTCCTGCAGATGTGTTGGTGGGGCATTAACTATCTACCCTCAGCCCAAGGTTCGAGTGTACACACCTATAATATTAGTGAGTAATCACAGGCATATTCGCCTCTTTCCATGCAAGGATACCACCTTTGAGGTTCACGCACTTATAGCCGACGTCAGCTAACTTTCCTGCAGCATTGGCAGAGCGGCGACCACTGCGGCAATAGACGGCGATGGTCTTGTCTTTCGGCAGTTTCGTCTGAGCCTGTTCGACAAAGTCACTTTGGAACTGGTCGATAAGAATGGCTCCCTTGATATGCCCTTCGGCAAACTCATCGGCCTTCCTTACGTCGAGGATCACCACGTTGGAATCTGCTATCAGTTCGGCAAACTCCGCCACATCATAATTATCAAAATTCTGGCTGCAAGCTGTGTTTAGTCCGAGGGCAGCCAAGAGGAGGGTTAGAATTTGTTTCATATAATCGTTTCTTTAATTTGTTATCAAAATGACGAATCCGCTGATGCAGACTATAATATCAGATGTTTCATGGGATGGCCACCCCATTGGTTATCATTCACGTATCGGAAGCCGACAGACGTGTATAATGCCTCACCAACGGGATTATCCTTATCTACCAAGAGTCCGACACACGGCAAGCCCAGACGATTGGCCCGTTCCTTGGTGGCCAACAGCAGCTTTCGGGCGATGCCCTGACGGCGATATTCTGGAAGCACGGCCAAGGAATCAAGATACAGTTCGCCTGCCTGTGTCTCATCGTCCATGCCGGAGTGATCCTTGCCGATATGTTTCTTAGCAGCCTCGATAAAAGCACGACGAAGTTCATGCAGACGTCCTCCATCATAGCTGACGGAGATACCAACCACCTTGTTAGTAACCATTGCCACCAGCGTATTCAGATAGCTGTACTGCGAATCCTCCCGCTCAACAAGCATGGTCATCATGCTATGGAAGTCCTCCAGTCCGTAGCCCTCACCACAGAAATACTGGCAACAGTCATCCGTCATGGCCGTCATTATCAGGCGGGCTATCTCTGCTGCTTGGCTTTTGGTTGCTTCTCGAATCATTTTCCTAATAAATCACAAATGTTGGTACAAAGATAGAGATTTTTAGGGAATTTCTTGTAACTTTGCAACTAAAGTTGCGAAAATGAGCCGCATATTTAAGTGATTTTAGTCAAATAACCTATGAATCCCCAAAAAGAGTCTCATAAAGTGGTGAAGTTCATGATATATGACAGGATGGCGAGGAAAGGCTCTTCTGCCTATTCTCCGAAATCCCATTCTGCCCCGCATTATGAAGGCCACTATGTCGAGGGGATGGAAGAATGGGCCAGCCATTACTGCTTCAACTTGAAGGAGGACGGAACTTACGAGGCCGAGCTTGACGAAGCCTGGGACGAGGGCAGTCACTACGGCGGAGGAACCATCAACGTGGCTATTCCCAAAGAATGGTTCAGTCTCTCCTACGATGAGTTCCTTGAACGTGTCATAACACTTGCAGCTGCGAAACATTATGGTTTTACTATTGAAGACCTGAAAGAGAAAAAAGGTCTGAAGGAGTTCTTTGGATTTGAAGAAAACAAATAACACAAAAAACTAGAAATATGAAGGAAAGATTATCAAACTCAGTATTAATGCTGGCATGCACTCTTTTCATGGCGGCTTGTAGTCAGGCTCAGTCGAATGATATCGTTGCTGCAGGTGAAACGCCTGTAAGAGTAGCTGATTCGTTTAGCTTTACGGAAGGTCCCGCGGCTGATGCCAAGGGCGATGTGTACTTCACAGACCAGCCCAACAACAAGATTTACCGTTGGGACTGCGAATCCGGAGAGATCACACTGTTCACAGATCAGAGCGGTCGTTCTAATGGGATGTACTTCGATGCCCAGGGCAATTTGATAGCCTGCGCAGACATGGACAACCAGCTCTGGCGTTTCGACATGCGCCCGACCGCTGGTAGTTTGCTACCGCAAGCCGAGATACTGATAACCGACTATCGCGAGAAACTGCTGAACGGCCCCAACGATGTATGGATCTCGAAAGATGGCAGTTATTATCTGACTGACCCTTATTTTAAGCGCGACTACTGGATCCGCAGCCCTGAGCGCCAACAGCCTGTGGAAGGTTTGTATTATCTGGCGCCAGGAAGCAAGCAGCTGGTCATGCTCGACTCAACGCTTAACCAACCTAATGGCCTTGTAGGAACGCCCGACGGCAAGTATCTGTATGTGGCAGAGGCCAAGGCCAACAGAATCCTGAGATATGACATTCAGCCAGACGGCTCACTCTCGAACCGTCAGGTGTTTGCCAACATGGGTTCGGACGGGATGACGATCGACGATCGTGGAAACATCTATCTGACTGGCGACGGTGTGACCGTATTCGACAAGGATGGCCAGAAGATAGCCCATTTCCCCATTCCTGAGGACTGGACAGCCAACGTCTGTTTCGGCGGCAAAGAGCGTAACATCCTGTTTATTACCGCCTCAAAATCCGTCTATACCCTGAAAATGCTGGTTCATGGCCTTTAGCCATTAATACCTACTTTTGATTAATCTGCTTTTGCAGGCCGTAATAGGTGCGCTATACTTAAAACACTCGCTTTTAGGTATTGCGCACTTCATTTTTTCGCCGTACCTTTGCGCCCAATTAGAAACCATTAAAACGATGAGAACAACGACGACAACAACTCCTGTGGAGCTCAAGGCTGCGAGTAAGCAAGAGCAGAGCCAAGCTTGCTTGAGCCCTGCCGAGCGTGAGCAGGCTCAAGCATCACTCAAGGTACTGATGAACCACATCTACGAACTGAATAAAGGTGTGCGCCACATGGTGCTGTTCACCTGTAATAAGAAATATGGTAAGTTAGCCGTAGAACGACTGGAAAGTCAGGGTATCCCCTACGTCTTGCAACCAGCCGGACAGCAGAACCTGAACGTGTATTTCGGGCGGCGCGAGTGTCTGGAGGCCATCAGGCTCATCGTCACACGTCCCCTGAACCAGCTCACGCCCGAAGAGGACTTCATCCTCGGCGCCATGCTCGGCTACGACATCTGCGCACAGTGTGAAAGGTATTGTAAGCGTAAGTGCCAGGGGAAGTGCGAAGAGTGTATCAATAGGAATTAACAACTTCTTAAGAATAAATCACCAAAAATGAACGCAACAATTGTTATCTATGGTTCCTCGACGGGAACCTGCGAGGCCATCGCAGAGAAGATCGCCTCGAAACTGGGCTGTGAGGCCCTGAACGTACAAGACCTGACAGCCGATGTCGTGACCGCCAACCAGAACCTGATCCTCGGCACCTCGACGTGGGGCGTAGGCGAATTGCAGGACGACTGGTACGACGGACTGAAGACGCTCCAAGGTGCCGATCTCAGTGGTAAAACCATCGCCCTCTTCGGCTGTGGCGACTGCTCAACCTACAGCGACACCTTCGTAGGCGGCATGGGTGAACTCTACAATGGTATCAAGGATAGCGGTGCCAAGTTCATCGGCAGCGTAGAGACTGACGGCTACACCTTCGACGACTCAGAGGCTGTGATTGACGGCAAGTTCATCGGCCTACCCCTCGACGACATCAACGAGGATGACAAAACCGATACCCGCATCGAGGCCTGGATCGCCGCCATCTCTCCCAGCATGTAATCACAGGTATAAAATTCATAAAGTATTTGTTTAGTTTAGTGAGGTGGTTTGTCGGTGACGATCAACCACCTCTTTTTAAAAAGAAAAAGATTATGGGACTATTAAAGAAACTTTTTACCAACTGCGCCTGTCCGCAAGGACAGATGGGACGCGCCATGCTGAAGTTTATGAACCTCTGTCATGCCCCACTGACGAACTGGGGACTGAAACTCGTCAATATTCAGGACAGCTGGACGATGCTTGACATCGGCTGTGGCGGCGGGGCTACCTTACAGCGACTGTTGAAACGGAGTAAGGACGCTCAGGTCTATGGCATCGACATCTCTGAGGAGAGTGTGGCGAAAGCCAAGAAGGTAAATGCCGACGTGCTCGACAAACAGGTATTCGTCTGTCAGGGATCGGCGGAGAAACTGCCCTACGAAGACGGGAAGTTCGACCTTGTAACGGCTGTAGAGACGGTGTATTTCTGGCCCAATCTGCCTAACTGTCTGCAGGAGGTGCGCCGTGTGCTGAAGTCTGGCGGTAAGTTCGCTATCATGGTGGAGGTCGTTGATGGTGACTCCATGTGGACGAATGTCGTGGAGGGCATGACGGCCTATTCACCAGAAGAACTGAAGGCCATGCTTGATGATGCAGGCTTCATCGATACAGAGATTCATCGCATGAAACCATCGAATGCCACTATCATCGGTGTGAAGGCATAAGCAGAAATACCCAAAAATATATAAATCCCAAGGCAAAATCGACAAGCTTTGGGATTTATTTTATATATTTGCAGCAAACTCACGATGATGTGTGTATATTTTAAGGTAATACGGTTATGAAGAAGTACATGAAGATTTCAGCCCTTGTGCTGACAGGCGCACTGCTCGCTGCCTGTGGAAATAAGCAGCAAACAGAGGCAGCAACATCCAGTAACCTCTTCTCGACACTGCTCGGCAAGAGCGAGGCAGAGGTGCAGGCACGTATCGACAGCATCTGGACGCACTTCTTCACACCAGGCGACATCAGCAAGTACAATGCCGACGGCGAGAAATGCGTCTATTACGAGGTGGGCGACTCGATGGGCATCATCGTAGATACCGGCAGTAACGACGTTCGCACTGAGGGTATGTCGTATGGCATGATGATCAGCGTGCAGATGAACAAGCGCGAAGTGTTCGACCGTCTCTGGCGATGGGCCAAGACCTACATGGCATACCCTGCAGACAGTCCTTGGGACGGCTATTTCTGTTGGCAATGTGCCCTCGACGGCAAGCAGATCGGACAGAGCAACGCCTCCGACGGAGAGATATACTTTGTCACAGCCCTCTTCCTCGCTACCGAGAAATGGGGTGAGCCGCAGTATGCAGTTGATGCCAACGAAATACTTCACAAGGTAACATCAAAGGACGGCAAGGCTTCTGGCGTATACAACCTCTTCGACGACTCTACGCGATTGGTCACTTTCGTCCCCAACGAGGAGGTTCACTGGTACAGCGACCCGTCGTATTGTCTGCCAGCCTTCCTCGACCTCTGGGCAGAGAAGGCCGATGCGAAGAACGACTTCTGGCGCGAGGCTGCTGACAAGGCCCGTTGGTTGTTGGAGGCATCCCAAGACTCAGTAACAGGACTCTATCCCGACTACTGTCTCTTCGACGGAAAGCCCTATCGTCGACCTAACTTCGACTACAATACCGACCGCTATCAGTATGACGCCATCCGCTGTCCGATGAACGTCGGCATGGATTATTATCTCACAGGGTGTGCAAAGGATGCGAGTAAGCGAGAGCAGAGTGATGCTCGCATCGACTCTGTCGAGCGCGAGCAGGCTCGACCGAAGGTCAAGGCTCAGCGCACGATGATGCGCCGACTGCTGACATTCTTCAAGAACGAGGGATTCAACGGCGGACAGTTCAACCTCGACGGCACAGAGCCTACAGGCAACTATACCGAGGGTATGGCAGGAGCCAATGCCGTGGGCGCCTTTGCACTGGCCGACAGCAACAATGAAGAAGATCGCGCCCTGGCCCGCGAATACGTGCAGCGCCTCTGGGACGTCCAGCCGCCAACAGGCAAATGGCGCTACTATGTAGGCATGGTGTATTTCCTCTCCATGCTCCACGTCTCTGGTCATTTTAGTTTATGACTATTAAATAATATCCACTAAAAACCAATACAATTATGTTAGGAAACTTTTCTTACTACAACCCCACCAAATTGTATTTTGGTATAGTGGTCGGTCTCTTCCCGAGGCCGGCCTCATATTATCTATTTGGAATCTTTATTCATCTCGGGGTCTGAGCCCGAGATGAAAAAATACTGGGAGGCCGTTTGTTTGGCCTCCCAGATTTTTTATTTTACAATCGTGATGAGATCATCGATGGTGACGAGCTGTTGCTCGCCGGATTCCATGTTCTTGAGGGTGAGTTTGCCTTCGGCGATCTCGTTCTCGCCAGCGAGGGCGACGAAGGGGATCTGCTTGGCGTTGGCATACGACATCTGCTTCTTCATCTTCGATGAATCGGGGAAGATCTCCGTACGGATACCAGCCTCACGTGCCTTGGCCACGAAGGGCAGACAGTAGGCCGTCTCCTTCTCGCCGAAGTTGATGAAGAGCAGCTGGGTGCCGTTGACAGCGTCCTTAGGATAGCAGTCGAGGGCGTTGAGCACATCGAAGATACGATCGACGCCGAAGCTGATGCCCACACCCGAGATGCCTGGCATGCCGAAGATGCCCGTGAGGTTGTCGTAACGGCCACCACCCGTGATGGAGCCGATCTGAACATCGAGGGCCTTCACCTCGAAAATGGCGCCTGTGTAGTAGTTCAGGCCGCGCGCCAGGGTGAGGTCGAGCTGGAGTTCGTTCTTCAGGCCGAGGGTCTTCAGGGTATCGAGGATGAAACGGGTCTCCTCTACCCCCTTCACGCCGATCTCGCTGGATGCAAGGACGGTGGCGATGGTGTCGAGCTTCTCGTCGTTGGTGCCTTCGAGGGAGATGATCGGCTGGAGCTTCTCGATCTGCTCCTCTGAGAGGCCGTCCTCGCGCAATTCCTGATTCACATTGTCGAGGCCGATTTTATCGAGTTTATCGATGGCCACGGTGATATCGACGATCTTATCGGCAGCACCGATGACTTCGGCAATTCCTGTGAGGATCTTACGGTTGTTGATCTTAATCTGTACGCGAACACCAAAACGGCTGAACACGGTATCGACGATCTGCATCAGCTCCACCTCATTCAATAAGGAATCGGAGCCCACGATGTCGCCGTCGAACTG
>Ga0310695_10007119_pt1 | contig 18016 bp, 26 predicted proteins | sample RumenRJG_04DNA_FD_203882 | JGI IMG/M metagenome (GOLD analysis project Ga0310695, IMG submission 203882) | Bovine rumen microbial communities from Lethbridge, Alberta, Canada - RJG_04 (v2) (version 2) | ecosystem: Host-associated > Mammals > Digestive system > Stomach > Rumen | place: Canada...
TCGTGGCGCGTCCTTCCGGTTTCAGGAGGTGTTCCAGGCGCTATTTTCGAGCGCGCCCGCCTCTTTTGTGAGCGCGCGGGCATCGAGCCCGCGCGGGTTCGAGTCTGTCGCCTGTCTGCCTTGCCGTCCTTGTCCGCCCGCATGCAGGGCAAAACCATCGGAGCGTAGGCTCGATGCCTACGCACAAAAAGACAGTCGGGCGCGTCCGATGGGGCGTCCCTGGTGGGGGCAGCGATGCGCCTGACGCGCCACGACAACTCGGATTGGCTGCTGCGCTATTGGTTGTTGGTTGCTGAGACACTTCCAACGCATTAAAAACGATTCAGGGGCCCCAAAGGGGAAGAATCGGCTTTTAATACGTTGGCCGTACCGGAAAAATTTTCCCTCTTGCGCTGAAATGGAGAATTTGATATAATACACCACAATCTTCGCAAGAGGATGGTCGCGATACGGGCGAGTAGATCCCGTCGCGTCGCGGCCGTAGGTGTGAAAACCCGCGGTCGCCCGATGCACCGCGGGCTTCTTTTTGCGCAGATACTGGCGCGAAACACAGTCGCGAGCGGGGTGCCGTCAAAGGGCCTCCCGCGCCTCCGCTCCGGGCAAACCGGAAGCGAGCGCGGATGTCGCGAACGTCGAGAGCCAGGTCGCAGAAGGGGCTTCGGGGCCGCAAGGAACCGGGCCAGAACAAAAAAAGGAAAAAAAGAATGCAGCAGCAAAGAGTTCGCATCCGCCTTCAGGCATACGATCACCGTGTGCTTGACCAGGCCGTCGGCGGGATAATCGACACCGCCCGCGGTACGGGTGCGCAGGTTGTGGGGCCTATCCCGCTCCCGACACGCATCGAGCGTTATACGGTGAACCGTTCGCCGAACGTGGACAAGAAGTCGATGGACCAGTTCGAGATGAGGACGCACAAGCGTCTTCTCGACATAGTGAATCCTACCGCGCAGACGATTGACGAGCTCAAGAAGCTCAATCTTCCCGCCGGCGTGGACATCACCATCAAAGTCTGAGGAGGATGGTGCAATGGAAGGAATGATAGGCAAGAAGATCGGCATGACGCAGGTGTACGCCGACGACGGAAAGCGCACGACCGTCACCGTCATCGAGCTCGGCCCCTGCCCTGTCGTGCAGGTTAAGACCCCCGAACGCGACGGCTACAGCGCCGTTCAGCTCGGTTTCGGCGAACAGAAGCCCAAGCGTCTTACCAAGGCGGTTCTGGGCCACCTCAAGAAAACCGGCTCCCTCGAGGGCGGTGTCAAGGTTCTCAAGGAGTTCGCTCTCGACGAAGGCGAAACGCTCAAGGCGGGCGACGTGGCCACGGTCGAGAATTTCAAGGATGTCAAATTCGTCGACGTCACCGGCGTTACGAAGGGCCGCGGTTTCGCGGGCGTTCTCAAGCGCTACAATTTCGCGGGCGGCAACATGACGCACGGCGGCCACTCCAAGCGGCGCACCGGCGGTCTGGCGGCGCGCGATCTCCCGGGCTGGATCGAAAAAGGCAAGAAGATGCCCGGCCACATGGGCGCGGTGAACCGCACGGCGGTCAACCTTGAAGTCGTGCAGATCCGTCCCGAAGACAACGCCATTCTCGTGAAGGGCTCCGTCCCGGGCGCGAGGAACGGCACGCTCTTCGTGCGCAAATCCCTCAAGAACAACGTCATCGCTTTCAAGGCGAAGAAGGGGGCTAAGTAATGAAGAAGATTGATGTCGCGGTATCTCCCGACGTCCTGACGCTCGACAAGGGCGCGCAGGCCGTCAAGGACGCCGTAACCGCCATCCGCAACGCGATGCGCGCCGGCACTGCCTCCACGAAGGGCAAGGGCGAAGTCGCCGGTTCCAACAAGAAGCCGTGGAAGCAGAAAGGTACGGGCAACGCCCGCGCCGGTTTCCGCCAGTCGCCCGTGTGGCGCGGCGGCGGCGTCGCGCACGGTCCCAAGCCCCGCTCCTTCGAGCAGAAGGTCAACAAGAAGGTGATGAAGCTCGCGTTCCGCCGCGCTCTCTCCGAGAAGATCAACGCCGGCGAGGTTATCGTCGTCGACGAGTTCTCGTTCGAGGCGCCCAAGACGAAGCTCATGGCGGCTTTCCTCAAGACGCTCGGCGTCGAAAGAACGGCCGTGGTGGTCCAGAAGGAAGTCGACGACACGACGCTTCTCGTGACGTCCAACCTCCCGCGCATCGATTACTCGACCGCCGCGGCGCTCGACGTCTATACGCTTCTCGCCAACAGGCAGGTAGTCTGCGACAAGGCGGGCTTCGACGCCCTCCTCGAGCGCATTTCAAAGTAAGGAGCCTGAAATGACGAAAGAAATCGTGATAAAGGTCCTCGTGACCGAAAAGGGCGAAAGGCTGAGCGCCGAAAACCGCTATCCCGTAATGGTCGCCGCCGAGGCGAACAAGTATGAAATCGCCGCCGCCGTCGAAAAGAAGTTCGGCGTGCACGTTCTCGCGGTCCGCACCGTGAACGTCAAGGGCGCGACGAAGAACATCCGCGGCACGCGCCGCACCACAACGGAACCGACCTGGAAGAAGGCGTACATCACCGTCAAGGACGGCGAGCGCATCGAGCAGGTCTGAGGAGCAGACATATCATGGCACTCAAGACATTCAAACCCCGTTCGTGCGGCATGCGCTTCCGCGTGGCCCCCACGTTCGAGGAGATTACCGAAGTCAAGCCGGTAAAGAAACTTACGCAGGCCGTCAGAAAGACGGCGGGGCGCAACAACTACGGCCGCATCACGACCCGCCACCACGGCGGCGGCGCGAAGCAGCGTCTCAGGCTCGTCGATTTCCGCCGCAACCGCTTCGACATCGAAGCGACTGTCAAGGATATCGCCTACGATCCCACGAGAAGCGCCAACCTCGCCCTCGTCGTGTACGCCGACGGCGTGAAGAGCTATATTCTCGCCCCCGACGGTCTCAAGGTCGGCGCGAAGATCATGAACGGCCCCAAGGCCGAAGCGACGCTCGGCAACTGCCTGCCGCTTTCCCAGATACCGCTCGGGCTCATGGTCCATGCAATCGAGCTTATTCCCGGCCGCGGCGCCAAGATCGCCCGCTCCGCCGGAAACGCCTGCCAGGTCATGGCCCGCGACGGCGGAACGGTTACGCTCAAGATGCCTTCGGGCGAAGTTCGCATGTTCGACGGCCGCTGCCTCGCGTGCATCGGTTCCGTCGGCAACAAGGACTGGGGTTCCATCCAGCTCGGCAAGGCCGGCAGAAAGCGCTACCTCGGCATACGTCCGACGGTCCGCGGCGTGGCGATGAACCCTGTCGACCACCCGATGGGCGGCGGCGAAGGCCGTACTTCCGGCGGCAGCCATCCGCGTTCGCCGTGGGGACAGCTCGCCAAGGGCGGCAAGACGCGTTCCAAGAGGAAAGCGTCCGACAAGCTTATCGTCAAGAGGAGGAAATAATCATGTCGCGTTCTCTCAAGAAGGGACCGTACGTGGAGGAAAGCCTCCTCCGCAAGGTCGAGAAGATGCAGGCGGCGGGCAAGAAACAGCCCATCAAGACATGGAGCCGCCGCTCCATGGTGCTGCCCGATTTCGTGGGGCTCACGTTCGCCATCCACAACGGCAGGCAGCATATGCCGATATTCATCACCGAAAACATGGTCGGCCACAGGCTCGGCGAGTTCGCTCCCACGCGCACGTTCAAGGCGCACGGCAACTCTGCGGCGAAGGCCGAGAAGAAGTAAGGGATAGACTATGGAAGTCGTTGCCATAACTCGCAATCAGCGCATGTCGGCGTTCAAGGGCCGTCCCCTTTGCCGCGCATGCCAGGGCCTCAAGGCCTCGGCCGCTCTCGATCTCGTCGGGTTCTCGCCCAAGAAGGCGGCCGGGATCATCAGGAAGACGATCCTTTCCGCGATCGCCAACGCCGAGCACAATTTCCAGATCAGGGACGCCGCGTCGCTGGTCGTGAAACAGTGCGTGCTCGACGAGGGCGCCCGCATGCGCCGCTACTGGCCCACGGCCCGCGGCTCGGCGCATCCTATCGCCCGCAGGCTCTGCCACTGCAAGGTGGTTCTTTCCGAAGATGCAAAGGAGAAGAAATAATGGGTCAGAAAGTAAATCCCGTAGGTTTCCGCGTCGCTGTCACCCATGCGTGGGGGAGCCGTTGGTTCGCTCCGAAACGCAGCTTCGGCGCGTTTCTCGTCGAGGATCAGAAAATCCGCGAAATCGTGAAGAAGGCTCTTCCAGAAGCGGGCATCTCCAAGGTTCTCATCGAGCGTTACGCAAACCGCGTCAGGGTTACGCTTTTCAGCGCAAGGCCGGGCGTGATCATCGGGCGCAAGGGCGGTGACGTCGAAGCCGTCCGCACCAAGCTCGAGAAGGAGACGAAGAAGGAAGTCTACGTCGAAGTCCGCGAAGTGCAGGGCCCCGACGCCGACGCCCAGCTCGTCGCCGAATCGATCGCCCAGCAGCTCGAAAGGCGCATCGCGCTCAAGAGAGCGATGAAGCGCGCCCAGAAGGTCGCCATGGACATGGGCGTAGAGGGCATCAAGGTCAACGCGGCCGGCCGTATCAACGGGGCGGAAATCGCCCGCGTCGAATGGTCGCGCGAGGGCAAGGTTCCCCTCCACACGCTCAGGGCCGACATCGATTACGGTTTCGCCGAGGCGAACACTACGGCCGGCAAGATCGGCATAAAGGTCTGGATTTGCAAGAAGGAAGGTTTCCAGGCTCGCGCCCCGAGAGGCGAGCGCCGCGGCGACCGCGAAGGAGGAAAGCGTCATGCCCCTAATGCCTAAGAGAGTAAAGTTCCGCAAGGTGTCCAAAGGCAACCGCTCCGGCTATGCCACGAGCGGCACCGAGCTCGCATACGGCGAGTTCGGCCTCAAGGCCCTTACGCGCGGTCTTCTCACGGCCACGCAGATCGAAGCGTGCCGTGTCGCGATCAACCGCGAAATGAAGCGCAAGGGAAAACTCTGGATAAGGGTGTTCCCCGACAAGCCCGTTACGAGAAAGCCTATCGAAGTGCGTATGGGCGGAGGAAAGGGCAACCCTGAGTTTTGGGCGGCCGTCATCCTTCCCGGAAAAGTCCTCTTCGAAGTGGGCGGCGTGAGCGAGGAGATAGCAAAAGAATGCCTGCGCCTTGCGGCGACCAAGATCGGCATCCACACGAAGTTCATCACCCGCGCAGGAGTCAAGATATAATGAATACCGAAACTAAAGATCGCGGCGCGCGCAAAGTGCGCAAGGGCGTCGTCTCGTCCAAGATGGGCGCCAAGAGCGTCGTCGTCGTGGTGAGCTACCGCGAGCGTCATCCGCTCTATGGCAAGATCATCACCCGCACGAAGAAGTATCACGTCCATGACGAGGCCGACACGGCCAAGCCGGGAGATACGGTCAGCATCGTCGAAACGCGCCCCTTGAGCGCCACCAAGCGCTGGCGCATCGTGAAGTAAAGGAGAAAAGGCAATGTTGCAGGAACTCTCCAACCTTGTGGTCGCGGACAACACCGGCGCGAAACGGGCCATGTGCTTCCGCATTCTGAAGCAGCGCAAACAGTATGCGCACCTCGGCGACGTCATCCGCGTCGCGATCAAAGAAGCCTCGCCCACGAGCACGATAAAGAAGGGCTCTGTCGCCACGGCGGTCATCGTCCGCACCGGCCAGCCCATACGCCGCGAGGACGGCTCCACCGTCCATTTCGACCAGAACGCGTGCGTCCTCGTCGACTCCAAGCTCAACCCGATCGGAACCCGCGTGTTCGGGCCCGTCGCCCGCGAGCTCAGAGATCGCAACTATATGAAGATCCTCTCGATGGCCCCGGAAGTGGTCTGACATCAAAGGAGAACCGAAATGGCTATCGCAAGAATCAGAAAGAACGATACGGTCATCGTCATCAGCGGCACTTCCGCAGGAAAGACGGGTGTCGTCGAGAAAGTCGATCCCAAGAAGGGCGTCGCCCTTGTCAAGGGGGTCAACATGCACAAGAAGGCGGTCAAGCGCAGCGAGAAGACGGCCGGCGGGATCATCGACATCGAGCTCCCGATCCGTCTCTCCAAGCTCATGCCCTACGACGCCGAGGCCAAGCGCGGCACGCGCGTGAAGACCGGCGAGAAGGACGGCAAGAAGGCCCGCGTCTCGGTGAAGAGCGGCAAGACGCTCTAAGAAAGGGAAGTTGAACATGGCAAGACTTAAAGACGAATACTCGAGCCGGATGGTTCCGGAACTCGAGAAAAAGCTCGGCACGACGAACAAAATGCTCGTTCCGCGTCTTCAGAAGATCGTCCTCAACATGGCTTTCGGCATCGTCTCCAAAGACGAGCAGAAGCAGCTGGTGGACGAACTGACGGCGATCTCCGGCCAGAAGCCGATGCTCTGCAGGGCGAAGAAGTCGATCTCGAACTTCAAGCTCCGCGAGGGCATGGTCATCGGCGCGAAGGTCACCCTGCGCGGCGAGCGCATGTGGGAGTTCGCCGAAAGGCTCATCTCGGCCGCTCTTCCGAGGATCCGCGACTTCCGCGGCGTCTCGAACCGCGGTTTCGACGGGCGCGGCAGCTACACTCTCGGCCTCAAGGAACATTCGATATTCCCCGAGCTCGTCGAGACGTGCCCCGCGCACTCCGGCATGGACATCACCTTCGTCACATCATCCAAAGACAACAAGGCCGCCAGGGAACTTCTCGTTTCCATAGGGCTTCCGTTCGCGGGGAGGAACTGATTATGGCTAAACAGTGTTTGATCGAAAAGCAGAAGAGGACGCCCAAATTCAAGGTGCGCGCCTACAACCGCTGCCAGCGCTGCGGCCGCCGTCATGCGTACATGCGCAAGTTCGGCGTCTGCCGTCTCTGCTTCCGCGAGCTCGCGGTGGCGGGGCTCATCCCCGGCGTCACGAAGGCGTCCTGGTAACACAAGGAAAGGAATCACAGAAATGAGTATCGATCCCGTTTCCGATATGCTCACGTCGATCCGCAACGCGCAGAAGGCTCGCCTTCACAGCGTCGCGACGCCGTCGAGCCGTCTCAAGTGCGAAATCGCACGAGTGATGAAGGAGAGCGGCTACATCGCCGACGCCGTCGTCACGAGCGGTTTCCCGAAAACCATCGTCATCACGCTCAAGTATTCCGACAAGGCGGTTCCCGCAATCACGGAGCTCAAGCGTATTTCGAAGCCCGGCCTCAGGAAGTACGTCCAGGTCGGAGACATCCCGGCCGTTCTCGACGGAATGGGCCTGGCCATCGTGTCCACCTCGAAGGGCGTCATGTCCGGACAGGAGGCCAAGAAGGCCGGTCTCGGCGGCGAGGTCATCTGCACGGTCGCGTAACAAGAAGAGGAGCTAAAGACAATGTCTCGAATCGGTAAAGAACCCGTCAAGCTCGCCGAAGGCGTAACAGCCTCGGTCGCAGGGCAGACGGTCACGGTGAAGGGCAAGCTCGGCGAGCTTTCCTACACTATGCACGAAGGCATCACGGCGAAGGTGGAAGACGGCATCGTCAAGGTCGCTTGCGAAGACGACGCCTTGCTCGGCAACTTCCACGGCCTCGCCCGCGCGCTGATCCACAACATGGTCGTCGGCGTGTCCCAAGGCTACACGAAGCAGCTCTCGATCGAAGGCACCGGTTTCAAGGCCGTGCTCAAGGGCGACGAGCTCGCGCTTTCGCTCGGCTTCGCCTCCCCCAAGATCTACAAGGTCCCCGCCGGAGTCAAGGCCACGGTTGAAAACGACGGTCTCCAGGTGACGCTCACGGGCTGCGACAGGCAGGCCGTCGGCGAGGCCGCCGCGCGCATCCGCGCGTTCTATCCGGCCGAGCCGTACAAGGGCAAGGGCATCAAGTACGTCGGCGAGCACATCCGCCGCAAACAGGGCAAGAAGGTCGCTTGATAAAGGCGACATCAAGGAGAAACCGAGAAATGAGTTTCAATCGCAAAGAACAGCGCGTAAAAAGGCATCTGCGCATCCGCCGCCGCATAGCCGGCACGGCCCAGAAGCCCCGCATGTCGATCTGCATCACGAACAAGCACATGTATGTGCAGTTCATCGACGACGACGCCGGCAAGACGCTCGCCAGCGCGAGCACCATCAAGGAAACGAAGGCCAACATCGAAACGGCGAAGGCTCTCGGCGCGAAGGCGGCGGAAGCCGCGAAGGCTGCGGGCATCTCCGAGGTGGTCGTCGACCGCGGCGGCTTCAAGTATACCGGCCGTGTCGCGGCTATCGTCGATGCGGTCCGCGAGGGCGGAGTTTCCACCGGAGTCAAGAAAGAGGAGGTCGAATAACCATGGCACAGAATCGTGACAAGAGAGGCTCCGAGGGACAGGGCGACGAGCTTGACGAGCACACAGTGTTCATCAACCGTTGCGCCAAGACCGTGAAGGGCGGCCGCCGCATGAGCTTTTCGGCCGTCATCGTGGTCGGCGACAAAGAAGGCCGCGTCGGCGTGGGCTTCGGCAAAGCCAACGAGGTTTCCGACGCCATACGCAAAGGCGGCGAGGCCGCCCGCAAGGATATGCGCAAGGTCACGCTCCACGGCAAGACCATCCCGCATGACGTCGAAGGCGTCTGCGACGGCGGCCGCGTGATTTTGAAACCGGCTCCCGACGGAACAGGGCTTATCGTCGGCGGCGGAATGCGCCCCGTCCTCGAGGCGGTCGGCATCCGCGACGCGGTCGGCAAGTCTCTCGGCTCCAAAAACCGCCTCAACGTGGTCAAAGCCACGATGAACGCTCTCATGAAACTTCGTTCGGCGGAAGAAATCGCCGCCGTCAGGGCGTAAAGGCAGAAAGGAATCAATCATGGATCTCAGCAATCTGACTAACACTCCGGGCGCACGTCATCGTCGCAAACGCGTCGGTCGCGGCTGCGGCTCGGGCATGGGCAAGACCTCCACCCGCGGACACAAGGGTCAGGCGGCCCGCAAGGGCCACAAGCAGAAGCTCGGGTTCGAAGGCGGCCAGATGCCTCTCGTCAGGCGTCTCCCGAAGCGTGGCTTCAACAACGCCCGTTTCAACGCCAAGACGCTCGCGGTCAACCTCGGCGATCTTGAGAAGAAGTTCGAGACCGGTGCGGAAATCACCGTCGAATCTCTCGCGAAGGCCGGCTTCTCCGACAACAAGCGTCCCGTGGTGAAGATTCTCGCCAAGGGCGAACTCACGAAGAAGTTCGCAGTAAAGGGCGTTCCCTGCTCCGCTTCCGCGAAGGCGAAAATAGAGCAGGTAGGCGGAAGCGTCGCCTGACGTTTCCCGTCGATACGGCATTCCATGAAGCGTCTTTTGACAATTCAGGACGTGTCGTGCATCGGGCAGTGCTCGGCAACCGTCGCTCTCCCGCTCGTTTCGGCGTGCGGGATCGAGTGCGCGGTTCTGCCGAGCGCTGTTCTTTCAAACCATACGGGCGGTTTCAAGAGTTGGACTTTCGCAGATCTCACGCCCGAAATGCCCAAGATCGAAAAGAAGTGGAATGAGCTGGGCGAGAAATTTGACGCCTTCTACACAGGCTACGTCTGCGAAAGCCAGATCGAACCGATTCTGTCGATCATGGAAAGTTGCGCCGCGCCGGGAGCTGTCCGTTTCGTAGATCCGGCCATGGCTGACAACGGGCGCCTTTACGCCGGTTTCGATGAAAAGTTTCCGGCGAAGATGGCAAAGCTCTGCAACGGTGCGGATTATATCCTCCCCAATCTTACGGAAGCGGCGCTTTTGACAGGTTCGGAGCCTGTTCTTTCGGGATATTCGCGCGATTATATCGTTTCGCTCGTATCGAAGCTTCATGGGCTCGGCGCCAAAAACGTCGTTTTGACGGGCGTGTCGTTCGATTCCGGCCTTCTTGGAAGCGCGGTTTCCGACGGCAGCGGCATTGAATACGATTTCAATCCGAAAATCGACCGCATGAGCCACGGCACCGGGGACGTGTATGCGTCTGTTTTCGCCGGGGCTGTGATGAGGGGGCGTTCGGCGCTCGAGGCCGCATCGCTTGCGGCTGACGTGGTATGCGAGGCCATCCGTCTCACCGATCCGTCGCACTGGTACGGCGTGAGTTTCGAGAGGGCTGTTCCGTATCTCGCATCCGCGCTTGCCTGACGTTTCGCCGTCGGCAGGGCGCTTTTCAGCGCCAGTCTATTTTGGCATAGTCGCCGCGCAGCACCGTCCGGGCGTACTTCACCGCCGGAATTCCGAAAAGCATCGCGTTGAAAGGAGTCGTGCGCCGTATGCCGGAAGTTTTTTCGAGAAGTTCCGGAATTTCCTTCTGTACGATGTTGAGAAATCCGCACCAGCACGTGGCTATGGAATTCGCCTGCGCGAGCATTTCGAAATAAGTGCATGCCGCGGCCAGGTCCTGTGGCGCCGTAACGACGTCGCTGTTCGTCTCGTCCGACGATATTATGAGAAGCCCGCTTGCGCCGCGGAAGAACATATCCTCGCCGCCTTTGCGCATCCTGATGGCCGGGACGGCTATCGAACGCGGAATCAGCTTTCCGGGAGTGTTGTGTTCTTCGATAGCCTTTATGAATCCGGCTCGGAAAGCATCCATCGATTCCATGTCCGGATAGCATGTGAATGTAAGAGCGCGGGCGTTGCATCCAGTCGGCACGTTCCCGAGTGTTTTCAGGATGCGCTCGAGAACGGCGCGATCGACATTCTCTTTTTTGAAATGTCGCATGGAGCGCCGCGAGAGAATGTAGTTCTCCACCGCGGCGGCGGACGGAAGTTCGAGGGAGGCTGTCGCCTTTGCTTCCGCAGGATCTTTGCCGTCGACGGATATGGCGCCAGCCGGGCATATCGCAAGGCAGTGCTGGCATCTCATGCATCGCGCTGGCACTGCCATGACGGGCCGGCCGTCGTCGGTGCGCTTCAACGCTTTGAAAGCGCAATCGCGCACGCAAAGCGAGCATTTGAGGCATTTTGATTTGTCGACTTTGAAGAATTCTGTGTTCATGGTGCTGATTATAGCAAATCTTTCGCCGCATGGCAACGCATCTCTCAATGCCGCTATGGCAAACTGCGGAGGTCACTGTAATCTTTCCGCACCAATAGTCCTGATCGCGGCGCATTCCCGCGGCGCGACGCCCGCTTTCGCGATAGGCCCGAAGACGGCGGCGGCGCTTGCCGAATGCGACTTCCTCGACGTGAAGACGGCAGAAGAGCCGACTCTCGACTCGCTTGTCGCGGAAATCGCAAATCGCGCCAGGGGGTGCGATTTGTGTTGCGCATCTCGCATTCATGGTGTATAATCTAACACGAAAGGACTGAAATGAAAAACAGATCGATATTCCTTGCCGCAGCAGCGGCAAGTCTCGCGACTGCAGCGCCTGTCGTCTGCGAAGCTGGCGCGCAGGGAGGATTGAAGCCGAAGGCCCTTGTCGTCATGCTCGACGGGATGCGCGCCGACGCGGTAGAGAACGCCTCTGCGGAGAACATCAGGATGCTTCGCGACGGCAGATGGCAGAGCGGCTACAAGTGCGCATGGACGCTTTGCGCGAACACCATTCTCGACGCCCCCACCGTGAGCGGGCCGAACCACGTCTCCATCGCGACCGGCGTCACGTTCGCGAAGCACGGCGTCTCCGGGAACGGCAAGAACGTCTGCGATTTCGCGAAATGGCCGAGCTGGCTCAAGCGGGTCGTCGACGCGAGGCCTGGGACGAAGGCGCTTTTCATGTTTTCGTGGGAATGGGACAAGTCCATCTGCCCGTCGCCGGACGTGAAGTTCCTTCACCTTGCAGACGATGACAGTTCCCGGACGATGCCGGAAGTGCTGGCCTCCCCAGACGCGCCGGATGCGGTCATGTGGTACATCGACCGCCCGGACCATGCGGGGCACGGCTTCGGCTACTATCCGTATTCGTTCGAATACCTGAGGGCCGTCTACCATTCCGACCGCTCCATCGGCGCGGCGCTCAAGGCGATCGCCTCCCGCCCGACGTTTGCGGAAGAGGACTGGCTCGTTATCGTGACGGCCGACCACGGCGGATACTTGAAAAGCCACGGCATGATGCACGGGCAGGCGACTACGATTCCTCTTCTCGTTTCGGGTCGCGGCGTTCCGCAGGGGCGCATCCCCGGGACGCCGCGCAACTACGATGTCGCGCCGACGGTGCTCAAGCACTTCGGAGTCGATTTTTCGGGCATGTATCTCGACGGGAAGGTCGTGGGCTGCGAGGTCGAAGCCGGGACGTGCCGCCCGCTCTCCGACGCGCTTGCGGCGTATCTGCCGTTCGACGGCGGCGTCGCCAAGAACATGGTCGCCGGCGGTCCCGCGCTCGAAATCGCGGACGGTAAGACTGCAAGCCTCCAGAATGGCGGGCTCGCCGCCGGATGCCTTGGCGTTTCGGCGGGGGCGAACGGCGGGGCGGTCCTGAAGGGCTCGGAAAACCTAGTCTTCGAGAACGGCTCCGATTTCGCTTTTACGGTCTGGGTGCGGATGAGCGAAAAGGAGAAGGGCGACCCTCTCGTCTTCTCGAACAAGGATTGGCGTTCCGGGAAGAACGCGGGGCTCGCGCTCATCGCCTCGAAGTTTTTCGGTGAGAAGGCCATGCGCCAGAAGGAGCCGGGCGTCGCTTTCAACATCGGGCTTGAGGGCGGCGGCCGCAACGATCTCGGCCCCTACGGCATCGAACGCGGCGAATGGGTGTTCTACGCCGCGACGCTCGACAGGCTCGGGGTCCTCCGCTTCTACCAGGGAGGACGCGACGGGAATCTCTACATGATGTCCGAGAACACCGCCGGCGCGGCGGTTTCGTCGGGGCTCCCGTTCCGCATCGGGCAGGACGGGACCGGGAAGTACCGCTTCGGATTCTCGGGGCGGATAGACGACCTCGCCCTCTGGACCCGGACTCTGCCGCACGAAGACGTGCGCAGGATATACGAGGCGGGGCGCAAGGGCGTGCCTCTTTCGGAATTGCTGAAGGATTGACAATCCGCGATGTAGACAATATCGAAAAACACGATTGACGCGTTTTTAAGAATTTGATATAATTCGCGCCAATGGCAAGAACAATGCAGTTTTCCCTTCTTGGACTTCTCCTTCTTGCGCTCGAAAGGCGCGAGGTGTGATTGCTTGTACCTGAAAGGGAAGGCGGACGAAAACGAAAACCTCGCGCGGTGCAATCCGAGCGAGGTTTTTTCTTTTGAAAGGAATCCGATGGATAAAGTCATAATATTCGACACGACATTGAGAGACGGCGAGCAGGCGCCGGGCTATTCGATGAACATAGAGGAGAAGGTCAGGATGGCGCGGCAGCTCGAGTCTCTCGGCGTGGATGTCATTGAAGCCGGTTTCGCCATCGCTTCGCCAGGCGACTTCGAGGCGGTAAGACGGATTTCGGCGGCCGTCTCCGACGTGACGGTAGCTTCGCTCTCCCGCGCGCTCGTGAAAGACATAGATGCCGCCTGGAATGCTGTCAAAGAGGCGGCCCGTCCGCGCATCCATACGTTTCTGGCGACGAGCGACATCCATCTCGAACACAAACTCAGGATGTCGCGCGATGCCGCGCTGGAGCGTGCCGTTTCCGCGGTGCGCTATGCGCGCAATCTCTGCGGAGACGTGGAATTTTCGCTCGAAGACGCATCCAGGACAGACCGCGACTACATGTGCTGGGTTGTCGAAGCCGTTATCGCGGCTGGCGCGACCACGGTAAATCTTCCCGATACCGTGGGATACGCGATGCCCGGCGAGATGCGCGCCATGGTGGCGGACGTGAGGGAGAGAGTTCCGAATATATCGAAAGCCGTGATTTCCGTCCACTGCCACGACGACCTTGGGCTTGCCGTCGCCAATTCTCTCGCTGGCGTCGAAGCCGGCGCACGGCAGGTGGAAGGATGCGTGTGCGGCATAGGAGAGCGCGCCGGAAACGCCGCGATAGAAGAGGTGGTGATGGCCGTCAAGACACGCCGCGACGTCTACAGGCTCGAGACGGGCGTAAGAACGCCGGAGATCATGAAGACCGCGAACTTGCTTGCCTCGATCACGGGTGTCAAGACATCGCCGTCGAAGGCGATTGTCGGCGCGAACGCGTTCGCCCACGAGTCAGGGATACATCAGCACGGCGTTCTGGCGGCCGCCGCGACGTACGAAATCATGACGCCGGAGTCCGTCGGCGTCATGAAGACAGGGCTCGTCCTCGGCAAGCATTCCGGGCGGCACGCTTTCGCCGGGCGTCTGGCGGAACTCGGCTATTCGCTTGACGACTCCGATGTGGAGCGGCTCTTCGGCGAATTCAAGAAACTGGCCGACAAGAAGAAGACGGTGCAGGACCGCGATATCATCGCGCTTGTGGAATCGAACGAGGCTCGCCACGCTCCTTCGCCGCAGGAGTGGAAGCTCAAAGGATACATCGTCAACACGGGCAGCGGCATGTATTCTACATCGTGCGTGACGCTCGAGCGCGACGGGAAAACCGTGACCGATTCGGCTTTCGGCACCGGGCCTGTATTCGCGGCGATACGTGCGGTGGAAAAGATCGTCAAACACGCGTTCGCTCTCGAAGACTACCAGATACAGGCCGTGACCGAGCGCCGCGACGCGCTCGGTGAAGTGCTGGTCAAGATTTCCGACGCGACAGGCACTTACCGCGGGCGCGGCGTCTCGACCGACATTATCGAAGGCTCGATTCTCTCCACGCTCGATGCCGTCAACAAAATGCTTGACGCAGGCTCGACGTCTCTCGGCACCGGAGCGGCGTCGAAGATGCAGCATTCGTTTGAAGACGACCTCTTGAGCGGCCGGACCGACCGTTGATACATGGCAAGGAGATGACGCAATGGCAATGACGATGAGTCAAAAAATTCTCGCCGCCCACGCCGGACGGCGCGAGGTGCGGCCGGGAGAGCTGGTTATGGCGACGCTCGATCTCGTTCTCGGGAACGACATTACCGCGCCGGTGGCGATAGGGCGATTCGCCGATTTCGGAAACAAACGCGTGTTCGACAGGGACAAAATCGCGCTCGTTCCCGACCATTTCACGCCGAACAAGGACATCAAGGCCGCGACCCAGTGCGCCGTCATGCGCAAATTCGGCATCGAGCAGGGAATAACAAACCTCTTTGAAGTCGGCCACGACTGCGGCATCGAGCATGCGCTCCTGCCAGAGAAGGGGCTCGTGACGGCAGGCGATCTCGTTATCGGCGCCGACAGCCACACGTGCACGTATGGCGCGCTCGGCGCATTCTCGACGGGAATCGGCTCTACAGACATGGCTTGCGGAATGGCAACCGGCAAGACGTGGTTCAGAGTGCCGTCGGCGATAAAGGTATGTCTTTCAGGCGTCCTGAGGCCGTATGTCTCCGGCAAGGATGTAATCCTCCATCTGATCGGGCTGATCGGCGTCGATGGCGCCAGATACGAGTCGCTCGAGTTTGCGGGGCCTGGAGTGGCGGCGCTTTCGATGGACGACAGGTTCACGATCGCGAACATGGCGATCGAGGCCGGGGCGAAGAACGGGATATTCCCGGCAGATGCCGCCACGCTCGAATATCTTTCTGTTCACGGCGCGAAAAAGCCGCGCGTGTTCGAGGCCGATCCCGACGCGTGTTATTCAAGGACGGTGGAGATAGATCTCTCGTCGCTTGAAAGCGTGGTCGCCTGTCCGCATCTGCCGTCGAACGTTAGGAAGGTTTCGGAAATGGGCGACATCGCCATCGACCAGGTGGTGATCGGCAGCTGCACGAACGGGCGGCTCGGAGATCTGCGCGCCGCCGCGGCGACAGTCAAGGGGCGCAAGGTGAAAAACGGCGTGAGGGGCATAGTCATTCCTGCGACGCAGAAGATCTGGCTCGACGCAGACAGGGAAGGACTCTTGCGGATTTTCGTCGAGGCCGGGTTTGTCGTTTCCGCCCCTACGTGCGGGCCATGTCTTGGCGGACACATGGGCATCCTCGCGAAGGGCGAGAGATGCGTCGCGACGACGAACAGGAATTTCGTAGGCCGCATGGGACACGTGGAAAGCGAGGTTTATCTCGCTTCGCCCGCCGTCGCGGCGGCGAGCGCGGTGGCCGGGCGCATCGCCGGGCCGGACGATCTTTGATCGCGGCAGAAACTGGGAGAGAGAAAAACATGAACGCAAAAGGCAAAGTTTTCAAATACGCCGACAATGTCGATACCGACGTGATAATCCCGGCGCGTTATCTGAACACGCAGGACGAGAAGGAACTCGCGCGGCACTGCATGGAGGATATAGATGCATCCTTTGCAGCGATGGTCGGGAAGGACGACATCATCGTCGCCGGACGCAATTTCGGATGCGGTTCGTCGCGCGAGCATGCGCCGCTTGCAATAAAAGCGAGCGGCGTCGCATGCGTGATAGCGGCTTCGTTCGCGCGCATATTCTACAGGAACGCGCTAAACATAGCGCTCCCGATCCTCGAGTGCCCGGAGGCGGCGGAAGCGATCGCGGGCGGGGATGTCGTGGAGGTCGATCTCGCAGCCGGGAAAATCACGGACGTGACAACCGGACGGACGTTTTCGGCGGAGCCGTTCCCGCCGTTCATGCGCGATCTCATCGAGGCAGGAGGGCTTGCCGCGTATTTCAGACGCTTGAGCGCGGAAAAAGAGAAAGGACGGAAATGAAATCGGAAAAATTCACCGTCGCGGTTCTTGCCGGCGACGGCATCGGGCCGGAAATCACCGCTCAGGCGCTCAAAGCGCTCGAGGCCGCTGGCAGGCGTTTCGGCGTGACGTTCGCGTTCGACGAGCGTCATGTCGGAGGCGCGGCTTACGATCTGGTGCATGATGCGCTCCCCGACGAGACGCTTGCGGCCGCAAAGTCGGCGGACGCCGTTCTTCTCGGCGCCGTCGGCGGGCCGAAATGGGACTTTTTGGCTCCGGAACTGCGTCCGGAGCGGCGGGCGCTTCTGACGTTGCGCGCGGAACTCGGGCTTTTCGCCAACATCCGTCCGGTGAAGATGTGGCCCGGCCTCGAAGACGCGAGTCCGCTCAAGGGCGAAGTCGTCGCGCGCGGTGTCGACATGGTGATCGTCCGCGAGTTGACTGGCGGCGTTTATTTCGGGAGACACGTTTTGTCGGAAGACGGTGCGCGCGCATGCGACGAGATGGCGTATTCAAAAGACGAGATCGACCGCATCTCCCGTGTTGCGTTCGCCCTCGCCCGCAAGCGGAGTGGGCGCGTGACGAGCGTCGACAAGGCGAACGTCCTGGCGACATCGCGCCTCTGGCGCGAAACGGTCGGACAGATCGCCCGGGAGGATTTCCCCGACGTTTCGCTCGAACACATGTATGTAGACAATGCGGCGATGCAGCTGATGCGCGCCCCGTCCGAGTTCGACGTGATTCTGACGGAAAACATGTTCGGCGACATTCTTTCCGATGAAGCTTCGCAGACGACGGGGTCGATCGGGATGCTCCCGTCCGCTTCGCTGGGGGCGGGAGGGTTCGGCATGTACGAGCCGATCCACGGCTCTGCCCCCGACATAGCCGGAAAAGGCGTCGCCAATCCTGTGGCGACGATCCTGTCCGCCGCGATGATGCTGCGCATTTCATTCGGACTGCCGGAAGCCGCCGCGGCCGTCGAGCAGGCGGTAGGCAGTGTCCTTTCGGAGCGCATCGGCACGCCGGATGTCGCGCGCGAGGGTTGGACGCGCGTCTCGACCGATCGCCTCGGGGACGAGATAGCTTCAAGAATCTGAGCGGAATTCTGCCCGGTTCGCCAAGTAGGACGTGCAGCCCGCCCGGGAGGGCCGCGCTCCGTCGCGGCCGCCGAATCGCCGCCACAACTCCTCTGATTTATGGTATAATATTCGCATGAAAGGCAAGGCCGAATGAGTGCGAGCGAAAACCAGATTGTCGTCTATCAGCCGAACGAAACCGTCCGGCTGGACGTTCGCCTTGAAAACGAGACGGTATGGCTGACGCAAAGTCAGATGGCGACTTTGTTTGGATGCAGCTCCGACAACATTGGTTTGCATTTGAAGAATGTCTATGCCGTGGGAGAATTGGTGCGAGAGGCAACTGCCGAGGAATTCTCGGTAGTTCGCATGGAGGGAACGCGGCAAGTACGGCGTAATGTTACATGTTACAATCTTGATGCTATTATCTCTGTAGGGTATCGTGT